>ERZ1023313.71-NODE-71-length-51430-cov-5.857674_pt1 | contig 51430 bp, 46 predicted proteins | sample MGYA00521233_ERZ1023313 | MGnify/ENA primary metagenome ERZ1023313 (study PRJEB32759, sample SAMN07749866) | skin metagenome | biome: transportation; feature: city; material: polyester macromolecule | host: Homo sapiens | place: Hong Kong:TKO line | collected... | reverse complement strand
GGCCATGCTGACCGTGGGTACGGGCCTCCACCAGCTCCTCGCGGGAGACCGGGGCGACGCGTTCCTGGTAGAACATGCGGTTCAGGCCGGCACGGGCCTTCTCCAGCATGCCCACCTTGCCGTTGCGGCTGGGGATGGCAGCCACCGGACGGCGGTCCTCGAAGGACACCAGGCGGTACAGCTCGTAGTCGGTGAGCTGGCGGTGACGCTCGTGGAAGCCGCCCTCGGGGGACATCTCGATGACGCCGGCCTCGTGGCCGTGGAGCACGAGCTCACGGTCCTTGCGCTGCAGGGAGAGGCAGATGCGGCGGGTGACGATGAAGGCGATCACCGGGCCGAGGAAGAACAGCGCGCGCAGCACGTACAGCACGTCGTTCAGGGAGAGGCGGAAGTGGGTGGCGATGAGGTCCGAGGACGCGGCCGCCCACATGACGCAGTACCAGACGACGGCGGCCACGCCGATGCCCGTGCGGGCCGGGGCGTTGCGCGGACGGTCGAGCAGGTGGTGCTCGGTGTCGTCCTTGGTGATCCACCGCTCGATCCAGGGCCAGGTGCACATGCCGACGAGCAGGACGCCGACCGGGATCAGCGGCACGAGCACGCCCATGGGCAGGGACACCGAGGAGCCCCACGGCATCGGGATGTTCCAGAGGAAGGAGTAGTCGCCGATCATGCCCGGCATGAGGCGCAGGGCGCCGTCGAACACGCCGATGTACCAGTCGGGCTGAGTGCCGGCCTGCACGGGGGAGGGATCGTACGGACCGTAGTTCCAGTTGGCGTTGATCGTCACCGTGGAGGCGATGAGCGCGAGCACACCGAACACGATGAAGAAGAAGCCGCCGGCCTTGGCCGCGTACACGGGGCCCACCGGATAGCCGACCACGTTGTCCTCGGTGCGGCCCGGGCCCGGGTACTGGGTGTGCTTGTGCACGACGACCATGAACAGGTGGATGCCGATCAGCAGCAGGATGGCGGCCGGCACGATCATGATGTGCAGGGCGTACAGGCGGCCGATGACCGAGTGGCCGGGGAACTCGCCGCCGAAGAAGAAGGCGGAGAGGTACGTGCCGACCAGCGGCAGGGACTTCAGGATGCCGTCGATGATGCGCAGGCCGTTGCCGGAGAGCACCTCGTCGGGCAGGGAGTAGCCGGTGAAGCCGGCGGCCCAGCCGGCCATCAGCAGGAAGCAGCCGACCAGCCAGTTCAGCTCACGCGGGCGACGGAACGCGCCGGTGAAGAACACGCGCAGCATGTGGACGGACATGGCCGCCACGAACATCAGCGCCGCCCAGTGGTGCAGCTGGCGCATGAACAGGCCGCCGCGCACGTCGAACGAGATGTCCAGGGTCGAGGCGTAGGCCGCGGACATCTCGATGCCGCGCAGCGGGGCGTAGGCCCCGTCGTAGACGACCTCCGACATGGAGGGGTCGAAGAAGAGGGTGAGGAACGCGCCGGACAGCAGCAGGATGACGAAGCTGTACAGGGCGACCTCGCCGAACATGAACGTCCAGTGGTCCGGGAAGATCTTGCGGGCGAAGAACTTCACGATCGGCGACATCCCCGTGCGGGTGTCGACGAAGTTCGCGATGCGGCCGGTCGAGGTCGCCGGCTGGAACTCATTCACGGTGGTGCTCATAGGTGTCAGCCACGCTCCCAGTAGACAGGCCCGACGGGCTCATGGAAATCGCTCTGGGCCACGAGGAAGCCCTCGTCGTCCACGGTGATCGGCAGCTGCGGCAGCGCGTGGCTGGCCGGGCCGAAGATGACCTTGCACTCCTGCGTCAGGTCGAAGGTCGACTGGTGGCAGGGGCAGAGCAGGTGGTGGGTGTGCTGCTCGTACAGGGCGATCGGGCAGCCCACGTGCGTGCAGACCTTGGAGTAGGCGAAGATCCCGTCCACGTTCCAGTCCTCGCGACCCGGGGTGATCTTCACCTTGGCGGGGTCCAGGCGCATGAGCAGGACGACGGCCTTGGCCTTCTGGTTGAGCTTGTCGGGGCCCAGATCGTTCAGGCCGTCGGGGATGACGTGCACGGCCGAGCCGAGCGTGACGTCCGAGGCCTTGATGGGGGAGCCGGTGGGGTCGCGCACGAGGCGCACGCCCTCGGCCCACATGGTGTGGCGCAGACGCTCCGGTCCGAAGTTGTGGGTCTCCTCGTCCGAGAAGTTGTCCGAGTCGTCCAGGTCGCGGAACACGGCGATGAACGGCAGGGGGGCCAGCAGGGCGGCGCCGATCAGGGTGTTGCGCAGCAGGGGGCGGCGCTTGATCTGCGACTCGTCCAGGATCTCGGAGATCATCCCGGTGGCGGCCACGCGGTCGTCCTCCGAGCGGATCTCGTGACGGTCCTCCACGGTCTCGTGGTCCGGCATCAGGGTCTTGGCCCAGTGCACCACGCCGATGCCGATGCCGAACATGGCGAGGGCGGTGCCCAGGCCGAGCAGCAGGTTCTGCAGGTAGATCTTGCTGAACGCCTCACCGTTGCCGATCTGCCCCACGCCGAAGTAGCCGATGAAGAAGAGCACCGTGCCCACGATGGAGATGAGGAACATGACCGAGACCTGACGCTCGGCGCGCTTCGCGGCCTTCGGATCCTCATCGGCCAGGCGCGGACGGTGCGGAGGCAGGCCCGGGTTGTCGATCGCGTACCGGGGCGCGTCCTCGCCGGCGTGCTCGAGGGAACCCGAGCGGTGCTCGGTCCCTTCAAAGCCTTTCTCGCCCATATGTCCTGTTTCCTTTACTCGAGTGATGAATGTCGATGACGGGTGGTCGGCGCGCCTGCGCCGACGGGATCAGGAGGACCGGCTGGTGAGCCAGACCATGAAGCCGATGATCAGCGCCAGGCCCGCGGTCCAGATGAACAGGCCCTCGGAGACGGGGCCGAGCGAGCCGAGGGCGAGGCCGCCGGGGGAGCCCTGGTTCTCGATGGTCTTCAGGTAGGCGATGATGTCGCGCTTGTCCTCGGGCTTGATGTTCGAGTCGGAGAACACCGGCATGTTCTGCGGGCCGGTCTCCATGGCCTCGTAGATGTGCTTCTCGTCCACGCCCTGCAGAGACGGGGCGTACTTGCCGCGGGTGAGCGCACCGCCGGCCGCGGCCGCGTTGTGGCACATGGCGCAGTTGATGCGGAACAGGTCGCCGCCGCGGGTGATGTCCACGTCCTCGTGGTTCACATCCAGGTACTCGTCCTCGGGGACGGCGGGGCCGGCACCCAGCGAGGCGACGTACGCGGCGAGCTGCGCCGTCTGCTCGTCGTTGAACTGGTTCGGCTTGACCTGGGCCTGCGGGCCGTTCATCTGCATCGGCATGCGGCCGGTGCCCACCTGGAAGTCGACGGAGGCGGCGCCGACACCGATCAGAGACGGGCCGGAGGGACCCCCCGCGGCACCCGTGCCGTGGCACGAGGCGCAGTTCGCGTTGAAGAGCTTCTCGCCCTCGGAGATGTCATCAGCCGAGGCGGCCGCGGTGACCTGCGTGGCCGCCTGCGCCTGGTTCACGGTGCTCGCGACGGAGTACAGTCCGCCGGTCACCAGGAGTCCCAGCAGGAGGAGCGCCAGCCCCATCAGGGGATGGCGTCGGTTCTGCGAAAGTGCCTTCACGGGGGTTTCCTATCGTTCTCTTCCCGGGCGGGCCGCTCATGCTGCCGGCCCGGGCCTGAAGTCGGTGCGGTGAGTGGGGGTCGTCTTACTTCAGGAAGTAGACGATGAAGAACAGGGCGATCCAGACGACGTCCACGAAGTGCCAGTAGTAGGACACGACGATCGCCGACGTCGCCTCGTGGTGGCCGAAGCGGCGGGCCATGTAGGCGCGGCCGATGATGAAGAGGAACGCGATCAGGCCGCCGGTCACGTGGATGGCGTGGAAGCCGGTGGTGATGTAGAACGCCGAGCCGTACGCGTTCGCCGCGACGGTCACACCCTCGGAGACGAGAACCGCGTACTCGTAGGACTGCACCGCCACGAAGATCGAGCCCATGATGAAGGTCAGGATGAACCACTCGACCATGCCCCACTTCCCGAACTGCAGGAAGCCGCCGGTGCGGCGGGGCTGAAGGCGCTCGGCGGCGAGGACGCCGAACTGGGCGGTGACGGAGGAGAGCACCAGGATCGTCGTGTTCACCGCGGCGAGCGGGACGTTGAGGATCGCGGTGTGCTCGGCCCAGAGCTCCGGAGACGTGGAGCGCAGGGTGAAGTACATGGCGAAGAGCCCACCGAAGAACATGAGCTCGCTGGCAAGCCACACCATGGTCCCGACCTGCACCATGTTCGGCCGGCTCGGGAGCCCCGTGGTGGGCTGATGGAGAGTGGGGTTAGCTGTGGTCACCCAGCCATTATGGCCCCAAACACCGCCCGGGCGGTAAATCGAACTTACCGTGTCGCAGGACAGGTCGTCAGCACCGTCGGGGGGTTTCAGTGTCAGTCGGGGGCTGGCGTCCAGGGGATGTCCAGGTTCACGGCGGGCGGCGCATGACACGACGCGGTGCCGGGTGCGGCCGGGCCGCTAGGCTCAGTGCGTGAGCACCCCCGAGAACACCGCAGCAGTCCTTGGGACCTCCTGGCCGGAGGTCTTCCGCGCCCTCACCGTCGGTGAGGACCTCAGCGACGACGTCGCCGCGTGGGCCATGGGGGAGATGATGGCCGGCGATGCCACCGAGGGGCAGGTGGGCGGATTCCTCCTCGCCCTGGCCGCCAAGGGGGTGACGGTGCCGGAGCTGCGCGGCCTGACCGAGGCGATGGTGCAGGCGGCGAACCCGGTGCACGTGCCGGGGGAGACCCTCGACGTCGTGGGCACGGGCGGCGACCGCCTGGGCACCGTGAACCTCTCCACGATGTCCTCGCTCGTGGCCGCCGGTGCGGGCGCGCGGATCGTCAAGCACGGGAACCGCGGCGCCTCGTCCACCGCCGGCGCGGCCGACGTGATCGAGGCCCTCGGCGTGGACCTGTCCATGCCGGCCCGGAAGGCCGAGGAGTGCGCCGAGGCCGTGGGCATCACGTTCCTCTTCGCCCAGAACTACCACCCGTCCATGAAGTATGTGGCCCCGGTGCGCAAGCAGCTCGGCGTGCCCACCGTGTTCAACTTCCTCGGCCCCCTGAGCAATCCGGCCCAGGTCACCGCCCAGGCCCTGGGCTGCTCGAGTGAGGCCATGGTCCCGCTGCTCGCGCAGGTGCTCGCGGACCGGGGGGTGCGCGGCTTCGTCTTCCGCGGGGCGGACGGCCGGGACAAGATCACGACGTCGGGGCCGTCGACCGTCATGGAGGTCCGGGACGGTGTGCGCACCCACGAGCTCGATCCCCGGGAGCTGGGCATCGACCTGGCCCCCGTTCAGGCCCTGGCCGGGCGGGACGGCGCCTACAATGCGACCCTCGTCCGCGCTCTGCTGGCGGGGGAGAAGGGTCCGATCCGCGACGCCGTCCTCCTCAACGCGGCCGCGGGCCTGACGGCCTGGGACCGTGACGCGGACGCGCCGCTGATGGAGCGGCTGGCGGCCAACATGGCGCGGGCCGCCGAGTCGATCGACTCCGGCGCCGCGCGTGACGTCCTGGACCGCTGGGTCGCCTTCTCCCGGTCCTGATGGTGCGACGACGGGCCCTCACCGGCGAGGTGGGGCCCGTCGTCGAGAGGACGCTCAGGAGTCGAAGCCGAGCGCCCATCCCTCGCCGAGGTCCTCGGACGAGTAGGTCCGGAAGGCCAGCATGGTCTCGGTGTCCTGGATCCCGTCGACCTTGGAGAGGTGGTCGGCGATCACGTCGGCGAGGTCCTCGTAGCGGCGCACCTTGACCATCGCCACCAGGTCCCACGCGCCGGTCACGGAGTAGACCGACCCGACCCCCTCGAGCGCGGCGAGGGTCTCGGCGGTCTCCGGGATGCTGGATTTGTCGGTCTTGATCAAGACGATGGCGGTGACCACGGGCGGTCCTCATTTCCTCGATGCTGCGGGTCCGGTGTCCGCGATGATCCTAGCTGCGCGCCGGCTCCTCACCTCCGGGTGCGGCGCACCAGCCAGGCGGTCACGGCCCGGCGGCCCAGGAGCAGGACGCCCAGCACCCCGAGCGCCACGAGCACGAAGGACACGGGTGCGCCACCGAGGCCGAAGGCCACGCGCAGGACCATCCCGACGGCGACGGTCCCCAGCCACACGATCACGCCGTGGGGCCACACGCGGGCCCAGGTCCGGTGTCCGGAGGTCAGCCCGGTCATGAGCAGGAGACCCGCGAGGAACGGCGCCGCCGTGACCAGCAGCCCCAGCGGCCCGCGCTCTGTCGCGTGCTGCCCCTGGCCCAGAGCCACGAAGAGGAGGGTGAGGAGGAGGTCGACGGCAAGTGCCGGCTGGGCGCCGCGCGGGTCACGGTGCTCGGCGGGCACGGCACGACGGGCGGTGGGGGAGGACGTCATGCATCCAGTCTGGCCCACCGCGAGGTCGAGGCGGATCGTACGGCCGGGGGCGGCTCGGCGAACGTGCCGTACGACAAGACATTGCCTTTGTCAGAGATAGACTCTGGGCATGGTGTCCGTACATCTGGTGCCCATCCGACCGACCGCCGCCACGGCTGAGGACGCGCGGCGTCTGGCAACCGCGCTGCGCGACGATCCCCGCCCGGACGCGGCTGTGACCGCGGCGATGTGGCTCGGCGACGAATCCGACCCGGGCACCGATGCGGCGCCGCACGACGGCGAGCTGGCCGTCGTCCTCGACGACGCGGCGGCTGCGGTGGGCCTGGCGTTGTGGGCCGTGCGGACCGGGTCCTGGGCGGTGCTGTTGGACCCCGATGGCATCTCAGACAAAAGCTCACCGTTGTCGTACGTGACTCCAGCCGAGCGGCGGCGCGCCCGGCGGGCACCGGGCCGACTCGTGCTGCCGGCCGGAGGTCGCCCGGGCCGCGCCTCGGAGTCCGGCCGAGAGGCTGATCTGCGCTGTGCGGAGGCCACCCTGCAGCTGGTCGCCACGGTGGAACGGCGCCGGTCCGCTGACCAGCACGCGGCGGGACGGCTGGTCGAAGCCGGCGCCAGTCAGCGAGAGGCGGCGGCGGAGCTCGGGATCAGTCAGCAGGCCGTCCATTCCCGGTTGCGGCACGGGCTCTGGCACGAGAGCCGGACGGCGGTGGCGGCCGTCCTGCCGTTGCTGGAGCGGCTGTCCGCAGACCCGGGGGAGTGAACCCCGGCACGCGGTGTCGGTGCCGCCCGGCGCGGCCACCTGGGCCAGTTCACGACGCAGCGCGTGCCGCGCAGGCGGCCTCCGAAGGGGAGGCGAAGAACGGGCTAGTTGACATAATGTACATTATCGGCGCACGGTAGAAGGGCGGACAGGGGCGCCCCGCGCGGCGGGTCTCGCGCGTAGCCTGGACCCATGACGATCATGACCGACCAGCGCGACCGCCCCCTGCACGCGACGATCGCCGTCGTCCTGGCCATCGCCACGGCGGGCTACCTGGCTCCGTGGGCCATTGCCGCCGTCCGCGGCCGTTCCAACGTGTGGGCGGTGTTCTGGGTGAACCTGCTCACCGGGTGGACCGTCCTCGGCTGGTGCATCGCGCTGTACATGTCGCTCACCAGCCATCGCCGGCTGCGGCCCTGGGGTCCGCGCGGCCTCTGACCGCGCGGACCGCCCCTCAGGACAGGCGCGCGACGACGGCCCGCACACCGTCTCCCTCGGCGACCAGGCATCGCGGGCCGTCGACGTCCGCCTCGTCCGTCTCGGACAGCTCGACCGGCACCTCGAGCTCCCCCGTCGCATCGGCGCCGATCACGCGGAGGGTGAGATCCGGGGCGCGCGTCTCGAGGTAGGTCCCGGACTCGTCGTGCATCTCGAGTCGGGCCTGCGGGATCTCGCCGCGCACGGCGGCCGCGACGATGCGGCGCGCGTCCGGGTCGGTGGCGGCGTCCACGACCCAGCGGTGTCCCAGGACGGAGTGCTCCACCTCGGCCACGACGTCCCCCTCGGCGGGTGCGTCGCCTCGGTAGGCGAACGCAGTCTGGTAGAGCCGGTCCCCCACGCGCACGAGCATCGACTCGACGCCGATCTCGCCGGTGGGATCGTCGAACCGGTACGAGCCGACCTTCTCGGCGGTCACGTCCTCGGGCAGTCCGTGCGCCACGAGGCGGCGGCGGATCCATTCGGGCTTGTCCGGGTCCAGGCGTGCGGTGTAGATGAGAGCCATGCCTCGACCGTAGCCCCGACGTCGCCCGCCCGCGAGGGCCCGCCGGCCGGCGGCGCGGCTCAGCCCTGCACGGCCCGCACGGCGTGGTCCATGGCCCGGTAGGCGTCGAGCTCGCGGGCTTCGGCCGCGCCACCGATCAGGCGCACCGCCTCCGGCGCGTAGCCCGCAGCCACCAGGTCCTCGACGAGATCCGTCTCGGACTCCTGCCCGGCGCACACGACGACGTCCGTCACGTCCAGGGTCAGCGCCACGCGGGCCTCGGGGTCCTCCGGGGACGGCGCGGTCACGCGCAGGCCGTCGGGGCCGACGCCCTCGTAGGTCACACCGGAGTGCAGGTGGACCCCGTGCTGCCGCAGCTCGGCGCGGTGCACCCAGCCGGTGGTGGGGCGCAGTCGGGCGCCGATCGGTCCGGGGCTGCGCTGGAGCAGGTGGACCTCGCGTCCGGGGTGGGCCGCGGCCGGCTTCGCCAGCTGGCCCGGCGTCTCCGAGGTCAGGGCCACGCCCCAGCGGGCCCGCCAGTGCTCCTGCGTCTCGGGTGTCCCGTCCGGCCGTTCCGTGCCGGCCGCCAGGGCCTCGGCGACATCCACGCCCACGCCGCCGGCGCCGATCACCGCGACGCGCGGGCCGACGTCGACGTGCCCCAGGACCACGTCGTCGTACGCGTGGACGGCGGGCGCACCCGGCTCCCCCGTCCCGGGCAGAGCGATCGGCCGGGGCCGCACGCCGGTGGTGAGGAGCACCTCGTCGTAACCCGGCTGCCCATCGTCCGTCAGGAGTGCCTGTGCAGAGACCTCCTCCCCGGTCACGAGCGTCACCCCGGCTGCCGCCGCGCGGGCCGCCAGGTGCTCCAGCGCGGGACCGAACTCCTCCTTGCCGGGAATGCGGCGGGCGAGCCGGAACTGCCCACCGGGCTCGGCGTGCCGGTCGAACAGGGTGACCTCGTGCCCGAACCGGGCCGCACGCTCCGCGGCCGTCAGGCCCGCCGGCCCGGCACCGACCACGGCGATCCGGCGCCGGCGGCCGAGGGCCACCGGGACGGGCGCGGCGTACTCCGGCTCCGTCTCCCGCCCGGCGCGGGGGTTCATCAGGCACGAGACCTTGGCCCCGGTGAACACGTGGTCGAGGCAGGCCTGGTTGCAGGCGATGCACGGGGTCAGGGTCCGAGCGCGCGGGTCGCTGATCGCGGCCATCCACTCGGGGTCCGCCAGCAGGGGCCGGGCCAGCCCGACGAGCGCGGCGGCCCCGGACGTCAGCGCCTCCTCCGCCTCGGCGGGGGTGGTGAGCCGGTTGGAGGCGATCACGGGGATGTCGACGGCGGCGGTCAGGTCAGCCGAGGCGGCGAGGAACGCGGCGCGCGGCACGGAGGTCACGATGGTCGGCACGCGGGACTCGTGCCACCCGATGCCGGTCATCAGGACGTCCGCTCCGGCGGCCTCGAAGGCCCGGGCGGTGTCCGCGATCTCCGCGCGCGTCTGCCCGTCGGGGACCAGGTCCGCCGCCGAGGTGCGCACCGAGAGCACGCCGCGCTCCCCCAGCGCCTCGCGCACGGCCGCGACCACCGCGACCGGGAACCGGCGTCGGCGCTCGGCGTCGCCCCCGTACTCGTCCGCGCGTCGGTTCGTCGCCGGGGCGAGGAACTGGTTGAGGAGGTAGCCCTCCGAGGCCATGATCTCCACGCCGTCGTATCCGGCCTCCAGGGCCAACGTGGCCGCGCGTGCGAACGCGTTCACGGTCCGCTCGATGTCCGCGGCCGTCATCTCCCGGGGCGTGTGCCGCGAGATCGGGGCTCGCACCGCGGAGGCCGAGACCAGGTCGGCGCTGGGGGCGTAGCGCCCGGCGTGCAGCAGCTGGGCGAGGATCCTGCCCCCGGCGGCGTGGACGGCGTCCGTGACGACGCGATGGGCGCGCGCGTCCTCCTCGCTGGCGAGCATCCCCCCGCCCAGCGTCACCGCGCCCTCCGGGACGACGCCCAGGCCGCCGGTGACGATGAGTCCGACGCCGCCGCGTGCCCGCTCCGCGTAGAACGCCGCCAGCTGCGGCAGGTCGTCGTGCCGGTCCTCCAGTCCCATGTGCATCGAGGCCATGACCACCCGGTTGGGCAGCGTGAGGGGGCCCAGAGTGATCGGCTGGAGCAGGGGCGAGACCGCGACGGGTGAAGATGTCATGCAGCTCACATTACCGGGCGGTAGCCCCCTCCTTCCAGGACCGCCTGGGGACACGCTGTGTCCAACGCCACTGCGTAGGGCAGGATGGGGATCACACGTCGACGCGCGGCAGACCCGTCCGCGCACCCGACACGGAGGGGAGCGCACGCATGGAGTGGATCGAGGCGAACGCGGGCTGGCTGTGGCTGGTGCTGGCCGCCGGCCTGGCCGGCGTCGAGCTGCTGACCCTCGACCTCGTCTTCCTGATGATCGCCGCCGGGGCCGGCGCGGCGGGGGTGGTCGCGCTCGTGGGCGGCCCGCTGGCGCTCCAGCTCGCGGCGTTCGCCGCCGTCGCCCTGCTGATGCTCGCCGCCGTGCGCCCCGTCGCGCTGCGCCACCTGCGCAAGGACACCGGCGCCGGCGCCTCCTACCTGGACACGCTCCCGGGGCGCCGCGTCGCGGCCCAGGGAGCGATCACCGGCGACGCCGGCACGCTCGCCGTCGACGGCGACACCTGGTCCGCCCGCGTCGAGCCCGGGGCGCCCGAGGTCGCCCCCGGCGACGAGGTGACCGTCCTGCGCATCGACGGGGCCACCCTGGTGGTCCGCCCGCTCCCCCGCATCGACTGGGAGGCGGACGGCGCCTGAGCCGCCCCACGTCCTCGTTCCAACCGCACCGACCGCACCGACCCCAGAAGAAGGGACCCCGATGGAAACCCTCATCGTCCTCGTCGTCCTCGCCGTCCTCGCGGCGGTGATCGTGGCCTCCTCGGTCAAGATCATCCCGCAGGCGCGGACGGCCAACATCGAACGCCTCGGCAAGTACAACCGCACGGCCGGCGCCGGGCTGACCCTGATCATCCCGTTCGTGGACCGCATGCTCCCGATGGTGGACATGCGCGAGCAGGTCGTCTCCTTCCCGCCCCAGCCGGTGATCACCGAGGACAACCTCGTCGTCTCCATCGACACGGTCGTCTACTTCCAGGTCACGGACGCCAAGGCCGCGACCTATGAGATCGCCAACTACATCCACGCGGTGGAGCAGCTCACCACCACCACCCTGCGCAACGTCGTGGGCGGCATGAACCTCGAGGAGGCCCTGACCTCTCGCGACTCCATCAACTCCCAGCTGCGCGGCGTGCTGGACGACGCCACCACGCGCTGGGGCCTGCGGGTCTCGCGGGTGGAGCTCAAGGCCATCGACCCGCCCATGTCCATCCAGGACTCGATGGAGAAGCAGATGCGCGCCGAGCGCGACCGCCGCGCCGCCATCCTCACCGCCGAGGGCACGAAGCAGGCCGCCATCCTCACGGCCGAGGGCGAGCGCCAGTCCCAGATCCTCTCCGCCGAGGGCGAGGCTCAGGCCCGCGTGCTGCGCGCCAACGCCGAGGCGGAGGCGATCGAGGTGGTCTTCGACGCCATCCACTCCGGCGGCGCCGACTCCGAGGTCCTGGCCTACCAGTACCTGCAGTCCCTGCCCAAGATCGCCGACGGCCAGGCCAACACCATGTTCGTGGTCCCCGCCGAGCTCACCCGCGCCCTGCAGGGCCTCGGTGAGGCGTTCGCCCCCGGCGACGGCGGCCGCCCCACCCCGGAGCACGCACCCCGGCGTCGGGACTCCGGGGACCGCGCGGGCGAGCCGGGAGCCGAGCACGTCGGCGTCACCCCGGAGCGCGCGCGTCGGCCGCGTGGGTCCCGTCCCACCACCGCGGACGCCCTGCGCGCCAGCGGCGTCATGGACGCGATGACCGCCGGCGCGGTGACGGCGGAGGACATGCCGCAGACCTCGCTCGACGAGGCCCTGGCCACGCCGCAGGAGATCGAGCCCGACCCGTCGGCCGGCCGCACCCCCGGCACCCGCCCGGCCGGCGAGGCGGACGGGAATGCTGTGGGACACTGAATGGTTCCATCAGTGAGGACGACCCGCCGCGCCTCGATCGGCCCGCGCCCCCGCGCGGGCCTCGGCGCGGCCTGACGAGGAGGAAACGTGAGCGATCGCAGCCTGCGGGGCATGCGCCTGGGCGCGCAGTCCCTGGAGTCCGAGGCCGGCGTCGAGCCCGCCGCCCGGCAGCGGGTGGAGTACCGCACGGAGGACGGCGAGCAGGTGTTCGTGACCTTCTCCGTGGAGGCGGACGTGCCGGCCACCTGGACCTCGAAGACCGGCAAGGAGGCGTTCCTCGTCAGCGGCGAGAAGCCGGCTGAGACCGAGGGCAAGCCCGTGCGCACCCACTGGGACATGCTGCGCGAGCGCCGCAGCCTCGAGGAGCTGGAGGAGACCTACAAGATCCAGCTCAACAAGCTGCGCGCCAGCCGCGGCGAGGAGGTCGACGCCTGACCCGCCGCTCCCCCATGCACGACGGGGCCGGATCCGCCATGGATCCGGCCCCGTCGTCGTTCGGGGGCTGTGCGCCTCAGAGGCCGAGGCGGGCGCGCAGGCCCTCCCAGCGCGCGGCCAGGCCCCACCGGGTCACGTTGACCACGGCCTCGCCGATGATGCCGCCGCTCATCTTGGACTCGCCGAGCTCACGCTCCACGAACGTGATCGGGACCTCGACGATCCGCTTGCCGAGGCGGGCCGTGCGGAAGGTCATGTCCACCTGGAACCCGTAGCCCTTGGACTCGATCGCGTCGAGGTCGATCGCACGGAGCGTGTCGGCCCGGTAGGCGCGGTAGCCCGCCGTGATGTCCGTCAGGTTGAGGCCGAGCATGATCCGCGGGTACAGGGAGCCGGCCCACGAGATCATCTTGCGGGAGGTCGGCCAGTTCACCATCTTGCCGCCCGGCACGCGGCGCGAGCCGATCACCAGGTCCGCGGTGCGGACGGCCTCCAGCAGGCGCGGCAGCTGCTCGGGCTGGTGCGAGCCGTCCGCGTCCATCTCGACCAGGACGTCGTAGCCGCGCTCCAGGCCCCAGCGGAACCCGGCGATGTAGGCGCCGCCCAGGCCGTCCTTGGTGGTGCGGTGCAGCACGTGCACGGAGGGGTCCTCGGCGGCGCGGGCGTCGGCCCAGTCGCCGGTGCCGTCCGGGGAGGCGTCGTCCACCACGAGAACGTCGGACTCCGGGACGGCGTCACGGAGTCGGCCGAGGGTCAGCGGCAGCGACTCGATCTCGTTGTACGTGGGGATGATGGTCAGCACGCGCATGTGCGGTTCTCGCCTTCCGGCCGGGGTCGTGGGGGCGGCCCGCCGGTCGGACGGGCCATCGCATCCGTTCGAGTATAGGAAGCGGAGGTCTCAGGCCGGCGTCGCGCCATCGCGCGCGTCGCGGGCCACGTCCTCCGCGGCGATCCGGCCGTCCACCCAGGTGGCCCGCCAGCGGGGCAGGGCGGTCTCGGCGTCGAGGGCCGGCAGCAGCGGCGTGCCGGCCCGGGTGTCCGTGCTCCACGCCGCCACCCGGCCGTCCGGCGACTGCACAGCCACCGCGTCCGCGTCCCAGACGCCGAACACGGCCGGGGCCGACACGCTCAGGCGCGGGGCGACGGACAGGCGTGCCGCCGGAGCGTCGGGCAGCGCGCGCAGCGGGGTGCGGGTCGCGGCGGCGAAGGCGGAGCGGGCGGAGATGCGCTCGTCCGGGTCGGGGTGGGACAGCGCCGACCGGACGGCGGCCCACGGGTCCCCGGCCGGGCCGGCGCCCAGGCACACGGAGACGGCGTCGGCCAGCAGGCTCGCCACGGGGGCGTGCAGCACGCCGTCCGCGTCGGGGACGACGGTGGCGCTGACCCCGGCGGCGGCCAGGAAGGCGCGGTCCTCGGCGGTGACCGAGTGGGTGACCACGAGCCGATGGCGCACGCGGCCCAGGGCGGCGGTGCCGAGTTCCTCCGCGACCGAGCGCAGGGCGGTCAGGGCCACGTCCTGGGCGGCGGGCCCGGCGTCCGCACCGCCGTCGGGGACGAGGTAGGCCTGCTCCCCCGCCTGGGTCGAGGCCGTCAGGAGGCCGGTGAGCGTGGCGGGGTCGGTGTCGGTCCCGACGGGCAGCCACACCCCGGCCGCCTCGGCGTCCACGCGGTCGGCGTGCCGGTAGACGACCGTCTGGACGTCCTCGTCGGCGGGCGCGGCGCCCGTGTCCTCGGGCCCGGCCAGGACCGTCACGACGGCGGTGCCGCGGCTCAGCGCGTCACGCGCGTCCGCGGGCCGGGCCAGCGGCTCGACGAACACGGGCACGACGACGGCGCCGTCGAGGTCCCGCCGTTCGTCACCCGGGTCGGCCACGCGGTCCGCGGAGTCGTCCGCGCCGAGCCAGGCGATCATCCCGTCCCGGACCAGCAGCGCCTGTGCGTACGGGTCCGTCGTCGAGTGGATGATGCCGCGGGTCAACAGGTGTGCGCTCACCCGCCCACCCTAGCCCGTGTCAGTCCTCGTCCGCGCGGGGCGCCGAGGCCGCCGGCAGCGAGGTGGCCACGACGCCGCGGGAGACGAGGTCCGCGGCCCGGCGGCAGGCACGGCTGCGACGGGCGTCCCCGGGGACGTTGGCCAGCTGGTCCAGCACGTCGATGACCTGCCGCGCCCAGCGGACGAAGTCGCCCGCGGCGAGGTCCGCGCCCTCGAGGGTGCGGCGCAGGGTGGCCCCCCGCACCCAGCGGTGCATGGGCGCCACCAGCCCGGGGTCCGTCCGGGGCGTGGGCTCGAGCCGTGCCTGGGCCTCGTCCGTGCGCAGGCGCTCCTCGATGCGCTCGGCGGCCTCCGCGACGCGCGCGAGCCGGGGGGTCGGCATCGGGACCAGTCCGGGCTCGGTCTCCCCCTTGCCCTGGTACACGAGCAGCGCGGCGACGGCGGCCCACTCCTCCGGCGTCAGGCCGTCCGTGGCCGGATCCTGCAGCACCAGCGAGGTGAACAGGTCCCGCTCGCCGTAGATCCGGCGCAGGGCCTCGCCGCGCTCCGTGAGCGCCGCACGGGGCGAGGACGCGTCCTCCTGGACGTAGCCGTAGGCGCGCAGCAGACCGACCACGCGGTCGAACGTGCGGGCGATGGTGTTGGTGCGGCCCGCGATGCGCTCCCGCAGGACGGAGACCTCCCGCCGCATGGCCCACCAGCGGTCGCCCCAGCGGGCGTGCTCCTCGCGGTCCTGGCAGCCGTGGCACGGGTGGCGGCGCAGTGCCCGGCGCAGCTCCTCGACCCGGGGCGCGGCCGGGTCCTCCCGGAGGCGGAAGCCCGCCGTGCGGCGGCCTCCGGCGGGCGGGCGGCCCGTGCGCACGGCCTCGCGCATGAGCGCGGCGACGTCCTTGCGCTGCGCGGGCGTCTTCACCTGCACCACCTGGGGCAGGGCGGCGCCCGCCACCGGCTCGACCGGCCCGGCGACGTCGTCCACCGTGATGCGGCGCAGCTGCGCCTTGTCCGTGACGACGCCGACGCGCGGGTTCTGGGGGTTGCCGGCGGGGAACACGACGACGGCCCGGCCGAGCGCGCGGCCGGCGTCGAGCTCGACGACGTCCCCGACCGCGAGGTTCGCGAGCGAGTCCTTCACGGCGGCCAGGTGGGCCCGACGGCGCCCCTGCGAGCCGGACTTCTCCGCGGCCGCGAGCTCCTTGCGCAGGGTGAGGTACTCGGCGAAGTCGCCGAGGTGACACTGCATGGCCTCCTCGTACTTCTCGAGGCTGGCCTGCTTCGAGCGGACCTCGCGGGCCAGCCCCACCACGGAGCGGTCCGCCTGGAACTGGGCGAACGAGGACTCGAGGATGCCCCGTGCCCGCTCCGCCCCGACCTGCGCCAGCAGGTTCGCGGACATGTTGTAGGTGGGCCGGAACGAGGAGCGCAGCGGGTAGGTGCGGCGCGAGGCCAGGCCCGCGACGGCGGCCGGGTCCAGCCCGGGACGCCACATCACCACGGCGTGGCCCTCGACGTCGATGCCGCGGCGGCCCGCCCGGCCCGTCAGCTGGGTGTACTCCCCCGGCGTGATGTCGACGTGGTTCTCGCCGTTGAACTTGACCAGCTTCTCGATCACCACGGAGCGGGCCGGCATGTTGATGCCGAGGGCGAGGGTCTCCGTGGCGAACACGGCCTTGAGCGCGCCGGCGGCGAACAGGTCCTCGACGGCCTCCTTGAACGGGGGCAGCATGCCGGCGTGGTGGGCCGCGAAGCCCCGGGACAGGCCGTCCCGCCACGCCCAGAACCCGAGGATCTCCAGGTCCTCGACGGGCAGCAGGCGCGCCGCCTCCTCGACCCGCTCGGCCACGAGCGCCTTCTCCCGCGCCGTGGTGAGGTCGAGCCCGGCCCGCAGGCACTGCTCCACGGCGGCGTCGCAGCCGGTCCGCGAGAAGATGAAGGTGATGCACGGCAGCAGCCCGTCGCGGTCCAGGGCCCGGATCATCTCCGGACGCGACGTGGACAGCCGCGGTCCGCGCCGCTGGCCGCCGTCGTGACCGCCCGGCCGACCGGAGACCGGCCGCTCCCGGTCCAGCGCGGAGGAGCCGGTCCGGCCCCGGCCGCCGTCGCGGCCCGTGCGCCGGCCGCCCCTGGCCCGCCCCTTCGGGACGCTCCCGCGCCCGTCGCGGTGCTGCTGCCGCCCGGGGCGCCCCCAGTCGGCGCGCTGGAACCGGCGCTCGGCCTCCTCCCCCAGGCGCTTGAGCTCGGGGTTGAGCAGGGCCTCCCCGTCCCGGTCCGCGGTGTCCTCGAAGGCGATGTCCTCGGCGAACAGGTCGTAGAGCCGGCCCCCGGCCATGACGTGCTGCCACAGCGGCACCGGCCGGTGTTCGGAGACGATCACGGTGGTGGCGCCCCGGACCGTGTCGAGCCAGGCGCCGAACTCCTCGGCGTTGGACACCGTGGCGGACAGGGAGATCAGCTGCACGTGCTCGGGCAGGTGGATGATGACCTCCTCCCACACCGGGCCCCGGAACCGGTCGGCGAGGTAGTGGACCTCGTCCATGACGACGAAGCCGAGGTCGATGAGGGTGTCCGACTGCGCGTACAGCATGTTGCGCAGCACCTCGGTGGTCATCACGACGACGGGCGCGTCCGGGTTGACGGAGGTGTCCCCCGTGAGCAGGCCGACGTTCTCCGCGCCGTGCACGCGGGCGAGGTCCGCGTGCTTCTGGTTGCTGAGGGCCTTGATGGGGGTGGTGTAGAACGCCTTCGTGCCGCGGGCCAGGGCCAGGTGGACGGCGAACTCGCCGACCACCGTCTTGCCGGCGCCGGTGGGCGCCGCGACGAGGACGCCGTGGCCGTCCTCGACCTCGGCGCACGCGCGGCGTTGGAAGTCGTCGAGGGGGAAGCCCACGCGTGCGGCGAACCGGCCGAGCTCGGAGCCGGCGTGGTGCCGGGCCGCCCGGGCACGGGCGTAGCGCTCCGCCGGGCTCAGCTCGGGCTCGTCGTGCGGGGTCGCGGACGCGGGATGGTGGGCCATGGCCCCACCCTACTGGCGGGTCCGGACACCGTCGTGGTCGTGCGTCCGGGCGGGAGGGCCGCCGCGTACGACGCTCAGATCTGATCGAGCGGCTTCGGGCCTTCGGCGAGCTCCGCCTCGACGTCCACCTCGCGCTGCCCCGAGCGGCGGTCACGACGACGGTCCCCCCACAGGCACAGGACGATGGCCACGCCGAAGAGGACGACGAGCGGGATCGCCATGTAGAACATGGAGATGGCGTCCGCACCGGGGGCGGCGATCGCGGCGATCAGCATGATCACGAAGACGGTGATGCGCCAGTGGTGGACGATCGTGCGGCCCGGCAGGATGCCGAGCATGTTCAGTCCCACCAGCAGCACCGGCAGGACCATGGCCACGCCGAACGCGAGGTAGAGACGCGTGACGAAGCTGATGTACACCGACGCCGTCGGGAGGTTCGCGCCGCCCTCGGGAGTGAAGCCCACGAAGAACTGGACGGCCTGCGGCATCACGAGCCACCCCAGCGCGATGCCGAAGATGAACAGGGGCACGGCCGCGGCGATGAAGCCCAGGGCGTACTTCTTCTCGGCCTTCTTCAGACCCGGCACGATGAATGCCCAGATCTGGTAGAGCCAGACCGGGCTGGACAGGATGAGCCCGATGAACATGCTGACCTTGAGCATGAGGTCGAACGGCGAGGCCACCGTGTCATAGGCGACGGCCGCCGTGTGTCCCTGGCTGGCGATCTCCTTGACCGGGCGGAACAGCTCCGCCATGACCGGCTGGTAGACGAGGAAGCCGATCACCATGCCGACCGCGACGGCGAGTCCCGACTTCAGCAGTCGGTTGCGCAGCTCCGTGAGGTGCTCGCGCAGCGGCATCTCGCCGGTGGGGTTGTCCCGCCGCTTCCGGCGGCGCCGGGTGCGGCGGGCGACCTCGTCGACCTCGGTCATCGGGTGGGGGTCCTTCCGGCTCAGCGCGGGTCGCGCGGGTCGGTCTCGTCACGCTCGACGACGCGGCCCTCGACCGGCTCGTCCGCGGCGGTGGAGCCGGCGCCGGAGCGCTCGTCCGTGGTGCCCTTGCCCTCGGTGCGCATCTGCTTCACCTCGGAGGAGAAGATGCGCATCGACTGGCCGAGGTTGCGGGCCATCGCGGGCAGCTTCGGCGCCGCGAAGAGCAGGATCGCGAGCAGGATGATGATGACGAGCTGCCAGCCCTGGAGTCCAGCCATGATGAAGGGTCCTTTCGATGGGGTTCCGGGGTCCAGGCTACCGCGCCGGCAGGGCCGCGAGGGCATCGCCCAGCGCGTCCGCCACGGACGCCCGGAGGTCGGCGGGGGCCAGCACCTCGACGGCGCCGCCGTGGCGTCCGACCAGCGCGGCGGCCACGCCGGCGTCGGTCAGATGCACCCGGGTGAGCCGGTCGCCGTCGGGCAGGTCGGCCTGGGCGTCCGGGCGGTAGCCGGCGGCCGCGTCGCGGACGGGATGGGCCCAGCGCAGCAGCACGGGCACCCCCGCGGCGTCGTCGGGGTGGACCCGCCAGCGTGCGGGCCGGGCCCGGGGCGCGAACGTCTCCCCCGTGGGTGCGGGCGCGCTGATCCGGTCCACCCGGAACACCCGGTGGTCCTCGGCGCGACGGCACCACGCCTGCAGGTAGAGGCGCGCCCCGTCCTGCACCAGGGCCAGCGGCTCCACGTCCCGCTCGGTGAGGGCGTCGGCATGCACGGAGCGGTAGGTCAGGTGGACGACGGCCCGCTCCGCCACGGCGGCCAGCAGGGTGCGCACCGTCGCGGGGTCCACGGCCACGTCCCAGTGGGCGGCGACGGCGACCGGGGGCTCGCCGGCGGTGTGCGCCTCGGCCTCCTGGAGGGCGGCGTCGTCCGCGTCGTCCGCGTCCGGGGCCCCCGCGTCCAGGACCGCGGCGCGGATCCGGCGCTGAGCGGACCGGGCGGCCTCGCGGTCGGCCTCGTCCAGCACCGGCAGGTCCGCGACCGTCTGCAGGGCGGCGACGAGGCTGTGCGCCTCGGGGCGCGTCAGCCGCACGGGACCGGCCAGGTCGGCGGCGCGCTCCACGTGGACGCGGCCGGCCACCTCCGCCACCTCGAACTGGAAGCCGGGGAAGTCGCGCTCGGGCATGCCGCAGTAGCGCAGCGTCTCGAGGTCGGCGTCGAGGCGCTCGTCGGTGATGCCGAGGCGGGCGCGCAGCTCCGCCCGGTCCACCCCACCGGCCCGGTTGGCCAGCCCCACGATGTCCAGCAGGCGGCCCACGAGGTCCTCGCTCGAGTCGCGGGCGCGGCGCCGGACGGGCGCGGCGAGCGCCACCTCGAGCAGGGCCGGGTCGGCGGGGCCGGCGTGGGCCTCCGCCGCGGCGGCCAGGCCCGCGCGGACGCGGTCGGTCAGGTCCAGGTGCGCGGCCGAGGGCACGGCGCAGCCCAGCAGGCCGCCGATCTCCGCGGCGAGGCCGTCCTCGCGAGGCCCGGCGGGGGCCTCCCAGAGCTCCCAGTCGGGTCCCGGTGCGGCGCCGTCCTCGACGCGGGGCTCGGCGGGCTCACCGACTGCGCGGACGCCCTGGCCCCGGCCGGGCGCGAGCCACACGCGGACCCGCTCGGCGTCGGCCTGTCCGGCCAGGCGCGCCACGAGGTCGGCATGGTCGTGGTCCTCGGGACGGCCGGGGGCGTCCGTCGCCCGCTCGAGGCGGCGCGGCTCCCCCTCCATCCGGGTGAGCCGGAAGCTGCGCTCGGCGCCGCGGTCGAGGTCCCAGCCGGTGAGGTACCAGCGGCCGCGCACGAGGGTGAGGAACCAGGCCCGCACGGTGCGCCGGGTGGCCCGCCCCCGCGCGTCGCGGTAGGGGAAGCGCAGCACGGCCTCGTCGGCCACGGCCTGGGTGAGGGCCTCGAGCCGGGGGTCGGCCCGGGGCATGAGGGTGTGGTACCCGGCCAGCTCGTCGTCGCCCGTGAGGTCGGTGGCCGGCTGGAACAGCAGGCCCACGGCGCGGACGACGTCGGCGCGCAGCGGCGAGTCGCCCCACAGGCGCCGCGCCCGCACGAGGGCGCGGCGCTCGTCCACGGTCAGGTCGAGGTCGCGCAGCAGCAGCGCATCGCGGACGACGCGGTGCCGCACCCCCGCCTCGCCCTCGTCGAAGCCGGCGGGCTCGAGCGTCTCCAGCGGGACCCCCACGGCGCGCAGCACGCGGCGGTCCCGCTGGAAGAGCTTCTCGAAGGCGGCGTCCGTGAGCCCCTCGTAGCCGACGACCTGCCGTCGGATCCGGTCACGCTCGAGGCCGTGCGGCGCCGAGAGCAGCAGCCACAGCAGCGAGATGATGCGCTCGGCGGCCTCGTCGCCGGCGCGCCGCGGGGCGGGTGGGGTCACGGGGCCCGGGGTCAGTCGACCGAGACGAGGTCGCAGACGAAGATGAGCGTCTCGTTCGGCCCGATCGCGGAGCCGGCGCCGCGGGCGCCGTAGCCCAGGTGCGGCGGGATCTCGAGGCGGCGGCGGCCGCCGACCTTCATGCCGAGCAGGCCCTGGTCCCAGCCGGCGATGACCTGGCCGACGCCGACGGTCAGGGGCAGCGGGGTGCCGCGGTTCCACGAGGCGTCGAACTCCTCGCCGGTGGACCAGGCCACGCCCACGTAGTGGACCTGCACGCGGGAGCCGGCCTCGACGGCCGGGCCGGAGCCCTCGATCAGGTCCTCCACCACGAGCTCGGTGGGCGGGGTCTCGCCCGGGAAGTCGATCTCGGGCTTGGTGCGGTCGTAGTCGCGCTGTCCGAAGGACACGGTGCTCTCCTCTGGGTTCTCGTGGACGGGGTCAGTTCGCCGACGGGGTGGCGGACGCCTGGGCGTCCAGGATGTCCACCACGAACAGCAGGGGCTCGTTCTCGCCGATGTCCGGCGGGCTGCCCTGCTCACCGTAGGCCTTCTCGGCCGGGATCGACAGGAGGACGCGCGAGCCCACCTTCTGGCCGGCCAGACCCTCCTTCCAGCCCTCGATGACCTGGTTGAGGGAGAACGTGATGGCCTGGCCCGTCTCCCAGGACGAGTCGAAGACCTCGCCGTCGGACCACGTCACGCCCTCGTACTGCACGGTCACGGTGTCGTCCGCACCGACCTCGCGGCCCTCGCCCTGGATCAGAGGCTGGACCACCAGCTCCTGGGGCGCCTCGCCGTCGGGCTTCGCGATGCTCGGCCGGCCGCTCTGCTCGTCCACGGTGACGTCGGGCAGGCGCTCGTCCCGCTCGGTCACCTCCTCGCCCTCGGCCTGCTTCGGCAGGATGGCGTCGATCTTGTAGACGAACAGCTGGGCGGGCTGCGTCTGGGTGGAGGGGGAGGCGCTCGGCGACGCGCTCTCGGTCTGCGGGACGGAGACGTCGTACTCGGGGCTGTACGCGGCGACGATCGTGCCGGCGCCGTTGCCGACCAGCATGTCGTGGATCTCCGGGTTCATGGACTTGAGCTGGTCGTCCACGGGCACGGCCTCCGGTTCGCCGCTGAAGTTCTCGGCGACCACCTCGCCGCTGGCCGGATCGACGACGGCGATCGACATCTTCAGGACGTCGCCCTCCTGCACCTGTTCCCCCTCGCCGGCGGTCAGCACGCGCGTGGTGGGCTGGTCGGTGTCGATCTCCCCGTCGATCTCGACCGTCGGCGCCCCGCCGTCGCCCTCCGTGAAGGTGACACCCGTCAGGGCGTCCGGCTCCCCCTGGCCCTCGCCGACGGCCGCCCGCTCGGGGGCGGCCGACGTGGAGGCCGACGCGGTGTCGCTGTGGGGCTGGTCCGCGCCGTCGTCGCCGGTGGCGCAGGCGGTGGCCAGCATCAGGCCCGCGGCGCCGAGGGACAGCAGCGGCAGCAGGCGGCGACGGCGGCGGGCCGTCGGGGGCTGGGGGGTCTCGAACGAACTCATGCGGGTCACCCTAACGGCGCGTCCTGGACGCGCGCTGTCAGGGGATCCGCTCGAACAGCCGGTCGACGGCGGCCGACGACGTGTCGAACGGGTCCTTCGTCACGATCGCGTGCAGCGGATGGTCGGTGAGCTTCAGGGTCGTCCAGTCGACGGCGTAGTCCAGGCCGCGCTCCCGGGCGCGGGCCACGAAGTCCGCGCGCACGTGGGCCCGGGTGGTGGGCGGGGCGGTCTCGACGGCGGTCCGGGCGGCGTCCTCGGGCAGCAGGCGGGCGACGGCGCCGCGCCGCAGCAGCAGGCGGAACAGCCCCCGGTCGGGGTCGATGTCGTGGAAGGCCAGGTCCAGCTGGGCGAGGCGGGGCGCGTCCCAGCCCAGGTCGTGGCGGGCCCGGTAGTCCTCCAGCAGGCGCAGCTTGATCGCCCAGTCGATGCGGTCCTCGATGCGGGACCGGTCACCGGTGCGGACGGCGTCGAGCACCTCGCCCCACAGGGTGAGGACCTCCCCCACCCGGTCGTGGTGGGCGCCCTCCGCGGCGACGAAGGTGCGGGCCCGTTCGAGGTAGTGCTCCTGCAGCTCGAGCGCGGAGGCCTCCCCCTCCCGGAGCGCGATGCGGGCCGTGCCGGTGAGGTCGTGGGAGATCTGCCGCACCGCGCGGGTGGGGTGGGCGACGACGCGGTCCCCGAGCGGGAAGCCCGCCTCGATCATCCGCAGCAGCAGGTCGGTGGCGCCGAAGCGCAGCAGGTGGGTGTGCTCGGAGAGGTTCGTGTCCCCCACGATCACGTGGAGGCGCCGGTACTCGGAGGCGTCCGCGTGCGGCTCGTCCCGCGTGTTGATGATCGGCCGGGACCGCGTGGTGGAGGAGGACACGCCGTCCTGCACGAAGTCGGCGCGCTGGGAGAACGCGAAGTGGGCCGGGCCCTCGCCCTCGGGCCACGTGCCGGCGGGCACGACGCGGCCCGCGCCCACGAGGATCTGCCGGGAGACGAGGAACGGGACGAGCGCCTCGGTGAGCCGCCGGTACTCGGTGCGCCGGCGCAGCAGGTAGTTCTCGTGGGAGCCGTAGGAACTGCCCGAGGAGTCGGCGTTGTTGCGGTAGAGGTGGATCCGGCCGCCGACCCCGTCCGCGGCCATGCGCTCCTCGGCCTGGACCACGAGGTCGTGCAGCAGCAGGTCCCCCGCCCCGTCCGAGGCGATGAGCTCGTCGAGCGTCGAGCACTCGGCGGTCGCGTACTCGGGGTGGGAGCCGACGTCGAGATAGAGCCGGGAGCCGTTGGCCACGAACACGTTCGAGGACCGCCCCCACTCGACGACGGGCCGGAAGAGGTAGCGGACGACCTCTTCGGGGCTGAGCGGGCGCCCCTGCGGGTTCCAGTGCTGGACGCCGTACTCCGTCTCCAGCCCGAAGATCCGGCGGGCGCGGTCCGCGTCGGTCACTGGCCGCCCTTCTGGACGAAGCCCTTGACGAACTCCTCGGCGTTGGACTCCAGCACCGAGTCGATCTCGTCCAGCAGGCTGTCCAGGCCCTGGTCCTGGGCCGCGGGCTTCACGTGCGCCTGGCCCGCCGCGGCGCCGGTCTCGTCGTCGCCGCCGGACGGGCGTGGGCGGATCTGCTCCTGGGACATGGTGGCCTCCTCGTGCGTCGACGCGGGTCGGTGTGCTCCGTCCGCGTCCACCCATCCTGCCCCACGCGCGGGCCACGTTTCAGCCCCACGTCCCCGGGTTGCCCCACGCTGGCAGGATGGGGGCATGCGCCTGTGGACCCTTCACCCCCGCCACCTCGACCGTCAGGGCCTGACGGGCGCCTGGCGCGAGGCCCTGCTCGCGCAGGCCGTCCTGGCCGGCCGCACGCGCGGGTATCGGGACCACCCGCAGCTGCTGAGGTTCCGGGAGCACCCGGACCCGTCCGGCGCCGTCGGCGCGTTCCTCTCCGGCCTCGAGGCCGAGGCCACGGCGCGCGGCTATCGCTTCGACCACTCCCGGATCGACCGGCCGTGCCCCGCCCCCGACGGCGCGGTGCGCATCCCGCCCGCCGGTCTCGCACCGATCCCGGCCACCACGGGCCAGCGCGACCTGGAGTGGCGTCACCTGTGCGCCAAGCTGGCCGCGCGCAGCCCCGCCTGGCTCGAACGGTGGTCGGACACGCCCGTCCCCGACGTGCACCCGCTGTTCACGATCGTCCCGGGGCCGGTCGCCTCCTGGGAGCGCGCCTGAGGGCGGGCCGCGGTCGGGCCCGGTCTGGCACCGTGGGGGCATGATCCGCGACGAGAGCATCGAGAGCTATCTGGGGCGCCTCGCCTCCGGCGAGCCCACCCCCGGCGGCGGCGCGACGGGCGCGCTGGCGGTCGCCGAGGGCGCCGGACTGCTGGCCATGGCGGCCCGGTTCAGCGCGGCCGAGGAGGACGCCCGGGCATCGGAGGGCCTGATCGCGGCGTGCCTCGGCCTCGCCGACGGCGACGAGCGGGGCTTCGGCGCCGTGGCCGAGGCGTTCGGGCTGCCCCGCGACACCCCGGAGGACCGGGCCCGGCGCTCGGCCGCGATCCAGGCCGCCCTGGCCGAGGCCGTCCGGCCACCCCGCGGGATCGTCGACGCCGCCGAGCGTGCACTGGACCTGGCCGAGCGTGTGCTGGACGCGGCGAACCCGAACGTGCTCTCCGACGTCGGTGCGGCGCTCGGCTGCGTCCGGGGCGGCCTCACCGCCGCCGCGGTCACCCTCGAGACCAACCTGGGCCCCCTCCGCGACGAGGGCCTGGAGGGCATCGTGCGCACCGACGTCGACCGGGCGGACCGTCTCGTCGCGCGGGCGGACGCCCTGCTGGGCCGCGTGCGCGCGGCCGTCACGGGCTGAGCGCCCGCCCTCGCCTCAGGCCCGCGCGCCGAACAGCGGCGGCAGCGTGGCCACGAGCGCCTCGTCGTCGGGCCGGGGCGCGGCGGCGTCCTCCCACCAGCCGGGCAGGTCCACGGCGGCGCCGACCAGCGGCTCGGCCAGGTGCAGCCGGTGCACCCGCTCCCCCGCCCCGCGCAGCAGCAGCGTCTCCCACGCGGCGCCGGCCACGCGGTCACCGTGGCGGCCCACGAGGTTGCCGCGGGTCCACGCGCGGGTGGCCCGCGGCGGCGTGGCGACGGCGGCACGGATCTCCGCCTCGTCGGCGAGCGTCCGGAGCGCGCCGGCGGCCACGAGCCGGCGGTGCAGGGAGCGGGCCGGGCGCAGGTCGGCGTACTGCAGGTCCACCATCGCGAGGCGGGGGTCGGTCCAGTCCGCGCCCGTGCGGGCCCGCAGGCCCTCGAGGACGCGCAGCTTGGCCGCCCAGTCGGCGCGGTCGCTCAGGGACAGCGGATCCGCGGTGGCGTCGTCGAGGTCGATGGCCCAGGCCTCCAGCACCTCGCGCGTCTGCGGATCCGTCACCCCGAAGGCGGCGCAGTGGGCGCGGGCCGCGTCCAGGTAGGACCGCAGGATCTGCAGCCCGGTCCAGTGCCGGCGCACGGGGCCGTCCGCGGTGCGTTCGAGCAGCGGCACCGTGGCCCGCAGACCCGGGTCGTGGCTGATCGTCTGCAACGCGGCCACCGGGTCGTCCAGGGTGAGCCGGGGCGCCGTCCCGGCCTCGGCCATCGCGAGGACGAGCGCGGTCATGCCCATCCGCAGCCACGTGGCGTGCTGGCTCAGCGTCGCGTCACCGATGATCACGTGGAGTCGGCGGTAGGCCTCGGGACGGGCGTGCGGCTCGTCCCGCGTGTTGACGATCGGCCGGTGGATCGTGGTCTCCAGCCCCACGGGCTCCTCGAAGTAGTCGGCCCGCTGCGACAGCTGGAAGCCCGGCCGCTCCCCCGCCGGGCCGAGTCCCACGCGGCCCGCGCCCACGAGCACCTGCCGCGCCGCGAAGAACGGCAGCAGGACGGCGGTGAGCTCCTCGAAGTCGAGGGACCGGGCCACGAGGTAGTTCTCGTGCGCGCCGTAGGACTGGCCCTTGCCGTCCACGTTGTTCTTGTAGACCAGCACCTCCGGGGCGCCCTCGGCCTGGCCGATGTGCTCGGCCGCCGCCTGCGCGACCAGGTCCCCGGCGGCGTCCCAGACCATGGCGTCCCGCGGGGTGGTCGTCTCCGGCGACGAGTACTCCGGGTGGGCGTGGTCCACGTACCAGCGCGCGCCGTTGGCCAGCACGGTGGACAGCAGCAGGTGCACGGGCTCCCCGTCCGGGCCCACGAGCGCCTCGTCGGTCAGCTGCGAGGGGTGCGCCGCCGAACGCGGCAGCCGCCAGCCGCGGGCGTCCACGAGCGGCGACTCCCCCGTGTAGTCCCACTCCGTGCCGGCCACCGCCGAGCCGGAGCGGGTGACCAGGTCCGCGTACGCGTTCACGAGCTCGACCGAGAGCACGCTGTGGTGCGCCCCCGGGTTGGCCGGCGCGTGGATGCCGAACTCGGTCTCCGTGCCCATCACCCGGTGCACGCCCCAGCCGGCGGCGTCCCGCCCGTTCGGGGGCACGGCCGCGCCGTGGAACAGCCGACGCTGGCCCTCGAAGGCGGGGGTCGGGCCGACGTCGACGGCGGCGGCCCGGGCGAAGCCGTCCGCGGTCCCGCGGCCGAACGCGCTCATGCCTCGACCCCCCGGACCATGCGCAGCGAGCGCAGCCGAGGACCGCGCCAGCCGGAGGTGCGCGCCCACTCGGCGGGCGCGACCGTGGCCAGCAGGTCCGTCTGGTCCTCCAGCACCGCGGCCACGGCCTCGCGCAGGTGGCCCTCGCGGACGCCGAGCGCGGCCGGGGCCTGGCCGGCGGCCAGGTAGTCGCGCACCGCGTGCCGCTTGGCGCGGTCCACGACGTCGGCCACCACGGCGCCCGAGACGAGGTCGGCCAGGTGCAGGGCGTGGGTCGTGCCGGACACGTCCGTCAGCTCCGCCAGCGCGGTGTCCGCGCCGCGGTCGTAGAGGGCGGCGACCGTCCGGGCGATGAGCGTCGCGCGGGCCGCGTCCGCGGAGCCGGCCGCCGCGACGTCGTCGGCGTGCAGGGGCACGTCCGCGGTGAGGTGCTTGGCCATGATCTCCGCGGCGCCGGCGGCGTCGGGACGGTCCACGCGGATCTTCACGTCCAGTCGGCCGGGGCGGAGCACGGCCGGGTCGATCATGTCCTCGCGGTTGGAGGCGCCGATGACGATCACGTTCTCGAGGGCCTCGACGCCGTCGATCTCGGTGAGCAGCTGCGGGACGATCGTGGTCTCCACGTCCGAGGAGACGCCGGAGCCGCGCGTGCGGAACAGCGACTCCATCTCGTCGAAGAAGATGACCACGGGGAAGCCGGCGTCGGCCTTCTCGCGGGCCCGGTCGAAGATGACGCGGATCTGCCGCTCGGTCTCGCCCACGTACTTGTTCAGCAGCTCGGGTCCCTTGACGTTGAGGAAGAACGAGCGCTCGCCGTCCGCGCTGCGGGCCGAGAGGGCGTTGGCCACGGCCTTGGCGAGCATGGTCTTGCCGGTGCCGGGCGGGCCGTACAGCATGATCCCCTTGGGGGCGCGCAGGCCGTGCTCGCGGTAGACCTCGGGGTGCAGGAACGGGATCTCGACGGCCTCGCGGATCCGGTCGATCTGCGGGCCGAGGCCGCCGATGTCCTCGAACGTGACGTCCGGGACCTCTTCCAGCAGCACCTCGTCCACCTCGGACAGCTCGACCCGCCGCAGCGCCCATTCGACGCGGGCGTCCACGGTGACGGCGTCCCCGTGGCGCAGGTCGACGCCCTCCAGCGCGGGCGCGCGCCGCACCACGCGCTCCTCGTCCGCCGTGCCGGCCAGGACGAGGCCGCCGTCGGGCAGCGCCTCCTTGACGCGCAGCAGCTGACCCGACCCCGTGCCCGGGGCGACGCCGACGATCGAGCTGGACTCGTCCAGCAGCACCTGGGCGCCGGGGGTGAGGCGGGCGGCGTCGAGCAGCGGGGAGACCGTCACGCGCAGCCGCCGGCCGTTCTGCACGACGTCCGCTCCCCCGCGCACCACGGCGCCGGTCTCCACGCCCTCCTCGGGCTCGCGCGGGGCGTGGACGGCCTCGAGGGTGGCGAAGGTGAACGGCGGATGCGTGACGGCGTCCAGGTTCTCCTTGAGCGTGGTGATCTCGGCGCGCGTGGCCTCGAGCAGCTCGACCATGCGCCGGTTGTTGCGGGCGGCCGTCTGCGTCTGGGCCTCGGCGGCCCGACGGCGTTCGCTCAGGCCGGCGGCGTGCCGCTGGGCGGACTGCAGCTGGTGCCGCAGCCGTTCGGCCTCGGCCTGGGATTGCCGCAGCAGCTCCCGCGCCTCGGCGAGGCGCTGCTCGGCGTGCTCCGTGCCTGATTGCGCGTGGTGGTCCACCGGTGCTCCGTCCACTCAGTCCTGCTCCCCGGTCGGGGTCCTCCCACCGTACGCGTCCACGCCCTGCTCGGCGGCGCGTGACCGCGCGGCCATGAGGCGGGCCTCCTTCGCCGCCTTGCGCGCCTTCTTGTCCGTGATCGGCCGTTCGCCGAGGGCCTCGGGCGTCCACCGGGCCTCGTCGGCCGGCTGCCAGGCCTCGACGTCCTCGGCCTTGAACTCGGAGACCTTGGAGCGCTTCTTCAGACGCAGCGCCTCCTCGCCCGAGGCCAGGCGGCGGGCCGTGAGGAGGAAGCCGGTGTGCGCGACCATGCGGTGGTCGGGGCGCACGGCGAGCCCGTCCAGGTGCCAGCCGCGCACGAGGGTCTCGTTGGCCTCGACCTGCGTGAAGCGGCCCGAGTCCCGGATGGCCTCGGCCACGCGGGAGAGCTGGGTGGCGGTGGCCACGTAGTTCAGCCACACACCGCCGGGGGCCAGGACCTCGGCGACGGCGTCGAGGCACTCCCAGGGGGCCAGCATGTCCAGGACCACCCGGTCCACGGAGCCCGGCTCGTGGACCTTGGGCATCTCCTCCTGCGCGTCGCCGAGGTGCACCGACCAGGCGGGGTGCTCGGCGCCGAAGAAGGCCTCCACGTTGGCCCGGGCGACGTCCGCGAACTCCGGGCGACGCTCGTAGGAGTGCAGGCGACCGTGGTCGCCCACGGCGCGCAGCAGGGACATGGACAGGGCACCGGAGCCCACGCCGGCCTCGACCACGACGGCGCCCGGGAAGATGTCCGCCTGCTGCACGATCTGCGCCGCGTCCTTCGGGTAGACCACCGTGGCGCCGCGGGGCATGGACAGGACGAAGTCGTTCAGCAGGGGGCGCAGCACCTGGTACGGCTGGCCGGCCGAGTTCTCGACCACGACGCCCTCGAAGCCGCCGATCAGGTCGTCGTGCCGCAGCACGCCCTGGTAGCTGTGGAACTCCCCGCCGGGCAGCAGGGTGATCGTGTTGAGGCGGCCCTTCGCGTCCTTGATCTGCACGCGCTGGCCGGCCCGCAGGGGGCCGCGGCGCGCGCTCACGCCGGTGGGTTCGGTCATGGGGGGCTCCTTCGGTTCAGGGACGCCGCGTCGCGTCGACGGCGGCGAGGATCGTCTCGCGGGGCACCACGGAGCGCACGAGGCCGTGCGCGTCGGTCAGCACCCACACGGGGGTCTGGGGGTCGGCCAGGCGGGCGGCCAGGTCGGGACCGGCGGCGGGGACGTCGTCGCGGACGAGGACGGCCTCCGGGGCCAGCGCGACGGCGACCGCGGCCAGGGCGGTGGTCGTGCGGCGCGCCGGGGTGAGGGCCGCCGCGGCCGCGAGGTCCAGCACGCCGCGGGGCCGACCGGCCCCGTCCACGGCCACGACGGCGCGGCGGCCGCCGTCCGCCTGGGCCAGGGCCTCGGCGACGCTGAGGTGCTCGGGCAGGGCGATGGCGGGCGCCTCGACCTGCTCGAGCCGCAGGGTCTCCAGCCGGCGGCTCCAGCGCCCGTGGCGCACGGCGTCGTCCGCGCCCCGCCACAGGGTGAGGGCGACCCAGGCCGCCAGGACGACGACGAACAGGTCCGGCGCGCGGCCCGCGAGGATCGGGGGGCCGAGCACCGCCGCGAGGACGCCCACCGCGACGACGCGACCGGCCCAGCCGGCCGCCTCGACGCCGCGGGCCCGGGAGCCGGTGGCGGCCCAGACGGCGGACTCGACCATGCGGCCGCCGTCGAGCGGGGTGCCCGGCAGCGCGTTGAACGCGGCCAGGAGGAGGTTGGCCCACACCGTGACCTCGAGCAGCAGGGCGGGGACGGACGGGCCGGCCACGGCGCGGGCCGCCAGGTGGGCGAGGCCCGCGAGCACGAGGTTCGCGGCGGGGCCGGCCATCGCGGTGAGGACCGTGTCCAGCGGTCGGGCGGACGGGCTGCGGAACTGGGTGTGCCCGCCCCACAGGGTGAGCGCGATCTCCTCGGTGCGCTGGCCGAAGGCGCGGCCGGTGAGGGCGTGGGCGGCCTCGTGGACCAGGACGGAGAGCGCCAGGAGCACGGCGTACCCCAGGGCCACGGCGTAGGCGCCGCCGCCGAGTGAGGGCAGCGCGCGCTGGATCTGCGGGCCGAACGCGAGGGTGATGACCGCGGCGATCAGGAGCCAGGACCAGGACAGGCGCACCGGCGCGCCGGCGATCGTGCCCAGCCGGACGGAGGCGGGCCCGCTCATCCGGCCCCGTCCGCCCCGGGCCCGCGCGCGGCGGCGATCCGACGGACCGCGGCGAGGTCGGCCGGCGTGCGGCCGGCGAGCGTCGTCCACTCGACGGTCGCGAGCCCCGCCGGCAGCGGCAGCACGCTGGGCACGCCGACCGTCGGCAGGCCCGCGGCCACGGCCGCGCCGACGCCCACCGGGGAGTCCTCGACCGCCACACAGTCGGCGGCCGTCAGCCCCGGTGTCCGCTCGGCCAGCAGCCGCAGGCCCAGCCGGTACGCCTCCGGGTCGGGCTTGCCCCGGGAGACCATGTCCCCCGAGACGACGACGTCCAGCGTGCCCGCCGGCGCCCGCTCGGCCAGCGCGCGGGCCAGCGGGGCATGGGACATCGTCACGAGGGCGCCCGGCACGCCGGCCTCGGCGAGCGCGACGAGCAGCTCCCGGGCACCCGGCCGCCATGGCACCCCACGGACGACCCCCTGGACGACCTCGTCCATCGTCAGGTCGATGATCCGCTGCACGGGCAGGTCCAGCCCGGCCTCCTGCAGGCGGCGCGCTCCCTCGTCCAGGGGGCGTCCCACGAGGGAGGCGGCCAGGTCGTCCGACCAGGTGCCGCCGTGCTCGATCACCAGCCGGCGCTGGACGGCGTTCCACAGGGGCTCGGTGTCCACGAGGGTGCCGTCCATGTCCCACAGGACGGCGCGCGGCAGGCGGCGGGCACGGTCGTCCGGGGCGGGCGCGGGGTGGCGGGGCATGGAGTGCATCCTATCGAGCGCCGCCGCCGGGGTGTGCCGGGCGGGTCGCGGGCCGTGACCCCGTCGTCGGGCCGTGTCTAGGCTGGCCGCCATGACCGACGCTACCTCCGAGGACCAGCCGGACGACGTCCTGGGCCCGCTGCGGACCCACCTGACGGCGACCGTGGACGAGCTCGAGGCCGGGCGGCGGGCCCCCACGGTCCTGTTGCTGGCCTTCGAGGGGTGGAACGACGCCGGGGAGGCCGCGACCGGGGCCCTGGGCGCGCTGCGGGAGCAGTGGGACGCGGCGGACGCGGGACGGGTGTGCGACGGCGAGTTCTACGACTACCAGGTCACCCGGCCGCTGGTCCGGCGCGACGCCGACGGGCTGGGGACGCTGGACTGGCCGGCGGTCACCCTGCACGAGGCGCTCCTGGACCGGGAGGGCCGGCCCGTCGCGGGCGAGGCCGCCCCGCCGGACGGGGTGCGCGTGCTCCTCGCCGTCGGCGTGGAGCCGAACGTGCGGTGGCGCGCGTTCCTCGAGGAGCTGTTCACGGCGGCCGACGCGCGTGACGTGGACGCCGTCGTGACGCTGGGCGCGCTGCTGGCGGACGTGCCCCACACCCGGCCCCTGCGCGCCCGCCCGACCTCGCCGCTCGTGGACGTGCGGGTGGCCGTCGGCGCGGACCGTCCGGTCTACGAGGGGCCCACCGGGATCATCGGCGTCATCGCGGACGAGGCCGCGCGCCGCGGCCTGCCGAGCCTCTCACTGTGGGGGACGGTGCCCCACTACGTGGCCCAGGCGCCCTCCCCCAAGACGCTGCTCGGGCTGGTCGAGGCGGTCGAGGACCTGCTGCACGTGAGCGTGTCCACGCGCGGGCTCGAGGACGACGCGAGGGCCTGGCAGCGCGGCGTGGACGAGCTGGCCGCCGAGGACCCCGACGTCGCCGCCTACGTCCGGCAGCTCGAGGAGGCCCAGGACACCCAGCAGCTGCCGGAGGCCTCGGGCGAGTCGATCGCGCGGGAGTTCGAGCGCTACCTGCGCGGGCGCGGCGGACGCTGACGCCCGGCCGCGCCCGGCGGGGTCAGCGCAGGCGCAGACCCAGCAGCGCCGCCACGACGTCGACCACCGGCACCGGGTCGGCGGCGGCCTCGGCCAGGCCCGGCAGGGTGCCGGCCGCCCATGCGTCGAGGGCCTCCAGCGCGCGGGGGGCGTCGAGGTCGTCCGAGAGCGCCGCGTGGACCGCGTCCAGCACGGCGACGCCGGCGGCGGCATGCGGTCCGTCCAGGGCGGCGCGCCAGCGGGCCACCCGCGCCTGGGCGTCGGCCAGCACCTGCTCGGACCACTCCCAGTCCGACCGGTAGTGGTGCGCGAGGATCGCCGCGCGGACGGCCACCGGCTCGACGCCCCGCGCCCGCAGGCGGGAGACGAGTTCGAGGTTGCCGAGGGACTTGGACATCTTCTCGCCGTCCAGGGCCACCATGCCGGTGTGCGCGTAGGTGTGCGCGAGCGGCAGGCCGTCGACGGCGGTGGCGTGCGCGGCGGAGAACTCGTGGTGCGGGAACCGCAGGTCGGAGCCGCCGCCCTGCACCGTGAACGGCGCCGGCAGGTGGGCCCGGGAGATCACGGAGCACTCGATGTGCCAGCCGGGCCGGCCGGAGCCGAGCGACCGCCCGTCCCAGGCCGGCTCGCCCTCGCGGTGCACGCGCCACAGCAGCGGGTCCAGCGGGTCGCGCTTGCCGGGGCGGTCGGGATCGCCTCCCCGCTCCGGGAACACCGCGGCCATCTCGTCCAGGCCCATCGCGGAGACCTGCCCGAGGCGCCAGTCGGTCGCGGACTGGGCCGCGCGGACGTCGAAGTAGACGTCCCCGTCGGGCTCGCCGTCGCCGCCCGGCACGCGGTAGGCCCGGCCCGCCGCCAGCATCGTCTCGACGGCGTCCACCACCAGGCCCACCGCCTCGGTCGCGCCGACGTAGTGGTCCGGGGCGAGCACCTCGAGGGCGGCCATGTCCGCACGGAACAGGTCGGTCTGCTCCTCGGCGAGCGCGCGCCAGTCGACGCCGGTCGCCTCGGCCCGCTCGAGCAGGGGGTCGTCCACGTCGGTCACGTTCTGGACGTAGGCGACCTCGAGACCGGCCGCGCGCCAGTAGCGGTGCAGCAGGTCGAAGGCCACATAGGTGCTCGCGTGGCCGAGATGCGTCGCGTCGTACGGGGTGATCCCGCAGACGTACAGCGAGGCGCGCTGGGCGTCGTTGCCCGGATGCCGGGTCCGTCCCGTGGCGGTGTCATGCAGCCGCAGCCGGTCGGGGCGGCTCGGCACGGTGGGCGGGGCGGGGGTGCTCCAGGACTTCACGGGACTCCTCACATCGGGGTGGTTCGGCGGTGCCGGGCCGTCATGCCCGGCGGCGGGAGCGGGCTCAGGCGCTGATGACGCCCGCGCCCAGCAGGGCGAACAGGACGCCGCCCAGGAGGATGCGGTACCAGACGAACGGCAGGTACGAGTTGGTGCTGATGAAGCGCATGAGCCAGGCGATGACCGCGTAGGCCACCACGAAGGCGATCGCGGTCGCGACCAGCGTCTCCCCCATGCCGTACGGGCCCTGCGTGCCGGGATCGGTGAGCGAGGTGTACAGCTTGTACAGGCCGGAGGCGAACACGGCGGGCACCGCCAGCAGGAACGCGTAGCGGGTGGCGGCGGGCCGGGTGTAGCCCATGGCCAGGCCGGCCGCGATGGTGCCGCCGGAGCGCGAGACGCCCGGGATCAGCGCGAGGGCCTGGGCCAGGCCGTAGAGGACGCCGTCCCGCACGGTGAGCTTCTCGAGCGGCTTGGTCTGACGGCCGAGCCGGTCCGCCAGGGCGAGCAGGACGCCGAACACGATGAGCATGGTCGCCGTGATCCACAGCGACCGGAACTCCGTGTCGATCCAGTCCTGCAGCAGCAGACCCAGGACCGCGATCGGGATCGAGCCCACGATGATCAGCCAGCCCATGCGCGCATCGGGGTCCGAGTGCGGGATCCGCCCCGTGACCGCGGCGCACCACCGCCCGATGATGCGGGTGATGTCGCGCCAGAAGTAGATGAGGACCGCCAGCTCCGTGCCGAGCTGCGTGATGGCCGTGAAGGCCGCCCCCGGGTCGGTCGCGGAGGGCAGGAACTCGCCCACGATGCGGATGTGGGCGGAGGAGGAGATGGGCAGGAACTCCGTGAGGCCCTGCACCAGGCCCAGGATGATGGCTTCGATCCACGTCACGGAGGGTCACTGTACGCCACGGCCCCGGGTGGGAACCCGGGGCCGTGCGATCCGTCACGAGCAGGACGGTCAGTCGTCGTCGTCCTCGTCGTCGAAGAGGTCGAGCGGGGTGACCTCCTCGGTGTCCGCGTACAGGGCGTCCTCGTAGGCCTCGAAGGCGTCGGCCACGGCGAAGAAGGCGGCTTCGACGGCGGGGTCGTCCTCGCCCCGCTTGTTCTGCGCGGCCACGAGGTGTTCGTTCAGGGCGGTGGTGAGGGCCTCGAGGGCCATGCGGGCGTCAGAGCTCATGGGTGAACGGTAACCCGGTGGCCGGTGACGCGGCCAGGGGTGGGCCGTGCGGGACCGGCCGCCGGACCCGACGCCGTCTGCCAGGATGGGCGGGTGCGTGAACAGCTGATGTCCTCGACCCTCGACGCGATCTCCCGCGGACAGAAGTGGGAGTACCTGGTGATGACGGTCGCCGCCCACGAGTCCCTCGCCGACGCCCGGCGGCGCCTCGTGGAGCACGCGGAGTACGGCCAATGGGAGCTGCAGCGCTCCGTGCACTACCGTGACGGGGCGCGCCGCTACTGGATGCGCCGCCGCGTGATGCGCGTGGCCTCGACCCTGCAGACCCTCTGAGGCGCGGGCGCGACGACGCCGCCCCGGCCGTCGTCGCCGCCCGCGGCCCGGATCAGCGCGGCTCCAGCATCCGCTCGAGCACCCGGCAGCCGAACTCGAGCGCGTCCACGGGCACCCGCTCGTCGATGCCGTGGAACAGGGACGTGAAGGCCAGGTCGGCGGGCAGGCGCATGGGCGCGAAGCCGTAGCCGGTGATGCCCAGCCGGGAGAGGGACTTGTTGTCCGTGCCCCCGCCGAGCATGAACGGCAGCACCTGGGCCTCGGGGTCCTCCGCCTGCAGCGAGGCGATCATCAGCTCCACCAGGTCCCCGGAGAAGGGGGTCTCCAGGGCGACGTCCCGGTGCTCGGGTTCGATGGTCACGTCCGGACCGGCGAGCTCGGCGATCGTGGCGAGGGCGGACTCCTCCTCCCCGGGGATCAGGCGCACGTCCACGGTGCCGGTGGCCGAGGACGGGATGACGTTGTGCTTGTAGCCGGCGGTCAGCCCCGTCGGGTTGGACGAGGTGCGCAGGGTGCCGGCCACCCAGGACCGGGCCTGCCCGAGGGCGTCGAGCTGCGGCGTCGGGTCCGTCTCGTCGAAGTCGACGCCCATGATCTCCGCCACCTGTTCGAGCAGCGCGCGCGTGGTCTTGGTGTACACGAGCGGCCACTCGTGCCCGCCGATGCGGGTCATGGCGCCGGCCAGCCGGGTGACCGCGTTGTCCGGGTGCGGGGCCGAGCCGTGCCCGGGGGCGCCCTCCGCGGTGAGGTTCAGCCAGGCGAGCCCCTTCTCCGCGGTCTGCACGAGGTAGGCGCGCGAGCCGTGCACCTCGGTGGAGAAGCCGCCCACCTCGGAGATCGCCTCGGTGCACCCGTCGAACACCTCGGGGTGGTGGTCCACGACCCAGCGTGCGCCGTAGACGCCGCCGGCCTCCTCGTCGGCGAAGAACGCGACCGTCAGGGGGCGCCGCGGCCGGCGGCCCGTGCGGGCCAGGTGCAGCAGCACCGCGAGCACCATGGCGTCCATGCCCTTCATGTCCACGGCGCCGCGCCCCCAGATCATGCCGTCCTTGAGCTCGGCGCCGAACGGGTCCACGCTCCACTCGTCCGCCTCGGCGGGGACCACGTCCGTGTGCCCGTGGATGACGAGCCCCGGCGCCTCCGGATCCCAGCCCGGCAGGTGCCCGACGACGGAGACCCGGCCCGGCGCCGACTCGAAGAAGCGGGGGGTCATCCCCGCCTCGGCCATGAGCCGGGCGCAGTACTCCGCGGCCTCGGGCTCACCGACGGAGACGTTGCCCCCGCGGTTGGTGGTGTCGATCCGGATGAGGTCGCGGCAGATCTCCACGACGCGGTCCTCGGGGCGCGAGCGGGCGGGGTTCACGATGTTCTCGACCATGGTTTTGAGCCTAGCCCGAACCCGTGCTATCTTTCTCGAGTTGCCCGGAGCGGGACGGACCGGACAGGACCGGAACGCGGTGGGCGACGGAGCCTCTCCCAGGGTTCCACCGATGAGCGCGAGTGGCGGAATTGGTAGACGCGCAGCGTTGAGGTCGCTGTGTCCGCAAGGACGTGGGGGTTCAAGTCCCCCCTCGCGCACCGCTCGTCGAGCAGCAGGGCCCCGGTCGTCACGACCGGGGCCCTGCGTGTTCCCCCGTCCGGCGTCCCCTCTAGAGTGGTGTCCGTGCGACGGCAGGCGCCGTCGGTGGAACCGCACGACGGCATGGAGGACCCGATGGCCCTGGAAGCCCCCGCACTGCTGCACCGGCTCGCGCGAGCCCACGGGGTGCAGCCCGAGTACGTCGGGCAGGACGGCTCGGCCCAGACCGTGCCGGACGAGGCCCTCGTGAAGGTGCTCGCCGCCCTCGGGGTGTCGGTCCGTCCGGACGGGGTCGCCGCTCTGGCCGAGGCGCTGGAGGAGGCGGAGACGGCCCCCTGGCGGGACGTGCTCCCGCCCACCGTGGCCGCCCGGTCCGGCCACCGCCTGTCCGTGCCGTGCCACGTGGCCGCGGGCGAGCCGGTCGTGGCCCGCGTGCGCACGGAGGACGGGCGGACCCTCGAGGTGAGCGTGAGCGAGCCGGTGTCCGAGGTCCGCCTCGTGGACGGCGTCGAGCGCGAGCGCGTCCACGTGCAGATCCCCGCCGACCTCGCCCCGGGCTGGCACCGGCTGGAGGTGACCAGCGGCTCCGGCTCCACCGCCTCCGCGGTCCTGGTCTGCGCCCCGACCCGGCTGAGCACGGCGCGTCCCTTCCTCGAGCGCCGCGGCTGGGGCGCGGCCGCGCAGGGCTACTCGGTGACCTCGGCGGACTCGTGGGGCATCGGCGACGCGGCGGACATGGCGTCCCTGGCCGAGATCGTCGCCCGGCACGGTGCCGACTTCCTGCTGCTGCACCCCCTGCACGCGGTCGAGCCCGGCCCCCATCCGGCGGACTCCCCCTACTCCCCCGTCTCCCGTCGGTTCCTCTCGGCGCTGGTCGTGCACGTGCCCTCGATCCCCGAGTTCGCCGACCTGCCCGCCGCGGAGCAGGCGGAGCTGCGGTCGGCCGGCGCCCGCGTCCAGGCGGAGCTGGAGCGCACCGGCCGGATCGATCGGGCCGCCGTCGCCGCCGTCCTGTGGCCCGCGCTGCGCCGCGTGCACGAGGTGCCCCGCTCCCCCGAGCGCGAGGCCGCCTACGCACGGTTCCGCGCCGAGGCCGGCCCGGGCCTGGACGACTTCGCCCTCTGGTCCGTCCTGCGCCTGGACGGCGACGGCACCGGGCCCGATCTCGCCGACCCGGCCTGGGCGCCGGGCGGGGTCGAGGCCGAGCGGGTCCGCGTCGAACGCGCGACCGACGTCGACCTGCACCGCTGGGTGCAGTGGATCGCCGCCGAGCAGCTCGCCGGCGTGCAGGAGCGGGCCCGGGCGGCCGGCATGCGCATGGGCGTCATGGTGGACCTGGCAGTCGGGGCGACCCGCGAGACCGCGGACGCGTGGATGCTCGGGGACGTGCTGGTGCCGACCATGTCCGTCGGCGCGCCGCCCGAGCTGTTCAACCAGCTGGGCCAGGACTGGTCGCAGCACCCCTGGCATCCGCGCCGCCTGGCCGAGACCGGCTACGCCGCGTTCCGGGACATGCTGCGCACCGTGCTGCGCGGCGCGGGCGGCATCCGGATGGACCACGTCCTGGGGCTGTTCCGCCTGTGGTGGATCCCGGAGGGCGCCGGCGCCACCCAGGGCGCGTACGTCGAGTACGACCACGAGGCGATGCTCGCCGTGCTCACGCTCGAGGCCGAGCGGGCCGGCGTCGTCGTGGTGGGCGAGGACCTCGGCACGTTCGAGCCGTGGGTGCAGCGCCGCCTGGCCGAGGCCGGCGTGCTCGGCACGTCGATCCTCTGGTTCGAGCAGGAGGACGGCGAGCCCACCCCGCCGGAGCGCTACCGGCGGCTGGCCATGGCGGCGGTGAACACGCACGACCTGCCGCCCACGGCCGGCTACCTCGAGGGCGTCCAGGTGGACCTGCGCGAACGGCTGGGCCTCTACACCGTGGACGTCGCCCAGGAACGCCGCCGGTCGGCGGAGGAGGTGCGCGCGTTCCTCGCCGCCGCGGCCCGGCGCGGGCTGCTCGCCGAGGCGGACGTGGACGTCCCCGACGCCGGCCCCGAGGTGCGCGAACGCCAGATCGTGGCCCTGCACCGCCTGCTCGCGCAGGCGCCCTCGGCCCTGCACAGCGTGGCGCTCGTGGACGCCGTGGGCGAGCGGCGCATCCAGAACCAGCCCGGCACCCTCCAGGACCAGTACCCGAACTGGACCGTGCCGCTCGGCGACGGCGCCGGACGGATGGTCTCCGTCGAGGACCTGGCGGACTCGGCGTCGGCGGCCCGGCTGTTCGACGCCGTGGACGCCGAACTGCGGGCGTCCGTGCCGGTGGGGATCGGGGTCAGCCTGCACACCTCCCCCCTGGCCCAGCCCGGCCGCGGCGACGCCGGCGGCATGAACGTCTACGTGCGGCAGGCCGCCGTCGCCCTGGCCCGCCGGGGCGTGCGGATGATCCTGCTGACCCGGGCGGAGGAGCCGGTGGGACCGGACGGCGCACGGGTCCGGACGCTGGACGCCGGCGGGCAGGCCCCGCCGGTCACGGTCGTGGACCTCGCCGCCGGGCCGTCCGCTCCCGTGCCCAAGGAGGAGCTGGCGGGACTCGGCGCCGAGTTCACCCGCGCGGCCCTGGACTGGCTCGCCTCGGACGCCGTGCCGGGCGGTCCCGTCCTCGGTGGCGCGGACGCCCCGCCCGTCGCGTTCGTGCACGGCCACTACTGGCTCTCCGGGTCCACCGCCGCGGCGCTGGCGCGGGCGGCGCACGCCCCGTACCTGCAGACCATGCACACCACGGCGGCGGCGAAGATGCTCGAGGACCCCGAGCTGCGCGAGCCGGCCGCGCGGATCGAGGCCGAGCGCGAGGTCGCCGAGCGGGCCGACCTGCTCGTGGTCAACTCCGCCGCCGAGGTCGCCGACCTGCGCGAGCTGCTGGACGTGCCCCGCGCCCGCACCCGGGTGCTGCCCCCCGGGGCCGACCTCGAGACGTTCACGCCGGACGGCGCCGCGCAGTGGCCGGGCGCGCCGGAGGACGACGGGGCCCTGCGCGTCCTGTTCGCCGGCCGCGTGCAGCGGCACAAGGGCCCGCACCTGCTCGTGGCCGCCCTCGGTGTGCTGCGCGAGCGGGCCGGTGGCGCGGGCGCCGACCCGGGGGTGCGCCTGCACGTGAACGGGGCCGCCTCGGGGGACGACGGACTGGACCTGGCGGGCCTGGCCGCGCAGGAGGGGGTCGCCGACCTGGTGACGTTCTCCGGGCCGGTGCCCGCGCCCGCCCTGGCCGCCCAGTTCCGGGCGGCGGACGTCGTGGCGATGCCGAGCGCGTCCGAGACCTACGGCCTGGTCGCCCTCGAGGCACAGGCCTGCGGCACGCCCGTGCTGGCGCACCGGGTCGGCGGACTGGTCTACGCGGTCCTCGACGGCGTGTCCGGCCGCCACGTGACGGCGGGCACCCCCGAGGCGTGGGCCGATGCCCTGGCCGAGATCCTGGCGGATCGTGACGCCTGGGCGGCACTGGGGACCGGCGCCGTGCGCCACGCCGCCGGTCACTCGTGGGAGGCCTACGCGGACGGGCTGCTCGAGGCCGTCACCGCCGTGCCGCGGCGGTCGCCCGGGCTGGACGCCTGACCGCCCGAACGCACCGGCCCGCCGAGACAGCGAGTCTCGGCGGGCCGGAGCGCGGGCCCGGTGGCCGTCAGGACTCGAGCGGAGTGATCTCCCCGGAGAAGTGCGGGCGCCGGCGCCGCGCATCCCAGCCGCACACGCGCGTGCCGCCGTCGGGCCCGGGCTCGTAGCGGACGGCCACGGTGGTCGGCAGCACGACGGGCGCCTCGAAGTCGATGTGCCAGCGGAACCCGGCGCCGGCCGGCTCACGGCCCTCGAGCATCCGGGCGGCCAGGAACATCCCGTGGGCGATCGCGCCCTTCATGCCGAACAGTCGAGCCGAGACGCCCGTCAGGTGGATCGGGTTCCAGTCCCCGGAGACGCCCGCGTACCGGCGTCCGGCCCCCGTCCCGAAGCGCCACTGGGCGGTCGGCGTCGGGGGCACGAAGTCCGGGCGGGCGGGCCGCTCGGGACGCAGGCCGGAGAGGTGGACGCCCTTGGCGAGGTACCGGGAGACGCCCTCCCACAGCAGTGCCTCCCCGCCGTCGTCGCCGGGCCCCTCGACGGTCACGACGACGTCCACGGCCGTGCCCGCGTGGTGCGGGACGAGACCCACCGCACGCGCGGTGACGCGCAGGGCGGTCTCAGCCGGGACGGGCCGGTGGTGCAGGACGGTGTTGCTCAGGTGCACCAGCCCGGGCAGGGGCAGCGGGAACTCGGGGTCGGCCATCAGCTCCATGGCCGCGCCGAACACCTGGGTGTGCACCAGGACCGAGGGCAGGTCCGCCGGATCCGCGGACCCGACGGCCCCGCGCCACGCGGTCACGGCCTCGGCCGGGATGCGGTGGCCGGTCACGACCACCTGACGGTCCGGGAGCTCGCGGGGACGGCGCCGACGGACGACGGCGTCCGTGGCGGCCCGCCCGGCGGCCCGGACGTAGAGCCGGCCGAGGGAGGGCGGGGCGGACAGCTGCGTGGTCTGCATCCTCACGCCCCCAGCTTCGACTGGCCGCAGACCCGCAGCGTGGCCCCGTTGGTGCCGCCCGCGGCGTCCGAGGCGAGCCAGGCCACCGTCTCGGCCACGTCCTGCGGCAGGCCGCCCTGCTGCAGCGCGTTGAGCCGTCGGCCCACCTCGCGCGTGGCGAGCGGGATCTTCGCGGTCATCTCGGTCTCGATGAAGCCCGGGGCCACCGCGTTGATCGTGCCCCCGCGGGCCGCGAGGACCGGGGCGGACGCCGCGGTCAGGCCGATGACCCCGGCCTTCGAGGCCGCGTAGTTCGTCTGGCCGCGGTTGCCCGCGATGCCGGAGATGGAGGCCAGGCCCACGATGCGCAGCCCCTGACCCGCCACGTCCCGGGCGTCCTCGGCGAGGAACGCCTCGTTCATGGCCAGCTGGGCCGTGGTGTTCACGGCGAGGACGGAGTCCCAGCGCGCGGCGTCCATGTTGGCCAGCATCCGGTCCCGGGTGATCCCGGCGTTGTGCACCACCACGTCCATCCGGCCGTGCCGGGTGCGGCAGTGCTCGAGGATGCGCGCGCCGGCGTCCGGCGCCGTGATGTCCAGGGCGAGCGCGGTGCCGCCCACCTCGTTCACGACCTCGGCCAGCGCCTCGCCCGCCGCCGGGACGTCCACGCCGACGACGACGGCCCCGTCGCGGGCGAGCGTCCGCACGATGGCGGCGCCGATGCCGCGGGCGGCGCCCGTGACCACGGCGACCTTGCCGGCCAGCGGGCGCGCCGCGTCGGCGGGGACCGCGCCGTCGGCGGTGGCGACGGGCACGAACTGGCCGGAGACGTACGCCGCGCGGCCGGAGAGCAGGAACGCCAGCGCGCCGGCCGCACCGGGGGCGGTGAGCGGCACGCCCTCGCCCAGGACCAGGCCGTTGGCCGTGCCGCCGCGGCGCATCTCGTGCGCGATGGAGCGGGTCAGGCCCGTCACGCCCTGGCGGGCGGCGCGCAGGGTCGGGTCCGTGGCGGCCTCGGGGTCCTCGAACACCGTCACCACGCGCGAGGAGGAGCCCAGCGAGCGCAGCGCGCCGCCGATCTCCAGCGCCACCGCGCCGAGGTCCGCGGGCGTGGCGACCCCGTCGAAGCACGCGACGATCGCCGCGTGGCGGGCGCCCTCCCGGGGGGCGTCGGCGACCTCGAGGCCCCACGAGGCCAAGAGGGTGCGGGCGTCCGCGGCTGCGGGGGTCGCGCCCAGGACGAGCACGGAGCCGGGCAGCACGGGGTCGCCGGGGGTGTGCCGGCGCAGCTCGACGGGCTGAGGCAGGCCCAGGGCGCCGGTGAGGCGGCGGCCCAGGGGCGAGGCGACGAAGGTGCCGTAACGGTCGGTCATGGTCGGTCCTCTCGGGTCGGGTCGGTCGGGGCTCAGCGGCCGCGGAGCAGGGCGACGATGCCCTGGCCGCCGGCAGCACAGACGGAGATGAGGCCGAGGGAGCCCTCCCCCTTCTCATGCAGCATCTTGGCCAGCAGGGCGACGATGCGGCCGCCGGTGGCGGCGAAGGGGTGACCGGCCGCCAACGAGGAGCCGTGCACGTTGAGCCGGGCGCGGTCCACCGAGCCCAGCGCACCCGGCAGCCCGAGGCGCTCGCGGCAGTACTCCTCGTCCTCCCAGGCGGCGAGCGTGGACAGGACGGTGCCGGCGAACGCCTCGTGGATCTCCACGAAGTCGAGGTCGTCGAGGGTGAGCCCGTGCCGGGCCAGCAGGCGCGGGACGGCGTAGGCGGGGGCCATGAGCAGGCCCTCGTGCCCGTCGACGAAGTCCACGGCGGCGTTCTCCATGTCCACGAACTCGGCGAGCACGGGCAGCCCGCGCTCGGCGGCCCACTCCTCGGAGGAGAGCAGCACCGCGGAGGCGCCGTCGGTGAGCGGGGTGGAGTTGCCGGCCGTCATGGTCGCCTCGTCCCCCAGCTGGCGGCCGAACGCGGGCTTCAGGCCGGCCAGCTTCTCCGGCGTGGAGTCGGGGCGGAGGTTGTTGTCGCGGGCCAGGCCGTGGAACGGGGTCACCAGATCGTCCATGTACCCGGCGGCGTAGGCGGCGCCGAGGTTCCGGTGGGAGGCCGCGGCGAGCTCGTCCTGGGCCTGACGGGTGATGCCCCACTTGTGGGTGGTCAGGGCCTGGTGCTCGCCCATGGACATGCCGGTGCGCGGCTCGCCCGCGCCGGCCGGCTCGGGCACGAGCTGCCCGGGGCGCAGCTGGGCGAGGGCGCGCAGGCGGTCCTTCGTGGTCTTGGCGGTGTTGAGCTGCAGCAGCACGCGGCGCGCGCCGTCCGAGAGCGAGACGGGCGCGTCCGAGATCGAGTCCACGCCGCCGCCGATGGCGGAGTCGAGCTGGCCGAGCCGGATCTTGTTGGCGAGGGTGCCCAGGGCCTCCATGCCGGTGGCGCAGGCCACCTGGACGTCGGCGGCCGGGGTCGCGGCGGAGAGCGCGGAGCCCAGGACGGCCTCGCGGGTGAGGTTGAAGTTGCGCGGGTGCTTGAGGACGGCGCCGGCGGTGACCTGGCCGATGCGCTCGCCCTGGAGCCCGAACCGCGCGACGAGGCCGTCGAGCGTGGCCGTGAGCATCTCCTGGTTCCCGACCTCGGCGTAGGCGGTGTTGGCGCGGGCGAAGGGGATGCGGTTGCCGCCCAGGATGACGGCGGGGCGCAGCGCTCCGCCGGCGACGGCGGGGCGGGAGGCGGTCTCGGACGCGGGGGTCTCGTGGTGGGTCATGACGGTCCTCTCGACGGCGGGCCCACCGCCGACGCGGCGGGGGCGTTTCCACCCCGGACGATACGGACATCGGCGGGGTGGGTGACTGTGACCCACAGTACCTGATACGCTCGGTTTCGTGAACCCCGTCACGTCCACCGCCCGGGACGGTCGCAGCGTCCGCTGGGACCGGCACCGCGCCGAGCGCCGTCTGGAACTGGTCCGGGCCGCCCGGTCGGCCGTGCACGCCCTGGGCGCACACGCCTCGATGGAGGAGATCGCGTCCCACGCGGGCACCTCCAAGACCGTCTACTACCGCTATTTCGGCGACCGCGAGGGCCTGCGCCTGGCGGTGTCCGAGCGGGTCACCGCCCACATGGAGCGCCGCCTGCTCGAGGTCGCGGACGAACCGGTCTCCGAGCCCGAGGCGCTGCGTCGCATGGTCGAGGTGTACCTCACGGTCGCGGCGACGTCGCCCGAGGTGTACGCGTTCGCCGTCGCCCCGTCCCCCGCCGCGGCCGAGGCCCCTGTGCTGGGCCCGTTCCTCGAGCGCGTCTACGCCGTGCTCGAGTCGGGCCTGGCGCGCGGGATGGCCGCGCGGGGCCACGCCCCGGCGCCGGCGGACCCGCTCGCCCTGTGGCCGCGCGCCGCCGTCGGCCTCGTCCGGGCCGCCGCCGAGACCTGGCTGCGGACCCCGGCCGCCGGTCGCATCCCGGTCGAGGCGATGGCCCGCGCCATCGCCGACTGGCTGCTCACCGGCCTCATCGGCGCCGCGCCCGGCGCCTCCCTCGAACCCGCGGCGGCGGACGCCGACCGCGCCCGCCCCCACTCACGAACAGGAGCATCGTCATGACCGTCCACGAGAAGCTCGCCCCCCAGTCCTCGACGCCCAGCACCGAGGTTCCCTCCGACGTCGCCGAGATCGCGCCCGAGCGGCCGACGCCCGGCTCCCTCGACGCCGCGGCCCTCGAGGAGGCCCTCCTCGGCCGCTGGGCCGCGGAGCGCCGCGAATCCCGCGAACTCGCCAAGGACCCCGCCCTGTGGCGCGACCCGCTGCTCGGCATGGACGAGCACCGCGCCCGCGTCCTGCGGCAGCTGGGCGTCCTCGTGGAGCGCAACGCGGTCCACCGCGCCTTCCCGCGCGAGTTCGGCGGCGAGGACAACCACGGCGGCAACCTCGCCGCCTTCGGTGACCTCGTGCTCGCCGACCCCTCCCTGCAGATCAAGGCCGGTGTGCAGTGGGGCCTGTTCAGCTCGGCGATCCTGCACCTGGGCACCGCGGAGCACCACCGCCGGTGGCTGCCGGGCGCGATGGACCTGAGCGTCCCGGGCGCCTTCGCCATGACCGAGATCGGGCACGGCTCGGACGTCGCCTCGATCGCCACGACCGCCACGTACGACGAGGCGACCCAGGAGTTCGTCATCCACACCCCGTTCAAGGGCGCCTGGAAGGACTACCTCGGCAACGCCGCGCTGCACGGCAGGGCGGCCACGGTCTTCGCGCAGCTGATCACCCGGGGCGTCAACCACGGCGTGCACTGCTTCTACGTCCCCATCCGGGACGAGAAGGGTGCCTTCCTGCCCGGCGTGGGCGGCGAGGACGACGGCCTCAAGGGCGGACTGAACGGCATCGACAACGGCCGTCTGCACTTCACTCAGGTCCGCATCCCGCGCACCAACCTCCTCAACCGCTACGGCGACGTGGCCGAGGACGGCACCTACTCCTCGCCCATCGCCTCCCCCGGGCGTCGCTTCTTCACGATGCTCGGCACGCTCGTCCAGGGCCGCGTCTCCCTGTCCCTCGCCGCCACCACGGCCTCCTTCCTCGGCCTGCACGGTGCGCTGGCCTACGCGGAGCAGCGCCGCCAGTTCAACGCCTCCGACCCGCAGCGGGAGGAGGTGCTGCTGGACTACCAGAACCACCAGCGCCGCCTCATCGACCGCCTGGCCCGCGCCTACGCGGACGCCTTCGCCTCCAACGAGCTCGTCGAGAAGTTCGACGACGTCTTCTCGGGCCGCTCCGACACGGACGTGGACCGGCAGGAGCTCGAGACGCTCGCCGCGGCCGTGAAGCCGCTGACCACGTGGCACGCCCTGGACACCCTGCAGGAGGCCCGCGAGGCGTGCGGCGGCGCCGGGTTCCTCGCCGAGAACCGGGTGGCCCAGATGCGCGCCGACCTGGACGTGTACGTCACGTTCGAGGGCGACAACACGGTGCTCCTGCAGCTGGTGGGCAAGCGTCTGCTGACCGACTACTCGAAGGAGTTCGGACGTCTCAATGTGGGCGCCGTCTCCCGCTACGTGGTCCATCAGGCCTCGGACGCCCTCCACCGTGCGGGCCTGCACAAGGTCGTCCAGTCCGTGGCCGACGGCGGGTCCGAGCGCCGCTCCGCGAACTGGTTCAAGGACCCCGCCGTGCAGCATGAGCTGCTCACCGAGCGCGTCCGCGCCAAGACCGCCGACGTCGCCGGCACCCTCTCGGGGGCCCGGGGCAAGGGCCAGGCGGCGCAGGCGGAGGCGTTCAACACGCGCCAGCACGAGCTCATCGAGGCCGCCCGCAACCACGGCGAGCTGCTGCAGTGGGAGGCCTTCACCCGCGCCCTGGAGGGCATCACGGATGAGACCACGAAGACCGTCCTGACGTGGTTGCGCGACCTCTTCGCGCTGCGCCTCATCGAGGACGACCTCGGCTGGTTCGTGGCCCACGGCCGCGTCTCGAGCCAGCGCGCCCGGGCCCTGCGCGGCTACGTCAACCGGCTGGCCGAGCGGCTGCGCCCCTTCGCCCTCGAGCTCGTCGAGGCGTTCGGCCTCGAGCCCGAGCACCTGCGCATGGCGGTGGCCACGGACGCCGAGACCCAGCGCCAGGAGGAGGCCCACGCCTGGTTCACGGCCCGCCGGGCCGCCGGCGAGGAGCCGGAGGACGAGAAGGCCGTGCGCGCCCGCGAGAAGGCGGCGCGGGGTCGCCGCGGCTGACCGCGGCCGTCCCCGGACGCACCGGGCCCCCGTCACCTCGCGGTGGCGGGGGCCCGTGTGCGTGGTCGGGCGGGCTCAGCGCAGCACGGCCTCGTAGACCTCGATCGTGCGCTCCGCGATGGTCTCCCACGAGAAGTGCTCGATCGCGCGGGCCCGGCCGGCCTCACCCATCGCGCGGGCGCGCTCCGGGTCCTCCACGACGCGGGTGAGCGCGGCCGCGAAGTCGGCGGCGAACCCCTCCTCGTCCACGGGCGCCCCCGTGCCGTCGTCGACCTGCTCGAAGGGGACGAGCAGGCCGGTCTCGCCGTCCTGCACGACCTCCGGGATGCCGCCCACGGCGGAGGCGACGACGGCGGTGCCGCACGCCATCGCCTCGAGGTTGACGATGCCCAGCGGCTCGTAGACCGAGGGGCAGGCGAACACGGTGGCGGCCGTGAGGATCTCCATCACCTCGTGGCGCGGGATCATCCCCTCGATCACGACGACGCCTTGGCGGGTGCGCCGCAGCTCGGCGATCAGTCCGTTGACCTCGTGCGCCAGCTCCGCGGTGTCCGGGGCGCCCACGCACAGCACGAGCTGGACGTCCTCCGGCAGCCGCAGGGCCGCACGGAGCAGGTGGGGCACGCCCTTCTGGCGCGTGATGCGGCCGACGAACGCGACGGAGGGCTTGTCCGGGTCGATTCCGTACTTCTCCAGTGCGGCGGTGCCGGTCTGCGGGGTCCAGACCTGCGTGTCGATGCCGTTGTGGACCGTGTGCACCTTCGCCGGGTCCACGTCCGGGTAGCAGGCCAGGATGTCCCGACGCATGCCGTCCGAGACCGCGATGACCGCGTCCGCCCCGAGGTACGCCGTGCGCTCGGCCCAGCTGGACAGGGCGTAGCCGCCGCCGAGCTGCTCCGCCTTCCAGGGGCGCAGCGGCTCGAGGGAGTGCGCGGAGAGGACGTGGGGGGCCTCGTGCAGGAGCTTGCCGAGGTGGCCGGCCAGGTTGGCGTACCAGGTGTGGGAGTGGATGACGTCGGCGCCCTCGAGGTCGCCGAGGATCGTGAGGTCGGTGGCCAGGGTCTGCACGGCCCCGTTGGCGGCGTCGAACCCGGGCGGGTTCGGGTACGTCAGGACGCGGGCCCCGTGGTAGTCCGGGTCGCGCGGCTCGCCGAAGGCGTGCACCCGGACGTCCGGCAGCGCCTCCAGCTTCTTCATGATGATGCCGTAGCGCAGCTCGAGATCGGGCGCGTTGATGTTCTCGAAGGCGAGCCCGACCTGGAAATCCATATCGAAGCCGCGCTGGGCCTGGCGGATCAGGCCGAGATAGGAGTTGTTCACGACGATGTGGATGTAGGGCAGCTTGAACTGCGCCCCGACCGCGAGCTCCTCGATCAGGAACTGGAAGTCGTAGTCACCCGAGAGGGCCACCACGGTCTCGCCGGGCTTCGGGCGGCCGATGTCGAGAAGGCCGGTATAGGCGGTCATGCCCGGCATCCCGAGGACGCCCAAGGCCGTCGAGGGCGGCGCGGCGCCGGGGTCGACCCGGCACGGCTCGTCCTCGATCCCGGGATCGGGTTCTCGAAGACGGCCGAGCACAACTGGCAGCTGCTCGCCGCGCTCGACCGCTTCGTCGCGACGGGATCGCGCGTGCTCGTCGGGGCCTCCCGCAAGCGCTTCCTCGGCTCCGTCGGGCGACCGGTCGACCCCGCGACGGGCGAGGTCGCGCCGCACGACCTGCGGCCCGTCGACGCCCGGGACGTCGCGACGGCGGTCGTGTCCGCGGCGTCGATGCGCGCCGGCGCGTGGGCCGTGCGGGTCCACGACGTGCCCGCGACGGTCGACGCCTTCGACGTCACGCAGGCACTGCTGACCGCCAGCGGTGCCCGATGACGGCGCGGACGGGCGCCGACGGCGCGATGCCGGGCCTGACGACGATCGTCCTCAGCGGCGTCCGGGCCCGGGGGCACCACGGGGTGCTGCCCAGCGAGAAGGAGGCGGGCCAGGAGTTCGTCGTCGACGTGGAGTACGACGTCGACGCCGCTGCCGCCGCCGCGGCCGACGACCTCGCGCTCACCGTGAGCTACGCCGACGTCGCCGCGGAGGTCATCCAGCGGGTGCAGGACGGCGCGCTCGACCTCGTCGAGACCCTCGCGGCGCGCATTCTCGCCGACGTCGTGCGGCGACCGTTCGTCGAACGGGCCAGGGTGACGGTGCACAAGCCGCAGGCCCCGGTCGGGGTGCCCTTCGGGGACGTCTCCGTCTCGCTCGAGGCGCCGGGCCGCCACCCCGTCGTCATCGCCCTCGGCTCCAACCTCGGCGACCGCCGCGCGGTGCTGGAGGACGCGATCGCCCGCCTGTCGTCGTTCGTCACCGTCACCGGCCGGTCGGCGTGGTTCGAGACGGACCCGGTGGGCGGCGTCCCGCAGCCGGACTACCTCAACGCCGTCGTCGTCGGCACGACCGCCCTCGGTCCCACCCACCTCATGCGCCGCCTCCACGAGATCGAGGCTGCGGCCGGGCGCACGCGCGAGGTTCGCTGGGGAGCGCGCACCCTCGACCTCGACCTCGTCCAGCACGGCCACCCCGACGACCCCGCCTCGCTCGCGCTGCTCGACGGTGACCTCGTCCTGCCGCACCCGCGGGCGCACGAGCGGGCGTTCGTCCTGGTGCCGTGGCTCGACGCCGACCCGCGCGCGGCGCTCGCGACCGGCGGACGGACCCTGTCCGTCCGGGAGCTGCTCGAGGGGCTCGACGCCTCCGCGGTGCGCGCGCTCGAGGACGTCCCGTGAGGTCCGGGATCAGCGGGCGCCTGGCAGCGTGGATCGTCGCCGTCGTCGCGCTCGTCGTCGGCGTCGTGTGGCACCTGCTCCTCCGGCAGGGGACCATCCCCGGCCGGGTGCCGTGGATGACGATCCTCTTCCACCTCGGTGCCGCCGGGGTCGTCGTCGGGTACGGCTGGGGCGTGCGCTCGTGGCAGCGCCGGGACGACCGGTCGGCGCCCGTCCGGCGCCGCATCGACCCCCTGCGCGCGACGCGGACCCTCGCGCTCGCGCAGGCGGCCATCCTCACCGGGTCGGTCCTCACGGGGGTGTGGGCGGGCCAGGCCCTCGCGCTGCTGCCCGACGCCGGCTTCGCCCCGTTCCGGCCGATCCTCGCCCGTGCCGCCCTCGCGGCGGGGTCGGCGTTCGTGCTTCTCGTCGCCGGCCTCGTCGTGCAGCGGTGGTGCCGGGTGCGCGCCGACGAGAACGACGACGACCCCCGCGGACCCGGCGTGGCGGTCGGCCTGGGCCCCGAGGATCTCGACCCCGCCTGACCCTCGGTCAGACCGGCTCGGCCCAGACGACCCAGTTCCCCTCGTAGTGCCCGGCGTTGATCGGCGTCGTCGGGTCGCAGGTGATGAGCCGCAGGAGCGGCCGCGGGTTCTTCCAGTCCCAGATCGTCGTGTCCTTCGGCACCTGGGTCTTGGCCATGGCCTGCGACCTCACGACCCGGAAGTCGACCGACCTGCCGGATGCGTCGCGCACCGACACCCGGTCCCCGGCCGTTGCTTGCGGGAGGTTCCAGAAGACGTCGGGCCGGCCGCCCTGGTCGACGTGTCCGACGAGGATCGAGGCCCCCGGCTCGCCGGGCCTGGGCCATCCGCGCTCGGCGTACCAGCCCGCGGTGCCCGCCGGGGGCGCGAGCTCGCCCCCGGCCGCCAGGTAGGTCGGGACCACTCCGGTGTCCACGAGGACCCGACCGCCTCGCGCGGTCACCGTGACGTTCCCGGGCGTCACGGCGATCGTGGCTCCGGTGGCGGCCGACGCCGTGCGGCGATCCCCGGTGGCGGGGTCGACCGCCCGGCTGCGCGCCGTGCGGGTCGGTGCCGTGGACGTCGACGTCGAGGGTGGGGACGCCTCGATCTCCGACGGCGCGACGTACGTACCCGGGGTGGGGGTGCCCCCGCCCTCGGCGGCTCGGTACGCCACCACGTTGGCGAGCGTCAGCCCG
>ERZ1023313.69-NODE-69-length-52255-cov-6.877567_pt1 | contig 52255 bp, 38 predicted proteins | sample MGYA00521233_ERZ1023313 | MGnify/ENA primary metagenome ERZ1023313 (study PRJEB32759, sample SAMN07749866) | skin metagenome | biome: transportation; feature: city; material: polyester macromolecule | host: Homo sapiens | place: Hong Kong:TKO line | collected... | reverse complement strand
GCGGGTGCGGACGGCAGAATGATGCCGGGGCCCATGAGGCGCGCCAATAACCTCTCAGGTCATGTCACCGCCGCCCATCGCAGGTCCAGGGTGCAGGGGGATTCCGGGCGCGGCGGCAGGGTCACCGGGGTGAAGGCGCCGGGGGTGTGGCCGAAGGGCTGGAAACGGGTGAGGCGGCGCGCTTCGGCTTCCAGGGCATTCACCGGGAAGTGCTCGTAGTTGCGCCCCGCCGGGTGCACCACATGGTAGGTGCAGCCGGCCACGGCCTGCCCGGTCCAGCGGTCGTACAGGTCGAACACCAGGGGGCTGTGGACACCGATGCGCGGGTGCAGGCAACTCGGCGGCTGCCAGGCGCGATAGCGCACCCCCGCCACATAGCTGCCCGGCGTGCCGGTGCTGCGCAGCGGCAGGGTGTAGCCGTTGCAGGTGACCTGATACCGCTCCGGCGTGAGTCCTTCCGCACGCAGCTCCAGGCGCTCCAGCGAGGAGTCCACATAGCGGGCGGTGCCCCCGGCACCCGGCTCCTCGCCCAGGGTCGGCCAGGGTTCCAGCGCGTGCCGCAGCTGCAGGGTGATCCCGCCCCACTGCAGCTCACCGTGCAAGGGAAAGCGGAATTCGAAATGGGGCCGGAACCAATCCGGCTCGAAGGCATAGCCGGCCCGCTGCAACTCGGCGATGACCTCGCCGAAGTCGGTCCAGATATCGTGGCCCAGCATGAAGCGGTCGTGCAGCTGGGTGCCCCAGTGAATCAGCGGCCGGGTGTAGGGCGTTTTCCAGAACATTGCCACCAGTGCCCGCACCAGCAGTTGGGTGGCGAGGCTCATACGCGGGTGCGGCGGCATCTCGAAACCGCGCAGTTCCACCAGTCCGAGACGGCCGGTGACGGACTCCGGCGCGTACAGCTTGTCGATGCAGACCTCGGCCCGATGGGTGTTGCCGGTGAGGTCGGCCAGCAGGTGCCGCAGGATGCGGTCGACCTGCCAGGGCGGTGTGTAACCGCCACCCGGCGGCAGCTGCGCCAGCGCCAGCTCCAGTTCACCGAGCTGGCTGTCGCGCGCTTCATCCAGCCGCGGGTGCTGCGAGGTAGGGCCGATGAACAGCCCCGAGAACAGGTAGCTCAGCGAGGGGTGGTGCTGCCAGAACCGCAGCAGGCTGGCCAGCACGTCCGGGCGCCGCAGGAAGGGTGAGTCGTTGGGCGTGGCCCCACCCAGGACGATGTGGTTGCCGCCGCCGGTGCCCACGGCACGGCCGTCGATCAGAAATTTTTCGGTGATCAGACGTGCCTGCCGGGCATCCTCGTACAGCGCCTCGGTGCTGTCGCGCAGTGACGGCCAGTCGACCGAGGGCTGCACATTCACTTCGATGACGCCGGGGTCCGGGGTGAGCTTGAGGCTTTCCAGGCGCGGGTCGGGCGGTGGTGCGTAGCCTTCGATCCGCACCGGCAGCCCGGTTTCGGCAGCGGTGTCCTCGATGGCTGCGATCAGGTCGAGGAAGTCCTCGGTGCGCTCCACCGGCGGCAGAAACACGTACAGCCAGCCCCCGCGCGATTCCACGGTCATCGCCGTGCGGACGTTACCGGCCTGCACATAGCGGCCGTCACGCCGGGGCGGCGGCTGGTCGCGTTCATCCACGGTGCGCTGGCCCGCCGGTGGCTGCGGTGCGTTGCCCCGGAGCTGCAGGTAGGGCTGCCGCCGCGGGTCCGGGGTGGACAGCAGGGGCGGCAGCTGCGAGGGATCGGCCGGGAAGAAGCCCCTGCGGTCGGCCGGCGCCAGCCACGGCAGCGTGTCCAGCGGCAGCCGCAGCCCCATCGGCGAGTCGCCCGGCAGCAGGAACAGTTTGTTGCCGCTGCGGGTGAGCCAGCGCTCGCTGGCCCAGCGCGCGGCGGACTGCCAGCGCTGCACCGGCAACACCACGCCCCGCGCCTTGCCCAGCCCCTGCTCGAACACCTTGAGCAGGCTGCCGCGCTGTTGCGGGTCCTCCAGACGTGGATCGGTGGGATCGATGTTGACGGGCAGGCGCCGCTCGCGCACCAAGGCGAGCAGGGGGTCCTCAAACGCCTCGACCACGTTTCGCGGGTCCACGTCCAGACGCTCCGCCACCCCGGTGAGGAGCCGCCGTGCGGCGCGCAGATCGGGCGGACTGAGCGCATCCGGCTCGTTGACCGGCGCCCGCCACAGCGGCTGGCCGTCCTTGCGCCAGTACAGTGTCCAGGCCCACCGCGGCAGCGGTTCGCCCGGATACCACTTGCCCTGTCCGTAGGTGAGCAGTCCGTCCGGCGCGATACGTCGCCGCATGCGCAGCGCCAGGTGATAGGCGAGGCGCTCCTTGGCGGCACTGACGGCCCCGGTGTTCCACTCCGGCCCCTGCGGGTCATCCAGCGATACGAAGGTGGGTTCGCCGCCCATGGTGAGACGCACGTCGCCTGCCCGCAGATCCGCATCCACCTGCTGCCCGAGCGCGTCGATGGCGGCCCACTGGGGCGCGGAGTACGGCAGGGTGACGCGCGGCGTTTCGCGCACGCGGGTGACCGCCATGTGGTGGTCAAAGCTGACTTCGCAGAGATCCATGCTGCCACTGATGGGTGCAGCCGACTGCGGGGTCGGTGTGGCCGACAGCGGAATGTGCCCCTCGCCGGCAAACAGGCCGGAGGTGGGGTCCAGCCCCAGCCAGCCGGCACCGGGCACGTACACCTCCACCCATGCGTGCAGGTCGGTGAAGTCCACCTCGGTGCCGCTGGGCCCGTCCAGCGACTTCACATCCGGCGCGAGCTGTATCAGGTAGCCCGAGACGAAGCGGGCCGCCAGCCCGAAGCTGCGCATCACCTGCACCAGCAGCCAGCTGGAGTCACGGCAGGAGCCACTGCCCAACGCCAGGGTTTCCTCCGGCGTCTGCACGCCGGGCTCCATGCGGATGAGGTAGCGCACCCGGTCGCGCACCTGTTGGTTGAGCGAGACAAGGCGATTGACGGTTCCGGTTTCGCCGAGGTCCAGCGCCGCGACGAACCGCTCCAGTGCGGCACTGCCGTCGTCGACGATGCGGTAGGGGGCGAGTTCGCGCGCAAGGCTGTCGTCGTAGTCCCAGGGAAAGGCCTCCGCCTCCGGCGCCACGAAGAAATCGAAAGGGTTCTGCACCGCCATGTCCGCGGTGAGATCGACCGTCACATCAAAGTGGGTGACCGGATCGGGAAACACCACACGGGCCTGCCAGTTGCCGAACGGGTCCTGCTGCCAGTTCAGAAAGTGGGGCGCGGGCTCGATTGCCAGCCGGTACCCCAGCACCGGCGTCCGCGCATGCGGCGCAGGCCGCAGGCGGATGATCTGCGGCGACAGGCGCACCGGCCGATCGTAGTGATAACGGGTCTGGTGCAGGAGTTTGGCGTGCAACGGCATGAGAGGGTCGCCACGGTGAGGACAGGGTTCACATGGCAAATCCGATGCCAGTCCCGCCATACTGCGCCAAAAATCGGTTGATCGGCATGATTGCGTCTCCCCCTTCCGTCTCCCGCCACCTGCGCCTGCGGGGGCTCCGTCACCATGTACGTTGCTGGGGCGACCCGGCGCGCCCCTGGGTGTTGCTGGGCACCGGCTGGCTGGACTGCTCCGCCACCTTCGGCCCGATGGTGGCCGGACTACTGCCGGACTTTCACGTCATCGCCCCCGACTGGCGCGGCCTGGGCCATAGCGAATGGCCGGCCGATGGCTACTGGTTTCCCGACTACATGGCCGACGTCGATGCCCTGCTGAAAGCGCTCGCACCCGACGGCCCGATCCATCTGGTCGGCCACAGCATGGGTGCCCAGGTGTTGTCGCTGTACGCGGGCCTGCGCCCGGAACGGGTGCGCCGGCTGGTGCTGCTCGACGGCCTGATGATGCCGGACCGCGGCCCGGCGCAAGCCCCGGAAAAACTGGTGCGCTGGATGGAGCAGCTTGGGCGCGAACGTCCGCCGAAGTACTACGACAGCTTCGACACGCTGGCGCAACGGATCCGCAGGCAACACCCGCAGCTCAGCGATGGCTGGGCGCAGTTCATCGCCCACGGCTGGGGCGCCGAGGAGGGCCAGGGCCGCATCCGGCTGCTGGCCGACCCCCGGCATCACCTGAGCATGCCCATCCCCTACCGGGTGGCGGAAAGCGAAGCGGTGTGGGCGCGCATCACCGCCCCGGTGCTGTTCATCGATGCCGGGCGCTCGATCTTTCGCAGCGCCCTGCCCGAAGCCGAGCATGTGCGCCGCCGGGCCGCCTTCGCGAACCAACGCACCGAGGTGATCGCCGATGCCGGCCACATGCTGCACTGGGACGCCCCCGAGGCCACGGCGGCGTCAGTGAAAGCCTTTCTGCAGGGATAGAATGCGGCCATGAACGCTCCCCATTGCTGCATCGTCGGTGCCGGCCCCGGCATCTCCGCCGCCGTTGCCGAGGCCTTTGCCCGGGACGGGTGCAACGTCTCGCTGCTGGCGCGACGCCCCGAGCGGCTGAAACCCCTGGTGCAGGACCTGCAGAAGAAAAGCGGCCGCACCGCCTGTGCGCTGGGCTGCAACGCCAGCGATGAAACCGATCTGCGCGGCGCCATCGCCCAGGCCGAGAGCATGCTCGGGCCGACGCAGGTGCTGGTGTACAACGTTGCGGCCTCGGAAACCGGCCGCCCCAGCGGCCTCAGCGGCGACCAGCTGGTGGCGGATTTCCGCGCCAATGTCGTGGGCGCCCTGGCCGCAGCCCAGGCCGTCACGCCGGGCATGCGCGACATGCGGCGCGGCACCATCCTGTTCACCGGCGGCGGCTTCGCCTACGAGCCCGCGCACAACTATGCCTCGCTGTCGCTGGGCAAGGCGGCACTGCGCAACCTCACCTATTCGCTGGCGCAGGAGCTGGGCGTGTATGGCATTCACGTGGCGACCGTCACGGTGTATGGCTTCATCCAGTCCGGCACCCATTTCGATCCCAAGCGGATCGCCCAGACCTTCCTTGATCTGCACCATCAGCCCAAGGGCCATTTCGAGATCGAAAAGGTCTTCAAGTAACGTGCACCGCCCGCCGTTCCCGTTCACCCGTGACGTCGCCGGCCTGCGAGACGGCCGCTTCGATGTCCTGGTGGTCGGCGGCGGTATCTATGGCGCCTGGGCGGCGCTGGACGCCGCACAACGCGGGCTCAGCGTGGCGCTCATCGAAAAGACCGACTGGGGTGCGGGCACCTCGCAGTCGTCCAGCAAACTCATCCACGGCGGCCTGCGCTATCTGGAGCACTACGAGTTCCGGCTGGTGCGCCACGCCCTGCACGAACGCAAGGTGCTGCACCGCATTGCCCCCCACCTGGTGCGGCCGCTGGATTTCATCCTGCCGGTGTTCAACGACCAGCGCGTCGGCCCGTTCATGCTGTCCTGCGGGCTCACGCTGTATGACCTGATGGGCATGGGCGGGCAGCCGGTGCGTCGGCATCGCTATTTCCGCGCGCGGCGCCTGCGGCGGGACTACCCCTATCTGGATGCCCGTGGCCTCGAAGGCGGTTTCCGCTATGGCGACTGCCAGGAGGATGACGCCCGCATGAGCCTGGTGGTGGCCGCAGCCGCGCATGGCGCGGGCGCAGTCTGCGCCAACGGGGTCGAGGCTCTGACGCTGGATGCCGAAGGCGCCGAAGTCCAGACCGACGAGGGCGAGCGCTTCCGTATTCGCGCCCGCCGCATCATCAACACCGCCGGCCCCTGGGCGATGCGCCTGCTGGGCGAGGATGCGCCCCCCACCCGACTGGTCAAGGGCATGCACCTGGTGATGCCAGGCGTGCCCGGCCTGCGCAACGCCTTCCTGCTCACCGCCGACGACGGCCGCGTGTTCTTCGTCATTCCCTGGTATGGCCGCACCCTGGTGGGCACCACCGAGCAGACCATCGCGCGCGCCGAGGATGCCCTGCCGACCGAAGGTGAAACCGACTATCTGCTGAGCGCCGTGGCCCGCGCCATGCCCGGCCTCGGCTGGCGCCGCGAGGACGTGATCAGCCGCTTTGCCGGCACCCGCACGCTCAACGCCGCACCCGCCGCCTCGTTGGCAGCGGTGAGTCGCGAGTTCGAGATCCTGCGTCCGCGCGAATTCGTCTACATGCCGGTGGGCGGCAAGTACACCACCGCCCGCTGCGACGCCGCCGAGGTGGTCGACGCGGTGGCCCACGACCTCGGACTCGACCGCCCCAGCCTCACCGGATCCACCCGTCTTCCCGGCGCTCCGGAGGGCGACTTCGCGCGCTGGCGCAGCGCCACCATGGCCCGCCTGATCGCCGCCGGTGTCGATGCCGAGGCCGCCCACACCTGTGCCCTGCGTCATGGGCAGTACACCGAATCCCTGCTGTCGCTGATGGAGGCGGACCGCCGCCTCGGCCAGCGCGTTCACCCCGCCGCGCCCTTCCTCCAGGCTGAACTCCAGTGGGCGCAAACCCACGAGATGGCCCGCAGCGAGGACGACCTGCTGCGACGACGGATGCCCTTGCGGCTGATTGTGGGGTGAGCCCCACCGTTCCGGCTGAGGTTGCCACGCCCGCTGCGCGGGCTGGATGCCCGATCAGGTCGGGCATGACGGTAGAGGGATAAAAGACGTCATCCCGGGCTCGACCCGGGATCCAGCTGCAACGGTCGGGGCTCGATGCCCGATCACATCGGGCATGACCATCGGAAGCGCAGGGAGGGGGTCGGCACGCCGCCGACACCCCCCGCGACAGTGCTTACATCAGATACGTCGACTTCCAGTGGTAGTAGCCGTTCAGCGCCTCCGGCCCCAGCTCGCGGCCGATGCCGCTGGCCTTGACCCCACCGAACGGCGAACCGATGGCCGGGGCATAGCCGTTGATGCCGACGGTGCCGGTGATGATGCGGTCGGCGACGGCACAGGCATGCGCCTCGTCCTTGCCCCAGACGGTGCCGCCCAGGCCGAACTCGCTGGCGTTGGCGATGCGTACGGCATCGTCCTCGTCACGGTAGGGAATCACCGCCAGCACCGGACCGAAGATTTCCTCACGCGCGATGGTGGCGTCATTGTCGACATCGGCGAAGACGGTCGGCGTGACGAAGTAGCCTCGCCCGTGGTCCTTGGGACGGTCCCCGCCGACGACCAGGCGCCCTTCCTTGCGGCCGGTTTCGATGTAGCCCTCGACCCGCTGGCGATGGGCCGCGGAGGCCATGGGGCCGACCTGGGTGTTGAGGTCCACCGCCTCACCCACCTTGAGGCCGGTGACGGTGCTGGCAATGGCGTCCACCACTTCGGCATAGCGGCTCTGCGGCGCCAGGATGCGGGTGCTGTTGAAGCAGGTCTGGCCGTTGTTGAGCAGCGAGGCCATCGGCAGGCGCTCCTGCAATACCGACAGGTCGGCGTCTTCCAGCACCACGGCGGCGGACTTGCCGCCGAGCTCCAGGGTCACCGGCCGCAGCAGCTGACCACACTCGCGGGCGATGATGCGTCCGGCGGCGGTGGAGCCGGTGAAGGCCACCTTGTCGACACCGGGGTGGGACACCAGATAGGCGCCGACGTCACGGTCGGCGGCCACCCAGTTGATCACGCCCGGCGGCAGACCGGCTTCGATGGCCGCCTCGGCCATCAGGTAGCTGTCCAAAACGGTGCCGGGAGACGGCTTGATGACGATGGTGCAGCCGGCCGCCAGCGCCGGGGCGATCTTGCTGATGGCCAGCGCAATCGGGTAGTTCCACGGCACGATGGCGGCAATCACCCCCATCGGCACCTTGCTGACCAGCGTTTCGCGACCCAGCTGGGCGCCGCGGCGATCCTGGGCCTGGGGCGCTTCGATGAGATCGGCGTAGAAGTTCACCATGCTCAGGGCGATGCCGGCTTCAAAGGCACTGCTGAGCCACATCGGCATGCCGTTCTGACGCGACACCGCCAGCGCCAGATCGTCCTTGCGCTTCTGCAGGGCGGCGTCGAAACGGCGCAGCAGGGCGGCGCGGTCCGCCGGGGCCATGTCCCGCCAGGCAGAGGACTCGAAGGCGCTGCGAGCGGCGGCAACGGCACGGTCGATGTCGGCATTCTGCCCTTCCGGCACGGTCGCCAGCGTCTCCTCGGTGGAGGCATCGGTCAGCGTGAAGGTGCGGTCCGACGAGGGTTTGACCCACTCGCCTCCGATGAAGAAATGCTGCCGGTCCAGGCTGTTGGCGCCCATGCGAGGTCTCCTGTTGGTTGTTGTCCGGTGGGAAGGTCCCACGCTGATGACCCGAGCCTAGGCGTCTATCGCGCGCGCGCCTACTACCCGAATGGGCTGGTTTTACAGGGAACGGACGCGCTACCCGTGCGGGTAGTAGATCGAACGTCGGGGTCGGCCTAGGGTGTCGGGAAAAACGGATGAAGGAGGATCATCAACATGAACCAAACGGTCGCGCCCGCGTCTGCCCCTGAAAAACTCGACGTCGCCATCGTCGGTGCTGGCTGGTCGGGCATGTACATGCTCTACAAGTGCCGCCAGCTCGGCCTCAGCGCCAAGGTCTACGAGAAAGGACCTTCCGTCGGTGGCACCTGGTACTGGAACCGCTATCCGGGCCTGCACTGCGATGTCGAAAGCGTCCAGTATTCCTTCTCCTTTGACAAGTCGCTGGAGCAGGAATGGACGTGGACCGAGCGCTACGCCAGCCAGCCCGAGATCCTGCGCTACGCCAACCACGTCGCCGATCGTTTTGACCTGCGCAAGGACATCGTCTTCAACGCCGAAGTCAGCGCAGCCCGCTATGACGACGCGCGCGAGCGGTGGGCCCTGAAAGCCGAGGGTGTGGGCGCGATCGAGGCCCGGTTCGTGGTGATGGCCACAGGCTGCCTCACCATCCCCAAGGACGTGAACCTGCCAGGCATGGAGACCTTCAAGGGTGAGGTGTACAACACCCCGCGGTGGCCACAGACGATGCCGGACTTCGGCGGCAAGCGGGTGGGCATCATCGGCACCGGCTCGTCGGGCATCCAGACCATCCCCATCGTCGCCGAACTGGCCGGCCACCTGCACATCTTCCAGCGCACACCCAGCTACAGCCTGCCGGCACACAACCGCAAGCTGGAACCCGAGTTCGTCGCCTCGGTGAAGGCCAACTATGACGAGCTGCGCGATACCGCACGCCACCACCTCGTCGGCATCCCCGGTGAAACCTATGCCGCCTCCGTTTTTGACGTCGACGAGGCAACCCGCAACAAGATCTACGACGCGTGCTACGACACTGGACGGCCGTTCGCGCTGATGGTGTCCTTCGGCGACCTGCTTACCAGCGAGGACGCCAACAAGACGGCGCAGGACTATCTGGCACGCCGCATCCGCGAGCGGGTCAAGGACCCCGAGCTGGCTGAGCAGTTGATCCCCAAGGGGCAGTTCGTCGGCACCCGCCGGCTGTGCATCGACACGGGTTACTACGAAACCTTCAACCGCCCCAACGTCACGCTGCAGAACCTCGCCCGCAACCCCATCGACCGTATCACCGAGACCGGCGTCCGGCTTGCGGATGGCAGCGAGGTCGAGCTGGATTGCCTGATTTTCGCTACCGGCTACGACGCCATGACCGGCGCATTGCTGCATATGGACATCCAGGGGGAAGGCGGTGTCCAGCTACGGGATCGCTGGGCGGCCGGCCCTCGCACCATGATGGGCCTGATGGTCGAAGGCTTCCCCAACCTGTTCACGGTGACCGGCCCCGGCAGCCCCTCGGTGCTCAGCAACATGCTGGTGTCCATCGAGCAGCATGTGGACTGGATCAGCGACTGTCTCGCGCACCTGCAGTCACAGCACAAGCGCAAGATCCAGCCAACCCCTGAAGCGCAGGAGCAGTGGGTCACCCACGTCAACGAACTGGCCAACGCCACCCTGTTCCCTCGCGGCAACACCTGGTACATGGGTGCCAACGTGCCAGGCAAGCCGCGGGTCTTCATGCCGTACCTGGGCGTGGGGCCATACCGCGAGTTGTGCGACAACGTCGCCAAGGCCGGCTACCAGGGCTTCGTGATGGAGTAAGGACGAGCCGCTAACGCGGCGTATGATCATCTACACAGCGGTCCATAAGAATGAGGAGAATCCGATGAACCCGCCGATGGAGACGCCGCGCGCGATTCGTACCGCGCGTCGGCAGCGTCTGGCTGACCTGTTGCACCGCAGCGCGGAACGCGTACCCGACAAGCTGGCACTGGTTTACGGCGCATCGCGCCTGAGCTTCGCCGACCTCAATGACAAGGTGAACCGCACCGCCAACGCCCTGCAGGCGAAAGGCGTGGCGTGCGGCGATCACATTGCCCTGCTGTCACACAACAGCCTCGGGTTTGTCGTTACCCGCTTCGCGCTGGCACGACTGGGTGCGGTGATGGTGCCGATCAACTTCATGCTCAACGCCAGCGAGGTGGCCTACATCCTCGAGAATGGCGAGGTGCGGGGCGTCATCGCCGAAGACGCCCTCGCCAGCGTGGCGGACGCCGCCATCGCCGAAGCCGGCATCACGGTCAAGGTGCGCGGTGCCATCCGCGAGAAACTGGACGCAACTCCGGCCGGCTGGGACTGCATGCTGTCGTGGATGGAGCACGCCGACAACACCGCTCCGGATGCCGATGTCGACGATGACGACCCGGTGCAGATGATGTACACCAGCGGCACCGAGTCGCGCCCCAAGGGCGTGCTGCTGCCGGCCCGCAGCCTCTACGCCCAGTACGCCAGCGTGATCATCGACGGCGAGATGACCAGCGACGATATCGAGGTGCATTCCCTGCCGCTGTACCACTGCGCGCAGCTGGACTGCTTTCTCACGCCGGACCTCTACCTCGGCGCCACCAGCATCGTGCTGCCGGCCGCCGACCCCGGCACCATTCTCAAGACCATCGCGGCGGAAAAAGTCAACAAACTGTTCTGCCCGCCGACGGTGTGGATTGCCCTGTTGCGCCATCCGGATTTCGACAAGACCGACCTCAGCACCCTGAAGAAGGGCTACTACGGCGCGTCCATCATGCCGGTGGAGATCATCAAGGAAATTGCCAGGCGCATCCCCGATCTGCGTCTGTTCAACTTCTACGGGCAGACCGAGATGTCACCGGTGGCTACCATCCTCAAACCCGAGGATCAGCTGCGCAAGCTGGGATCCGCAGGTCGCCCGGCGATCAACTGCGAGACGCGCGTGGTCGATGACAACGACCAGCCCGTGCCTACCGGCACGGTCGGCGAAATCGTGCATCGCAGCCCGCACGCCACCCTGGGCTACTGGAAGAACGACGACAAAACAGCCGAAGCCTTCCGCAATGGCTGGTTCCACAGCGGCGATCTGGGGGTGATCGATGACGAGGGCTACCTCAGCGTGGTCGACCGCAAGAAGGACATGATCAAGACCGGTGGCGAAAACGTCGCCAGCCGCGAGATCGAAGAGGTCATCTTCGCCCACCCGGCGGTGTCCGAAGTGGCCGTGTTCGGCGTCCCCCACCCCAAGTGGATCGAGGCGGTGATGGCGGTCGTGGTCGCCCGCCCCGGCGAGACCGTCGAGGCCGACGCGGTGATCGCCTACTGCCGCGAGAAACTGGCGGGATACAAGGCGCCCAAGCTGGTCGAGGTGATCGATCAACTGCCCAAGAATGCCAGCGGCAAGGTGCTCAAGCGCGATCTGCGCATCCGCTTCGCCGACCGCGCGCAGACCCTCGGCTGAGGGTCCGCCCCCCATCGCAGTTTCCCAGGAGTGACCGTATGACAACCCAGGATTTCAAACTCGTCTCCGTCGTGCTCGCCGCCAGCCTGCTGGTGGCCTGCGGCAAGAAGGAGGCCCCGGCCGGGGAGGCCGCTGCACCGGCGTCGACGGCAGCCGCCGCCTTCGCTGCCGTGGATGGCGCCCGCATCATCAATGCCGATGCAGAACCCGGCGCCTGGCTCAGCCATGGCCGTACCTACAGCGAGCAGCGCTTCAGCCCCCTGGAAAAGATCAACCTCGACAACGTCGACGAGCTGGGGCTGGCCTGGCACTACAAGCTGGACGTGGACCGCGCCACCGAGGCCACGCCGATCATCGTCGATGGCGTGATGTACGTCACCGGCGCCTTCTCGATCGTCTCCGCACTGGACCCGGTGACCGGCAAGGAACTGTGGAAGTACGACCCCAAGGTGCCGCGTGACAAGGGCCGCGATGGCTGCTGTGACGTGGCCAATCGCGGCGTCGCGGTGTGGCAGGGCAAGGTCTATGTCGGCGCCTATGACGGCCGCCTGATCGCCCTCGACGCCAAGACCGGCAAGGTGGCGTGGGAGGTCGACACGGTGCTCAACGCCAACCGCAGCTACACCATCACCGGCGCCCCACGCATCATCAAGGGCAAGGTGATCATCGGAAACGGTGGCGCCGAACTCGGCGTGCGCGGCTACATCACGGCCTATGCAGCCGACAGCGGCGAGCAGCTGTGGCGCTTCTTCACGGTGCCCGGCGACCCGTCCAAGCCGGCCGAAGACAAGGCCATGGAACTGGCAATGCCCACCTGGAAGGGTGACGCCTGGTGGGAGTTCGGTGGCGGCGGCACGGTGTGGGATTCGATGGCCTATGACCCCGAGCTGGATCTGCTCTACATCGGCGTCGGCAATGGCAGCAGCTGGAGCCGCGCGGTGCGCAGCCCCGGCGGCGGCGACAACCTGTTCCTGTCGTCCATCGTTGCACTCAAGCCGGACACCGGCGAGTACGTCTGGCATTACCAGACCACGCCGGGCGACACCTGGGACTACACCGCCACGCAGCACATGATCCTGGCCGATCTGGAGATCGAGGGCGAGCCGCGCAAGGTGCTGATGCAGGCACCGAAGAACGGCTTCTTCTACGTGCTGGACCGCACCGACGGCGAGCTGCTGAGCGCCGAAAAGTTCGCCCCGGCCAACTGGGCCACCCACGTCGACATGGAGACCGGCCGTCCGGTGGAGAACCCGGACGCCGACTGGTCGGAAAAGCCGGCGCTGGTGTCACCCGGCCCGCTGGGTGCGCATAACTGGCAGCCGATGTCGTTCAGCCCCGAGACCGGGCTGGTGTACATCCCCATGCAGGAGGCCGTCGCCTATTTCGTGCCGAAGCCGGATGAGGAATATGCCGGCAAGGGCACCTGGCACATGGGCTCCGAACCGATCGCCCTGCCGGAGGACGAGAAGGCGCTGGCCGAGGCCGTCGGCGCCCACAAGGGCCACCTGATCGCCTGGGACCCGGTGACGCAGAAGGAAGTGTGGCGCCAGAGCTATGTGACCGTGTGGAACGGTGGCACCTTGAGCACCGCCGGGGACCTGGTGTTCCAGGGCACCGCCGATGGTCGCTTCGTCGCCTACAACGCCGCCAACGGCGACAAGCTGTGGGAGACCCCGGCCAACACCGGCGTGATGGCCGGCCCGGTCACCTACGAAATCGACGGTGAGCAGTACGTCACCGTGGCGGCTGGCTGGGGCGGTGCCTTCCCGCTGGCACTGGGCGCCCTGTCGGAGCCGGCCAAGGTGCATCCGGAAGCCCGCATCCTCACCTACAAGTTGGGCGGCAAGGCGAGCATGCCGGCACCGCGCAACGTCACCCTGGCGCTGCCGGAGCCGCCGGAACTCACCGCCAGTGCCGAGGTGATCGATGAAGGTCGCGTGCTGTACAACGGCCACTGCGGCATGTGCCACGGTCCCAACGCCATCTCTGGCAGCGTGCTGCCCGACCTGCGCTACATGACGCCGGAAACCCACAAGATCTTCACCGGCATCCTCGCCGGCGCCTATGCCAGCAAGGGAATGCCGTCGGTGATGGACAAGCTCGATCCCGAACAGGTGGAAGCCATTCACCAGTACATCATCAAGCGCGCCCACGACCTCAAGGCGGTGGTGGAAAAGCCCGCATCCTGAGTGCCCGGGACGGCCGATGGCCGGTCACCCCGTCGGGGGTGGCCGGCCTTTTTTGTGTTCAGACACTGAGGTGCTTCTGCACCAGGGTGTCGGTGAGTGCCGCGATGCCGGCAGCAGCAACCAGTCGTCCCTTGTCGAGAATGCGGAAGTCGGTGGCCACCCGCCGCGCGAAGGGCAGCTTCTGCTCCACCAGCAGCACGGTGAGGCCGGTGTCGCGGTTGAGCCGGATCAACAGGTCGCCGATCTCCGCGACGATGTTGGGCTGGATGCCCTCGCAGGGTTCGTCGAGGATCAGCAGGCGGGGGTTGAATACGAGGGCACGACCGATGGCGAGCTGCTGCTGCTGGCCGCCGGAAAGATCACCGCCGCGACGCCGCCGCATCTGCTTGAGCACGGGAAAGGTCTCATAGACCGTCTCCAGCGCCGCCGGATCACGGTCCGGCCGTACGTACACCCCCAGCCGCAGGTTCTCCTCGACGCTGAGCTGCGGGAAGATCTCGCGCCCCTGGGGCACGTAGCCGATCCCCAATCCGGCACGCGCCTCGGCGGGCCGCCGCAGCAGGTCCTCGCCGCCAAAGGTGATGCCGCCATCCCGCGTCGGCAACAACCCCATCACGCATTTCAGCAGCGTGGTCTTGCCCATGCCGTTGCGCCCCATCAGGCAGGTGATCGAACCCGCCGGCACGTCGAGGTCGACATCCCACAGGATGTGGCTGCCGCCGTAGAACTGGTTGACGGCGCGCACCTGCAGCAGCGGGGGCGCCGCCGCCACCATCGATTCATTCGCCGAGGTAGACACGGCGCACCTCCTCGTCGTTCTGCACCTCGTCGATGCTGCCCTCGGCCAGCACACTGCCCTCGTGCAGTACCGTCACCTTGCGCGAGATCGAGCGCACGAAGGCCATGTCGTGTTCCACCACCACCACTGAACGGGTCCCCGCCAGCGAGGTCAGCAGTTCGGCAGTGCGCTCGGTTTCCTGCGGGGTCATCCCGGCCACCGGTTCGTCCACCAGCAGCAGCTGGGGTTCCTGCATCAACAGCATGCCGATCTCCAGCCACTGCTTCTGCCCGTGCGAGAGCGCACCGGCGCGCTGATCGCGATGGTCCAGCAGGCCGATGATGTCGAGCACCTCATCGATGCGGTCACGCTGCGCCCCCTCCAGCCGTGCGAACAGGGCATGCCAGACGCCACGCGGTCCTGCCAGCGACAGTTCGAGATTGGTGAACACGCTGTGCTCGGTGAACACGGTCGGCTTCTGGAACTTGCGGCCGATTCCGGCCTGCGCGATCTCCGGTTCGTCCATGCGCAACAGGTCGAAGGTCTGGCCGAACCAGGCCTGCCCATGGTCGGGACGGGTCTTGCCGGTGATGACGTCCATCATCGTTGTCTTGCCGGCACCATTGGGACCGATGATGCAGCGCAGCTCACCGGCGTCGATGTAGAGCGTGAGCGCATTGAGCGCACGAAAGCCATCGAAACTGACGGTGATGTCTTCCAGGTAGAGAATGGTGTTGTGGCTCAGATCGACGCGGCTCGGCCGCGTGGTCGGGCGGTTGACGAAGTCGAACACCTTGTCCCGGCGGGTCAGCTCATGCAGCGTGTCGCGCAGGCTCATGGTGCACCGTCCTTGCGGCGCGACAGCAAGCCCACCACCCCACGCGGCAACGCCAGCGTGACGGCGACGAACAGGGCGCCCAGCGCGTACAGCCACACCTCCGGAAATACGGCGGTGAACCAGGTCTTGGCGTAGTTGACGATGCCGGCCCCCAGCGCGGCGCCGTAGAGCGTGCCGCGCCCCCCCACCGCCACCCACACCACCGCCTCGATGGAGTTGATCGGCGAGAACTCACCAGGGTTGATGATGCCCACCTGCGGCACGTAGAGCGCCCCCGCCACTCCGGCCAGCATGGCCGAGAAGGTGAACAGGGCGAGCTTGTAGGTCTCCACCCGATAGCCGATGAAGCGGGTACGGCTCTCGGCATCGCGGATCGCCTCGATGACGCGCCCGAAACGCGAGCCCGTGAGATAGCGGCAGGCCAGATACCCCAGCGTCAGCGCGATCACGGTGGCCAGGAACAGCCCCATGCGCGTCGACGACAACTGCAGGTCGTGCCCGAGGATATCCTTGAAATCGGTGAGACCGTTGTTGCCGCCAAAGCCCATCTCGTTGCGGAAGAAGGCCAGCATCAACGCATAGGTGAGCGCCTGGGTGATGATGGAGAGATACACCCCGCTCACCCGCGAACGGAAGGCCAGCCAGCCGAAGGCGAACGCCAGCAGCCCCGGCGCCAGCAGCACCATCAGCATGGCAAACCAGAACTGATCGAAGCCGAACCAGTACCAGGGCAGTGACTCCCAGTTGAGAAAGACCATGAAGTCCGGCAGCTCCGGGTGTCCGTAGACGCCGCGTGTCCCGATCTTCCGCATCAGGTACATCCCCATGGCGTAGCCGCCGAGCGCAAAGAAGGCGGTATGACCGAGGCTGAGAATGCCGCAGTAGCCCCAGATGAGATCGATGGCGATGGCCAGCAGGGCGTAGCAGAGATACTTGCCCAGCAGCGTCACCCAGTAGTCGGGCAGATGCAGGGCCGACCCGTCCGGCACCGCCAGGTTCAACAGGGGGACCAGCAGCGCCAGTGCCGCCATGACCCCCAGGAAGACCTGGCTGCCACGCCCGCCACTCGACAGCACACTCAAGGAGAACGGGGCGCGCATCAGTGGCCCTCCGCGGCACGGCCCTTCTGCGGGAACAGACCGCGCGGGCGTCGCTGGATGAACAGGATGAGGCCGACCAGCACCAGGATCTTGGCCATCACCGCACCGGCGGCGGGTTCCAGCAGCTTGTTGAGCACCCCGAGGCTGAGGCCGCCGATCAGCGTCCCCCACAGGTTGCCGACGCCACCGAACACCACCACCATGAAGGAATCGACGATATAGGCCTGCCCGAGATTCGGGCCGACATTGGTCAGTTGCGACAGCGCCACGCCGGCAATACCGGCAATGCCGGAGCCGAGCCCGAAGGTCATCGCATCCACCCGAGCGGTGCGCACCCCCAGGGCACGGGCCATCGCGCGGTTCTGCGACACCGCCCGCACCTTCAGGCCCAGCGAGGTGCGGTTGAGCACCGCCAGCAGGATGGCGAACACCGCCAAGGTGAACAGAATGATGAACAGACGGTTGTAGGTCACCGCAAACAGGTCGTTGATCTGCCACAGCCCCTGCATCCACTCCGGCGAGGCCACTGAACGGTTCAGCGGCGAGAAGATGGATCGCACCAGCTGCTGCAGCACCAGCGAGAGGCCGAAGGTGGCCAGCAGGGTCTCCAGCGGGCGGCCGTACAGGAACCGCACGATGCCGCGTTCGATGGCCACGCCGACCAGCCCGGAGACACAGAAGGCCGTCGGCACCGCCAGCACCAGGGCCAGCCCGATATGGTTGGGCAACAGCAGCTGCATGACATACGTGGTGTAGGCGCCGATCATGATCAGCTCGCCGTGCGCCATGTTGATCACCCCCATCACGCCGAAGCTGATCGCCAGGCCGATGGCGGCGAGCACCAGCACCGAGCCCAGCGACAGGCCGAAGAACAGGGTTTCCAGTGCCCCGTAGACCTGACGCCAGCCGTCGATGTCACCCACCACTTTGGTGGCCAGCGCGCGCACCTCGGGGTCGGTTTCGTTGGCCGGATCGGTCAGCGGCTTGACCCGGTTGTAGACCAGATTGCGCTGCTCGCCCGCCAGGGTTTCCAGCGCGGCCAGCCGGCGCTCCGCGCTGGCGGAGGCGAGATCGCGCACCGCCAGGGCAATGGCGATCTCACGGCGCACGCGGTCGCTGTCATCGGTGTCGAGCTGCGCTTCCAGCAGTGCTTCCATGTCGGCGTCGAGATCGCCGCTGAGCTCGCGAACCGCCCGGGTCCGCACGTCGTCGTCGGGGTCGGCCAGATCGAACTGGGCGAGCCCCCGTTTCAGCTGCGAACGCAGCCGGTTGTTGGTCCTCACCCGATCGCGCGATCCGGGCGTGGCGTCCGGCGCCAACGCGCCGGTCAGGGCGTCGCGCCACTGGGGCGCCGACGCTGCATCTGTGGTGGGATCGGCGATATAGACGCCGACATCGGTGGCATACAGCCGGTTGTCGAGCAGGGCGGCCAGCACCGACCGGGCCTGCGGGTGACGGCCCGCCACCAGGGCCTGGACCCTGTCCCCCTTTTCGCGGAAGCCGGCGTCGGGCAGCGCCCGTACCGTCTCGGCGAAGGCGGCATCCGCGGGGGGCGGCTCGGCCCTGGCGATACCGGCGCAGGCCACCAGTAGCAGCGCGATACCCGCGTGGAGCAGCCGTGGCAGGGAGTGGATCATGGCCATTCCAGTAAAGATTCCAGTGAAGATTCCAGGGGTGATGCTGGGCAGCGGTGCGTGAGAGGGGTGGCGACGGGCAGGAGAACCCGCCGCCACACCGGGTACCGCAACAACAGTGCCAATCAGAAACCGCCAGGACAGCACGGCGACCGGTCGGCCTCGGACAACATCGGAATACGGTTGCCAGTCCTCAGTAGTTCTGGCCCGAGCACTCCTTGGTCTCGGTGTTGTAGTTGCCGCACTTCAGCTCGACCCAGTCGGCCTCGATGACCTTGCTGGCAGGCAGGAAGTCGGACCAGGCATCCCCTGGCACTTCGCCGTCGGTTTCCCAGACCACATCGAACTGGCCGTCATCGCGGATCTCGCCGATCAGCACCGGCTTGGTGATGTGATGGTTGGCCAGCATCTTGGCGGTGCCGCCGGTGAGGTTCGGCGTTTCCAGCCCGGGCAGCGCCGTCAGCACGGCGTCGACATCGGTGGTGCCGGCCTTCTCGACCGCCTGCGCCCACAGGTTGAAGCCCACGTAGTGCGCTTCCATCGGGTCATTGGTGACGCGCTTGTCGTTCTTGATGAACGACTTCCACTGCTTGATGAAGGCGGCGTTCTCTGGCGTGTCGACGCTCATGAAGTAGTTCCAGGCCGCGAGGTGCCCGACCAGCGGACCGGTATCGATGCCGGACAGCTCTTCCTCACCCACCGAGAAAGCCACCACCGGAATGTCCTCGGCGGAGATCTTCTGGTTGCCCAGTTCCTTGTAGAACGGCACGTTGGCATCACCGTTGATGGTGGACACCACCGCGGTCTTCTTGCCGGCCGATCCGAAGGCCTTGATGTCGGAAACGATCGACTGCCAGTCGGAGTGCCCGAACGGCGTGTAGTTGATCATGATGTCGTCCGCCGCCACGCCCTTGGCCTTGAGATAGGCCTCGAGAATCTTGTTGGTGGTGCGCGGATAGACATAGTCGGTGCCGGCCAGCACCCAGCGTTCGACTTCCAGATCGTTCATCAGGTAGTCCACTGCCGGAATCGCCTGCTGGTTCGGCGCGGCGCCGGTGTAGATGACGTTCTTGGAGGACTCCTCACCCTCGTACTGCACCGGATAGAACAGCAGGCCGTTCAGCTCCTCGAACACCGGCAGCACGCTCTTGCGCGACACCGAGGTCCAGCAGCCGAACACCACATCCACCTTGTCCTTGGCCAGCAGTTCGCGCGCCTTCTCGGCGAACAGCGGCCAGTTGGAGGCGGGGTCGACCACCACGGCTTCCAGCTTCTTGCCGAGCAGGCCGCCCTTCTTGTTCTGTTCGTCCACCAGCATCAGGACGGTGTCCTTCAGCGTGGTTTCGGAAATGGCCATGGTGCCGGAAAGCGAGTGCAACACCCCGACCTTGATGGTGTCCGCAGCCTGCGCCGCGAAACTGGCGGCGCCGAGTGCGGCGGCCGCGACGATGGATTTGAGTTTCATGACAGATACTCCTTTGCTGAGGCCGCGATCACTGCGTCAGCCGTCCATGGCTGGCGCAGTGCGACGACCTGATGGTGTTCAGTCCCGGGGGCTCAGAACGTGAAGAGGGCTTCGATCGCGAAGGCGTCCGAATCACCGTTGGTATCCGAGCTGTCCATCCGGTACTCGGTGACCAGCAGCAGGTTGTCGCCAACGGCGTAGCTGGGTGCCAGGGTGATGGCGCTGCCGTCGTCGACGACCACGCCCGCGCCGTCCTCGATCTCGAAGTCGTGGTACCGCACCGTGAAACCGAAGGGCCCGGTGGCGTAGTTGGCCATCAGCAGGAAGCCATCGCCCTCCCCGGCAGCACCGTAGTCGGCCGTGTTGTATTCACCGGCGAAGGTGAAGCCCGATACCGCGTAGGACGCCCAGACATTGATGATGTCGGTGTCGGTGTCGCCGTCGGAGATATAGAACGCCTTGGCCGTCAGGCCTTCCGCGGGCATCAGCGCCAGGCCGAACTCGTATGCCATGTCGTCATCGACGCCATCGGTGCTGTTGCGGTCTTCAGGATTGAAGGCGCTGGTGACGACCGACCCCATCACGGCGAAGGTGCCGCCATCGAAGTAGGCCGACACCCCGTTCTGATAGAAGCCGTAGAAGTACGGGGCGTAGCCGGTGCCGCTGTACTGGAACAGGCCGGTGGGTTCTTCGGTTTCCCAGCCGCTGTAGCTCAGGAACCGCCCCGCCTTGACGCTGAACTGCTCGGTGAACGCCTTGGTGACGAAGGCCTGCTCGACGAAGGTTTCGTCATCACTGCCATCAAAACCTTCCCCGTACTCGATATCGACCTGCGCGGACACGCCACTGGAACCGGCATATTTGAACGTGGTTTCGAACTGGTCGATGCCGATGCTTTCGGTGGTGGATCCGCCGTCGGGGCTGAAGGAGGAGTACGACATGTCGAGAAAGCCGGAGATGCTGATGCCGCTCCCCAGTTCGATCTCGGCGTGTGCCAGCGGCATGACGCCCGCCGCCCCTGCGGCCAACAGCGCCGCCACCCCTGCCCAGGCCTGCGCCCGGTTCGTCCCTGCATGTTGCTGCTTCATGTGAAATCTCCCAAAGTGTGACTGCCTGTAAACGAGCCACCGACCGTTGCCAGTGGCGAGGTTCCCCTCCCGGGTGCTTCGCTTTTCATTCCGGGCCTCTGCGGGCCGTATGCAGCATGTGAACGGTGATCCTGCGGACCTCCGCCTTGCTTTCCTCGATGTGGCTCTTGAGCAGCAACTGCGCCTGATCTGCGCGCCGTTGCAGCACGGCACGCAGAATCTTTCCGTGCTCGATGTAGGTGGCTTCGATGCGCGGTGGCTTGGTGAAATCAAGGCGCCGCACGATGCGGATGCGCTCAGTCACCGCGTGGTGGATCTGGGCCATCTCGGCATTGCCGGTGGCCTCCACCAGCATTTCGTGAAAGCGCTCGTCCAGTGCCGAGACGGTCACGCCGTCGGTGAGGCGTTCCGCCGCCGGTACCAGCCAGATCCGCTTCAGGTCCGCCAACGGTGCCGGCGGCGTCTCATGCTCACAGAGCCGGCGCACCGCCGCGGTTTCCAGAATGATGCGGATGTCATAGAGGTCCTCGAAGGACTTGAAGTCGAACGGCCGCACCTGCCAGCCGCTGCGATAGAGCACCTCGACATAGCCCTCACGCTGCAGCCGGAACAGGGCTTCCCGCACCGGCGTGCGACTGGCTTCCATGCGTTCGGCGATCTCGTTCTCGCTGAAGCGATCACCGGGCAGCAGGCGGAACTCGAAGATGTCCTGCTTGAGCTGACCGTAGATCCGCTCTGCCAGGTTTTCGCCACGATCCCGACCGCGGCGCAGGGAGATCACTTTGTCGGCACTCATTGCGGTCTCCTCAGGCCGGGGTGATGAACAACAGGGGATCGCCGGCATTCACCGGGCGCCCGGCCTGGCAGCGCAGTGCGCTGACCGTGCCGTCCATCGGCGCCGGCACGGTGAATTCCATCTTCATGGCCTCGACGATGAGCAGCGGATCGCCGGCCGCCACCGTCTGTCCGGCTTCCACCAGCAGCTTCCAGATGTTGCCGCTGATGTCGGCATGCACCGGCTCGCCGTCGGCCGCTTCCAGGGATGGCCTGGGCGGCTCGGGAATGACATCCGGCGACATCGCGGCATCGGCCTGCCAGCGCGCCACCTCCTCGGCGAAGGCGGCCTGCTGGCGGGCACGGAACGCGGCAATGCTGTCGGCGTTGGCATCGAGAAAGCGTTCATGCGCGGCGATTTCGAAGGTTTCCTCGACGATGTCGGGCAACAGGCGCCCCTCGCGGAAATCCTCGCGCATCACGGTCAGCTCGTCCTCGCTGACCTCGTAGTACTGCACCTGGTCGAAGAACTTGAGCAGCCAGGGCTCGCCGTTCTCGAAGGCGCGGTTCTTGAGGAACTTGTTCCAGATCGGCAGCGTGCGTCCGATCAGCTGATAGCCGCCGGGCGAGTCCATGCCGTAGATGCACATGTAAACGCCACCGATACCCACCGTGCCTTCAGCGGTGTAGGTGCGCGCCGGGTTGTACTTGGAGGTGAGCAGGCGGTGACGCGGGTCCACCGGCACCGCACAGGGTGCGCCGAGGTACACGTCGCCCAGCCCCAGCACCATGTAGCGGGTGTCGAAGACGGTCTGCCGGACCGTGTCCACCGACGCCAGCCCGTTGATGCGGCGCATGAACTCGACGTTGCTGGGGAGCCAGGGCGCGGTATCGCGCACCGACTGGCGATAGCGCGCCACCGCGTCGAGCGTGGCACTGTCCTGCCAGGCCATGGGCAGGCGCACCACCCGCGTGGGGATGCGCAGGGTGCCGACATCCGGCAGCCGCGTTTCGATGTCCAGCAGCACCTTCAGCAAGGCCGCCTGCGGGATCACCCGGCTGTCATAGTGGATCTGCAGCGAGCGCACGCCGGGCGACAGTTCGAGGATGCCCGGCACCGGATCGGCCTTCAGCGCCTGCATCAGGGCATGGATGCGCAGTCGCAGGCGCAGGTCCAGCACCATCGGGCCGTATTCGAGCAGGATGTAGCCGTCGCCGGCCTGACGATAGGCCACCTCGGGACGGTCGCCCTCGGCCGGCAGGGCCGCCAACACGCATTCCGACACGGTGCCCTTCGGCACCGTCAACACCGCGGGCGCGGCCGGCACATCGACGGCGCCCAGCGTCTCGATGGCGCGATCCTGCGCCTGCTGCATCGCCAGCGCGGTGTCGAAATCGATGCGCTCGAAACGGATGCGGTCGCCCGGCTTGACCTGCCCGATCTTCCACAGCTCCGCCTGGGCGATGGTGACCGGACAGACGAACCCCCCCAGACTGGGGCCGTCGCGGGTGAGGATGACCGGCATGTCGCCGGTGAAGTTCACCGCCCCGATGGCGTATTCGCAGTCGTGGATATTGGACGGATGCAGGCCGGCTTCGCCGCCATCACTGCGGGCCCACGTGGGTTTGGGCCCCATCAGGCGCACACCCAGGCGGTTGGAGTTGTAGTGCACTTCCCAGTCGGTATCGAAGAAGCTTGCGATGGCCTCTTCGGTGAAGAAGTCCGGCGCCCCGTGCGGCCCGTAGAGCACCCCGACACGCCAGTGATGCCCGTAAGCGGGGATGAGCGCCGCCGGCGCCGGCGCGGCGGCCGGCCCCTTGCCAGGCTCGGCGATGCGCAGCAGGTCGCCACCACGCAAGGGGCGCCCGGCATGTCCGCCGAACTGGCCCAGCGCGAAGGTGGCGCGCGAGCCGAGATACACCGGCACATCGATCCCGCCCGCCACCGCCAGGTAGGTGCGGCACCCGCTGTCCGCCTTGCCCACGGTCAACACCTGCCCCGCCCCCACCGCTACCGGCGTCCAGAACGGCACCGGCTCGCCGTCGAGATGCGCATCGGTGATCGCGCCGGTCAGGGTGATCCGGGTCGGCTGGTGAAAGCGCAGGCGCGGGCCGACGATGGTGCATTCCAGTCCGGCCGCATCGGCCGGATTTCCGACGATGCGGTTGGCCAGGCGGAAGGCGTAGTCGTCCATCGGCCCGGAAGGCGGCACGCCCACATCCCAGTAGCCGGCGCGACCGGGGTAGTCCTGCACGGTGGTGTAGGTCCCCGGCTCCAGCACTTCCATCGCCGGTGCATGGAAGGCAAAGCCGTTGAGGAACGCGGTGGAAACCTCACCGGCTGCGAAGGCGGGGTCATCGATGATCTGTCGCAGGTAGTCGAGGTTGGTGGCGATGCCGGCGAGGCGGGTGGCCGCGAGTGCCGCCCGCAGGCGCGCCATGGCATCGGCGCGATCGGTGCCGTGGACGATCAGCTTGGCGATCATCGGGTCGTAGTGCGGACTCACCTCGGTGCCGGTGGCCACCCAGCCATCGATCCGAGCGTCGTCAGGGAACACCACTTCCGTCAGCACACCGGGGGAGGGCTGGAAGTTGCGCACCGGATCCTCGGCGTAGATCCGCACCTCCATCGCCGCCCCGGTCGGCTGCGCGGTGAAGCCCGCCAGATCGGGGGGCTCGCCGGCGGCGGTGCGGATCATCCAGTCGACCAGGTCCACCCCGGTGCAGGCCTCGGTGATCGGGTGCTCGACCTGCAGCCGTGTGTTCACCTCCAGGAAGTAGAAGGCATCGCGGGCACCGTCGTAGATGAACTCCACGGTGCCGGCATTGGCATAGGCCACCGACTCACCCAGGCGCACGGCGGCGGCCAGCAGGGCCTCGCGCGTGGCCGCCGGCAGATTCGGCGCAGGGGTTTCCTCCACCACTTTCTGGTTGCGCCGCTGCAGCGAGCAATCGCGTTCGCCCAGCGCCACCACCCGGCCACGGCCATCGCCGAAGATCTGCACCTCGACATGCCGCGCGGCCTCGACGAAGCGTTCGATGAACACGCCGCTGTCGCTGAAGAAGTTCTGCCCCAGGCGCTGCACCGATGCGAACGCGGCGACCAGCTCTGCTTCGCTGTTGCAGCGGGTCAGGCCGATGCCACCGCCGCCGGCGGTGGACTTGAGCATGATCGGGTAGCCGATGTCGGCGGCGGCCGCCACGGCGTCCTCCACCTGCTGCAGCAGGTCGGTGCCCGGGGTCAGCGGTACGCCGGCAGCGGCGGCCAGTGCGCGGGATTCGTGCTTGAGCCCGAAGCGGCGGATCTGGTCGGGGGTCGGTCCGACGAACACGATGCCGGCGGCGGCGCAGGCATCGGCAAAGGCCGTGTTCTCAGAGAGAAAGCCGTAGCCGGGAATGATGGCCTCGGCCCCGGTCGCCTGGGCGGCGGCGATGATGGCATCGCCGCGCAGATAGCTTTCCGCCGGCGCGTTACCCCCCAGGGCCACCGCTTCGTCGGCCACCTGCACGTGCAGGCTGTTGCGGTCTGCATCCGAGTAGACGGCGACGCTGCCCACGCCCATGGCCTTCAGCGTGCGGGCGATACGGACGGCGATTTCGCCACGGTTCGCGATGAGGACTTTACGGAACATGCGGGAGCATCCTGTTCAGGCAGCGCGGGCGCGCTCGTGGGCCATGTAGGCCCGCCAGCCGCCGAAGTGGGTGATGTCGAGGGCGCCGGTCGCCGCCCAGCTTTCGCAGATGAAGCCCTTCACTTCGCGGCCATCCGCCAGTTGCAGGGTGCCGATGCCCAGCGGCGCGGGAATCAGGGCGACAAAGCTGCCGAAAGCCTCGACCGGCATGTCCCACAGCTCCACCTGGATGGCGGCACCGTCGGCACCGCGGATCAGCCCGGGCTTGGGCGGCACCGTGCCGGGCAGCGCGTAGAGCCTGTAGTCGTCGGCGGTCTGCGTGGCCTCGACAAACACGGCCGCACGTTCGGTCAGCTGATAGTTCAGCGGCATGCCGCTGAGGTGGGCCCCGACCACGGCCAGTCTCACGGTGGCCGGCCCCGGTGCAGCGGCACGCTGCGGCGGTGGCGATGGCAGACGTCCCGAAACCCCCAGCGGCCAGGGATGCGCCCGTTGCCAGCGCCGGCCGAAGTCGAGCAGCGCGATGTCGTGCCAGGCGGGTGCGATGAGGGTGACACCGGTCGGCAGGCCATCGCCCCGGAACCCGGTGGGCAGCGCCAGGGCACACCCGTCCATCAGATTGACGAAGTTGGTGTAGGTGCCGAGTTGGGTGTTCAGCAGCACCGGCTCGGCCGCCACCGCTGCCTGCGTGTGGATGGTCGGCGTGCTGGGCACCACCAGCGCGTCCACCGACGCCATCTGCTGTTCGGCGGCGCGGACCAGTTCGGCGCGGTGGTAGTCGGCGCGGAAGGCATCGGCCGCGGAGAAATCATCGGCGCGTCCGATGATGGCCTGCACCACCGGGTGCATGGTGACGCCGGGCCGCGACAGGAAGGCGCTGATCGCCGCCTGGCGCTCGGCCACCCAGGGGCCTTCGTAGAGCAGGTCGGCGAGTGCATGCAGGGGGGCGAAATCGAGCGGCACCAGCGTCGCCCCGAGGGCCTCAAGGCGGCTGCAGGCCTCGCCAAATGCAGCCTCGGCGGCGGCATCCCCGCAGAACCGCGGGGCGGCGGGCACACCCAGCCGCGGCGCCGGCGGCAGGCGTCGGGTCCCCATCACCGCCGGCGCGGGCCGGGCGAAGGGATCTTCGGCGTCGAAACGGCCCAGCACCGCCGCTACCACTTCGGCGTCTTCCAGGGTGTGCGCGAACACCGACACACAATCCAGGCTGCGGCAGGCGGGCACCACACCGCGCGTGCTGAACCAGCCCCGCGTCGGCTTCAGGCCCACCAGGTTGTTGAACGCGGCCGGGACACGCCCCGAACCGGCGGTGTCGGTGCCCAGCGAAAAGGCGGCGATGCCGCGCGCCACCAGCGTCGCCGAGCCGGAGCTGGAGCCGCCGCTGACATAGTCCGGATTGAAAGCATTGGGCACCGCACCGTAGGGGCTGCGGGTGCCCACCAGACCGGTGGCGAACTGATCCAGATTGGCCTTGCCCAACAGCAGGGCCCCCGCCTCGATCAGCCGCGCCACCACCGGCGCGGAGGCCGTCGGGACATAGGCGAAATCGGGACAGGCCGCAGTGGTGGCGACGCCGGCCACGTCGAGGTTGTCCTTCACCACGAACGGCACGCCGAACAGCGGGAAGGCGGCCCAGTCCCGCCCGGCCGCCTCGAAGCGGGTCAGCAGCGCCTGCGCCTGCGCCTGCAGCGCGGCGGCATCAAAACAGAGGATCCAGTCCGGCTCACTGGCGACACAGCGTGCGGCCAGCGTCGTCATCGCCGTCAGCGGCGACAGCCCGCCTCGATAGGCGGCGGTCCATTCAGCGATTGTCCAGGCGTCTGCCACGTCTTGCGCACCAACTTGTGTACAAGATGGTGTGCAGCAAGGCCCGTGCCAGCGGCTCGCCGCGGCCGGTCACCTGGGCGGAATTGTCAATGCTTCAACAACTTAGCCGTCTTGGAGGGCGCCGCAGCGGCGCGTACCGTCATGGCGCAGGCCCGGTGCACGGCACCATTGCCGTGCAGGCCATGCGCCATCAGGACGCAGGCGCACAGGCGGAACCGGGCATCGGCTGCGCCCAGATCGGGTCCGCGATGTCGTAGACACGGGGCTTCAGGTAATCCACCGGATCGTGCAGATAATCGAGCACCGGCGGATGCGGCAGCGCGGCCATCTCGGCCCGCCATTCGGCCTCGTAGGCCGCCGCGCCGCCGCCGATCACCGGTGCCCAGGCGTCGTGATGGGTCGGCAGGAACAGCCGCGGGTGCGCGTGCTCCACATACAGGCGCGGATCGCGCAGCCCGGACAGCGGTTGGTCGAAGCCGACAATGGCCCCGACCTGCACGTCCACGCACTCGGGCAGCGCATTCAAGGCAGCGCGCACTTCGGGGCCGCCCGGCTCGGCGTCGGTGATCGGCCCGGTGGAGTCGTGCCAGAACAGGCTGAAATCGCCAAACCGCAGGTGATAGGCCCAGGTGCCGCCCTGGCCGTCACGCAGGGTGGTCAGGAATCGCAGCAGCTCCTGTGGGTCGCTGTTGAGATACCCGAGAAACGGCAGCAGGTTGGGGACGTGGATGAACGGGGTGTCACCCAGCTCGAAGGTCTGCGGCGCCAGTGCACTGTGGATGTGCTGAAGCACGGCTACCGGCGGCAGATCCTGCCACAGCTTCACCATCTGCACCGTGCCGGGCGGCGGCGTGTCTTCGGTGCCGGTGATCAGGCAGGTGAAGTTGGCGGCGTTGCCGTCGCGTGCGGCATCCGCCTTGGCGGTGTCGCAGATGGTGTCGGAGCCCACCACCACGGCGCCGCTGCGGCCGGCGATGAAGCCGGCGTCGGCGGCATGATCGAAATGCCCGTGCCCGATGAAGATGGCTTCCGGCGCTAGCGCCGCCAACTCATCGCGCCCGATGGGCACGTAGTCCTTCTGCAGACCGATGGGCTCCCAGGCATCGAACAGCCACAGATGGCCGCCGCCCGTCGCCACGAAACTGGAAACGCCCACCCACCAGAGCTTCACCTTGCCGGGCTCGATGGCATTCGGACCCAGAATCTGCTCGCGGGCCAGCATCACCTCCAGGCTTGGCGTGGGCGCCGGTGGCAGCGGGTCCCATGACGACAGCGGCACGCGGTCCGCCGGGGTGCCAGGACCCGGGGCCGACCCGACACCCTCCCCGGCAGGCGCCGACAACGGCGAGCCACCACAGGCGGCGAGCGTCAGGACGACGCCCAGCTTCAACGCGCTGCACAGGCAGCGGGACACAGGATCGCGCATCAGATTCACTCCTCACCCGTCTGGCCGGCCCTGCATGGGAGCCGGCACACAATGGCTCGCGATGCGACCGTGGGTCGCATGCCGCTCGAATGCCGTCAGTGTGCCGCAGACGCGCTGTGGGCGCAGCGGTTCCGGAACCGGCGCCTGCGACGATCAGGCACCAAGCCGTGCCATCGACTGCGCATATCCGGCTTCGACCCGGGGCAGCGTCAGCGCCGGACGTTCGGCGCCAAGGCCCAACTTGTTCATCGCGGGAAGCCAGTCGAGGTCCGCCTGGATGGCCGGCAGCGCCGCGGGCGAATAGGCCTCGAACTGCAAGCGCGCAACGATCACCAGGTCGGTGTAGTCGGCGGGGCCCCGGGTGTCCCGTCGCGGATTCTCGGAGGCCAGCGGCACTTCCTGCAGCTGCGGGGAGAAACCCCAGTGCCGCAGCAACTGGGCACCGATGCGCGGCTGCAGACGCTCCAGCAGCGGCAGCCACCCCTGACGCGGACCTGCCGCATCCGGATTGGCCTCGATCTGCCGGATCAGCGGCAGCATGCCGATGCGGAACATCAGTCCGGCCAGCATGGCCACCTCGGGACGGAGCGGGGTGCGGTGCGCCGCCAGCGCCTCACTGAGCGCCGCCACTTCCAGGCTGCGCGCCCAGGTCTGACGCATGAGCTCGGCCAGCGCGGGCTGCCGGGTGAAGAACATCTGCTCCACCACCAGGCGGTTGACCAGCGCGCGGGTGTATTGAAGCCCAAGGCGGGTGATGGCAGCCGGCAGGCTCTGCACCCGCACGCGGCTGCCGGCGGCCGCGCTGTTGGCCGCCTGGATCAGCCGTGCCGCCAGCGCCGGGTCGCGTCCGATCGCCGCCGCCACCTGGGCGGCGGTACCGCGTTCGCTCTGGGTGAGTTCGTTGACCTGCAGGGCCAGGTCCGGCAATGAGGGCAGCCGCATGCGCCCGCCTGCAAGCGCGTCCTCGACATCGGTTTCCAGCCGAATGGCAGCGGCACAGCCCATGGGTCAATTTCCCTGCGCGCGAAGCACATGCTCCGTGGCCGCAGAATGACCGAGCTGCCGCCGCATGCGTCAGGCCGGCGCCCTCAAAGGCGGGCACCGGCCGACGAATGCGCAGCCCCGGGATCAGGCCGCCTTGCGGGCGGGCTCCGGCGCCGCCTGGCGGATCAGGTGATCGAAGGCGCTGAGTGCCGCCTTGGAACCCTCGCCCATGGCGATGATGATCTGCTTGTAGGGCGCGGTGGTGACATCCCCGGCCGCAAACACGCCCGGGATCGAGGTCTGCCCGCGGGCATCGACCACCACCTCGCCCCGCGAACTCAGCTCCACCGTGCCTTTCAGCCAGTCGCTGTTCGGCAGCAGTCCGATCTGCACGAAGATGCCTTCCAGCGCCACCTGGTGACTGTCCCCGCTCTTGCGATCGGTGTACTGCAAGCCGTTGACGCGCTGACCATCGCCCAGCACTTCAGTGGTCTGTGCAGCGGTAATGACGGTCACGTTGGGCAGGCTGTTGAGCTTGCGCTGCAACACCGCGTCGGCACGCAGCTGGTGGTCGAACTCGATGAGCGTGACATGGCTGACGATGCCGGCGAGGTCGATCGCCGCCTCGACGCCGGAGTTGCCGCCACCGATCACCGCCACCCGCTTGCCCTTGAACAGCGGGCCGTCGCAGTGCGGGCAGTAGGCCACGCCCTTGTTGCGGTACTCGTCCTCGCCGGGCACGTTCATCTGCCGCCAGCGGGCGCCGGTGGCGATCACCAGCGACTTCGCCTTCAGGGTGGCGCCACTCTCCAGCGTCAGTTCCAGGCCTTCGGCGCCCGACGTCAGCGCGGCCGCGCGCTGGAGCTTCATGACATCCACGTCGTACTGGCGCACGTGTTCTTCCAGCGCCGCCACCAGCTTCGGCCCTTCGGTTTCCTTCACCGAGATGAAGTTCTCGATGCCCAGGGTGTCGGCCACCTGGCCGCCGAAACGCTCGGCCACCACGCCGGTACGAATCCCCTTGCGGGCCGCATAGATGGCAGCCGCGGCGCCGGCCGGCCCGCCACCGACGATCAGCACGTCGTAGGGCGCCTTGTCGTTGAGCTTGGCGGCTTCGCGGGCACTGGCGCCGGTGTCGAGCTTGGCCACGATTTCCTCGACGCCCATGCGGCCCGAGGCGAACGGCTCGCCGTTGAGGAAGACACTGGGCACCGCCATCACCTGGCGACGCTCCACTTCGTCCTGGAACAGGGCGCCATCAATGGCGACGTGCTCGATGTCGGGGTTGAGCACCGCCATCAGGTTGAGCGCCTGCACCACATCCGGGCAGTTCTGGCAGGACAACGAGAAGAATGTCTCGAAGCGCAGCGGCCCCTTGAGGCTGCGCACCTGTTCGATCACCTCGTCGCTGACCTTGGGCGGGTAACCGCCCACCTGCAGCAGCGCCAGCACCAGAGAGGTGAACTCATGTCCCAGCGGCAGGCCGCCGAAGCGCAGGTGGATGTCCTCGCCCGGACTGTTGAGCGCAAACGAGGGCGTCCTCACCGCGGGGTCGGACTGCTCTGTCACGCGGATGCGGTCGGAGCACGACACCAGGTCCTCCAGCAGGCCGCGCAGATCGCGGCTGCCTTCGGAGTCGTCCACATTGGCGACGATCTCGATCGGGCGCGTGACGCGCTCCAGATAGGTCTTCAACTGTGCTTTGAGGTCAGCATCCAACATGACGAACTCCGGTCTTCAGGTCGGCCGCCGCCCGCGCACCCGGGTTCACGGGCACGTCGGCGAAGGCCGGGAATCTTTGAAAAATGTCGCGGGCCGGGAGGGGAACCGGCCCGCGACGCTCCAGGGTCGGGCGACGCGGTAGGGAGGGGAGGGACATCAAGGTCCGCGCCGCTCCGACCGTGGATTGCGGTAACGCAGGTGAAGTGAAACGCCTGCGTCAGATCTTGCCCACGAGGTCGAGGGACGGCTTCAGCGTCTTCTCGCCTTCCTTCCACTTGGCCGGGCAGACCTCGTTGGGGTTGTTGGCGACGTACTGGGCGGCCTTGAGCTTGCGCACGGTTTCCTTGATGTCGCGTGCGATAGCGTTGTCATGGATTTCCAGCGTCTTGATCACCCCATCCGGGTTGACGATGAAGGTGCCGCGCAGCGCCAGGCCTTCCTCGTCGATGTGCACACCGAACGCACGGGTCAGCTGGTGCGTCGGGTCACCCACCAGCGGGAACTGCGCCTTGCCCACTGCCGGGGAGGTTTCGTGCCACACCTTGTGGGAGAAGTGGGTGTCGGTGGTGACGATGTACACCTCGGCGCCCGCCTTCTGGAATTCCGCGTAGTTGTCCGCGGCGTCCTCGACTTCGGTCGGGCAGTTGAAGGTGAAGGCGGCCGGCATGAAAACGATCACAGACCACTTGCCCTTCAGGCTCTGATCGGACACTTCAACGAACTTGCCAGCGTGGAATGCCTGGGTTTTGAAGGGCTGGACCTGCGTGTTGATCAGCGACATGCGTAATTCCTCGTAATTGAGTGGGAGGTGGATATTGCGAGGGCCACCTTACGCGCGTGTGATTCATTAATGAAGTGAATTGTTCTTATCGCGTCGATAGCCAATGCCAATGAAAAGGCCCCGGCAATGCCGGGGCCTCAGCAGCCTGCAGCGCGGGCGGTACCTCTCAGCCGTGGGCGGCACGCAACGGGGCGGCCTCCAGATCCGGCGCGCCGCGCTGAAACTCAAGGCAATCGTCCTCGATGGCGCCGTAGCGCAACACCGGCGCATCCCGCACGTAATCCTGCCGCACCGCCCATGGCGCCCCACTGCCCTGCCGCGGCAGCCGGTCTGCCGAGCGCCGGATGTATCCGGACGACAGGGCACCGAGGATGGTGTCCTCGGTGCGATGATCACCGTGGTCCCGTGGCACGACCCGGGTGTATCCCTTGCGCGCCATGTGATTGAGCAGTCGGCACACGTATTCGGAGGCGATGTCGGCCTTCAGCGTCCAGGCGATGTTGGTGTAGCCGAATACGATCGCGGCGTTGGGCACGCCTTCTACCAGCACCCCCTTGTAGGTGAGCAGCTGATTGACGGGCACCGGCTCACCGTCAACGGTCATCTTGACCCCACCCAGCATCTGCACGTCGAGCCCGGTCGCGGTGACCACGATATCGGCGTCCAGGTGCTCGCCGGACTTGAGCTGGATGCCCGTCTCGGTGAAGCGCTCGATATGGTCGGTGGCCATGGAGGCCTTGCCGCTGCGCAGGGCCTTGAACAGGTCGCCGTTGGGGACCACACAGAGGCGTTCATCCCAGGGGTTGTAGCTGGGCGTGAAGTGGCGCATGTCCACCGATTTGCCCACCTGCTTGCGCACCAGCCCCAGCAACAGCCGCCGCACTACCTTGGGCTTGGCGCGGGACATGCGGTACAGCAGGCGGTTGATGGCGATGTTGCGCCCGCGGTTGAGACGATAGGCCAGCTTGCTCGGCAGCAGGCGCTGGAGATTGCGCGCCAGCGGATCAACCGAGGGCACCGACAGGATGTAGGTGGGTGACCGCTGCAGCATGGTGACGTGGGCGGCCTCACCGGCCATCGATGGCACCAGCGTGATGGCGGTGGCACCACTGCCGATCACCACCACCCGCTTGCCCCGGTAGTCGAGCTGCTCGGGCCAGTGCTGCGGGTGCACGATCTCGCCCTTGAAATCCTGCTCGCCCGCGAAGTCGGGGCGGTAGCCCGCATCATAGTTGTAGTAGCCGGTACAGCCGACGACGAAGCCCGCCGTGTACTTCTCCTTCTTGCCGGTGGCTTCGTTGAGCACGTTGACGGTCCACAGTCCGAGATCGCTGGACCAGGCGGCATCCAGCACTTTGCGGCCGAAACGGATATGGCGGTCCACGCCGTAGGCTTCGGCAGTCTCCTGAACGTAGCGGCGGATCGAGGGCCCGTCCGCCAACACCTTGTCGCCTGTCCAGGGGCGAAAGTGATAGCCGAAGCTGAACATGTCGGAATCCGAGCGGATGCCCGGGTAGCGGAACAGGTCCCAGGTCCCTCCGATGGCCTCGCGGCGTTCCAGCACCACGTAGCTGCGGTTCGGGCAGTCCCGCCGCAAGTGGCAGGCCATGCCGATGCCGGACAACCCGGCCCCCACGATCAATACGTCCACGTGATTGTTTTTCATTGCTAAATCCCTCTCCGGTCCAGGCGCATCGGGTGTCGTCAGGCGCCAATGCCAGCAACATGCCGCACCGCAGCATTGCGCGCATTCGCCTTCTCGACATCAATCAATGTCACATCAGTATGGCGTAAAAACGTCGGAGGGGGCGCAGCAGGCGGGCGATTGACTCACATGCGCTCAGAGCTGGTCCGCGACCGGGAACCGCATGGCAAAGCGCGGAACCTCGACCGTGACGATGTCGCGCGCCGCGCCGACATCGGGAAACTGGGCCGGATCGACCCGGGCCTCGCGCAGCCGCCCCGGACGGATCCAGCCACGCGCCTCCGGGGCATACAGAAAGGTCCGGCCATCGTAGTGCTGCCCCAGCGTCCGCCAGGACCGCGGAACCAACGCCGTGGTGAACGGCAGGCTCAGCGGCAGACGGCTGTACCGAAGATCGGCGATCGTCTGCCCGTTGCGGTGGAGGGTGACCTGATCCACCCCACCCTCGCGGTAACGGACGTCGAACTGCGCCAGCTCCTTGGGAATCCCCCAGTTGCGGCGGCCGTTGACCACACTGTCCATGCTGGACACGAAGATGCGGCTGATCGACAGCCGGGGGGCGCCCCCGTCGAACGGAAAACGCCCGGGGATGAACAGCAGCTCGTGATACGGGCCGACCGCGGAATCGGCGTAGTCGACGAACATCATCAGGGCGAAGCGCGTCGGCCGCCGCCGGCCGATCAGCTCGGGCGGCAGGAAGCCCTCCTGTGCCGGGTGGCCCGACGGGAACCGCAGCAGCGAGATATACCCCCGACCGGTGAGGTCCCAGGGCGCAGGGGCGTCAGTGACGACATGGGTTTCGGGGGCATTCATCGGAACCGCTCCAGAGGGCAACGGGGCATTGTGCCCGGATGCCCGCCACCGCGACTGCGCCCGGCGGCCAAGCGCTTGATGCCATCGGCCACCCCATACCGGGGAACGGGTCTTTGGGCCGGATCGCTTCGTATACTCGTGGGTCGGTATTGCCGGACGGCAACACCCCATCCCGAACCCGAACCGCGTGCCGGTCGTGGCGCGAACAACAAACAACTGCGAACAGAGGAACCCGATGAAACTAGCCGATCATGTCTTTATCGTCACCGGCGGCGCGTCCGGCCTGGGCGAAGCCACGGTACGCCGCTTCGTTGCGGCCGGTGCCAAGGCGGTCATTGCCGACTTCAACGCCGAGCGTGGCCAGGCGCTCGCCACCGAGCTGGGCAGCGCCGCCCGCTTCATCAAGTGCGACGTCGGCGCCTCCGACGATGCCGAAGCGGTGGTGCAGGGCGCCATCGACGCCTTCGGGCGGGTTGATGGCGTGGTCAACTGTGCGGGCATCGGCACGCCCGCCAAGGCAGTGGGCAAGGACGGCGCGCTGCCACTGGCGCAGTTCGAGCGCGTGATCCGCGTCAACCTCACCGGCACCTTCAACATGATCCGCGTGGCCGCAGCCGCCATGCAGAAGCAGGATGCCAATGAGGAAGGTGAGCGCGGCGTGATCATCAACACCGCATCGGTGGCCGCCTTTGACGGGCAGATCGGCCAGCCGGCCTACGCTGCGTCCAAGGCCGGCGTGGTGGGCATGACGCTGCCGCTGGCGCGGGAATTCGCGCGCGCGGGGATTCGCGTGTTGACCATCGCCCCCGGCCTGTTCATCACCCCGATGATGGAATCACTGCCGAAGGAAGCGCAGGATTCGCTGGGCGGTCAGGTGCCGTTCCCGTCGCGTCTCGGTCGCCCGGACGAGTTCGCCCAGCTGGCGCAATCGATTGTCGAGAACGCCATGCTCAACGGCGAAACCATCCGCCTCGATGGCGCGATTCGCATGGCGCCGAAGTAAGACGGCAGACCGGTCACCCCGGTCGGCGCCTCAGGGCGCCGACTGGGTTTCCGCCACACGGACCGGCCGGAACGCGTGCAGATCCGGCGCTTCCGTCCGCCGGCGGTATTCCCGCATCAGTCCCACCCAATTGTTGGTATTGCGGCCTTCGGCAGTCTTGTACCAACTCTGGCAGCTGCCGGTGAACGTGGTCTCGGCACTGCGCTGCTGCATTTCCGCACTGAAGGCCGCCTGCGCCTCGGGACGCACGTCCACCGCCGCCCACTGCCGCAGCTCGGCGGCCTGGATCAGCTTCACCAGATAGCGCTGCTGGCATTCCAGCATGTAGATGATGGAGCCGGAGCCGACATTGGTGTTCGGCCCGTAGAGCATGAAGAAATTGGGGAACCCCGACACCGCCATTCCGAGGTAGGCCTCGGCGCCCGACGTCCAGGTCTGGTGCAGATCGCGCCCGTCCAGGCCGGTCACGGTCATCGGCGTGAGGAACTGGGTGGCCGCAAAGCCGGTGCCGAACACGATGGCGTCCACCGGGCGCTCGCGCCCTTCGCTCGTCCGCACACCGTTGGCGGTCACGGCAGCGACCCCGTCCGTCACCACTTCAACATTGGGGCGCACCAGCGCCCGCAGCCAGTCGGTGGTGAGCAGGATGCGCTTGCAGCCGATCGGGTAGTCCGGGGTCAACTTGCGCCGCAGCGCCGGATCGCGCACCTGGACACGCAGCTGCAGCTTCGACATCCCGGTGATCAGCCGCTCCGCCCAGCGGTGGCCCTGATAGGCATAGGCCAGGGCTTCGGTGAGCCAATAGATGCGCAGACGGTCGAGGTCGTACAACCAGGGGAAGGTCTTCAGCAGCCAGTGCTCGAAACCGCTGAAACGCTTGTCGAACTTGGGCGCCACCCAGCCCGGCGTCCGCTGGAACACATGCAGCTGCGCCACCTGCCGGGCGATCTCGGGCACGAACTGGACAGCGCTGGCGCCGGTGCCGATCACCGCCACCCGCTTGCCCTTGAAATCGTATCCCGCATCCCAGGTCGCGGAGTGGAACTGCCGGCCCTGAAAATCACCCAGCCCCGGAATGTCGGGAATGGCCGGCCGGTGCAACTGACCGACCGCGCTGATCAGGGTCCGCGCCTCCAGTGACTGCCCGTCCGCCAGGGTCACCACCCAGACGGCACGGTCGGCTTCGAAGCGGGCGGCGCGCACCTGCACGCCGAAGCGGATGTGCCGCATGAGATCGTATTTGTTGGCGACAAACCGCTGGTACTCGAGGATTTCCGCCTGCTTGCCATAGCGGTGTTGCCAGGGGTAACGCCGCTCGAAGGAAAACGAATACAGGTGCGAGGGCACATCGCAGGCCGCCCCCGGATACGTGTTCTCACGCCAGGTACCGCCCAGATCATGGGCTTTTTCCAGCAGCACGAAATCGGAAATGCCCGCCTGTCGCAGTGCGTAGGCCATGCCCAGCCCGCCGAACCCGGATCCGATGATGACCACCGCATGCGGGGGTCGCGTGTTCATACCTTCCATTTCCGGTCATCCTCCACCATTTCCGCCATGGTGCGCGCAAAAGCTGGCCGAGGGGATGACGGCCACGGCCCGCTGATTGATACTTGCGGCCACGCCATGGAAAACGCCACAAGTCCCACCGCCCTCCCGCGCAGCATCGTCAGCGTCCAGCTGATGGTCCGGCTGGCCGGCGAGCATGGCCTGATGCCCGCCCCGGCGCTGGCCGGCAGCGGCATCACCGTCGAGGACCTGATGAATCCGCAGGCCGAGATCCTGCCGATCCAGGAACTGCGGGTGATCGACAACCTCGTGAAGGCACTGCCGCAGATCACCGATCTCGGCTTGCAGGCGGGACGCCGCTATCACCTCTCGCTGTATGGCGTCTGGGGCTTTGCCCTGGCCACCAGCCCCACCCCGCGCGCGATGGCACAGATCGCCACACGCTATCTCGACCTCAGCTTCGCCTTCGCCCGTTTCAGCCTTGGTCAACGGGCACAACGCCCCATGGTGGAACTGCTGGTCGATCACCTTCCCCCGGACGTGCAGCGGTTCGCGCTGGAACGCGATTTCGCGGCACTGGTCAATGTGATGGTGGAGATCCTGCCGGGCGTCCCGGTCTTTGACGCGCTCGATTTCCGCGGGCCGCCACCACCACACGCCGCGGCCTACACCGCCCTCTGCGGGGTGACACCCCGCTTTCACCAACCACAGGACCGCGTCCACCTTCGCGCCGAGATCTTCGACCTGCCGCTGCCGCAGGGCAACGCCCTGGTCTCACGTGCCTGCGAGGACTACTGCCGACGGCAGCTCGCCCGCAAACGGGGCCACCTGCGACTGTCCGAGCAGATCCGCGAGCGGCTGATGCGTGAACCCCAGTCCATGCCGGATATCGAGACCGTCGCCCGCGAACTGCACATGGCGCCGCGCAGTCTGCGGCGCCGGCTGGACGCGGAGGGCACCCGGTTCCGCAGCCTTTGCGACGAGGTCCGTCGCAGCCTGGCAGAGGACCTGCTGCGCAGCGCCGACCTCAAGCTGGAAGAGGTGGCGCAGCGCCTCGGCTATGCCGAGGCGGCCAGCTTCATCCACGCCTTCCGACGCTGGACGGGCATGACACCGAGCCAGTTCCGCGCCCGCGCTGCCGCGTCGGCAGCAGCGTAGACTGCGCAAAACGACAGGCCCGCAAACAGCGGGCGCGGAGGAAGATCATGGTCAAACTCGTCGCGGCCGTGATGGCGACGGCGCTGGGGCTGAGTGCATGCGGGGGTAGCGAGCCCGTCACCCTGGGCACGCCGACGCCGAGCGGCACCCCGGAAACCCGCCAGCTTGCGGCCAACTGCGCCTGGCTGCTGCGTAGCGATCCGGACCTGCTGAACATCGCGTTCCCGGATGAGGATGCCACCTACTGGGTGGCGGCGGTGCCGGCGCTGCCGGGGACACGTCTGCGCATCGACGCGGCGTTTCCCGCCGCCCGCTACTTTTCGTTCAACACCTATGACGTGGCGCTGCGGCCCACGGACGTTCTCACCGACTACCAACTCGATCCGGTGGACGGCCTCAACCCGTACCGGACCGCGGGGCCGGGGGGGCGCTACCGCGCCTACATCGCGCCCGGCGCCGTACCGGATGTCCGCGCAGACAACACGCTCTATGCCGGACAGATCCAGCTCCCTGGCGGCGCAGCACTGCCGAATCCAGCCTGGGCGGTGCTCTACCGCGTCTACCTCGGGGAGGGCGACGCTGCCGGCGGCGTCCCGCTGCCGCGCCTGACATTGGAGGCTGCCGGGCAGGAGACGCCGATTGCCCTGCAGGGCTGCAATCCGCTGCCTCCCGAGGGCGTGCCCAGCCTGCTCAACGACCTCATCCGCAACGCCAGCGGACCGGATGCACTGAACCTGCTCCCCTTCCCGCTGGCCCCCGACACGCCGGAGTTCGTCCGCTTTTACGGGCTGCCGGAAACCCTTCGCCTGCTGTTGTCCAACGCTGCCGGCTTCAGCCTGCCGCTGCAGGCGGTCACGGCGGCGGATACCGGCGGCGGCTTTCTCAGCAACATCGACAACGCCTACGTCACAACGATGATGAGCCGCCAGCAGGGCAACCTGTACATTCTGCGGGGGCGCGCACCGCGCCAGGCGCATCACCCCAGCGAGGCGCCACTGGGGGCCGCGCAACTGCGCTACTGGTCGCTGTGCACCAACGAGTTCCTCAGCCAACGCTATGTCGGCTGCCTGCACGACGACGAAGTGCCTCTGGACCGACATGGCTTTTTTACCGTGGTGGTATCGGATCCCGCCAACCGTCCGGACACGATCGAGGACACCCACGGCCTCGCCTGGTTACCGTGGGGTGCGGGCTATCCCGACTCGGTATTGATCTACCGCCACATGCTGCCCTCCCCTCATTTTCTGGAGGCGGTACAGAACGTGCCCTATGGCACCCCGGCGGTCGATGTCATGGGCGATGTGCTGCCGGAGATCGTCTACTGCGACCGCGCCACCATCGAGGCGGCGGGACCCGATGCCGCTGCGGTGTTCGAGGCCTGCCGGGCCGGCCTGGAACCGTAAGATCCGGGAGGCGCTATCAGTACCCGGCAGTGCGAAACACTTCACCAGCCCGCCGGCGCGGGCGGATGGTGCCGAGCCAGAAAATCCAGCACACCGTCGTTGAAGGCATCGTTGCGATCACCTGCCACCATGTGCCCGGCGCCGGCGATGTCCAGCACTTCCAGTCCCGGCAGCTGTGACTGCAGCTCGCGGACACCGGCCTCGTTGACGATGTCGCTCTTGAGCCCCCGCACCAGCAGGCTGGGAATGCGTACCTGGCGGGCGGCGTCGAGCAGGCGTTCAGCGAAGGCAGGGGGTTCGACCTGGCGGGGCTGGTTGATGAAGCGCGGATCCCAGTGCCAGTACAGGCGCCCGTCCTCACGCCGCCGCAGGTTCTTCATCAGACCGGACGGATCCTTCGGCCGCGGGCGTTCGGGGTAGTAGGCCGCCACGGCATCGGCCGCATCCTCCAGTCGTGCAAAACCGTCAGGGTGCGCACGCATGAAGGCGGCGATGCGGGCGCCACCTTCAGGGTCGATCCGGGGCACCACATCCACCAGCACCAATGCCGTGGCGACAAGACCGTCACCACCCACGGCCTGCAACGCCGTGATGCCGCCCATGGAGGCGCCCACCAGCGCCGGCGCCTGCGGAAGTGTGGCCACCACCGCTGACAGATCGGCGGCGAAGTTCTCCAACCGGTACCGGCCGTCGGGCGCCCAGTCACTGTCGCCGTGCCCCCTCGCATCGAGGTTGATCACGTGATAGCCCCGTGCCAGCAGCGCCTGCTGCGCCGTGCCCCAGGAATGTCGGGTCTGTCCACCCCCATGCAGCAGCACAACCGCCGGTGCGGTGGCATCGCCACCCACATCGGCGGTCAGCGTGAGACCGTCGGCCCCGTGGAAGCGAAGGGTCTGAAGTGAAACCTTGATCACGGCGGCGGATGAGCTGGGCATGCTGTGTTGGCGATGTGCCGGCCAGGCACCGACCTGCCCATTGTGCCCCACGGCGTCTCCAGGCCCCTCCTCCAATCACACCTAGCGGACGATCGCTTCCGGCGTTTCAGCGTCCAGTACAACAAGCCGGGCCTGATCACGCCCGCCCCGTTTGGCGGCATAGAGCTGGCGATCGGCAGCCTCGACCAGGGCATCGAGCGCATCGATGGTGGATGGCACTGCGGCGGCGATGCCGACACTGGTCGTCATCGGCAGGACTTCCGCCGGCGAACCGACCGTCATTGGCACGCTCCGCACGGTCTCCAGAAGCTGACGCGCCATCGGCGCCAGGTCTTCCGCGCCAAGGTCATACCAGACCACCACGAACTCCTCTCCCCCATAGCGGGCACGCAGGTCCAACGGGCGCCCGCCGCCGCGCATCGCCGTCAGCGCGGCGCCCACCCGACGCAGCGCTTCGTCGCCCGCGGCATGCCCGAAGCGGTCGTTGATCGACTTGAAGTGATCGAGGTCGACCAGTGCCACCGCCACCAGCCGCTGGGTCCGCCCCGCCATGCGCACCGCCCGGCGGAACAGCAGATCGAAGGCACCTCGGTTGAGCAGTCCCGTCAGGGCATCGGTCTGCGACAGGGCACGGATTCGCAGTCCGTTGAGAAAGTTGCTGCGGTTGAGGAGGTCGATGGTGATGAGCCCCCCAATGCCGATCAGCCAGAAGTAGAAGGTTTCGTAGACGAAATGGGCAACGGGATAATGCGTATGACCGCCCATCATCACCGCTGCCAAGGACAACAGGATGGCGATGCTGCCGCCGATGGCGATGAGGCGCACACGGAAACCACCAAAGAACGCCACCGCCATCACTGCAAAATTGACCACATGCAGGGGATAGCTCATATGGCCGGTCAGGTGCAGCCAGTGGAGACTGAGCGCCGCGCCCCACAGGCTCAGGTTGCCCAGAACGTTGATTGGCCCTGCCACCGACGGCTTGCGCACCAACACCGCACCGACCGCCGCCACACTCAGCGCCGGAAAGGCCCACAGCCAATCGATCAGCAGCACCCGGAACACCGCATGCGGTGCCACATCGAACAGGGAGTGGTTGAACAGCGGCCCGACCAAGAAGGAGACCGCACAGACGCTGAAGAAGATCAGCCGTGGGATGCGATACCGCCGGTCGAGATGCAACCGGTACTGCTGCTCCAGCGCCGGCTCGAACGAGAGCCGTCGGAACATCCGGTGCAGGGCGGCGCGGTGCGCCTGGCGGCTGAGGCGGTCGTGGGATGACATGCGGGCTGGCGACGCCCGCTGCCATGCCTGGCGGACGGGACGGTCTCGGACCTCCGGATGGGCACGAGCGGTGCGGGGCGGGCGACAACAATGACGAAAGTCATGTTAGCGCCAGAACACGGTGAGGCCAACGCGTGCAACCGCAGAGCCGGCCAAAGTCGCCCGCTAGCACCATGATTCCAAAGGGATTTGGGAAACGCCATTTCGGGGTGCGAAAATATTTGAAACCTAGAACGAACCCGAAACCATGAGCCAGCCTTACCGCAAGCCCCTTCCCGGCACCACTCTGGAGTACTTCGACGCCCGCGAGGCGGTGGACGCAATCCAGCCCGGCGCCTACGACAAACTGCCGTACACCGCCCGTGTGCATGCCGAGAACATCGTGCGCAAGGCCGACCCGGCCCGGCGCGATGCCTACCTGTCGCAGCTGATCGAGCGCAAGCGCGATCTCGACTTCCCCTGGTTCCCGGCGCGCGTGGTGTGCCACGACATCCTCGGTCAGACCGCGCTGGTGGATCTTGCCGGGCTGCGCGACGCCATCGCCGACAAGGGCGGCGACCCCGCGAAGGTCAATCCCGTGGTGCCGGTGCAACTGATCGTCGATCACTCGCTGGCGGTGGAACACGCCGGTTTCGAGAAGGATGCCTTCGCCAGGAACCGCGCGGTGGAAGACCGCCGCAACGACGACCGCTTCCACTTCATCAACTGGACCAAGAAGGCCTTCCGCAACGTCGATGTGATCCCGCCCGGCAACGGCATCATGCACCAGATCAACCTGGAGCGGATGAGCCCGGTGATCTACGTGCAGGACGGCATCGCCTTCCCCGACACCTGCGTTGGGACCGACAGTCACACGCCCCATGTGGACGCGCTCGGCGTGATCGCCGTCGGCGTCGGCGGGCTGGAAGCCGAGAACGTGATGCTGGGCCGCGCCTCCTGGATGCGCCTGCCGGACATCGTCGGCGTCGAGCTGAGCGGCAAGCCGCAGCCGGGCATCACCGCCACCGATGTCGTGCTGGCACTGACCGAGTTCCTGCGCAAGGAACGCGTGGTGGGCGCCTACCTGGAATTCCGCGGCGAAGGTGCGGCGGCACTGACCCTGGGCGACCGCGCCACCATCTCCAACATGGCACCGGAATATGGCGCCACCGCGGCGATGTTCTTCATCGACCAGAACACCCTGGACTACCTCACCCTCACCGGTCGCGACGACCAGCAGGTGAAACTGGTGGAGCAGTACGCCCGGCACACCGGCCTGTGGGCCGACAGCCTGGTGACGGCCGAGTACGAGCGCACCCTGCATTTCGACCTGTCCACCGTGGTGCGCAACATGGCGGGCCCCTCCAACCCGCACAAGCGCCTGCCCACCAGCGCGCTGGCCGAGCGCGGCATTGCCGCGCCCTGGGAACTGCCGGCTGACGGCAAGATGCCGGACGGTGCGGTCATCATCGCCGCCATCACCAGCTGCACCAACACTTCCAATCCGCGCAACGTGATCGCCGCCGGCCTGCTGGCGCGCAATGCCAACCGCCTCGGCCTCACCCGCAAGCCCTGGGTGAAGTCCTCGCTGGCGCCCGGCTCCAAGGCGGTGCAGCTCTACCTGGAAGAAGCGAAGCTGCTGCCGGAACTGGAGCAACTGGGCTTCGGCGTGGTGGCCTTCGCCTGCACCACCTGCAACGGCATGAGCGGCGCGCTGGACCCGAAGATCCAGCAGGAGATCATCGACCGCGACCTGTACTCGGTGGCGGTGCTCTCGGGCAACCGCAACTTTGACGGTCGCATCCACCCCTACGCCAAGCAGGCCTTCCTCGCCAGCCCGCCGCTGGTGGTGGCCTATGCCATTGCCGGCACGGTGCGCTTCGATATCGAGAAGGATGCGCTGGGGCTCGACAAGGACGGCAAGCCGGTCACGCTCAAGGACCTCTGGCCCAGCGACGAGGAGATCGATGCCATCGTCAAGGCCAGCGTCAAACCCGAGCACTTCCGCTCGGTCTACGAGCCGATGTTCAATTTCAAGATCGTCGACGAGCAGGGCATCAGTCCGCTCTACGACTGGCGCGAGATGAGCACCTACATCCGCCGTCCGCCGTACTGGGAAGGCGCGCTGGCCGGCGAGCGCACGCTCAAGGGCCTGCGGCCGCTGGCGGTGCTGCCGGACAACATCACCACCGACCACCTGTCACCGTCCAACGCCATCCTCGCCAGCTCCGCCGCCGGTGAGTACCTGGCGAAAATGGGCCTGCCGGAGGAGGACTTCAACAGCTACGCCACCCACCGTGGCGACCACCTCACCGCACAGCGCGCCACCTTCGCCAACCCCAAGCTGATCAACGAGATGGTGGTGGTGGAGGGCGAGGTCAAGCAGGGCTCGCTGGCGCGCATCGAACCGGAAGGCAAGGTGGTGCGCATGTGGGAAGCCATCGAAACCTACATGGAACGCAAGCAGCCGCTGATCATCATCGCCGGCGCCGACTACGGTCAGGGTTCGTCGCGCGACTGGGCCGCCAAGGGCGTGCGCCTGGCCGGCGTGGAAGCGATCGCCGCGGAAGGGTTCGAGCGGATCCACCGCACCAACCTCATCGGCATGGGCGTGCTGCCACTCGAGTTCAAACCGGGCACCACCCGCAAGACCCTGGGCATCGACGGCACCGAAACCTATGACGTGGCCGGCACCCTGGCGCCGCGCGCCGACCTCACCCTGGTGATCCACCGCCGCAACGGCGAGACGGTGGAAGTCCCGGTGACCTGCCGCCTCGATTCCGACGAAGAGGTCTCGGTCTACCAGGCCGGCGGTGTGCTGCAACGATTTGCCCAGGACTTCCTGGAATCGGAAAAGGCGGCCTGAGATGACGCACCTTCCGCAGATTCGCGTTCCCGCCACCTACATGCGGGGCGGCACCTCCAAGGGCGTGTTCTTCAAGCTCACCGACCTGCCGGAGGCCTGCCAGGTGCCCGGCCCGGCGCGGGATGCCCTGCTGCTGCGGGTGATCGGTTCACCGGACCCCTACGGCGCGCAGATCGACGGCATGGGCGGCGCCACCTCCTCGACCTCGAAGACCGTGATTCTGGCGAAGAGCACCCGACCCGATCATGACGTCGACTACATGTTCGGACAGGTCTCCATCGACAAGCCTTTTGTCGACTGGTCCGGCAACTGCGGCAACCTGACGGCCGCGGTCGGCTCGTTCGCCATCCGCAACGGCCTGGTGGACCCGGCGCGGGTCCCGGAGAACGGCATCTGTGTGGTGCGCATCTGGCAGACCCAGATCCACAAGACCATCATCGCCCATGTGCCCATCACCGGCGGCGAGGTCCAGGAAACCGGCGACTTCGAACTGGATGGCGTCACCTTCCCCGCCGCCGAAGTGCAGATCGAGTTTCTCGACCCGGCCGATGACGGCGACGACGGTGGTGCCATGTTCCCCACCGGTAACCTGGTGGATGACCTGGAGGTGCCGGGCATCGGCACGCTGAAGGCCACCCTGATCAATGCCGGCATCCCCACCGTGTTCGTCAACGCTGCCGACATCGGCTACACCGGCACCGAACTGCGCGAGGCCATCAACAGCGACGCCAGGGCGCTGGAGCGGTTCGAAACCATCCGCGCCCACGGTGCCCTGCGGATGGGGCTGATCACTGATCTCGCCGAGGCCGCCAACCGCCAGCACACCCCCAAGGTGGCCTTCGTGGCGCCGCCCGCGGACTACCGGTCGTCCAGCGGCAAGGACGTGAAGGCGGGCGACATCGACCTCAACGTGCGGGCCCTGTCCATGGGCAAGCTGCACCACGCCATGATGGGCACCGCCGCCGTCGCCATCGGCACCGCCGCGGCCATCCCCGGCACCCTGGTGAACCTCGCCGCCGGGGGCGGCGAACGTGACGCCGTTCGCTTCGGCCACCCCTCCGGTACGCTGCGGGTCGGCGCCAAAGCGGCCCAGGAGAACGGCCAGTGGGTGGTGAAGAAAGCCATCATGAGCCGGTCCGCGCGCGTGCTGATGGAAGGTCAGGTTTGCGTGCCAGGCGCGGTGCTCAGCAGCTGACTCCGCTGCAAGAACGGCCGCACCGAATGACCGGGGCTTTTCAGCCCCGGTTTTCGTTTGGTGGATCTTGGCGCCTGGGGCTGAACGGATAGGCACTGCCGCCATGGACGCCTGGCTTCGGCGGGATCATCAACGACGCCACCATGGTGATGGCAAGAATCAGCACGGTCCCCAGCAGCGACCACTGCACCGGAATCTTGTAGAGATCGATCAGCAACATCTTGCTGCCGATGAATACCAGCACGATCGCGAGCCCGTAGGGCAGCAGATGGAACCGTTCCTGCATGCCCGCCAACAGGAAATACATCGCCCGCAAACCGAGAATGGCGAACACGTTGGAGGTGAGCACAATGAAGGGATCGGTGGTGATGGCGAAGATCGCGGGAATGGAATCCACCGCGAACACCACATCGACAATGCCGATCAGCAGCACCACCACCAGCAGCGGCGTCGCCACCTTGACGTCCTGAATGCGTGTGAAGAAGCGCTCGCCATCATAGTCCGGCGACACCCGCAGACGGCTGCGAATCCACTTCAGGGCCGGGTTGGACTCTAGGTCGGGCTCCTGCCCGGCGGCCCACCACATCTTGGCCCCGGTAAACACCAGGAAAGCGCCAAACACGTAGAGAATCCAGTGAAACTGGGTGATCAGCCAGGCCCCCACCAGGATCAGAATGCCGCGCAGCACCAGCGCCCCCAGAATGCCGATCATCAGCACCCGCTTCTGGAATTCCGGCGGCACCGCAAAGTAGGTGAACACCATCAGGAACACGAAGATGTTGTCCACCGCCAGCGCCTTCTCCACCAGATAGCCGGTGACGAATTCAAGCGCCTTGGCGTTGGCCAATGCGCGCGCCGCCTCATCCGCGCCCGTCCCTCCCAGGCGCCACCAGAGGAACCCCACGAAAACGAAGCTGACGGCCACCCAGATCAAGGACCAGACCGCCGCTTCGCGCATCGAGACGCGGTGCGCACCCTGACTCTTCAGGGCAAAAAAATCGACCAGCAACGCCACCACGACAAAGGCGGCGAAGAGAGACCACAGCAACGGGGTTCCGATGGAAACCATAGGGCAGGACCTTTAGGAAAGTAAGGGACACAGAAAAGCGGCCCGATCCGGTCTTGCCACACGCAGGACACCCTGCGAACCGCGGCGCCGGGTGCCCGGCCAACCGCGCCGACCACCGTGCTGACGACACCGCGGGAGCGCCAACAGCGCTCCGGCTACTCCCCGTTAGAGGTGCGCTATTGAGCGCCGCGTGAGCCTTCGCCGTCAAGCGGTGTACTCCGTTTGGCTGAAGGTGAAGCCGGTCGGCTTATCCACAATCCCCCGCATCCAGACGATGAGACGCCGGGCACGGCGGAGGAGTGGCAGATGCGTGGATCCGTATGGCGGTATCGCTGTGGCCTGACCCTGGCGACCGCCGGCCTCCTGGCCGGCGCAGTGCAGGCCGCGACAGCCCCCGCGGAGCACAGCCGCTTTGCCGACGACAACGATGGCCGCGACTGGGCCGCTTGGGGGCGCAGCTTCAGCGAGCAGCGCTACAGCCCACTGGAGCAGATCAACCGCGATACCGTGGACCGCCTGGGGCTCGCCTGGACGCTGGACTTCGACGACGTGTGGAACGTCTCCAGCCAGCCGCTGGCCGTGGACGGGGTGATCTACACCGCCGTCGGCTACAGCCGCATCTACGCCATCGATGCCCGCAGCGGCACCGTGCTGTGGCAGTACGACCCGCAGGTAGCATCGCGCAAGATGCGCATGGCCTGGGGCAGCCGCGGGCTGGCCTACTGGGAGGGCAAGGTCTACGCCGGGGTGCAGGACGGCCGCCTGTTCGCCCTGGACGCGAAGTCGGGTGAACTGCTGTGGGAAACGCAGACCACCGAGCCCGGCGACAACCGCTACATCACCGGCGCGCCACGGGTGTTCAACGGCAAGGTCATCATCGGCCATGGCGGCGCCGACTTCGGGCATGTGCGCGGCTATGTCACCACCTACGACGCCAACACCGGCGAGCAACTGTGGCGCTGGTGGGTGGTGCCGGGCAACCCGGCCGACGGCTTCGAGAACGCCGCCATGGAACGCGCCGCCGAAACCTGGACCGGCGACTGGTGGGAGTTCGGCGGCGGCGGCACCGTGTGGAACGCCATGACCTACGATCCCGAGTACAACCGGATCTATCTGGGCACCGGCAACGGATCGCCGTGGAACCACAAGCTGCGCTCACCCGAGGGCGGCGACAACCTGTTCCTATGTTCGGTGGTGGCGCTGGATGCCGACACCGGCGAATACCTCTGGCACTACCAGACCACCCCGGGCGAAACCTGGGACTTCAACTCCACCATGGACATGGTGCTGGCCGACGTGCGCCTCGACGGCGAGGCCCGCAAGGTGCTGATGCACGCACCGAAGAACGGCTTCTTCTACGTGCTGGACCGCGAAGACGGCGCGCTGATCTCCGCCGAAAAGATCGACAAGGTCACCTGGGCCGAGCGCGTCGATCTCGACACCGGCCGCCCGGTGGAAGTGCCCGGCGCCCGCTACGAAAGCGGCGAGGCGCTGATCTGGCCGGGCTCCGGCGGCACCCACAACTGGCACCCCATGGCCTACAGCCCCGACACCGGGTTGGTGTACATCCCGGCCCGCCACATGCCGGGCTACTACAACGACGAAGGCCGCACCCCGCAGAACTGGCAGATGAAGCCCGGCGATGTGCTGGGTCTGGCGGGCTTCTACGACGACATTCCCGCCAATGCCGGCAGCACCTCGCTGCTGGCCTGGAACCCGCTCACGCAATCGGAGGCCTGGCGCAACCCGACCCCGGGCGCAACGGCGGGCGGTGTCATCGTCACCCGCGGCGGTCTGGTGTTTCAGGGCCGTGCCGATGGCTATTTCGTGGCAACGGATGCCGCCACCGGCGAAGAAGTCTGGCGCGCCTACATGGGTGTCGGCACCCAGGCGCCGCCGATGACGTTTGAAGTGGATGGCGTGCAGTACGTCTCGGTACTCGCCGGCTGGGGCGGCGCCCCCGCCCTGCTGGGCTCCCTCTCGGCCCAGCATGGCTGGATCGGACGACAGTACCCGCGCCGGCTGCTGACCTTTGCCCTGGATGGCAAGGCGGCCCTGCCGCCTTCCCCACCCCCGACCGAGACGGTCACACCGCTGACCGACCCGGACTTCGTGATCGACCCCACCAAGGCGGAACAGGGCAAGCACCTCTACAGCACCTGCGTGATCTGCCACGGTACCGCCGCCGTGGCCGGTGGCTATGCACCTGACCTGCGCGCCTCACCCGTGGCGCTGTCACCGGAGGCCTTCAAGGCCATCGTCCAGGGCGGCGCGCTGGAATCTCGCGGCATGCCCCGCTTCGACGAGTACACCGACGCTGAACTGGAAGCGCTACGCCACTACATCCGCGAACGCGCCCGCCACGAACCCTCGGTGTGGGACCAGCTCAAGCAAGCCTGGGACTTCATCGTGCTGCTGATCAAGATGCAGTGGGCCAAGTATTCATGACTCTATTCATGACACTTCTCATATAGTTGTTTTAATAGGGACTTTGAACTACTTTTGTATTCATGTCTCTATCCCATGACGTCGTTGGCGCACTAGCAGCAGGCCCCCTTCGCGGCCCCGAGCTGATGCAGCGGCTGTCGATCTCGCAACCGACGCTGTCACGCACGCTGGCCAAGCTGCCCGATGAAGTCGTTGCGATGGGTCGGGGCCGCAGCCGTCGCTACGCCGCCCGACGCTCCGTGCTGGGCGCCCGTTTCCCGGCCGGTGTCCCGATCTACCGGATCGAAGCCGATGCCACGGTCCGACTGCTCGGACAGATGCACCCCATCGCCCCGGCCGGCTATTGGTGGGAGGACACCCGCAAGCCCGCCAAAAGCCGGCGCTACCTGGAGGAAACGCCCTGGTGGCTCGCGGACCTCTTTCCTGCGGGCTACCTCGGGCGATTGTTCGCCCGCCGCTTCGCCGAGCGCGGGCTGCCGGCAGACCCACGCCTGTGGTCGATGGATCACCTCATTGGCACACTGGCCACGCATTCACTGCATGACCAGGTGGGCAACCTGGTGGTGGGCGAAACCGCGCGCCAACGATTTCTCGAAGAACGCGCCGGGCACCACCTTCCCCGTTTTCCCGAGCGCTCTGCTCAGCGAGCAGAGGACTATGAGCGCCTCGCGGAGCAGCTCGCGGCCGGCGACCCGCATGGCAGCTCCGCAGCTGGCGAACAGCCCAAGTTCGCGGCGCGTTACCGCAACGGACAAGGCCGGCAGGCAAGCTTTCTCGTCAAGTTTTCGCCGCCGCTTGAATCCGACGAGGGCCAGCGCTGGTCCGACTTGCTACTGGCCGAATCGCTGGCGCTGCGCCAGCTTGAGAATCTGGATATCAGCGCCGCTGAAGCACGCTACCTGCGCGGACCGCGGCGCGCATTCCTGGAATCCGCCCGCTTCGACCGAACCCCGCAGGGGGGGCGCCGCTCGATCATGTCGTTCATCAGCCTTTCGATGGCCTTTACCGGCGTCGCACAGGGTTGGATACCGGCGACACAGGCGCTGATCGAAGCGGAGCAGTTGCCCCCCAGTGTGCTGGCCGTCGTCAGGCGCCTCACCGCCTACGCCATCCTGGTAGGCAACAACGACCGACATCTGGGCAATCTGTCGACGGTCCACGATGGCGGTCAGCCCCGGCTGGCGCCCATCTACGACATGCTCCCGATGGCGTACGCGCCCTCACGGGCGCAGGGCCTGCGACACACGCCGCTGGCGGCCGAAGAACTGCAGCAATCATTGGCGGGCATCTGCCCCAAGCTCGCACCGGACGAACTTCAACGGGTGCAGCAGGCCGCTGTTGCCTTCTGGGCGGCGCTGGCCATACATCCTGAAATCTCGGCGCCATTCCGCGATATCGCGCGAATGAACGGTGAGCGATTGGCACCGCCGCTCCCGCCTCCACAAACGAAAAAGGGCCCGGCATGACGCCAGGCCCTTGAGGTACCGCAAGTCGAGACGCGATCAGTCGCCGAACAGGCGCCCGAAGAAACCCTTCTCCTCGGTCTTCACCTCGGCATCGGCCTTCACCGCAGCATTTTCCTGTGCCTTGGCGCTGGCATTGACGTTGACGTCCGCCTGCGCACCACCGGTCACGGCCTGCGCCGTGCCCTTGACGCCACCCGCCACGCCGCCGACCACACCACCCACGGCACCGGCGCCCTTCTTCACGCCGGTCTCGGTCATGTCCGCCGCCTTGCCGGCACCTGATTTGGTGGCATCCACAGCCTTCTTGCCCGCTTCGACAGTGGCATTGGCGGCCTTCTTGCTGGTGTCGACCACCGCATCCTTGGCCTTCCCGGCCCCTTCCGCCGTCGCCTTCGCACCGGCCTTGACCCCATCCACCGCCTTGGCACCCAGGGCCTCGCCCTTGGCCGCACCCGCGGCGGCGCCTTCCTTCATGCCCTGCATCACCTGCGCACCCGCCGAGGTATCCGCCTCAACCGCAACGTTGGCATTGGCGCCAACCTGCGCGTGGGCCTGAGCGACCACCAAGGCCGCAGACGCGACCAGCGTCTTGGAAAAGATCTGCATTGCTGTTTCCCCATGGAAGTTGAGTGGTGCGTGCAGCCTAGGGGCAGGGGCTGAACCGGATCTGAATTGGGCGTCAGATGCATTCGCTGATATCATTGCTATCACTCTGGAGACGCTCAATGGCCAATCTCATCGTTCGCAACCTTGACGATCATGTCGTTCACGCATTGAAGCAACGCGCTGCGCGCCATCGCCGCAGCGCCGAAGCCGAGCATCGCGCCATCCTGGAAGCTGCATTAGCACCGACACGTCGGCGCACACTGGCGCAGGTGCTTTCCAGCATGCCGAATGTTGGCCACGATGAGGATTTCGCCCGCACTCAGGATGAGGACAGCGTGGATGTATTTGATTGATACCAACGTCATCAGCGAAGCTCGCAAGGGCCGAGTTGCCAACGGCGGCGTGCGGGATTTCTTCGCTGATCTGAAACGTGGCGGCTACTCCGCATTTCTTTCCGTGATCACCATCGGCGAGCTGCGCCGGGGCATCGAACGGATTCGCCATCGTGGCGATCAACCGCAAGCCGCGCGCCTGGAACAATGGCTGGAGCGGGTGGTCATCGACTATTCCGACAACATCCTGCCCATCGACATCGATGTCGCACAGATCTGGGGCCGCCTGCGTGTCCCACATCCCGAAAATCTTCTCGACAAACAAATCGCAGCCACCGCATTGCTGCACGATCTCACCGTGGTGACGCGCAATGTCCAGGATTTCACGCGTTCGGGTGTGCGCTTGATCAACCCGTTTGACCAGGAGCGGGTTCCTTTCGCCGCATCGCGGCCGTGCTGAGTGCCGAGTGATGAGTGACGAGCCCCTCCCCCTCTCCCCCTGGGAGAGGGCCGGGGTGAGGGCCTCAGAGCATTCAGCACTGTCTTACCCAATCAGAACTGCAGCTTCACCCCCACACTCTTCGCTTCGAACTCGCTGCCGGAGGTGTCGAGATAGA
>ERZ1023313.68-NODE-68-length-52374-cov-5.289742_pt1 | contig 52374 bp, 48 predicted proteins | sample MGYA00521233_ERZ1023313 | MGnify/ENA primary metagenome ERZ1023313 (study PRJEB32759, sample SAMN07749866) | skin metagenome | biome: transportation; feature: city; material: polyester macromolecule | host: Homo sapiens | place: Hong Kong:TKO line | collected... | reverse complement strand
TCGGACCATCGATCCGCTGTTTAAGCCAAGGCAGAGTATTTTCTGACCTCATGACAGAGCGGCCTCAAGCACACTCCTCGAGACAGCTCACCCGCCATAGCTCAAAGCGTTAAGAGCATATGCTCCCAATCGCATGGAAGGGTCAAAGCGCATTGCTATCGTCGTGAAGGCAATCACCCGGTAATGACCTCCCGTCTTCACATAGCCCGCACAAAAGAACCGTTATCCGGTACATGCCCCAAATCGGTTCTTCGCGTTGACCGAGCCGCAGATCTTTCCCGCGATACCGACCTCGAATTCGTTGACCACGTCGAACGTGAAGACGGCTGAATAGGGATCAGCAAGCGTCTCAGCCGCCTACGGTACTCAATGCCGCCCCGGCCGATCACCGAGACTGCATCTACTAAACTGTTCCCCCTAAAGAATCCTCCAAGGCAACCAGTTCTTGCCCGCCAGCCATCATGTCCTGGAGTTCATCCGGCGTGATCTGGCCGCGCTGCGCCGTACCAAGAGTTTGGCCGCGGTTCAGCACCGTGAACCGGTCTCCAACGGCAAGCGCATGGCGGACGTTATGGGTGATGAAAACAACCGCGATGTCCTGTTTGCGCACGTTGTCGATGGTTGCAAGGACATTTGCCGTCTGACGGACACCAAGCGCTGATGTCGGTTCATCAAGGATCAGGACCTTGGCTCCGAAATGAACTGCGCGCGCGATGGCAACGGTCTGGCGCTCACCGCCGGACAAAGTTCCAACTGCCTGATCCGGACCGCGCAGATTGATGCCCATCTTGCGCATCTCTTCCATGGTGACCCGGTTCGCGTAGTCATGATCGAAAAGCTTCAGCGGACCGAGGCGGAGGATCGGCTCATTGCCCATAAAGAAGTTCCGGCTGACAGACATCAATGGGATCATTGCGAGGTCCTGATACACCGTCGCGATACCGGCAGAAATCGCATCCCTCGGATCGGAGAAATGCATCGGCCGCCCTTCGAAAAGGATTTCTCCCTTGGTCGGCTTGTGGACGCCGGACATGGTTTTGATGAATGTCGACTTGCCAGCACCGTTGTCGCCGAGCAGGCAATGGCATTCGCCCGGATAGATATCGACGGAAACACCGGCCAGCGCGATCACCGAACCGAAATGCTTCTCAATCCCCTGCATTTGAATAATGGGAGCGTGCGTGGACGTCATCTTACCTCTCCCCTGTGATGATGCGGCGGATGTAGGTGTTCAAGATCACGGCAAAGAGCAGAATCACACCAAGAAACACCCTGAAAAGCGAACTCTCAACGCCTGCAAAGAAGAGCCCTTGCTGGACCACGCCAAAAATCAAGGCGCCCAGCGCTGCACCGATCACCGACCCGTACCCGCCGGTGAGGAGTGCGCCACCAATCACGACTGCAATGATGGCCTCAAATTCCTTTAGTAGGCCGCGGTCAGCCCCGGCCGACCCGAACTCCATGACCTGGCACGTTGCAAAGACAGTGGCGCAAAAGGCCGTGAACATGAACATCAGGATTTTGACGCGGTTGACCGGAACTCCCACATAGCGCGCTGCTTGCGCATCGCCGCCCGCTGCAAAGATCCAGTTTCCGAATTGGGTGCGGGTCAAAATAATGTGGCCAACGATGACCAATGCGATCGCCCAGACGATCAGCATTGGGATGCCTTCGACAACCGGCTGCCCAGCGCGCGAGCCGCGCTCAAACACATCGATGATGCCAGCGTCGCCCATCCAAGCGAAGAAACCAGTCAAGATCTTGCCGCCGAACAGGGCTGCGAACCAGTCGCCCTCGGCCGCACGGTCAACCCCGCCGATGATGGTCTTACGCTCGATGATTTGCGGTAGATAGATGGTGAAGCCGCGCAGGATAAACAGAAATGCAAGTGTTACGATGAAGCTCGGCAGTCCGGTGCGTACCACGATGTAACCGTTCAACGCTCCGATCGCGAGCGCCATGACAAAGGTGGCAAGGATAGCCTGCCAAACAGGCCACTCAAGCGTCACTGTAAAGATGGCAATCATCATGCCGGAAAAGCCGATCATAGACCCGACCGACAGATCAAACTCGCCTGCAATCATCAAAAGACAGGCGCCAACGGCAATGATCATGAATTGCGCGGAAACGGTTGACCAGTTCATCACCCCTTGAGCGCTGAACATGCCGCTGTCGCCGGCAAAAATCAGAAACAAGGCAAATACGATTATCGTGCCGCAAATCCCGCCAAGCTCCGGGCGGATAAGGGCTTTTTGCAAGCTGGATTGCTGCTTCACCCGCTCATCAGCGGACGCTGCCACGTTGGCCTCGGTCATGTGGCCCTCCCCGGCTCAATTTTTTGATTTGATGTTCGTGAAAAAGGGCGGCGCAACGCGCCACCCTATACCTATGGAAATCAGCGGTATTCGCCGGCAAACTTCTCAACGAGGGTCAGCCCGTCCTTGGTCACGAAACCCGGGCCGGAGTTGATGTTGTTGCCCGGCAGAACGCCATAGCGATGGTAATTGGTCAGGACCACGACCGGCAGGTAAGCCTGCAGGAACGGTTGCTGATCGATCCCCCAGTTGATGACACCACTTTTGATGCCCTCAACGATGTTCTCACCAAGGTCAAACGTACCGAAGTAGATGTCGCCGGCCATGCCGTTCTCATCCAGCGCCAGCAAGGTCGGATCTGCACTGGTCGGACCAAGCGTCAAAACGGCATCGGTATCCGGGTTAGCATTGAGGTAAGCGAGAACACGGTTCTTGATTTCAGCCGGATCCTGGCCGCTGTCGATCATTTGATCACCCAGCTCCACACCAAGTCCATCCGCAAAACCCTGGCAGCGCTCAGTCGAAGATGGCGAGCTGATATAGTGGTTCACACACAGGAAGCTTGTCACGCCATCTCCCTTGGCGCGCAGGCCCGCTGCATGGCCGGCGTCATATTCCGGCTGACCGACATACATCAAGGCTCCGACTTCGCGGGCCTGGTCCGGTGTCCCGGAATTCATGATGATGACATCAATGCCAGATGCCACAGCGTCCTTGATTGGCCCGGACAAAACGTCCGGATCAGACAATGTCGTGATGATACCGTTCGGTCCTGAAGCCGCAGCTTGCTCGATAATACGTGCCATGTCCGCAAGGTCACCGGTCGGTGGATTGCGGTATTCGACGTCAACGCCCATCTGATCACCGGCAAGGGCGATGCCGTTCTTGATGGTATTCCACCAGCTGTCGCTGTCCGGCGCGTGGCTGACGAGAATGTACTTCTCGCCTTCGGCTGATGCGACTTGAGCTCCGGCAAGCGGAGCAGCAATGACCGCTGCGGCAAGCAGCAGCGACTTAAGGGTAGATTTCATTCCTTCCTCCCAAGGATTGCCATTTTCATGGTCAAAGAGCGGCTTGAAGCCCTCTCTCCGCATCAGAAGAACATGATCCGACCTATTTTGCAACCGGTTGCAAAATGGAAATCGAAAATTCATACTGATCGCTGAGGCCTGTTGAGGTAAGACACCTAATCTAACTGTTTGGATTGATGGACCGATGACCGTTACCTTGAAAGAAGTTGCCGAACTTGCAGGCGTGTCACGCTCTGCGGTATCGCGCACTTTCACTGACGGCGCATCCGTTTCAGACAAGACCCGCCGAAAAGTTGAGAAAGCGGCCACAAAGCTTGGCTATACGCCGAACATTCTGGCCCGCGGACTGACCACCAGACGCACGAAACTGATTGGACTTGTTTCCAACAACTTTCACAATCCGATTTTTCTCGAAGTGTTTGACCAATTTACGCGCAAGCTTCAGGGCGTGGGATTGCGGCCGCTTCTGGTAAATCTGTCCGATGAGACCGACCCGGAAGCATCCGTGCGCATGCTCCGGCAGTACTCAGTCGACGGCGTGGTTGTTGCCTCGTCCACCCTGCCGCCGGGGTTTTCTAAGGCATTCAAGGATGCCGGAGTGCCGGTGGTGAACAGCTTCGGACGGTATTCGACCGCACCTGAATTCCATGTGGTCGGCATCGACAACGTGGAATGCGGCCGGATGGCAGCGCTGGAACTCGCCAAACGTGGCTACAAGCACGTCGCGTTTCTCGGCGGCCCAGACACGGCAACATCTACGCAGGACAGATATAAAGGCTTCTCCGAAGAGATTTCCCGGCATCCGGACATGGAGATGACGGTGAGCTACGCGAAGGCCTATTCCTTTGAGGCCGGCCGGGAGGAAATGCGGCGCCTTCTTGATATCCGCCCGCTCGCCGAAGCCTATTTTTGCGGCGATGATGTCCTGTCGATTGGGGTCTTGAGCGCAATTGAGGATGCCGGTCTGATTGTTCCCGGCGATATCGGCATCATTGGCCTGAACGACATGGAAATGGCCGGTTGGCAGAACATCAATCTGACGACGATCCGCCAACCGGTTCAACAAATCATCAATTCCTCTGTGGAACTGATTGTCTCAATGCTCGAAGACCCGGCCAGGTATCCGGAAGCCCGGCTGTTCCCTTGCGAAGTGATCGAACGCGGCACGCTGCGCCCGGTGTCCTAGCTGGACAAAACCGGACGCAAGAAACGCAGACCCCATCAGCCTACCTGAACATGGGCGGACGAGCGTCTACCCAAACGCCCTCCCGTTTTCCGCTGTTCGCGACCGCAAAAACCGCCGCCATTGAACGCAGGCCATCTTCGACCCGCGGGTACAGGTCCGCCGCCGGATCCATTGGCCTGCCATCCTTCCGCGCATGAATGGCTTCGGCGAGATCGGTGTAGATGTTGGCAAATGCCAACGGCATGCCTTCCGCGTGTCCGATTGTGACCCGCGATGTCCGGTCAGCCTCAGGCGACAATCCCCCTTCTCCCCGCTCAATGATCTCTAAACGACCGTTGAGCGGCATCCAGTAGAGCTGGTTTGGTTGCTCCTGGGACCACCGCAATCCGCCCTTTTCGCCAAAGATCTGAAGGGTCAGTCCGTGTTGTCGGCCTATCGCGACAGAGGACGTCCAAAGCCGGCCAACCGCTCCGCTGTCCATTCGGAAGTTCACCATGGCATCATCTTCAAGCTCACGGCTGGCAATGCAGGATACAGTGTCCGCGGACAAGCGCTCGACTTCCTGCCCGGTCACAAAAGACGCCATGTGAAGCGCATGAATGCCGCAATCGGCGAATTGCGCCGAAACCCCGGCCTGGGCCGGGTCATACCGCCACCGGACGCGCGGGTTGTCAGCATCGGCCGCGTCAGCGTGGTGCCCGTGTGCAAATTCCGCCTTGACCAGACGGATTTTTCCAAGATCGCCGCGCGCGACCATGGCCTTCATGTGCCGGACCAGTGAATAGCCGGTATAGCCATAGTTGACCGCGCAGATGTTCCCGGTTCCTTTGGAAATCCGGACGATTTCTTCGCCCTCCTCGACCGTCATGGTCATCGGCTTTTCGCAAAGGACATGAAACCCGTTCTCAAGGAAAGCCTTAGTGATTTCGAAATGGGTTGCGTTCGGAGTTGCCACTGTGACCAGATCGACCCGATCCTCGCGCCGCTTTTCGCCGTCCAGCATTTCCCGCCAGTCGCCATAGGCACGATCAGTCGCCAACCCCAACCGCTGACCATATTCCCGGCCCGCTTCTGGCCGGTGATCCAGCGCACCTGCAACAAAGGAAAACGCGCCATCAAGCCCGGCCCCAAGCCGATGCGCTGGTCCGATCTGGCTGCCTTCACCGCCGCCAATCATGCCCCAATTCAATCGTGCCATTGGTCCTGCCCTCAATTGAAACCGATGGATTCCAGGTACTCACGGTTCGCCCGAGCATCGTTGATCGGCGACACATCGAGCGTCGGGTCGCAATCCTGCTCCACAGTGCACCATCCCTGGAACCCGTTATCGAGAAGGATCTGCCGCACCTTTGGAAAGTCGACATCCCCGTCGCCGAGATTGCAGAAGATGCCTTGCCCGCAGGCATCGTAGAAGCCTGTCCGTTTGGCGACCACATCGGCCTTAACTTTCGGGTCGATGTCCTTGAAGTGCATGTAAGAGATACGCCCGATGTTGCGCTCCATGAACGCGACAGGGTCAAACCCGGCATAAGAATGGTGGCCGGTGTCAAAACAGATCTTCAGATACTTCTCATCGACCTCGTCCAAAAGCCGCTCCAGCTCCGGTTCAAAGTCCATGAAGCCAGCTGCGTGCGCATGAATCCCGACGGTCAAGCCATAGTCTTCGGTGCCGATTTTGGCCGCCTCTGCAATACGGTCACGGTATGCGACCCATTCGGAAGCATCCATCTGCTCAGCTTCTTCTGGCCGTCCAGCCGTCGGGGCGCGACGCGGGGAAATGGAGTCAATCAGCACCATGTGCTGGGCGCCATGTGCCACCAAAGCCTTGGCCGTCCGGTGCGTTCCATCAAGAACGTTCTCCCAGGCATCCGGATCATGAAACGGCCGGAACACGACGCCGCCAATCAGCTCAAGGTCGTACTGCGCAAGGGCTTCCGAAAGGACTGCAGGGTCTTCAGGCATAAATCCGACAGGTCCAAGTTCGATGCCCTTGTATCCTGCTCCCGAGCACTCCTCCAGCACCGCCTTCCAGGCCGGATTGCGTGGATCGTCAGGAAACTCAACACCCCATGAACACGGCGCATTGCCAATTCTAATGCTCATCTTGCGAGCCTTTCAAACAGTGATCTTAAGTTGCTTTCAAGCGTTGCCAGCTTTTGGTCCGCGAGGATTCCATGGCCGCTTCCACAATGCGTTTGACGGAAAGACCATCCCGGAAGGTTGGCCATACCGATGTGCCCGAGTGGATCGCCTCCAGAAAATCCTTGGCTTCAATGATGATCTGGTCTTGATAGCCCGTGCCGTGCCCAGGACCTTGGCAAAAGGGTTCGTAATCAGGATGCGCAGGGCCCGTTAGGATCTTGCGGAATCCGCAGTCCGCTTCATTCTCATCCATGAGATACAGCCAGAGAGCATTCTGGTCTTCCTGATCAAAACGGATAGCGCCTTTTGTTCCTGTGATTTCGTAGGCGTATCCCATCTTCCGGCCAGTCGCGATCCGGCTGAAGTACATGTGTCCCATCGCTCCGTTTTCGAAGCGCGTCATCATCTGACCATGGTCGTCGTTCGTTACCTTGCCGCCAGGACGGTCTTCATGAACCCGTTCGATTTCTGCCATGACACTGCGCACCGGACCAACCAGCGCAAGCGCAGCGTTGATCATGTGGGGTGCGAGATCGCCCATGGTGCCGTTCGCATCACCCTCTGTGCGCCAGGACGCCGGAGCTTTCGGGTCAGCATAAAAATCCTCCGTATGCTCACCGCGAAACCATGTGATGTCGCCAATGACACCATCTGCGATAAGTTTGCGGGCGTACTGGCTCGCTGGCGTGCGGATATAGTTGTAGGCGACCATATTCACGCAGCCGCTTTTCTCCGCAGCTGCGACCATGGCCTCCGAATCCTCCAGGCTTGCGCCCATTGGCTTTTCGCACAGAACAGGCTTGTTCAACGAAAATGCGGCTTCGGCGATATCCCGGTGAGTGGACTGTGGGGATGCGATTACAATCGCTTCGACCCTTGGATCTTCGACAAGCTCTTGCCAATTGGCGGCAGCGCGGTTGAAACCGAAGGCATCACGATACTTTTCAGCAGACGCGAGTGAACTTGCACCAACCATTTCAAGCCGCGGCCGCAACGCGGTGTTGAAAACAGCACCGACGGCAGACATGGCAACGGCATGCGCCTTGCCCATGTAGCCTCCGCCGAGGATACCGATCCCGATTTCCGCCATGCCTCACTCCCGTTTCCGGTTTTCGTTTTGCCTCTTTCGAAAAAGAATTGCAACCGGTTGCAAAATTTGTATCTTGAGAACCAACAACGCGCAAGCACCAATCGAATGCCTTGCGAGAAAACACGTTACAGGGAGAGACCTGGATGAGCTCCAAGACGGTTCAGCTCACAACTGCGCAGGCCATTGTCCGTTACCTGGCAAATCAGTTTATCGACGTCGACGGCAAGGAAATACGAATTTGCGGCGGCGGCTTTGGCATTTTCGGCCATGGTAACGTGACCTGCCTTGGTGAGGCCCTTTACAATCATCAGGACGAGCTGCTCCTGTATCGTGGACAAAACGAACAGAGCATGGGGTTTGCAGCAGCTGCTTATGCCAAACAGTGGCTGCGGCAGCGGTTCATGTTCTGCACGGCCAGTGCTGGCCCCGGCACGTCGAACCTTCTCAGTTCTGCCGCGCTGGCCCATGCCAACCGCTTGCCCATGCTGATGTTGTGCGGTGATGCCTTTCTCACCCGCCTGCCCGACCCGGTGCTGCAGCAGCTTGAGCACTTCAACAACCCGACACTTGGCGTCAATGATGCGTTCAAGGCGGTAACCCGCTATTGGGACCGGATCACGCATCCGGCGCAGGTCATTCAGTCGCTCCCCGCCGCTCTTGCGACGATGCTGGATCCGGGCGACTGCGGCCCCGCGTTTCTCGGCCTTCCCCAGGATGTGCAAGGCTGGACCTATGACTATCCGGAAAGCTTTTTTGAGCGCCGGGTACATCGCATCCGCCGGAGTGCCCCCGACGAGCGGGAGATTGCCGATGCGGCGGCCCTGCTGAAAACGGCCAAGCGCCCGCTGATCATTGCCGGTGGCGGCGTCCAATACAGTGGCGCGGTCAGCGAACTCACGGCCTTTGCGGAACAGCACCAGATTCCGGTGGTCGAGACCATTGCTGGCCGCGCCAATCTCCTGGCAACGCACCCCTTGAACGCCGGCCCGATTGGCGTGACAGGATCGAACAGCGCTAACAATCTAGCGGAACAAGCAGATGTCATTCTTGCAGTCGGCACGCGGCTACAGGATTTCACCACCGGATCCTGGACCGCTTTTGCCCACGAGGCCCGTTTCATTTCAATCAATGCAGCCCGCCATGACGCTGGCAAACACATGTCGATCCCTGTTGTCGGCGACGCAAAACTCGGACTTTTGGCCTTAGGCGAGGCTTGTGCGGACTACAAGACACCTTCGGACTGGACCGGAAGAGCAAGTGAAGAACGGAAGGCCTGGGACGCATACGTTGCTGACAACGTGTCTTATGGCAATCGTCCAAACTCCTATGCCCAGGCAATTGGTGTGGTCAACGAACTCTGCGATCACCGGGATCGCGTTGTTGCCGCGGCCGGTGGCCTGCCGGCGGAAGTGACGGCCAATTGGAGAACCCTCGACATCGGCACGGTAGATGTCGAATTTGGCTATTCCTGCATGGGATACGAGATTGCCGGTGGCTGGGGCGCACGCATTGCCCAGTCCGAGCGCGAACCGGACAAGGACACGATCGTCTTTACCGGTGACGGCTCTTATCTGCTGATGAACTCGGATATCTACTCATCCGTTTTGACCGGCAAGAAATTGATCGTTCTGGTGCTCGACAACGGCGGGTTTGCGGTAATCAACAAACTGCAAAACAACACCGGCAATGAGAGCTTCAACAATCTCATTGCGGATTGTCCAACCGTTCCAGAACCATTCGCCGTCGACTTTGAGGCCCACGCTGCGTCCATGGGCGCGCACGCGGAAACGGTGTCCAATCCGGGTGAACTTGGGGAGGCCTTCAAGCGGGCCAAGGCAGCCAATAAGACCTACGTCATTTGCATGAAGGTTGATGCTTATGAAGGCTGGACAGCCGAAGGACATACTTGGTGGGAGGTTGGAACCCCGCATGTGACATCGAGCGACAAGGTCCGGGCTGCACACGAGGACTGGGAGTCCACGCGCCCGAAACAGCGCCGGGGGGTCTGATGCTTCTTGAAGCGATTGCCCGGAACAATTTCGTTGTGGTGGGACGCGCCGGGATCGACTTTTTCACCGATGCCGGGGTGCGGGCTGAAGATGCTGAGCGGCTCGGCGTCGGTCTCGGCGGGTCGGCCGCCAATATTGGTGCCGGCATCTGCAAACTTGGCGGCAAGGCTGCACTGGTGACCCGGGTCTCGGACGACAGTGTCGGCAACTACTGCATTGGCCAACTCAAGCACTACGGCGTCGATACGGAGCACGTCACGCCTGTTGGCGGTGAATACCGCAATTCGCTTGCGTTCTACGAGTCTGTGGTCGAGGGGCACCGCAATGTCATCTACCGCAATGGTGCAGCCGACTTTCAAATGGATGAGCACGACGTTGCCCGCGTTGACTACGGAAAATATGGCGCGCTGATCACCGCCGGCACTGTCTTTGCGGCCGAGCCTTCGCGAAGCGCGACCTTCAAGGCCTTTGACCTTGCCAGGGCAGCAAACCTGCCCCTGATCTTTGATGTCGACTATCGGCCTTACTCCTGGCCGTCGGCCGACGTCGCCGCTGATGTTCTGTCGCGTGCAGCAGCGCAATGCGACATGATCGTCGGCAACGACGAGGAGTTTGGCTTCATGGCCGGAGATTATGACAAGGGACTTGAGAAAGCCAGGGAACTCGTGCGCACAACAGCCGAGCTGGTGATCTACAAGATGGGTGAAGCTGGAGCGATCACCATCACCCGCGATGGCGAGTTCAGAACGGGCATCTACCCCGTTGAGGCTCTCAAACCCAATGGCGCGGGCGACAGTTTCATGAGCGGCCTCATGACGTCCATCGCAGATGGTTTTGAGCTCAAGGAAGCCATCCTCCGTGGGTCCGCCTGTGCATCCATTGTTGTTGCCAAACCTGGTTGCGCCCCCGCCATGCCGAACAAAGCCGAGTTGGAGGACTTCTTGGCCTCGCATCCCGGCCCGACACAAGAGCATCGGACGTTTTGATGAAAACGCTCAAAGATGCTCGACCAGTTTAAGTGCGATCAGGTTCAGGCGTGAATTCGATCCCGATTTCTCGCCCGCTGATCCAGTCTGAAAGGACCATTCCATGCATATCGCGCCGCATGACAACCAGAACAAGCCGATCGTGGACATCGACAATCCGACCGTTCCGCTGAACTATTTCAACATCGTCAAGCTCAAGAAGGGCGAGGCGTTCCACTATCAAGTGCCCGGCTATGAAACCTGCATCGTACCTGCCACCGGCACAGTAACCGTTGAGGTCGAGGGCCTCACATTCGACAAGCTCGGCAACCGCGGCGAAGATGTCTGGGACGGAGAGCCTGAAGGCGTCTACATCCCTGTTGGGGCCAAGGTGACGATCATTTGCACCTCCGATGAAACGGAGACATTCATCGCGGGCGCAAGGTACGACGAAGTGCTGGAGCCGTTCGATGTGCGCGTCGATGGCATCGACCTTGTCCAGTACGGCTCGGACGACACCAAGACCCACCGCAAGATCAAGCACATCCTTGGACAAAAACAACACGGCAAGGTGGGCCGTTTGCTGGTCAGCGAGCTTTTCACCGTTGGCCAGGGCGGCTGGTCCGGCTTTCCGGCCCACAAACACGACACCGACCGTCTGCCGCATGAAACCCGGCACGATGAGACCTACAACTTCCGCTTCCGGCCGAAACACGGCTCTGGTGTCCAGATCCTTCAGCGCGAAGAGGGGGTCCCGGGAGAAGCCTATCAGCTGATGGACGGCTCGACCTTCATGATCGACAAGGGCTACCACCCATGCGCCGTCATGCCCGGGTACGAGATGTACTATTTTACAATCCTGGGCGGTCTCAGTCAGCGTTCACTGGTGCAGTATTTCCAGCCGACCCATGCCTATCAGGTCGAGACGATCCCCGGGATCAAGGACATGGTGGCCAAATTCAAATGACACTGGCGACACTGAGCCAAGTCCTTCAACCGGCCTTGAAAGCCGGTTATGCCGTCGCCGGGCTGGTGACGCTCGGCTGGGAAGATATGCGCGCCTATGTGGCCGCCGCCGAAGAAGAAGGTGTTCCGGTGATCCTGCAGGCAGGCCCCTCTTGCCGAAAGCACACGCCTCTTCCCGTTTTGGGGGCGATGTTCAGGCACCTCGCGGAAGGAGCAACCGTTCCCGTGGTGGCACATCTTGATCACGGCTACACATTCGAGGAATGCCAGCAAGCACTCGACAGTGGCTTCACATCGCTGATGTATGACGGTTCGCGGAAGCCACTTTCCCAGAACATTGACGAGACTGCGCGGATTGCGGAACTTGCGCACTCCGCCGGGATATCGTGCGAAGGGGAAATCGGCTTTGTCGGATATGCGCAAGGGGATGCCTCTGAAGGCACGGACCCCGTGGATGCCGAAAAATTCGCGGCAGACAGCGGCGTGGATGCCATGGCGATCTCGGTTGGCAATGTTCACCTTCAGGAAAACAAGGAAGGTGGACTGGACGAGGCCCGCATCAGCGCGATCCAGGCGCGAACCGCAGTCCCGCTGGTCATCCATGGGGGCTCCGGTGTCCCTGTCGAACAGCGGCAAAAGCTCGCCAGGAATACAAACATCTGCAAATTCAATATCGGAACCGAGCTGCGCAAGGCCTTCGGAACTGCGATGCGGGACGCGGTCAATCGGGATCCTGACCGGTTTGACCGGGTGACGATTTTATCAGAAACACATGATCCGATGGTCGCGGCGACCCGCACTGTTCTCAAGGCCTTCGGTGGCCCATCCAAGAACGAGCCCAAGGAATAAGAAATGGTGAGATTTGGTTTGCTCGGATGCGGGCGCATCGGCCAGGTGCACGCCCGCGCCATTCAGGCGTCTCCGAACGCGAAGCTGGTGGCGGTGGCAGACGCATTCGATGCGCCCGCTCAAGCGCTTGCGGCAACAACCGGTGCAGAGGTGCGTGAGGCCGCGGCCATCATCGAAGGTGATGACATTGACGCCGTCATCATCGGCACGCCAACGACGACCCACTACGACCTGATCCATCAGGCAGCACGGGCAAAGAAAGCGATCTTCTGCGAAAAACCGGTCGACCTGTCCTCTGATCGGGTGCGGGACTGCGTTCAGGTGGTCAACGAAAACGGCGTCATGTTCCTGACGGCCTTCAATCGCCGGTTCGACCCCAACTTTGCAAACTTGCAAAGCCGGATTGCCGGTGGTGACATTGGGGATGTCGAGCTGGTCACCATTTTGTCCCGCGATCCCTCCCCGCCGCCGATCGACTACATAAAGACATCTGGCGGCCTGTTCCGGGACATGATGATCCATGACCTCGACATGGCCCGGTTTATCCTAGGCGAAGAGCCCGTCACGGTCTTCGCAGTTGGCTCCTCCCTGGTCGATCCGGAAATTGGCAAGGCGGGTGATGTGGACACCGCGGCAGTCACGCTGACAACGGAAAGCGGAAAGATCTGCCAGATTTCAAACTCGCGGCGGGCAGCATACGGCTATGACCAGCGGCTGGAAGTGCACGGTTCAAAAGGCATGCTGAGGGCAGAAAACATCCTGGAAAACACGGTCGAGATGGCCACCCAAACTGGCTTTGCAAGAGCTCCTGCCCAGCATTTCTTTCTAGAGCGCTATGAAGCAGCTTATCTGGCGGAAGTCACCCACTTCATTGACTGTCTGAACAACGGAAGAAAGCCATCACCCAGCATTGAGGACGGTCTGCGCGCGCAGATTTTGGCAGATGCGGCGGCCAAGTCACTCGAAACCGGCAGACCGGTGTCAGTTTGACGATCGTTTGCCCGCCGGGACTCTCATCACACAGGTAAACGGTCAGTTTCTACCATCATCTCATGACGAACGGGTTGGCCATCGGTTCGCCGGAGGTGTTGATCCAGACGGTCTTTGTACGGGTGTAGTCCAGGACGGCCTCAATGCCCGCTTCGCGTCCGTATCCGGATTGATTGAACCCACCGAATGGGGCGATTGGCGAAATCGCTCTATAGGTGTTGATCCAGCAGATCCCCGCCCTCAGTCTGGATGACACGCGATGTGCGCGGGCAACGTCCCGCGTGAAGATTCCAGACGCAAGGCCATACGGCGTGTCATTTGCGAGCGCGATAGCCTCGTCTTCCGTGTCGAACGGCAAGAGCGACATGACCGGCCCGAACATCTCCACCTTCAGTGTTTCGATGTCCGGGTTCGGGCAGGCCACCAGCGTCGGTGCCATGTAATTGCCCGAGCGCTCAAGCGGCGCACCGCCAAGGCGGATATCGGCACCTTGTTCTATCGCCTTGTTCAGCGTGACCTTGATCCTTTCAATCTGCACATTTGTGCAAAGCGGGCCGACATGTGTTGCGGCCTCGAGAGGATTACCAACCGAGATGTGGGCTGCCTTTTCCGTGATCTTGTCGATCAGTGCTTCAAACACCGTCCGTTGCACAAGAGCGCGGGATCCGGCCACACAGCTTTGACCCGATGCACCAAAATTTCCGGCAATCAAGCCGTTTGCGGCGCCATCAAGATCCGCATCGTCAAACACCAGAACCGGAGACTTGCCGCCGAGTTCCAGACTGGTGACCGCAAAATTTTCAGCTGAATTGCGCACAACATGCCGGGCTGTTTCCGGTCCGCCAGTAAAGGCAATCCGGTCGACATCCGGGTGCCGGGTCAACGGAATGGCACAGTTTTCTGCATCTCCCGTAATGACCGAGACGACCCCCGGCGGAAATCCGGCCTGATCGATCAGTGAGGCAAATTCCAGCATGGGTATCGGCGCGATTTCCGAAGCCTTCAAAACCACGGTGCAGCCCGCTGCAAGTGCCGGCCCGAGTTTGGTTGCCGTCAGAAACATCTGGGCGTTCCAGGGGACGACAGCAGCAACGACCCCAACCGGCTCCCGTTTGGTGAACACGTGCATGTCCGGTTTGTCGATTGGAAGCACAGATCCTTCAATCTTGTCCGCGAGCCCGGCATAGTACCGATAATAATCGCCGACATATTTTGTCTGCGAGAGGGTTTCGGCGAGCAGCTTTCCGCTGTCGGTTGTTTCCAGTCTCCCGAGGTCTTCCGCGTGCGCTTCAACCAATTCCGCCAGCCTGAACAGCAACTTGCCGCGCTGTGTCTGGGTGAGGTCACGCCATGCAGGGTCCTCCAAAGCTCCCCGGGCAGCTGCAACGGCTCGGTTCACATCCCTTGGGTCCGCGCAGGCGAACGAGGCCCACGGGTCACCCGTCGCCGGATTTTCAGTATGCAGGATTTGACCGCCGGAGCCCTCACAGCGCCCGCCATCGATATAAAGCTGATAGTGCTGCATGTTGTCTCCTAACCGAACGCTGGCATGACGTCGTCAATGAACCGCCGCAGTGAGGCTTGCTTTCGTTCAAAACTCATGCCGCTGTCGATCCAGAACGAATACTCATCATATCCCAGATCTTCATAGCGTTTGATGCGGTCGATGACGTCCTGCGCCGTACCGATTGTCAAATCCCGGGCCATGTTCTCCGGGGCCATCATCTTGTTGGCAGCTATTTCATCTTCAGACAGGTTTTCAATCAATCCTTGGGAAACGGCACGTTCGTTCTGAAACCAGGCGCCGAAATAGCAGTAGAAGCGGGAGAGTTCCCTAGCCGCCAGAACTGCATCCTCAGAATCGGACGCCACATAACTGTGGTGCAACAACATGATCTTGGGCCTTGGACCATCATGACTTGCGCACGCGTCATTGAACCGGCCCATCAGGGTTTCGATCTCTTCCATGCCCTGCCAAAGCGGTGTCACCTGAATATTGAAGCCTTGATGCACACCGAACTCATGGCTGTTCGGGTCCCTGGCAGCAATCCAGATCGGCGGGCCGTTTTCCTGCAGTGGCTTGGGCGCAGATGTGGTTGGAGGGAACGCATAGTAGCCGCCGTCATGCGCGCAATCGCCTTGCCACAAGGGACGAAGCAGAGGCGCGGTCTCCCGCATGCGTTGACCTGCCTCCCAAGGATCGAGGCCCGGCATCAAACGCTCATATTCATAGGAATAAGCACCACGAGCAATTCCAAGCTCGATCCGGCCGCCGGTCATCAAGTCGGCCGCTGCGGCCTCGCCAGCCAGTTTGATTGGGTGCCAAAACGGCGCAATCACGGTTCCGGTTCCAAGGCGTGCATTCTTCGTATGATGCGCCAGGTCCACGAGTGTCAGAAACGGGTTGGGTGCAATCGTGAATTCCATCCCATGGTGCTCACCGGTCCAGATGGCGCGCATACCGCCCTCATCCGCCAGTTTGCATAGAGACACAAATTCCTCATAGAGGATCTCATGCGGCTGTTGCGGCGTAAGCCGCTCCATGTGAGCAAACAGGGAAAATTCCATGTTCAGACTCCCTCCGAAAGCGTGTGAATTTCTCCGGTCATGGTGTTCCCGAGATAACAATTGAGATTGCCTGTTGCGCATTCCCGGGCGTAACGGGCCATCATGCTGGCAAGCGGCAGACTGGCATACGTCAGAGTAGCCAACTCTTCGGGAGGCACCGCGGTCAGTTTCACGTCTGGAGCAACATGGGTTGCCTGCGCCAGAAGATAGGCAAAATGCGTCGATGCATCCGCATCATCAAAAACGGAGTAGACAGCGCCAAAACTTGCTGAAACGCCGTTGTCTTGAAGAGTGGCCTGAAGAGCTTTGCGAAGGCCGGTTTTGTCCGGAACGGAACACTCCGGCAGCCGGTACCCGACTGGGGTCTTCTCAAGCAAGACCCGCCCCTTATGGCGAACAAGTGCCCCGGCGATATTCACTCTTGCGGCCGGATCGCGCGCGCTGCGCTCCCGGGCGAGACTGAAGAATTGACCATCGGCGTATCCAAGCCCTTGACCGGGCTTTTGCGCAAAACCGATGACCTCACCAATCAGGATCACATGGTCACCGGCGGGAACCGTTTGGTGGGTCTTGCATGAAAAACGCGCCAATGCGCCGACCGGAAAGGGTATGCCGTCGGCATCAAAGTCATGCGGTGTTTTGGCAAAACGGTCTCCCTTGTATCCAGCAAAGGTGTTTGCGACGTCCGTCTGGCCTTCCTCGAGAATGCTGACGCCAAACTGCTCGCACTCCGCAAATGCGTCGTAACTTGAGAGGAACTTGCCAGGGCAAACAAGCAGTAATGGCGGGTCCAGTGACACGGAAGTGAAGGAGTTCGCGGTGAACCCGACAGACGTTCCGTCAGCCCTGCGGGTAGTCACCACCGTAACCCCGGTCATGAAACGGCCAAAGGCGCCGCGCAGCTCTTTCGGGTCGATCGGTTTCATGAATGGCACTCCGTTGCAAAAGCCATCAAAGCCCGGGTCACCTCCTCATGGTGCGTCATCGGCATCATGTGGGCCGCGGCTTCGATCACGTGTGCCTGCCCATTGGGGGTTAAGGCGGCCATGGCCTGTGACATCGCGGGGGTGGAATTTGGCTCAAGGCTACCGGTCATGAAAAATGCTGGACACTTGAGGGATATGAGTGCCTGATCAGACGGTCCATCTTCCCTGGCAAACACCTCATATGCGGTCCGGTAACCTTGGAGATCGGCACCTTTCAGCCATGCCCCGCAAGCACTGCGGGCTTCCGATGGCTCTGTCCCGAACCAGCGTTCAAGTGTCGGCTCCGGATTTGGACCTGTTTCAGACCTCAAACTTTCCGCACGTTCCAAAACTGCCTGTTTGGCCGCATCAGAGCGCCGGTAGATCGCATTCAGTGCGGCGACACCTGCGACCAACTCCGGATAACGCGCAGCAATATCGAGAGCGATCATGGCCCCCATGGAGTGTCCGACTACAACGGTGGGCCTATCCAACAATTGGGCAACCGCATCCGAATAGACCGACAAACTGGCACGCCCCACCAAACGGCCACTATGGCCGTGGCCCGGCATGTCCGGTGCAATCACCTGAAAATGGGGCGCCAAATCTGGCACCTGTGCCGCCCAGGCATCGGCCTGCAAACCGACACCGTGGAGAAGAAGGACACGAGGCCCCTCGCCTTCTTTGATGCAGGCCAGTCCGCCCTGATCAGACCGCGGCCGGGTTGTCCAGATCACGGCCCATCTCCTTCAAATCCTGGTACCGGTCACCGATCCGGTGGAACGGACGGCCCGACGTTGCTCCACCGAGCGCAACCACAACCTCATCAGCGCGCGGAGCGTCGGGAATAGAAAACTGGATTGTCAGATAGTGGGACCGCCTGCCCGCATCGTTCTTGTCCATGAGCGGGATCATGATCGGAGCGTTTGCCGGTCCCCGGGTGTTGCTGAAGGCGAGATAGGATTTGGCGCCGACTGCTTCCCGATAAAAATTGCCGAACCTCAGCGTATGGATCAGCCCGGATGCATGTTCGATTTCTCCGTCAAGGCCAACAACGGCTGCCTTTCCGTAGGCTTCGATTGCTTCTCCGCTGCCGCCGAGCTTAAGGATCCGGTCGGTGAGCAATTCACCGAGAATAGGGCCAAACGCCAAAATCTCCGGTTTCAGATCCTCAACAAACCGGCCGGCCCACGGGTTCTTGACCACCGCGGCAGCCGCGAACACGTGCCATGGTCGTTCGGTCGCTCTGAATCCCTCGATCAGGATCTCTTCTTCATAAGCAACGATTTTCCGGATTTCCGGCTGCATCCAAGGCCCTCCCGTCCACACTCTCGGTGGTGAGCCGGAAGTATCCTGATGCTTGACAATCGGCACAAACGAATGATTTTGAGGCTTAGGTATTAGCTTGACTTATGGATATGTTATACATGGCCACTGCACTGCCTCCGCTGAACTGGTTTCGCGCATTTGAAGCCGCAGCCCGGCACCTTAGTTTTACGGCGGCGGCGGATGAAATCGGCATGACCCAATCCGCTGTCAGTCAACAGATCAAGGCGCTGGAAACCAAGTTGGGTGTGCCGTTGTTCGAACGAAAAGCCAGGGGTTTGGCACTGACGGATGATGGCCGGCGGTTGCTTCCCCAAGTCGATGCGGCTTTGGACACCCTAACGGCCGCCACACGATCATTCATACCCGATCAACCGAAGAAGCTCCTGACAGTTTCCGTTTCCGTTAGTGTGCTTCAATGGGTGATCGGCCCAACGCTCCCAGCCTTTCGGGCCGCACATCCGGACATTGCGCTGCGGTTTATTGGGGCCATTTGGCCCGATGAATTCAGCCGCTCGCTTGCGGATGTCATCATCAGTTTCGGCTCACGAAAACAGGCAGGACCCAATGCTGCACTGCTAGGCAGCGGCAAACTGATTGCACTCGCCCCCAGCCAGATGGACACACCATGGGACACGATCCCGGTCATCGACACGGTTGGGATTTCAGGCGGTTGGTCCAAGTGGAGGGCGGCAACGGGCATCAGCTGTGCTGACCCATCCATTTATGTGGACTCCTACGGCGCCGCTCTGGATCTTTCCAGCAACGGAAACGGCCTATGCCTCGTAAACGAAACCCTCGCCCGGCACGCTGTTCAATCCGGGTCTGTTGTCCCAGTCAGCCCAATCACCATTGATGCCAACGAAGCCTATTTCGTTGAAACAAACCCCGCATCACAAGATGCAGAAACATTCAGGAAATGGCTCGAAAGCACCGTCGGAGATGGCGAGTAGTCTTGGTGGTTCAAACGCAAATCCAACATGCAATCCAACCGGAGTTGGTCGGAGACGAGAGCTGAAAGAAAAGCAACGCCTTTGCCTTGAGGTTCAGAGCTGAAACAAACGGTGCTTTTTCAAGAGATCGATCAGGACTTCTCGGGCGTGGCGCCGGTGGAGGCGGTGCTGTTCACGGGCGTTTGCAGCGTCACCCGTCCGGATCGCATCATAGACAGACCTGTGGTCCTGGTTGGATTTGATCGGGAGTGGCCGGATGTAGAGCGTCATCGCACGCGCCCGGCGCACCTGGTTTGCCATCATTGCAACGATGTTCTGAACCCGGGAGTTCCCGCCCAAACGCACCAGTTCTGTATGGAAAGCGTCATCCGCTTCGGCCCAGGCATCACGATCCTCATCGCTCAAAGCCTTGTCCATCGCCTCAATCGACGCTTTCAGGTCAGCCAGATCCGCCTTGGAGTAGTGCTTCCTTGCAGCTTCTTCCGCCGCCAGGCTCTCCAGCTCCGTCAAAACCGCATAGATCTCTTCCATATCTGTCAGGGACAAGGTCGCAATCCGCACGCCCTTTCTCGGCCGCACCTCCAACAGTCCCTGTTGCGCGAGCATCAAGGTGGCTTCCCGAACCGGCGTCCGTGACATCCCCAAACGGCCTGCCAATTCACTTTCCAGGTGATCGGATCCGGCAGCGAGCTCGCCGTCGAAGATCAATTGACGGATCTTCTCCATGGCCTGAGTGGTGATGGTTTTCGGTTTCGATGGGTCAAGCATATGCAACGTCTCGGATTTTTCGGCCCTGGCGATCAGCCTCGTAGATCATCTTTTCGAGTGCAATCACCTTTAGGTAGTCTCTCGCCTCGTTTTCAAGTGGTTTTCCGTCGAGCACCCCGTCAACGACATGGGTGATCAGATTCTTGACGCAATCCCCACCAAATCCTTGCCAAGGCTGCGGTTGAAGAAGAACCGTTTCCTTCAAATTGCCAAACGGGCGGAGTGTCACACTGCCATCTCCTGACAGGGTCAGTGTTCCGGCCGTGCCCTCAAGGCTGGCTTCGCCGAGCGTTGTCCGGCAGTTTTCAGCCGCGTGATCCAGCAAGCGGTTGCCATCAAACAATGCCCGCACACCGCCCGGATAGTCGAATACGAAAATTCCGGCATCTTCTCCCTTGATGACGGGATTGAGCCGCCGCAGGTCCGCATAAACCGCCTCCGGTTCGCCAAGCAGATACCGAAAAGTATCGACCCAGTGGACGCCGGTCTCATGGATCAAAAGCTGAGGCATGTCCTGAAAATATGGCTGCCGGTCCAGATAGGCGCGCGGGCCTTGTCCATCTCCTGTCCGAAGGCGGAAGGTCAGTTGCAAGACGTCACCAAGCATCCCGCTGTCCAAAGCGTGTTTGAACGTCCTGTACCACGGTTGAAACCGAAAATTTTCATGAATGACGAGTGTTACTCCGGCCTTTTCTGCAAGCCGGGTTGCCTCCTCAGCCTCTTCAAGTGACGTGCAAAACGGTTTTTGGCAGATAATTGCACGCACGCCCTGTGAAATTCCTGCCTTGATGGCTGCCAAGTGGGTGGGAGGCGGTGTGATGATATCAAGAAGGTCCGGACACGTCATTTTCAACATCACAGCGAGATCCTTAAACGCTGCAAGCCCCGTTTCCTTGGCCTTCTCCAAGTCCTGATCACACGCACCGACAAGAGCCACGCGGCCTGTGCGGCGCCAGGCATCGTAGTGAAACTGCGCGAAGTACCCAGCGCCCAGGCAAGCGACCCGTAGGGCCCGCGTCTCTTTTTTCTTCTGGTTCATTGTCAATCCACTCCGCCCAGCGCGACTGAAACGTTGACACCTGAATGCGTCACCTCCGCCACACCGTATTTTTGATAGTCGACACGAGCGAAGTTGACAAGGGATTGCATTGCGTATACGCAAATGAATGTGCAAACCAATACGGCTTGAGGAGAGCCGCGGGAGGAGACCGAAATGTTGGAAAAGAAATTCTTGAGCCGGCTACTGGCAGGCGTTGCAGTAGCGGCTATCGGACTGAGCAGCGCACATGCGGCGGAAAAGCTGCGTTTCAGCCACACTGACAACCCTGGTGGATCTCGTCAGGCCGCTGCAGAACTGTTTGCCGAGAAAGTCGCGGAATACACCGACGGCCGTTACGAAGTGCAGATTTACCCGTCCGGGCAGCTCGCAAACGACCCGAAAGCAATCGAGCTCCTCCAGCTCGGCGGCATTGATTTTACGGTGTCAGCGACCGGCAGTTACGCAACCCATCTGCCCAGCCTGAACCTTACGGCCATGCCTTTCCTTGTCGACACGTACGAACAAGGCTGGGAGCTCTATGACAACTCAGAGTGGCTTCAAGGCGAGTTCCAGAAACTCCCGGAAAAGGGCTTCCGCGTTTTGTCGACATGGGAAGCCGGCTTCCGCAGCTTCACGACAAACGAACCCCTGACATCTCCGAAAGATGCCGAATCCATGAAAATGCGGGTCTTTCCGAACGACATGATCCGCTGGTCCATGGAAGCCATCGGTTTCCAGACAGTCGTGATGCCGATCACCGATGTTTACCTCGCGATCCAGCAGGGCATTGTGAACGGCCAGGAAAACCCGGTGGACACCATCAAATCGCTGCGGTTCTACGAAGTGGCGCCAAACATCACCTTGACCCGTCACGTTTACAGCCCGCTTCCGCTGACCGTTGCCGAAAAGACCTGGCAATCCTTCTCTGAAGAAGATCAGGCAGCGGTCCTTAAAGCTGCCACGGAATCTGCCGCTTTCAGCCGGCAACTCGTTCAAAGCTCGGTCGACAGCCAATTGACGGAAATGCAGGAAGCAGGTGCCACAGTGAGCGTACCGGAAATCGGCCCGTTCCGTGAGGCAGTACAATCGGTTTATGCCAAGGCCAAGGACGTCTACGGCGCAGAAGCCGTTGACAACATTCTTGGCGATGCAGCAGCCATCCGCGAAGCCCTTCCCGCCCAAAACTGATCAAGCGTTTGGGTGTCAACTGGCCGGAACTTGAAGCACACGCTGCTTCGGTTCCGGCGCTCTCTTGAAAGACTTTGCCTTGGACTACCGAGATCATTATCCGGCTGTGCTGCGCTGGCTCAGCCATATGGTGGACTTTTGCCTGGCGCTTGCCGGTTTTGCCATCGTCACCCTGGTCTTTTGCAACGCCTCTTTGCGCGGGTTTGCAGGCTTCGACCTTGCCTGGTCGTTGGAAGTGACAAGCTTTCTGCTGCTTTGGAGCACCTTTATCGGATGCGCCGCGGCGATTGCGCGTGGGGCGCACATGCGGGTTACCGAAATCGTTGAAAACCTGTTGCCAGTGCATATGCAACGGGTTTTGTCGATCGGGATCGATGTGATCATCACCTGCCTACTGATCAGCCTGATCTACACCGGCTACAACATCTCCATCCATACATGGGCGCAAAAAACAACAGTGCTCTACTGGCCGGTCGGTCTGCTTTACGCATCCATGCCGGTCGGCATGTCGCTGACGTTGATTTTCCACCTCTTCAACATGGTGTTCGACATCCGGAATCCGGTCGTGCCCCACTCCACCCATTCTGATGGCGGCGAGGCCCTGCTATGATCCTGTTGTTTGTCGTCGCGGTTTTTCTGAGCACCGTGTTTCTTGGAATTCCCCTTGTCTGGGCCATCCTGATTACGGCAGTCCTGCCAATAATCGTATTCGATCTCGGATACCCGCTTCAGGCGCTGTTCCTGAACTTCATTGGCGGCGTGGAACCGAACCATTTCCTGGCAATCCCTCTCTTCATTGTTGCGGGCGAAATGATGAGCCGCGGCGGTGTCGGGCTCAGGATCATTGGATTTGCAAGAGCTGCCTTCGGGTTCATGGCGGGCGGCCTCGGCATGGTGGTTGTCGGTGCTTCAATGATCTTTGGCGGCATTTCAGGTTCTGCCATTGCCGATTCAGCCGCCATCGGTTCGGTAATGATCAAGAACATGTCCAGAGAGGGCTACGACAAAGCGTTCGCTGCCGGTCTCGTCGCGGCGGCTGGAACAATCGGGATCATCATTCCGCCGTCCATCCCGATGCTCATTTACGGCTTTGTCGGAAATGTTTCGGTCGCCGACCTTTTCATTGGCGGCATGGTCCCCGGCATCCTATTCGGCGCCTTCTTCATGGGCGTGTGCTATTATGTTGGAAAATCAACCAATTGCGACCCCGGCGGCCGGACAACAACCTTAAAGGAATTAACATCTTCCTTCATAGGGACAGCCCCAGCGCTCTTCATGCCAGTACTGATCCTGGGGGGCATTTTCACCGGTTGGGTTACACCGACTGAGTCTGCAGCGCTCGCCGTGATCTACGGGCTTTTGGTGACAACAGTCGTCTATCGCGATTTCAACATCAAGGACCTGCCGCGCCTTCTGATCGACTCCTTTGTCACCAGCTCTGTAGTCATGGTTGTTATCGGAGCCACTACAGTACTCGGCTGGTTGATTACTTTGGAGCAGATGCCTCAGATCCTGGTTGGCTTCGTACAGGAGTTCTCAACCGGCCCATGGATGTTCCTGCTTCTTGTGAACATCGTTCTGCTTGTCCTTGGACTTGTCCTCGATCCTGTCCCGGCGATCTTGCTGACCGCCCCTCTGTTCCTGCCAACCGCTAAGATCTTTGGGGTCGATCCGGTGCATCTTGGGGTGATCATGACCTGTAACGTGGCAGTCGGGCTTTTCACACCGCCGGTCGGAGCAACGCTCTATGTCGCATCCCGCATCTCCGGCGTGGGGGTCCTGTCGATCGCACGCCGCATGCTTCACCTTTACCTGGCAGCGATTTTTGCGCTTCTGCTCGTCACCTATTTCCCGATCTTCACTATGGGTATGGTTGGGTTGTTCAGGTAATTGCAAGGACCAATCGATGTTTGTTGTGACAGTCACATTTCAGATCAAACCGGATCAATTCGAGGCGTTCTTGCCGTTGATGGTCCAAAATGCGCAGGCCTCACTCACAACAGAGAATGGATGCCGGCAGTTTGATGTCTGCACCGATAAAAACCGGCCTGAAGAGGTTTTTCTTTACGAGGTCTACGATGATGAAGCGGCATTCAAGACACACCTAAAAACGCCGCACTTCCTGAAGTTTGACGCGGATGTGGCAGAGATGATCTCGGAGAAGACAGTCAAGACTTACAAGGGGGTCGTTCAATGACCCCATGGGAAGTCTACGCCGTCAAATATGCCGAGCGAAACTCCAGGACACGCCGGGACAGTTTCCTGTTTGACGACAATCACGATCAGCCCCATGACATGGACTATTTCGTCTGGGTTCTGCGCCGGGGTGATGAGCTCATTCTGGTTGATACCGGATATGATCATGAAGAAGCCGACCGGCGGGGGCGGCCTGTTCAAAAAGATCCACGGGAAGCCCTCCTACCCCTCGGCATCTCACCGGATAAAATCACGACCATCATCGTAACGCACCTTCACTATGACCATGCTGGTGGCCTGAAACACTTTCCAAATGCGACCATCCATCTGCAAGCGGCAGAAATGGCATACGCAACCGGTCCCTGCATGTGTCATCCGGTTTTGAAGGCCCCCTTCACCGGCGAACACGTCTGTGAAGCTGTCCTCAGACTTTATTCAGGCCGGGTGACATTTTACGAAGGCGATGGTGAAGTCGCTGAAGGGGTAACTGTTCACCGGATTGGCGGCCACAGCAAAGGCTTACAAGCGGTCCGGGTGCTAACCAGTGCCGGTTGGCTGTGTCTGGCATCGGACTCAGCGCATTACTATGAAAACTTTCTCAGTGAAAAGCCATTTCCAATCGTCGTAGACCTGCAGGAAATGCTCAACGGTTTCAGGCGTATCCGTACGCTTGCGAGCGACGACCGACTGGTTATCCCGGGCCACGATCCTTTGGTGCGCAAACGCTTCCCCGTTTTTGGCGCAGACCACATCTTGCGCCTCGACCAGGGACCATCTGAGGAGGCCGGCAAATGAAACTCGGCGTCATTGCAGATGATTTCACAGGGGCGTCTGATATCGCACTGATGCTGTCTGAGGCCGGCATGCAAACGGTGCAATTTGTCGGTGTACCGGCTTCAAACAATCTATCCGGCTCTGGCATCAACTGTGATGCTGGCGTCATCAGCCTAAAATCACGGACGGAGCCCGCCGAAGATGCAATCAGGAACTCGCTGGCCGCATCGGACTGGCTGCTCTCCCAAGGATGCGAACAAATCGTTTTCAAGGTTTGCTCGACGTTCGATTCAACGGATGAAGGCAACATTGGCCCTGTGACCCAGGCTCTCGCCGAGCGCCTTGGAGAACAAACTGTCCTTGTATGCCCGGCTTTTCCAGAAAATGGACGCACGGTCTATCAGGGGCATTTGTTCGTGGGAGACACGCTCCTGAGTGAAAGCGGAATGCAAAACCACCCGCTTACCCCCATGCGTGATCCGGACATCCGACGGGTTCTTTCCAGGCAAACGACTTGGCCCGTTTCGCATATTCCTCATAAGACCGTTCAGCTGGGAGCGGCATCTATTCTTGACGCAGCCAAGACCGAAACGGGCTCGATGGCAATCGTCGATGCAATCACCGATGAGGATCTCATTGCGATCGGAAAAGCCGCAGCGGGCCGCCGTCTTGTTACCGGAGGGTCCGGGATCGCAATCGGTCTGCCGGCGAATTTTGGCGTCACTCCACATCATCAGGCATGGACCGGAACAAACGGTAAAGCGGTGGTTTTGTCCGGATCCTGTTCGTCGGCAACACGTGGCCAAGTCAAACACTACAAGCAAAAAGCCCCCAGCCGTGAAATCATGGTTGAGGATGTGATCGGGGGTTGGTTATCGATGGAAGAGTTGATTGAATGGACCATCAGCCAAGACGAGCCGCCACTTCTTTATTCTTCGGCAGACCCTGAAACTGTCAGTCAGGTCCAGCAGCGGTTCGGTCGCGACAAGAGTGCATCTGCCATAGAAAACCTGTTTTCCGGTCTTGCTGCAGCTCTTGTGGACGCTGGTGTTGAACGCATCGTGGTCGCAGGCGGGGAAACGTCAGGCGCTGTCGTATCCGGGATCAAGGCATCCGCTCTTGAAATCGGCCCTCGGATCGCCCCTGGCGTCCCGGCTTTGAGAGTCGCGGGCCAGCCGCTGGCCCTCGCCCTCAAATCCGGCAACTTTGGCGGACCTGACTTTTTCGAAGACGCCCTCCACGTTCTGGGTGCAGGCTCATGAGCGCTCTCTCCAAAGCACGTGAGCAGATCGCCGTAATGGCCAAATCACTTTATGACCGAGGCCTAACCCACGGATCGACCGGCAACCTCTCTATGCGTCTGGATGACGGCACTTATCTGGTCACGCCGACAGGCTCATCCATGGGCTTTCTGGATCCGGCCTGCATCAGCCATCTGTCGGAGACTTGGGCGTTGCTGTCCGGAGATGCGCCCACAAAGGAAATGCCGTTGCATACGGCATTTTATGAAACCCGAGGGGCGACCGGTGCCGTTGTGCATCTACATTCATGCCATTCAGTGGCCTTGTCCTTGCTGCCGGAAATTGATCAGGACAATGTCCTGCCTCCCCTCACAGCTTACGGGATCATGCTGCTCGGCAAAGTGAAACTGTTGCCGTTTTTTGTCCCCGGCGATCCAGCCATGGGCAACGCCGTTCGCGGGCTGGCTGGCAAACGATCAGCCGTTATTCTTGCCAATCATGGCCCTTGCGTTGCGGCGAAGGACCTTGAGGCTGCCGTCTACGCCATGGAAGAGTTGGAAGCGACAGCAAAGCTGGCCCTGTTACTACGAGGGACATCTCCCACACTTCTGGACCCGGAACAGATATCGCAAATCGTCACCCGTTTTGATGTTGATTGGACGTAAGGAACCGTACTCATGAAAATTGCGCTTATCAAAGGGGACGGGATCGGCATCGACGTCGCGGACGCTGCAGTGGCTGTGCTCGAGGCTGCACTTCAAAAAACCGGACAAGCGAAACCCGAGTTAGACAAAATTCATGCTGGCGCAGCGTATTTCCAGGAAACTGGCCTGGATATAGAGGCAGACGGAGAAGACAGGGCTGAAGCTGCAGATGCCATCTTCCTGGGTGCCATTGGATTGCCATCCATCCGGCACACGGATGGAACGGAAATCTCTCCGCATTTAAGGCTGCGTGACCGCTTTGGTCTATATGCTGGTGTACGACCGGTCAAAGCCTATCCCAATGCCCCGCAACGGCTTGCCGATCCAAGGGCAGCTCAGATTGATCTCATCATCTTGCGTGAGTCCACCGAAGGTCTGTTTTATTCTGCGGCAGCACACAAGCGCTCGCTTGTTGTGAACGACGACGAAGTCCAGGACATTCTGCGGATTACCCGGAAAACCACCACAAAACTGCATCGGTTTGCTTTCGATCTTGCCCGCAAACGCCAGAAGAAGGGCTTTCAAGGCCGCCTCACTTGCGTCGACAAGGCCAATGTTTTTACCTCCCTCGCCTTTTTTCGCCAGATTTTCGATGAGGTGAAAACAGATTATCCGGATGTTCCGGTCGGCTACAATTATGTCGACGCCCAGGCCTTGGATCTGGTGCGCAAGCCCTGGGACTTTGATGTGCTGGTGACCGAAAACATGTTTGGTGACATTCTTTCCGACCTTGCCGGTGGGCTTGTTGGCGGAATGGGAATGGCCGCCTGTGCGGAGATCGGCGACCACACGGGACTGTTCCAGCCTGCCCATGGCAGCGCGCCGGACATCATGGGACAAGACAAGGCCAATCCGCTCGCAGCAATCCTGAGCGGTGCTCTGATGCTCGATTACCTCGCCGAAAAACTGGGCAATCCCCACCTTTCAGACGCAGCCGATCTCATAAACCACGCAGTTGACGATGGGTTCGGCAACAACCGTTTGCGTCCCATTGAGTTCGGCGGCGACATGGGGACCCGCGCGATCACACAGGTTGTTACCGATACCGTGTCCGAAAGCCGCCAGATCGCCGCGCAATAATCAGCCGCGGTGATCATAAGCTTGCTGGCTACGAATGAGCTTCGGGGTTTATCATATGAATTGGGGCGCCAGCCGCGTAGGCGTTGACCTGATCAAAAATGTCCGAAAACTGCAGATCAAACTCATCTTCGGTGACATAACCGATATGCGGTGTCGGCAACACGTTTGGATGGGTCAGAAGCACGTTATCTTGATCGCGTAGCGGCTCCTGGTCGAAGACATCAACGGCTGCAAAAATCCGCCCACGGGCGACTTCTGCTTCAAGAACCCCCGGGGCAATAAGGCCGGATCGTGAGGTATTCACAAGGAGCGCGCGGGGTTGCATGTTCGCAAGGTCGGCCTCCGTAATGATGCCGCGCGTTTCCGGCTTCAAGCGAACATGTAAGCTGACAATATCTGATGAGTTGAAAAACACCTCCCGGCTTTCGGCAACCCTTGCACCGTCCTTGATCGCACGCTCGCGGCCGGCATCAGATGCCCACCATTGGACGTCCATTCCGATGGCTTCAGCATAGCCTGCAACGGCTTTGGCAATCCGGCCATACCCATAGAGCCCAAGCGTTCTGCCCCGCAGAGTTCGTCCGACACCCATCTGCCATTCTCCGGCACGGATCGACGCCACCTGCTGTGGGATCTGGCGGTAACTTGCCAAAATCAGGGCCAAAGTCATCTCTGCTGCAGCGTAAGACGGTGTCCCGGAATGCATGTTGGAACACAAGAGAACGCCGTTTGCAGTGCAGGCCTCAACATCGATGTGCGGATAAACACTGCGCTGCGATATCAATTTCAGGTTCGGCAACCGCTCCAGCAAATCAGCAGTTATTTTGGTGCGTTCGCGAAACAGAACGACGGCATCAGCTTCCTGGAGCCTTTCGGAAAGCGCACCAACGTCTTCGACATGGTCGGTCCAGACAGTGACCTCGTGTTCTTTCAATTTTTGAAAACAAGGCAAACCGCGCAGCGTATCGAACCAGTCATCCAGTATGTGCACTTTCATTGATGTCACGCTCCAAACCAAAAGCTCAATTCTGTTGTTCCGGGATCAAATTGATCAATTTCTCTGCCATACTGACCCGGGAATGAAGACTTCGCCGGTCGCAAGCTTGCGCGCGGTCCGCAAAAGACCAGCAGAGATGACTTCAAAGCGACCGTTTTCATCTTTGTAGTCAACCACGACTTCCATCATACCCATTGGGTGCTCCAGTTTGAGGTCCGCTGGTGCACCTGGGCGCGGCTCCAACAAACCTTTAGCCACCGTGCCAGGCGCCAAAAGACAAGCAGCAAGACACTGCGACCCGGTGACTGCCAGGGTCGGATGACATTTCCAAGGCATGAAATACCGGACACAGGCCGAACCACCGCCCTTGGACGGAGCAAGCAGGCCGAATTTCGGCGTAACTGATTTGGTCACATCCCCGAGGCCCATACGCTCACCCGCAATCAGGCGAATAGCCTCCATCTTGGCAAAAAGGTCTGTGTTGGAATCAAGGTCCGCGGCACTTTCATACCCGGTGATCCCGAAATCGGACGCAAGGCCGATCACCATCGGCATGGCGACATCCATGCACGAAACGGTCACACCATTGATGACTTCCGTCCTGCTGCCGGTGGGAAAAAGTGCGCCAGTCAGGCTGCCTTCGACTTTCATGAACCGCAACTGGATTGGCGCCGCGGTACCTGGCACACCATCGATTGCGGCATTGCCATCATACTGCACAATGCCGCTAGGTGTTTGTACAAGTTCGGAAACCAGCGTCCCCGTATTGACAGCACGGATCCGCACTTCGGTGACATCACCGGTTGGTTCCACAAGACCCATTTCAATGGCTGCAGGTCCTACACCGACCAGAATGTTGCCGCAGGACGGCTTGTAGTCGACCAGTTTTTCCTCAACACCAACCTGAGCAAAAAAGTAGTCGACGTCGGCCCAATCGTCGTCTGATTTCGACAACATCGCGATTTTCGTGGTCACGGCAGTTCCGCCGCCGATGCCGTCGATGTTGAACGGATGCCCAGCACCAACGATCGATGTCAGAACGTTAGAAAGGTCATCCAGACTTTCCGGCAGATCGCTTCGCTTAAGGTAAGGACCGCGGGAAGACCCTCCACGCATGAAAATGAACGGGGTGGAAGTTTGCATCATGACCTCACCTCCTCATGAGATAGATGACAGTTCTTTTGAATGCGGATGTCCCGGGCGTGCTGGCGCCCATAAGCGTCAACGGATCTGGCCAATGAAGGCCTGTTCCGAAGGACGCCTTTGGTGTGGATGAAACTCATGTCAGCGGCCACGGAAGCTTCACCACGGACTGAAGCAGTCCCGGCGGGAAGTCCCGGTTCAGCAGCCAGGCCATGCCGCACATGAACGCGATTCCGCAGGCGGCGTAGCCAATCGCATAGACCCATCTTCGACCGGCTCTGAAGCGAATGAACGCAACAAGAAACGCGCTGAGGGCAAGGATGAAACCGACCAGGGACGTGAGCAGCAAGAGCCCTGCAAACCAGGCGAGTGTCTGCCAGAGACCTCGCTGATTGCCATCTGCGTTGCCCACTTCACCATCACAAAAGAGAGGATCGGATTCCGGCCGGAAACGCATCTGGAAAAGCAGGATCACACAGCCGACAATGGCAACGAGGCCGACGAATTGCGGGAAGACCCGGTCAGCGGACGCATAGTCCGGTATGAGCGAAGCATTGGTGAAAGCAAAGACCAGGTAGCCCAGGACCGCCAGAAGGAAGATGAGCGGCGCGCGCTTGGTTCCGTTTGGGATATCGCCCTCTGCGCGGATGTTCTTTGACTGCTTGAGACCGACGACAACAGAGACGACGGTAATGATGATCAAAATGATCACAATGGGCGAGAAGATGTAGTCGATCCCCTCCGAGAACCCTTTCCGGAACCGGGAGGCCGCGATCTGGACAGCCTGGTTTGTGTAGGTCTCAGCCGGATTTGACAGGACAAACCCGATCAGAAATGCCGGGCGAGACCAGTCGAACCGCCGCATCAAGATGCCGAGAAGGCCAATGGCAAACAGTGCCACGAGATCCATCAGGTTCTGGCCGGATTGAAACGCGGCAAACGAGATGATCATGAAAAGGAACGGCGCAAGCAATGCGAACGGGATCGTTGTGAGGCGCGCAATCACCCCAGATCCCCCAATGCAGATGATTGTTCCAACCACGTTGGCGAGTGCGAGCAGCCAGACGATCGCATAGGTGACATCAAGATTGTTCTTGAGCATCGACGGCCCGACTTCAATCTGCCCGGATCCGAGCAAAGCAACGGCCCCGATGAAAACGGCCATGGATCCGGAACCCGGGATGCCAAACAGGAGCGTCGGCACAAGGCCGCCGCCCTCTTTGGCATTGTTGGAGCTTTCCGGACCGATCACGCCCCGGATGTCACCCTTGCCGAACTTGGATTTGTCCTTCGATGTCTGCACCGTGTGGCCGTAGGCGATCCAATCCACGACAGATCCGCCAAGACCAGGAATGACGCCGACGGTCACACCGATCAACGAACACCGGATACTGAGCCAGATGTTTGAAAACCAATCACGCACACCATGGAGCCAGCCACCGCCGAGCATGGACCGTTCAGAAATTGCCCGGTCCTGGCGCAGCAGGGCAACAATTTCGGGTATCGCGAAGATGCCAAGGCCGACGATGACAAGCTTCAATCCGTCCGTCAGATACGGCATGTCGTAGGTTGCCATCCGTAACGCCCCGGCGCTGTCGCCTTCGCCGATGGTACCAACCATCAACCCGAGGCCTGCAGCAACGATGCCTTTGATTGCAACTTGCCCTGCCAGAATGCCAACCATGGACAGCCCGAACAGGGTGATCATCAGAAGTTCAGGCGTGCGGAATTCCAGAACAACCGGTCGGGCAACGAGGATGAAAACAGTCAGAAACGCAGCCCCGACCAATCCGCCGAACAACGACGATGCGAAGGCAGCGGACAAGGCACGCGCCGCCTCCCCTTTCTTTGCAAGCGGAAATCCGTCGAGAACAGTTGCCTGCGACGCGGACGATCCAGGAATGCCCATCAACACCGACGCGAACGTATCGGACGTGGGAACCACGGCGACCATGCCGATCATGAGCGCAAGCCCCAAAACCGGGTCCATCCCGAACATGAAGGGCAGCAGAAGCGACAGCCCCGCAATACCGCCAAGACCCGGGAAAACGCCAATACAGAGGCCCATGACCACCCCGAGAACCAGGTAGCCGAGAACCGCAGGTTGGAAAATCATCGCAGACGCCTGGGCGAGCGCAGGCATAGCGGTACCGAGAATGTCCACTGGATCGTCTCTGATTTTAATTTGGGAAATGAGCCCGCCCGATCACAACCGGGCGGGTGTTTGGAAAAGTGCCGTTATTTCAAAGATACGCCGTAGCGATCCTGAAGCCATCCAACGACAAATTCTTTCGCGCTGGCCGGCACTTCAGTGGCACTTTTGAGAGCTGCATCCGCTTTGGCCCCTGTCATCTGCGGATACTTGCCGAGACGCCCAGCGGAGATTTCGGCAAAATCACCGCGCGCTTTGACAGCTTCAAACGCCTTGGCATAGGTGCTGATCGCGTCCTCTGATGCTCCGTTTGGCAAGAATACCATTTTCTGCGCAGGGAAACCTGCGATGAAGAACGCCTTCCAGGCATCCCACTTTTCACCGCTTGTTTCGCAGCCATCGGTTGCCTCGCAGACTTCCTTGAAAGTCGGCATGTCCGGGAAGGTCGGATCTCGGACAATATTGCCCTCATCATCCAAGGCACCCCAGCTCATCATCGGAACGGCTGTTCCAGCTTCAACGAGAGGTGTCACGCCTTTCAGGTAGGATGAGGACGTTTGGTAGTCGATGTTGGCTTCACCCCGCTCGAACATCAAACGGCCGTCGCCGCGGCCTTTGATACCGAACACTGGCTCAACATTGAGGCCTAGCATTTCCCAGGCGAGAAGGGGCACGAGATCAAGACGGGTAGCGCCTTGTGATCCATAAATGAAGTCTGTTTCGCGTAGCGCGCTCGCATCGTTGCCGTTCATCTTTTCAGCAAGATCCGGCGGCAGGTAGGCAACGCCACCTGTGCCTGATGCGAGAACCACGTTCCAATCCTTGTACTCGTACCGGACACGCGGATCGCCAAGCAGATATGGAAACTGCGTTGAGCCTGAAGACCCGAAAATCAGCGTTCCGTCACTGTCGGAGTAGTCTTGTCCCTGGAACCAGTTGGCACCTTTTGTGGATCCGGCTCCTGGCATGAACTTGACAACCACGGTTGGCTGTCCGGGCAGCGCTTCACTCAAAAGCGGTGCGTAGAAGTTTGCCCATTTTGCAGACCCACCCGTTTCAGAAAACGGGATAACCCACTCAACGGTTTTTCCGTTGAGATCGAGACCTTCCGCAAGCACCTTAGAAGGGGCAAGGGCGCAGGTAGCAAATGCCACACTCAGCGCGAGGCGCTGTGTAAGCTTCTTCAAAACCATAATTTCCTCCCAATGGCGCAACAGTTTTGGTTTGACTGCCGCACATTCAGGCCACTCAAAAGCAGCTTGATGCCCTCAGATTTCCCTGCGAAGCTTGCAATAAGCTTTCATCGAAAAGAAAAAGAAACAAGTGATGCGGATTGCCCTCGTCGAAGACAATGTCAGCCTTGCAAAGGGAATTGCTTATCAGCTCCGGGACGCAGGGCACTCTGTTGATGTGCTTCACCACGGCGACGATGCCGATACTTTCCTCAGGCAGGAAACGGGCGATCTCGTTATTTTGGATATCAACTTACCAGGCAAAAGCGGCTTGGATCTTCTTGCAGATCTCCGGGAACGGAGTGACCCGCGGCCGGTCATCTTGCTGACTGCCCGTTCTGAAACGCAAGATCGGGTGAAGGGTTTGGATGCAGGCGCAGACGACTACCTTGTAAAACCTTTCGAAATGGAAGAATTGGCCGCTCGGATCCGCGCGCTCGGGCGCAGAAACACGGCTGTTTCTCCATCTCTGGTGAATGTGGGACCTCTGAAATTCGACGCTGGCAGCATGCAGTTGTTTGACGGTAATGTTGCACTGGAGGTCCCGAGACGGGAACTGTCCTTGCTCTCCGCTTTGATCCAGGCCAACGGGCGAACCCTGTCAAAGGCCAGTCTGCTGGATCAGCTTTACGGAGCTGGAAGCGAAACTGATGAAAAGGTGATCGAAGTCTATGTCTCGCGCCTGAGAAAACGGCTTTCGTCGTTCGACATCAACATCCAGGTTCATCGCGGAATTGGATATTCGTTGAACAGAGCGTCTTGATGAAACGGTCCTATTCCCTACGCCTACGGCTGACCCTGATCATCCTCCTGCCTCTTTTGTTGGTCGCGGGGCTCGCCGGCGTCTGGCAGCTTAACAATGCGCGCTCAACGGCGAGCGACGTATTCGACCGCAGCCTGCAGTCTGCTGCGCTTGCCGTTACCAACGACGTCGCGCTTTCCGGCGGTGATGCCTTGGTTGCCAACACGCGAAAAATCCTTTCCGATACGTCCGGCGGACGGGTCTATTATCACGTATACGCGCCAGACGGCGTCATCGTGGCAGGCTATGCGACGCCTCCAGTCGGCATCCCCACCAGTGCAGATGGTGACCTCAGCCCGGTTTACTTCAACGGTGAGTATCTGGGACGTGAAGTGCGCGGGTACCGAATGCGAACCCGAATGCAAGTCGATGGTTTCAGCGGAGTTTTCACGACGACCGTTTGGCAGGATGTCTCAATACGCGCCGCATTTGTCCAGGATCTGACCTTGAGGTCCCTCTCGGTTATTTCATCAATTATCCTGTCACTCGCATTGATCGTCTGGTTTGGCATTCGTATCGGTTTGTGGCCGCTCAGCGATTTACAGCAAGCCATCGACTTGAGATCAGGTGAAGATCTCAAACCGATCCGGCGCCCGGTACCGGTGGAAGTACAAGGCATCGTGCAAACGCTAAACCGGCTGCTTGGGCAGGTTACAGAAGTGATGGCAACTCAAAACGAATTCATCTCGAATGCCGCACACCAATTGCGCAACCCCATCGCTGGTGTGTTGGCGCTTGCTGAAGCAGTGAGATCCGCCAAATCGGAAGACGCAATGCGTGAACGGGCGGAAGACCTCGTCAACGCTGTAAAAGACACAAGCCTTCTCGCTCAAAAGCTTCTGACCTACGAACGCGCAAAGGTCATTGACCAAACGTCGCTAGAAGAAGCTTTCTCGGTCAACAAGTTGCTTGACCCTCTGGTGTCTGAGTACCGGAACCGTTTCCCGCCGGACGTCGAGATCATCTGGACACCAGCTACAGAAGACGTTCGCATTACCGGTGACCGGACAATGATCCGTGAAGCTGTGTCTAATCTCATCGACAACGCCTTCCGGCATGGCGGACCAAAGCTCGACACCATAACTGTCAGCTTTGAACGACTGGGCCCGGACCTTTCGATTACCATTGCTGACAACGGGGTGGGTCTAACGCCTGACCAGATCCGCACCGCTCGCATGCGGTTCGGGCAAGTTTCCGAAAACAGCGGTGGGAGCGGCTTGGGTCTTCCAATTGTGGAACGGGTAGCCGAACGTCACGGTGGCCGGTTGGAGCTCAAGGATCAAAACCCGGGGCTTGTGGTGCGAATGACTATCTCTGTAGGGACTTGCGCCTCTTCCAGTCAGCCCGCTGATTTCACTCCGGCGCAGCTTTCCGCTGCTCATCCCGAATGAGCGCAGCCAGCCGGTAAAACCCGTGGGCCATTTTTGTGTAGGGCGTCAGCAAGACAAAGCTGAGCACCGATCCGAGGTGAATTGCAAGCATCAGCGGCATGATTTGCGTTCCGCCAAGCCAGTACAGCAGCAGACCACTGAGAGCCACCAGGAAAAGAAGAAGGACGAAGCCCATTTCCCCGCCCCAGGCGGACGACGCTCCAAGGTTCCTGTCCGCCTTCAACTTAAGGCGTGCAAGCTCCACCGTTCCGAGAACCATCAGGATGCCACCTGGAACACCGAGTAATTTGGGAAGCGACCAGAGCGGGTAAGGTGCTGGCATATTGAAGACATAGTGAAGAATGGTCCCAGCCGATGTGGCTGCAAAGCAAAGAAGAAAGCCATACATCACCGCCTGATGCGCCAGTCTCCGCGCGTTAGAAAACTTGTCTTCGTCCTCGAAATTGCAGCCATCACCGTGTCCGCCAGCTAGGTTTTTCATGTTGGCTGCCGATCCAAACGCACCGACGATGTGGGCCAGCGTGATACGTTTTCCGTCCGTGCCTTGCCAATATCTCCGAAGACCGATCGCAATGCTGAAAAGCGGAAACAGAAATGCCGGCAAGAAGATCGCCACCATCGCATTGTGGGAAAGCACTGCATAAAACCCGTCGCCGCCGGCAGACCCAAGCGTCCGCATCGCGAGAAACAAAACCGCAAATCCCAGAACAGTGGCGACAGCGATCATCACACCGTTTTTTTGAAAGATTTGCGCCAGTGGACCAGGCCAGGCAAATCTCTCCCAACTGTCCTGACGAACTTCGGCCAAGGCCTTCGGAAGATTAAGATCGAACTCGTGCGGCGCAGTGTACTGGCAGGCATAATAACAGCCCCGGCAGTTGTGACAGAGGTTTGCAAGCTGCGTGAGATTACCGTCTGTAAAAAACCGCTCTTGATGGAGCGCAGGAAAGACGGAGCAATACCCCTCGCAGTATCGGCATGCATTGCAGATTTCCGCTTGGCGGCGTGCTTCCTGGAGAAGATCAGTTTGCATAGTTTGCTGCCTCCCTTCCGGCAATGCGTCCGAAGACCGTCCCAATGGTCATGCCGAAACCGGCGAGGTATCCCTGCCCCAGGATAGAGCCGGCCATGGTTTCACCAGCTGCCCAAAGATTTGTGATAGGGCCATCTTGTGTGCTGCATTGCGCGTTCTCGTCGACCTTGAGGCCGAGATAGGTGAAGGTCACACCGGTCTTGAGACTGTATCCATAGTAAGGGGGCTCATCGATCGGCCGGGCCCAATTCGTTTTCGGCAGGTTGATTCCGGTGGTCTTTACCCCGTCCAATTCAGTCGGATGAAACTTCGACGTGTCTCCGCATGCCGCATTGAAAGTCTCAACCGTGTCTTTCAGCTGCACAGGTGGCAGACCCATCTTTTCGGCCAGCTCTTCAAGCGTATCGGCCTTGATTGGCGGAAAGACGGACGGCATGAACAAGTCCAGAGACTTGGAATCGATGATCACATAACCCACCTGATCGGGCTGATTGGCGACCAGTCGCCCCCAAATCGCATAACGTTTCGGCCAGACATCCTCGCCCTCGTCATAAAACCGCTCAGCATTCTTGTTGACCACAATGGAAAACGGAACACAGTCCAGACGCGTTACAATACCGCCGTCGAATTTTGGCGCCCGCCCGTCGATTGCCACGGCATGACACTGGGTCGGATCACCAACTGATTGCACGCCCTGGTCCAGCAAATCCGCAAGAACGACACCCCGGTTATAGGGCGTGCCCCGGATCAGGAAATTCTTCGCAGGCGGCCCCCACGCACGCGTGAGCCAGTCCGTGTCTGCCTGGAATCCACCAGATGCGACAACGATGGCATTGGGGGCGATCCTCTTGCTCTCTCCCTCATGCTCATAGTCGAGATGCGCAATCCGGTTCCCGTCCAATTCAAGATGCGTGACATTGGCCTTGTAAAGAACTTCAACGCCAAGTTCTTCGGCGGTCCGGTAATATGCATTCACCAGTGACTTGCCGCCCCCCAGAAAAAACGCGTTGGTGCGTGCAAGCGACAAGGTACCTGACAAAGAGGGCTGAAACCGAACGCCGTGCTCTTCCATCCAAGGCAAGCACTCTTCCGAAGTTCGGATGGCTAGCCGAGCAAGATGCTCATCTGTTTTTCCGTCGGTTACTTTTAGAAGGTCTTCAAAATACTCTTCTTCCAAATAGTCTTCGACAAGCGGGCCAAGCGGGCCTGAATGCATGCAACGGAAGTTGCGCGTGTGCCGGGAATTGCCGCCTCGATAGGCCTTTGGCGCCGTCTCGAATATGACGACGCGCGCGCCCAGTTCCACCGCCGTGATTGCGGCGCACAAAGCAGCGTTCCCCCCGCCAATCACAGCCAGATCATAGCCATGCTTCATGTCAGATACCCTTTCCCGACTAGAGTAGGACGGCAGACATTGATTTGACTAATGATGATAGATTCATGATTATTGCGAAATGCGCATCAATTACGATTTTACTGACTTGGAAGCCTTTTTGGCAGTGATGGAAACCGCGTCTTTTCATCATGCCGCTAAGCGTTTGAACCTTTCGCAGTCAGCGATCACCCGTCGCATTCAAAAGCTGGAAGAGGTTCTCGGCTCCCCCTTGTTCGAGCGAACCACGCGGCTTGTGAAACCGACTCTTGCGGCCAAGCGCCTTTTTCCACGCGCCGAAGCGATATTGGATGGTGCCGAGGAAGCAACACGTGCAATGCGGGATGAGAGTGTCGCCTTCTCTCATCAACGAAATGCTGTGGTAACTCTGGCAACGATCCCGACATTGATTGTTCCCCTTCTTCTTCCTGCACTGCGGCTGGTTCAGGCAAAAGGTCTCGATCCACGTGTTCGGGTTCTGGATTATGCCGCAAATCAAGTTGCAGAAGCCGTCGCGCAGGGTGACGCCGATTTTGGCGTGTGTTCGGCGGGCGTGGCAGAACCCAACACGCTTTTTGAACCCCTTTTCGAAGACGAGATTGCCGTTGCAATACCTCCCGATCACAGGTTTGCAGGCCGTGAGCATGTCTTATGGTCAGATCTGCACCATGAACCGCTAATTCTACCGGCCCGTGGAACAGGCAACCGACTCTTGATCGACGATGCAATGGCAGAAAACAGGCTTTCTGCCGCTTGGACGTATGAAGTTGGCCGAACAACCACTGCTATGGAGCTCGCACGCGAGGGTCTCGGATTGGCGCTGTTGCCGCGCACCGGGATGTATTCGGGAATAGGAAAACAACTTGATTTCAAAAACCTTCGCAGCCCGACCGTTAAGCGCCCAGTTGGTCTATTGTCACGGATATCCGGCTCCGACAGCCCAACTGTTTCAGAATTGAAAACAGCCTTGCATAGCTGTGCAGATAATCTGAAGCGGCGACCTTAAGCGGGCCGGAAACCTATTCGCTCGTATTCAAACGTAGCTGCGTTCCTCCAAACGAATATGAACAATCATCCAGCCTGCCCCCCTGGAATAGTTCTTACTTAATGATGCTTTCAGAACCGGGTTTGCATCTTTGGTCAAGACAGTGAACTCATTTCCAGACGTACTGTTGTCATTCGCTTGACCAATTTCAGCTACGCAAACTAATGTAATGTCAAAAATTGTCGCGCGGAAACAAATGCAGATATCTTTTTCCGAAAACCAGCGGCGCATGATGTGGATGTACTGGAAAGGCAGAACAAGTGGTCGAGCGGAAGCTGAAGAACATGGAGGAGTTTGCAGCTGTCAGCGGCATCTCCAGGCCAACGCTCTCAAAGTATTTCAACAATCCCGAGAGCGTCCGCCAAACGACACGGCTGCGCATCGAAGACGCCCTGCAAAAATACGATTTCAGGCCAAACATTTTCGCGATGAACCAGAACCGCAAGCTGACCAAGAATGTCGGCATTGTGGTCCCTTTCCTTGCCGACCCGTTCTTCACGGAAATAGCAAGGAAGTTGGAGCAACGCTGTCTGGAGGCCGGGTTTCACCCAACCCTTTATAGTGCCCACGGCCAACAGCAGCTTGAGAATGAAATCCTTGATAGCCTTCGGTCTTTGAAACCGGCCGGGGTCCTGCTCGCACCGCTCGGCCGGGCGTCAGACAAACTGTCCGTTGAAAAATTCTGCCAGGATGTTCCGACAGTCCTGTTTGACAGTAATATTGAAGGCATCGGAGAAGCCTTTGTGGGATCTGACAATTTCAGCTTTGTCTCCCAGACTGTCGACTATCTTACCCGAACGGGTGAGCCGCCAAGTTTCTTTGAAATGCGCACGCCAGCCAACCCGAACGCCAACAAACGGCGGGCGGCTTATGAGCAGCTGATGGCCGAGCGTAATCTCGAGCCGCGCATTCTGAAGATCGAGGGTGAGGGCTGGGCGTTCGAACAGATTGGGCGGGACGGTGCGCTTCGCATCTTGGAAACCGGCGGGTTTCCGACCAACACCGTATTGTGCAGCAACGACCGGCTGGCGATCGGCCTGCTATCCGCCTGTTATGAGAAAGGCTTGCGGGTCGGGCGCGGCGCTGGCTGCGCCTTAAGGGTCGCCTCTCATGACGACCACCCATTTTCAAAGTTCACCTGCCCGTCTTTGACAACGGCTGCCCATGATTATGACAGCGTTTCGGACCACGCCTTTAAGACGCTCAACAATCTCATAGAAGCGGGCGGGCGATTTGCACGCCGTGAAGAAACCGTCTTCTCAGCGCGCCTGGTCTTACGCAGTTCTGCGTAGCAAAAATTTTACGCGCGTAAATTTTTTATTGACTCGCCGTTACGGTAGCGCTTAGGGTTGGCCCAACATCCAGCCAAGGGAGGAGATCGGATGTACATAAAGAACGCACTTTGTGCGACGACTGCGCTTGTCGTGTTGACTGCAGCAGCAGCGCAAGCAGAAACACTCACCATCGCTACTGTGAACAACGGTGACATGATCCGCATGCAGGGTTACACCGACGATTTCACTGCAAAGACTGGCCATACCGTCGAGTGGGTCACTTTGGAGGAAAACGTACTGCGTCAGCGCGTGACCACCGACATTTCAACGAAGGGCGGCGCTTTCGACATCATGACCATTGGCATGTACGAAACGCCAATCTGGGGTGCCAACGGCTGGCTCGTTCCACTTGACGATCTCTCCGAAGAATATGATGCCGCTGACATCCTGCCCGCCATGGCTGGTGGTCTGAGCCACGACGGAACGCTTTATGCCGCTCCGTTTTATGGCGAAAGCTCCATGATCATGTACCGTACAGACCTGATGGCCAAAGCTGGTCTGGAAATGCCAGACGCGCCGACTTGGGACTTCGTCAGAGAAGCGGCTGCGGCTATGACCGACCGTGACAACGAAATCAACGGCATCTGCCTTCGCGGCAAGGCTGGTTGGGGTGAAGGCGGCGCATTCATCACAGCGATGTCGAACTCGTTCGGTGCACGTTGGTTTGACATGGACTGGAACGCTCAGTTCGATACCGAACAATGGGCCAATACGCTGAACTTTTACAAAGACATGATGGATGCCTCCGGTCCTCCAGGCTATGCGACCAACGGCTTTAATGAAAACCTGTCGCTCTTCCAGCAGGGCAAATGCGGCATGTGGATTGATGCCACGGTGGCAGCATCCTTTGTAACAAATCCGAACGACTCGACCGTGGCTGACTCTGTAGGCTTTGCTTTGGCCCCTGATACAGGGCTTGGCAAACGTTCGAACTGGCTGTGGGCCTGGGCGCTGGCAATTCCTGCCGGCACTCAAAAGGAAGCAGCTGCAAAAGAGTTCATCGAATGGGCTACGTCCAAATCCTACATTGAACTCGTAGCTGCCAAAGAAGGTTGGGCCAACGTTCCTCCAGGTGCACGGACGTCACTGTACGAGACCCCAGAGTATCAGGCCGTACCGTTCGCCAAGATGACCCTGGACTCAATCCTGTCAGCTGATCCGAACAACTCGACAGTCGAACCGAGCCCATACGTTGGCATCCAGTTCGCTGCCATCCCGGAGTTTGCCGGTATCGCAACTGAAGTGAGCCAGGAGTTCTCGGCTGCCTATGCAGGTCAACAGACCGTCGAAGAGGCATTGGCCAAAGCTCAATCTCTGACCAACGATGCAATGGAAGCCGCCGGCTACCGATAAGCTCGCGCTAACTTCCAGTTCCGGAGGGCGGGTTCGCCCGTCCTTCGGCCTCCTTCTGCCATTTCATTTTAAAGATATATTTCGAGACGGACCCGCGTCCGTCAACAGAGGAGATGTGTCATGGCCACTCAGCAATCACGTTCTGCCGCCCGGATGATGATGGCACCAGCAGTCGTTCTGCTCTTGGGCTGGATGCTGATCCCGTTGTGCATGACGCTGTTCTTTTCATTCAAGAAATACCTGCCGCTGCGCGGCGACTCCATGGCCAACGGGTTGGAGTGGGTCGGATTTACCAACTATGTCAGGTTCGTGAGTTCAAGCTCGTTTTGGCCCAGCATTCAGACCACGCTGATCATTGTCGGAGGCGTTCTGGTCATCACAATTGCATTGGGAATTGCATTGGCGATCTTGCTGGATCAGCCAATGTGGGGTCAGGGCGTGGTCCGAATTCTGGTTATTGCGCCCTTCTTCGTGATGCCGACCGTTTCCGCTCTGGTCTGGAAAAACATGTTCATGGATCCGGTCAACGGCATCCTGGCACATCTCTGGAAGTTTTTTGGCGCCGAACCGATACAATGGTTGAGCCAGGCGTCCCTGCCATCGCTGATCATGATCGTCTCCTGGCAGTGGCTGCCATTCGCGACGCTGATCTTGCTGACTGCTATTCAGTCTCTCGACAGCGAGCAGCTGGAGGCCGCTGAAATGGACGGTGCCCCAGTCCACAAACGCTTCTTTTTCATCGTTCTTCCGCATCTGGCGCGGGCGATCACCATCGTGACCTTGATCCAGACCATCTTTTTGCTGGCGATTTTCGCGGAAATCTTCGTCACCACCGGCGGTGCCTTTGGCACCAAGACGTTGTCTTACCTGATCTTCCAGCGGGTGCTGGAAAGCCAAAACGTTGGTCTCGGCTCTGCAGGTGGTGTCTACGCCATCATACTCGCCAATATCGTTGCGATCTTCCTGATGCGCATCGTCGGCAAAAACCTTGACGCGTGAGGAGTAATCAAATGGCCCGCGCAGTTACAACAAACCGGAAAATGATCAACACAGCCGTCGCCTGGTTGATAGGTTTGCTGATTTTCTTTCCGATCCTCTGGACGATCCTCACCAGCTTCAAAACCGAAGCACAGGCAATCGCCGATCCTCCGATATTTTTGTTCTTTGACTGGACCTTGGAGAACTATTCGGTGGTACAGGAGCGCTCGAACTACATGCGTTTCCTATGGAATTCCATATTCCTGGCTGGCGGCTCCACGATTTTGGGACTTATCATTGCAGTTCCGGCTGCTTGGTCGATGGCCTTCGTGCCTTCAAAGCGCACCAAGGACATCTTGTTGTGGATGCTGTCCACCAAGATGTTGCCGGCAGTTGGCGTACTCTACCCGATCTACCTGCTGTTCATCCAGTTGGGCCTTCTTGACAGCCGCATCGGTCTGACAATCGTCCTGATGTTGATCAACCTGCCGATCATAGTCTGGATGCTCTACACATACTTCAAGGAAATCCCGGGCGAGATCCTGGAAGCCGCCCGGATGGATGGCGCGGGACTGAAGGAAGAACTCCTCTACATTCTCACCCCCATGGCCATACCGGGCATTGCGTCGACCATGTTGTTGAACTTCATCCTGGCCTGGAACGAAGCCTTCTGGACGCTCAACCTGACGGCCGTCAATGCGGCACCATTGACGGCGTTTATCGCGAGCTATTCGAGCCCCGAGGGTCTGTTTTTCGCCAAACTCAGCGCGGCCTCGACCATGGCGATCGCCCCCATCCTGATCCTTGGCTGGTTCAGTCAAAAACAACTCGTTCGCGGTCTGACATTCGGCGCGGTTAAGTAGGGAACACTGTCATGGGACAAATCACACTCAAGCAGGTGACCAAGAGGTTCGGCAACGTCGAAGTCATTCCCTCGCTCGATCTCGAAATCGGGGACGGAGAATTCACGGTCTTTGTCGGCCCATCCGGATGCGGCAAGTCCACATTGCTCCGGCTGATTGCCGGTCTGGAAGACATTACTTCCGGACAGATCCTGATCGACGGGCAGGATGCGACCAGCGTCCCACCGGCCAAACGGGGTCTGGCGATGGTCTTCCAATCCTATGCGCTTTATCCGCATATGTCGGTCCGCAAGAATATTGCGTTTCCGCTGCGCATGGCAAAGCTCGACAAGGCCGAACAAGACCGCAGGGTCGAACAGGCCGCCGCTGTCCTGAACCTCACCGATTATCTCGACCGGCGCCCCGGCCAACTCTCCGGCGGGCAGCGCCAGCGCGTTGCAATCGGCCGGGCAATTGTCCGCGAACCATCCGCTTTCCTCTTTGACGAACCCTTGTCGAACCTTGATGCGGCTCTGCGGGTTGGCATGCGGCTGGAAATCTCTGAACTGCACGAACGTCTCAAGACAACGATGATTTACGTAACACATGATCAGGTGGAAGCCATGACCATGGCGGACAAGATTGTTGTTTTGCGCGCCGGGAACATCGAGCAGGTCGGGTCTCCACTTGAGCTTTACAAAAACCCGCGCAACCAGTTTGTAGCCGGGTTCATCGGCTCACCAAAAATGAACTTCATTGAAGGCGAAGAGGCAGCAAAACACGGTGCCCACACTATCGGCATTCGGCCGGAACATATTTCGGTTTCCGAGACTGAAGGCTTGTGGTCCGGCGTCGTGAGCGTCTCCGAACACCTGGGCTCCGATACCTTCTTTCATGTTCACAATACCGGACTGGCAGACAGCATAACGGTGCGGGCCGATGGAGAAGTCGGATTCCGTCATGGAGACCGGATCCATATGACCCCACGTGACGATGTCGTTCACAAGTTCGATGCCAACGGGTTGAGGCTTCCATGAAACGGCTAGACGGTAAAACCGCCCTGATCACGGGCGCCGCCCGTGGGATCGGCCTCGCCTTTGCAAAAGCCTATGTTGCCGAAGGCGCGAAGGTGGCCATTGCGGACATTGACAGCGCCCGAGTCCATCAGGCGGCAGCCGACCTGGGACCGGCTGCCATCGCCGTAGAAATGGATGTCACCCGACAGGAAAGTATCGATACGGCCGTCAGCGAGACAGTGTCGCATCTCGGCCAAATCGATATCCTGATCAACAACGCAGCGATTTTCTCAGCAGCACCCGTCGTCGAGATTGATCGCGCTGACTTCGCTAGGGTTTTTGACATCAATGTCGCCGGAACCCTGTTCACGCTGCAGGCTGTGGCCAGGCATATGATTGAGCGCGGCGGCGGTGGCAAGATCATCAATATGGCGAGCCAGGCAGGCCGCCGGGGCGAGCCGCTGGTCGCGGTTTATTGTGCGAGCAAAGCCGCCATCATCAGCCTAACCCAGTCGGCGGCCCTCAATCTGATCGAGCATGGCATCAATGTGAACGCGATCGCGCCGGGCGTTGTCGACGGCGAGCACTGGGATGGCGTGGATGCGTTCTTTGCCAAATACGAAAACAAGGCGCCGGGCCAAAAGAAAAGGGAAGTCGGCGAGGCTGTCCCCTTTGGCCGGATGGGAACGGCGGAAGACCTCACGGGCATGGCCGTGTTTCTCGCAAGTGAAGACGCCAATTACATCCTTGCACAGACGTATAATGTGGATGGCGGCCAATGGATGAGCTGATCCCTCTTTCAGATGCGACGTTGACCGCTATTTCGTCCGGGGTCACCAAGCCAAGATATGATCGCTCTGCCCTAAGGCCCGGAATTGTCCATATCGGTGTCGGCAATTTCCATCGGGCTCATCAGGCTTGGTATCTGCATCGCTTGATGCAGGAAGGGCACGCCCACGACTGGGCCATTATCGGTGCAGGCGTTCGGCCGTATGATGCGGCCATGCGGGACAAGCTCATTGCCCAAGATTGCCTGACGACGTTGGTTGAACTGAACCCTTCGAAAACGTCTTCAGAAATCGTTGGATCCATGATCGATTACCTGCCGATTACCGCGGACAACAAACCCCTCATTCAGCAAATGGCTGACCCTGCCATTCGCATCGTTGCCCTAACGGTCACCGAAGGCGGTTACTACACCGATCCGGTCACGAAGGAATTCGATGCCCGGCACGCGGACATCCAGCACGATGCGCAGCATCCGGAAATGCCAAAAACCGCCTTTGGTGCTTTGGTCGCTGCTTTAAAGAGCCGGCGAGATCAGGGACACGGCCCTTTTACCGGACTGAGTTGCGACAATCTTTTGGCCAATGGCCAGATCCTGCGTCAGACCGTCCTCGGCCTCGCCCGTCTTTCGGATCCGGATCTGGCGGACTGGATTGATGCGAACTGCACCTTTCCAAACTCCATGGTCGATTGCATTGTTCCAGCAACCGGCCCACGGGAGATCGCACTTGCCCGCGAATTCGGCCTGGATGACCAGGCACCGGTTTCTCACGAAACCTTCCGCCAGTGGGTTTTGGAAGACAGGTTTTGCGCGGGCCGTCCCGATTGGGAGAAAGTCGGGGCAACATTTACCGACGATGTCCACGGCTACGAGATGATGAAGTTGCGGCTGCTGAATGCCGGGCATCAGGTCATTGCAAACGCCGGAGAGATCCTGTCCCTGAGCACCATAGCAGACTGCATGGCGCATCCTCTGATTTCAGAACTGTTCTCAAAAGTCCTGAAAGACGAGATTGTTCCGCATGTTTCTGCGGTTCCGAACATGACCCCCGCCCAATATGTCGACCTTATTCGGAGCCGTTTCTCAAACCCGGCCGTCTTGGACACCACGCGGCGCGTTGCTTTTGATGGGTCGTCCAGGCACACAGGCTTTGTGTTGCCGGCGATACGAGATGGTCTTGAGAACGGCACGCCAATCGAGGGATTGGCCCTCGTGGAAGCCCTTTGGGCTAGAATGTGTGAAGGATCGAGAGAAGATGGGTCGCCGATAGAGCCCAACGACCCCTTTTGGTCACAGCGCACGGACGCGGCGCAAAACGCGCGCTTAAGACCGCTCGCCTGGCTGGAACAGTCCCACGTCTATGGCGAGATTGCCGCAAACAAACGGTTTGCCGCTGCATTCGAACACTGGCTTGGGCGCATCTGGTCAAACGGTTGCGAGACCGCACTGCGGGAGTATCTGCAAATGGCCGAGACCGCGACCGCAAGGACTGCTAGCAACCCTGGCTAAATCCAGGCATCCATCTGATACGGTTAAGATCAGGCACGACTCTTTGGTTCGAAGGGGCAACCGGTTCTGTCCCGACAAAAAGTCAACGGTCCTTTCGAACGCCCGCGCAGCTTTCCCGAACGATGAGATCGCCGTGAAGGAGATGTGTCTGAACTGAGAGGGTGCGATTGGCCAATCGATCTAGCAAGAGGGACATTGCCTTTTCGCCAATATGCTGGCGGGGTTGGCGTATCGTTGTGAGACCCGGCGTAAAATTGTTGGCAAAAGGAATATCGTCGAATCCCAGGACTGAAAAGTCTGTCGGGACGCGGTATCCGCGCATCTGCAATGCTGAAATCACACCGATGGCCGTGTTGTCGTTGAAACAGAAAAACGCCGTCGGAAGGTCATCCTTGATGAACAAGCGCTCGACAGCTGCCCGGCCACTTTCCGCTGACCCGTCCCCTTCCAGGCGCCAATCTCGTAAAGAAACAGCGGATTCCATCAAGCCCTTCTGATATCCGGAATGCCTGAGATCGCTGCGCACATCGGCAGGGCCGCCGGAAATAAAAACAATCCTCCGGTGGCCAAGAGAAATCAGGTATTCGGTCGCCATCTTAGAACTGGCGACATCATCAACACCGACATAACTGATGTCGCCCCGGTCAACAGGCCGTTCAGTCGCGACGATTGGCGGAAGAGCTGTCAGAGGTGTTTGCGGTTCACCAGCAACGGGAATGTGTCCCGTCAACAGGATGAGACCATCCGCCATGCCTGTTGACAAGAACCGCAGATAGTTTTGCTCAAGACCCGTTGTTCCTTCGGTGTTACCGATAAGCACTCCGTACCCTCTGTCATTGGCTGCTTTTTCCAAGCCTGTCAGAATGCCGGCGAAGTTTGGATCGGCAATCGCAGAAGCCAGCACCAACACCATCTGAGAGCGCTGCATCCGAAGGTTTTGGGCCATCGCGTTGGCGGTGTATCCGGTTCTTGCAATGGCCGCCGTTACTTTTTTCCGGGTACTCTCGGCAACCTTTTCCGGGGACCGGAGTGCGCGGCTGACTGTCGCGATTGACACGCCCGCAAGCTTTGCGACGTCTTCAATGGTCGCCGGCCGGTTGCCCGGATCATCCATTTTTTTACCCCGGTTTTGTTGCGGTGCGGCGCTTCATTAACCTCATGAAATTCCACACCTCTCTACGCTGTATAGGTTCTTCCATGCCCTTTGAAAAGGTTTACAATCCAAAATGTAAAGGTTTACATCACAACTGAAAACGTTTACATAACCTCATGACAGCGAGGCAAAAAAGAACGCTGCTGTCTGGGAGGAACTCTGAGATGCAACACCATTCGCCCCCGATGGAGGCGGTGATTGAGGCCGTCAACATCAGCAAATCCTTTGGGCCGGTGCCAGTGTTGTTCAGCGTCAGCATGGACATCCGGGCGGGCGAGGTTCATGCGCTGATCGGCGAAAATGGCGCGGGCAAGTCAACCTTGATGAAGATCCTGTCCGGCTTCCACGACCCGACAACCGGTCACATCAAGCTCAACGGCACGACGACCGAACTCCCTCCCAATGGCGCTGCAGAAAAACTTGGCATCGTTCTGATCCACCAGGAACTCAATCTTGCAGAACAGATGACGGTTGAAGAGAACGTCTTTCTCGGTCGGGAATTGAAATCAAATGGATTTCTAGACCGGGCGGGCATGAGATCTCTTGTCCAAAAGTACCTGGATGATGTCGGTCTCGACATCTCCCCTTCTGACCGAATTTCAGATCTCACCATTGCACAAAAGCAAATGGTTGAAATCGTCAAAGCTGTCAGCAGAAACGCACGCATCCTCATTATGGACGAGCCGACAGCCGTTCTAACGGAAGAGGAAACGGAAATCTTCTTCCGGCAAGTCCAGAAGCTGAAACAAACTGGCGTCGGCATTGTGTTCGTGTCGCACAAGCTGAATGAAGTTAAAGCTATTGCGGACCGGGTGACCGTCCTGCGCGATGGCCAATGGATCGACACGCGCCTGGCGAACGAACTGACCCCAGATGCCATGGCCCAGATGATGGTCGGCCGGGAACTTTCTGACCTTTATCCGCCGATGCACGAAGCGGACGTAGACGCAGACCTGGTTCTGGAGGTTCAAAACCTTTCAACACCCGGCGCGCGCAATGTCAGCTTCAACCTGCGCAAGGGTGAAATCCTGGGGTTTTCGGGACTGATCGGGTCAGGCCGAACAGCGGTCTTTGAGGCCATTTGTGGATTGGCGCCTGTCGAGAGCGGCCGGATCCGGCTCTTTGGAACCGAAGTAAGAGCCCTGTCCGTTGCCGCAGCAAGAGACGCAGGGCTTGCCTACCTGACGAAGGACCGGAAGGAGAAAGGGTTGCTTCTGGACAAGAAGATGCAGCCCAACCTGACCCTGTTTGCCTTGCCGAAATTCATCAAAAACTTCACGCTCGACAGCACCGCTGAAGCCAATGCGCTCGAGCGCGCCATCCGGCGCTTCGATGTCCGGGCACGGGATCAGGACATTGTTGTCGGAAAGCTCTCCGGCGGCAATCAGCAGAAACTGCTGCTCGCGAAAATCATGGAATGCGATCCGAAGATTGTTGTCATAGATGAACCCACCCGCGGGATCGATGTCGGCACCAAACAACAGATTTATCATTTCATCGCTGCGCTGGCAGCCGAGGGCGTTTCGGTCGTTGTGATCTCCTCGGAGATGCCGGAAATCATCGGAATTTGCCACCGTGTTGTGGTCATGCGGGAAGGCCAGATCACCGGAGTACTGACCGGAGATCACATCAACGAAAACGAAATCATGCGCTATGCCGCCGGGCTGAAACGGGAGGAACTCCATTGACCATGTCGAGCGTATCGGAAAACAACGCGGAAAAGACACCCAAGCGCATCTCGGTTGACTTCAAGACGCTGGGGCCAGCGTTGGCTCTTCTCCTGCTGTGTGTGATTGGTTTTCTACTCAACCCTGCCTTCGTGAGTGAAGGCAACCTGACCAACTTGCTGACGCGGTCAGCGTTTATCGGCATTATTGCTGTGGGCGCGACCTTCGTCATCACCGCTGGCGGGATCGACTTGTCGGTGGGCTCAATGGCAGCGGCCATTTCCGGCGTGATGATCATTGTCATGAATAATGCCGTTGAAACGCTCGGGACCGGTGTGCCAACCGTCCTGTTTGGGTGTGGCTTGGCGATCCTCCTCGGTATCGGCGCAGGCTGGATCAATGGAGCCCTGACCACCAAGGGGAAGATCGAGGCGTTTATCGTGACGCTGGGCACCATGGGGATCTACCGGTCTTTGGTGACCTATTTCGCGGACGGCGGCACGCTGTCCCTCAACTTCGACATCCGAGGCACGTACCGGCCGGTCTACTATGACAGTTTTCTGGGACTGCCGATCCCTGTCTGGGTCTTCATTGCCGTCGCAATCTGCGGCTGGCTGCTCTTGAACCGGACAGCGTTCGGACGCTACTGCACGGCTATCGGATCAAATGAAGCCGTCGCCAAATACTCGGCAATCAATGTCGATCGGGTGAAGACGCTGACATACATCATCCAAGGTCTGTGTGTGTCCTTCGCGACCATCATTTATGTCCCCCGCCTTGGTTCTGCCTCAGCATCGACAGGCGTGTTATGGGAGCTGGAAGCCATCGCGGCCGTAATCATCGGCGGAACGGTCCTGAAGGGCGGCTACGGGCGGATTGGCGGCACGATCCTGGGCGCACTCATTCTGACCACCATCGGCAACATCCTGAACTTCACGGACATGATCTCAAACTACCTGAATGGAACCATGCAGGGGTTGATCATCATCGTTGCTGTGCTGCTGCAGCGCAGCGACTGGAAACTCAAAAAGAACGGCTGAGCACGGCCCATTAGATCCACGGAATAGGGACCCGTCCCCAATTTGAACCGGCTCGCACCGGACGGGAGAGGTGCGCCTTGAGGAAAGCATCGGAGGAGGAAACAATGCTAGGAAGAAAAACACTGGGTGCGATGGCACTAACGGGGCTGATCGCCCTCAGCGGAACGGCAGCCGCAGAAGAAAAGATCAAGATCGGTGTCAGCTACCCAACGCCGACCCACGCCTGGGCCGCCGGGATGAACTGGCACGCGGAGCAGGCCGAAAAACGTCTGGAGGCTCTTTATCCGGACGTGGACCTGATCCTCGTGAACTCTCCGGATCCAGGAGCTCAGGCAAGTGCGCTGGAAGATCTCGTATCGGTCCATCAGATCGATGCACTCGTCGTTCTGCCGTTTGAGTCCGAACCGCTCACCGACCCGGTCCTGAACGTCAAGAAATCCGGAGCCTGGATCACCGTTGTCGATCGTGGTCTCAGCCAACCGGGCATTGAAGACCTCTATGTTGCCGGCAACAACCCTGAACTTGGCCGCGTGTCAGCCCAGTACATGAAGGGCCGTTTGAAGGATGGCGACAACATCGTTGTCTTGCGCGGCATTCCAACCGTGATCGACAACGAACGCTTTGACGCGTTCATGGCGGAAATCGAAGGTTCGGGTATCAACGTTTTGGACCACAAGCATGCCAACTGGAACCGTGACGACGGTTTTGAAGTCATGCAGGATTTCCTGTCCCGCTTCCCGGACATTGATGCGGTATGGGCACAAGACGATGATATCGCGATCGGCGTGGTCGCTGCACTGAAACAAGCAGGCCGTGATGGCAACGGCATGTTCGTTGTTGGAGGTGCTGGCATGAAGGAAATCATCAAAGGCATCATGGATGGCGACGAGCTGATCCCTGTGAACGTCCTCTATCCGCCGGCAATGATTGCAACCGCGATGGATGCAACGGTCAACGCTTTCAAGTCGAATGGTCCGGTGGCCGGCCGGTACATTCTCGGGGCGACACTGATCACCCGTGAAAACGCTGAAAGCTACTACTTCCCAGAGTCGCCTTTCTAAGACGTCGCTTCGTGTGGGCCGGGATTCAGTTACGCATCCCGGCCCTCAAAAACTCTATTTCATTCAAGAGGTCGTCATGAAAACGATTAAGGGGCCTGCGCTTTTTCTTGCCCAGTTTGCGG
>ERZ1023313.67-NODE-67-length-52671-cov-5.041356_pt1 | contig 52671 bp, 58 predicted proteins | sample MGYA00521233_ERZ1023313 | MGnify/ENA primary metagenome ERZ1023313 (study PRJEB32759, sample SAMN07749866) | skin metagenome | biome: transportation; feature: city; material: polyester macromolecule | host: Homo sapiens | place: Hong Kong:TKO line | collected... | reverse complement strand
TCCGATCTACCGCCCTTCCCTCGGCAGGTCGGGCAAGTTCTTCATCGCGTAGACCCAAGCCGTCACCGCCACGAAATGCGATGCGATCAGCAAGTGCCAGGTTTTGGTCTTACCCGGCACCTTCAGGAACGGCATCAACGCCATCGTCATGGGCATCAGACGCACGGATGCCAACGCAACCGCGACAGCGGCGGGGATCAATCCCATGCCCGACGCCATGGCTCCGGTCAAAACCACCACGGATGGCAAGGCCCACACCGCCCCTGTCATGAGAAGTGTTTCGGCCAGGCTCAATCCTGTTTCGCGGGCCATCCCGGCAAACCCGACAAAAGCAGACGTCAGGATGAAGGCGGGAATGGAAATCGCTGCGCGCGCGCCGCGCAGCATCCAGCCCCGGCCGGAAACGGGTGGCTTCGAGGATAGTTGCGGTTGCCCCGTGTCCTTTGAGGCAGTCATGAAGGCGTTTCCAAATTGCTGAAGTTAGTAAGGATTCCTTACCTTTATCCAGCAAACCTGTCCAGCCCACTGTCCGGTGGCTTCGGCCTCCATATAAAAAATCCGCTCTAAACCGACCGTGTCAGCCCGCCATCAATTCGTATGTTCTGACCCGTGACATAGGCCGCTAGATCACTCGCGAGATAGGAAATCAATCCGGAGACCTCCTCCGATCGGCCATAGCGGCCCATCGGGATTCGCGACCGACGGTCTTCCTTTTCCGGCAAGCTGTCGATGAAGCCGGGCAACACGTTGTTCATGCGCACATTCTCAGCAGCGTACTTGTCCGAAAACAGCTTGGTGAAGGCAGCAAGACCGGCCCGGAACACGCCGGAGGTCGGAAACATCGGATCCGGCTCGAATACGGCGAAGGTGGAAATATTGATGACAGTGCCGTCGCCCTGGCGTGCCATGATCGGTGCCACCAGACGGCTCGGACGGATCACATTCATCAGGTAGTAATCCATGCCGAGATGCCAGTCTTCATCCGGGATCTCCATGATATCGCCCTTTGGACCGTGCCCAGCCGAGTTCACGAGAACATCAATGCGCCCGAAGGCAGTCATTGCCTTGTCGACAAATGCTTTCAGGTCATCATTGTTTAGGTTCGAGCCCGTGTGACCAATCCCGCCCAGTTCCGCGGCCAGCGCCTCCCCCTTCCCGGAAGACGACAGGATCGCGACTTTGAACCCGTCCGCTGCCAGCCGTCTGGCTGCATCCGCTCCCATGCCGGATCCACCGGCTGTAATCAGGGCCACTTTTTGTTCGCTCATGATATGTCTCCTTTGGGCATAGTCTTAACGATGAAGCATCTTCTTGACCAATCATGCTTTCTGCACCTAAACAGTAGAAAAGCTACTGCTTAGGCCTAAGAGCGATGCGTCACCCCAGCCTCAACAAACTCAGAGCATTTGATGCTGCGGCCCGGCACCTCAATTTCCGGTTGGCTGCAGAGGAGCTCAACCTCACACAAGGGGCAGTTGCCCAACAGGTTCGCGCTCTGGAGGATGAACTTGGCGTTCAGCTGTTCGACCGGCTTCCCCGCGGTCTCGCGCTGACCGCACCGGCGGAAGGGTTTTATACGCAAGTCCGGCGCGGGCTCGATGAAATCGATCGGGCGATAAACGATGTATCCCAACAGGTTCCACGCATCACACTCAGCCTGCCCCCATCCTTTGCCGCGCTGTGGCTTGTTCCCCGTCTGCCTGGTTTTTTGGACAAAAATCCGGGACTGGATCTGGCAACACTGGCCACCGAGCGGCTGGCAACCTTCAAAGGCGACGGCGTCGACCTGGCCATTCGGATCGGCACCCCACCTTTTACAGGTCTCAAGAACCATTTTCTTGCACCAATTCGACTGGCAGCCGTTGCGTCGCCGACGCTGACCAAGGATCGAAAGACAATAGAAAATATTCAGGATATGCCGCACCTGCGCATTCTTCTGGACAGCCACACCTCCTGGAACGAGGTGCTAGGGACAGAGCTGCTGCCGGAAGACGTCACTTACCTGAGCTTCAGCCATTCAAGCCTTGCCATCAACGCGGCGTTGGAGGGGCAAGGTATCGCCCTTGTCCCGGAGCTTCTGGTGCAACGGCAACTCTCAAACGGTGCATTGACGTGTTTGTGGCGCCAGCCTGATCAGGGCATCGGCACACGCGGCTACCATCTTGTTTACCCGGAAAACCCGGTCCGATTTGGCGAAGCACGGCAAAAGGTGATTGATTGGATCTGCCGGGAGTTTGGCAAAGGCCGGCCGGCATAAGACTTGGCCCGTTTTGCTTCGTTCTAACGTCCGTTCGGCCCATCCAAAGCAGTGCGCCTTGCGTAAGCAAAGCAAAAAACAGCGCTGGACATTGCCTTATGACGATCTTTTCGCCGACCCGCGAAGCAGCTCTCCAACACCTTGATGATTTTACACCGCAGATGGGCCGAGCCTATGCAGCTCAGCGGAACTATGATCGCGGCCCAGGCAAGCACACATCCGTTTCCGGCTTGTCGCCGTTCATCCGCCGGAGGTTGATCAGCGAGCAGGAAGTTGTGACCGCAGCCCTGCAGAACCACGGTCTTGATGGCGCTGAAAAGTTCATTCAAGAGGTTTTCTGGCGCGGCTATTTCAAGGGATGGCTCGAGCGCCGCCCTGCGATCTGGACCTCTTATCAGCAAGGGCTGACCGCCGACCTGGAGGATCTGGAGAAAAACAGCGGCCTGCGTCAGGCAGTGACCCGTGCGGAGGCCGGGCAAACCGGGATCGACTGCTTTGATGCCTGGGTGGATGAGCTCGTCCACACTGGATACCTCCACAATCACGCACGTATGTGGTTTGCGTCCATCTGGATCTTCACGTTGAAGCTTCCCTGGCGGATCGGCGCAGATTTTTTCTATCGCCACTTGCTGGACGGAGACCCTGCCTCGAACACGTTGAGCTGGCGTTGGGTTGCCGGACTGCATACGCGCGGCAAGACCTACGAAGCCCAAGCATGGAACATCGCGAAGTTCACAGGTGGTCGGTTTGCGCCGGAAAGTTCAGACTTCGAAACCGGAGTGACGTCACAGGATTGGAGCGAGCCGAACGGGCTCCCGTCCGCGCAACCGACACGAGATTTTGTTGCGCCGGAACCGGGCAAGGCAACGGCTCTCCTCCTCACCGAGGACGATTGTCTGCCAGAAACACTGATCCCGGTCGGCATCGAACTCGTTGCAGCCGCGACGCTGACATCAAGTGACCTGAGATCACCACGGCCTGTTCCAAACCACATTCGGTCATTCGAAGCAGGGGCTTTAGAAGATGCTGCACAACGGATTGGACAGGCGGCGACAAGGTTGAACACCGCTTCGCCGGCCCCAATCATTGAGTGGGCGGCAGAAGCCGGAGCCAAGCAGATCGTCATGCCCTATGTCCCGACCGGACCGCTCAAGGACTGGCTGGACGCATCCCGGCCGAAGCTCGAAAACCATGGCCTCACCCTGACCGAAATCCGGCGTCCTTGGGATGATGCGATCTGGCGCTATGCAACGGCCGGTTTCTTCAAGGTGAAGAAGGAGATTCCAAACATCCTCAATCGACTGGAGATCGCATGACAGAACCGGTTCGCATCGGCATCATTGGGGCCGGTATGACAGGGCTCTCTTGCGCCCGAACACTCATAGATGCCGGGCACACGCCTGTGATTCTGGACAAAGGCCGCGGAATTGGCGGGCGCCTCGCGACCCGGCGGGCCGACAATGGCCTTCAGTTTGACCATGGCGCGCAATACATCACAGCAAAGACAGAGGAGTTTCAGAAACTGATCGAAAGCCTCGTGTCCGTTGATGCTGCCGGTGGATGGGACATGGGCGAGCGGACTGGCTTTGTCGGCGTGCCCTCCATGAACGCGCTTGCAAAAGCCTTGGCCAGTGACCTCGATATCCGCCGTCAAGCACAGGTAAATTCGGCCACCGAGACCGAGGGCCACTGGTCTTTGGAAATCGATAAAGAAACCCTTGTCTTCGACCGATTGATCATCACCGCCCCGGCCCCGCAAACCATGGCTTTGCTGGGCACTGACCACCCGATCTCAAAACAGATCGCCCATGTCAGTCTCCTGCCCTGCTGGACCTTGATGGCTGCCTTTGACGATGAGGTTGACGCTCTACCCGCTTCCCACCGCGACCCGGACGCCCCACTGGCCTGGATCGCGAATGAGAAAACCAAGCCAGGGCGCCCCGGCCGTAATGCATTTGTGGCCCAGGCAAGTCCCGACTGGACAGAAGACCATCTGGAACTCGACAAAGCTGTCGTCGCTGACCTGATGCTGAGTGAGCTTCGCAAGACCCTAGACCTTGACCGGAGCAAAGTGGTTCATGCCGATGCACACCGGTGGCGCTATGCCAAGGTCGGTACTCCGCTCGGACAACCGTATCTTTCAAACGCATCCAAAACGCTTTTTCTGGGCGGTGATTGGTGCCTCGACGCCCGTGTGGAAGCTGCGTTTCAAAGCGGCACTGCAATCGCGGAAACCCTTCTAAACGAGCTGTGACGCAGCATTTTCAACGAATACACCGGTCAAACCGACCTCATTCCCGAACGAGAGAGGCAGCAAGCATGGATTTGCCGATCGAGAACGTCCAAACCTATCCACGGCCACCGATTGTCGAACCGGTGCCGCAGCGGATCCTCGTTGTTCTCGGGTCCGTGGAGATCGTTGATACCACGCGGGCCCTGCGGGTACTCGAAACCCATCACCCGCCGACCTATTACATTCCCCCGGAGGATGTGAAAGCTCATTTGCGCCGCCTCCCGCAATCCACCCTCTGTGAGTGGAAAGGCGCCGCCACCTATTTCGATGTGTCGGCCGGCACCCGGACGGCACGGGCCGCCGCATGGTGTTATTCGCGGCCGACACCCGAATTTCAGGCGCTCAAAGACCACTTCGCGTTCTACCCCGGGAAAATGGATCTCTGCCAGGTGGGTTCAGAGCGCGTCGATCCGCAAGCCGGAAAATTCTACGGCGGCTGGCTGACCCCGAACCTTCAAGGAATGCCCAAAGGCGCTCCGGGGACTGAACACTGGTAACCGGATCAAACCAACTCCCACGAACGACAACGGGCGCCCAATGGGCGCCCGTTTGGTTTTGATTTCAATACCTTCAGTCCGCTAGCGGAACTTTCGGAACAAGGCTCTTCTTCGACGAACCGCCTTTATCCGTCGGCTTTGACGCCTTGGTGGTCGTCGCTTTGGCTGCCGGTTTGCGTTTGCGCTTTGGCTTTGCCTTGGTAGCCGCTTTCGGCTTGGCCTTTGGCGGTGTGGCGCGTTCTTCAACGCTCTCCAAGAGAAGACCGTTGCCGTCCTCGGACACCGAGACCTTGACCATGCCACCCTTCTTGAGCTTACCGAACAGCACTTCATCAGCCAGCGGCCGCTTGATGTGCTCCTGGATGATTCGGCCAAGCGGCCGGGCTCCCATCTGGCTGTCGTATCCCTTGTCGGCGAGCCACTTGACGGCGTCGTCGCCAAGTTCGAAGGTGACGTTGCGGTCTGCAAGCTGGACTTCCAGCTGCATGACGAACTTTTCGACGACCTTGTATACAACTTCGACCGGCAGATTGCCGAATGGGATGATCGCATCCAGACGGTTGCGGAACTCCGGCGTGAACAGCTTGTTGATCGCTTCCTGATCGTCCCCTTCCCGCTTGATGCGGTTGAAGCCCACCGGCATTTTGGCCATATCGGCCGCGCCTGCGTTGGTGGTCATGATGAGGATGACATTGCGGAAGTCGACCTGCTTGCCGTTGTGATCGGTCAGCTTGCCGTGATCCATCACCTGCAGAAGGATGTTGAAGAGGTCCGGATGGGCCTTTTCGATTTCATCCAAGAGCAGAACACAGTGCGGATGCTGGTCGACACCGTCGGTGAGCAAACCACCCTGGTCAAATCCGACATAACCTGGAGGTGCACCGATCAGACGGGACACCGTATGCCGCTCCATGTACTCCGACATGTCGAAGCGGATCAGCTCCACGCCCAGCGACGATGCCAGCTGACGCGCGACCTCGGTCTTGCCGACGCCGGTCGGACCTGAGAACAGGTAAGACCCGATCGGCTTGTCCGGCTCGCGCAATCCGGCACGGGCCAGCTTGATCGCGGATGCCAGTGTTTCAATGGCATTGTCCTGACCGTAAACGACACGCTTCAGATCCTTGCCAAGGTTTTCCAGAACCTCAGCATCGTCCTTGGAGACAGACTTCGGCGGGATCCGCGCCATCGTTGCGATGGTGTTCTCGATTTCCTTAACGCCGATGGTTTTGCGGCGGCGGTTTTCCGGAACCAGCATCTGGCTCGCACCGGTCTCATCCAGTACGTCGATGGCCTTGTCCGGCAGTTTCCGGTCGGCAATGTATTTCGCCGACAGCTCGACCGCTGTCTTTATGGCGTCGTTCGTGTACCGCACCTTGTGGAAGTCTTCGAAATACGGTTTCAGCCCCTTCAGAATGTCGATGGCGTCAGGAATGGTCGGCTCGTTGACATCGATCTTCTGGAACCGGCGCACCAGTGCCCGATCCTTTTCAAAGAACTGACGATATTCCTTGTAAGTCGTCGACCCGATGCAGCGGATCGCACCGGATGCCAGCGCCGGCTTCAGGAGGTTGGAAGCATCCATTGCCCCGCCTGATGTGGCACCCGCACCGATGACTGTGTGGATCTCATCGATGAACATAACCGCACCCGGATAGTCCTCGATTTCCTTGACCACCTGCTTCAAGCGTTCTTCGAAATCACCGCGGTAGCGCGTACCCGCAAGCAGCGCGCCCATGTCGAGTGAGAAGATCGTCGCATCTTGGAGGACTTCGGGAACATCGGCATTGACGATGCGGTGGGCCAACCCTTCCGCAATTGCCGTCTTACCCACACCCGGGTCACCCACGAACAACGGATTGTTCTTGGACCGGCGGCACAGGATCTGAATGGTCCGCTGGATTTCGTCGTCTCGCCCGATCAGCGGATCGATCTTGCCCTTCTCCGCCTTCTCATTGAGGTTAACGCAGTAAGCTTCCAGTGCGTCGGTTTTCTGTGTCGGCTTTTTCTCAGCGTCATTGCCGGAAAGCACGTCCTCTTCTTCCGCGCCCTCCACCGGCCGGGTCTCCGACATGCCAGGACGCTTCGCGATCCCGTGGGAAATGTAGTTGACCGCATCGTAGCGGGTCATGTCCTGGTCTTGCAGGAAGTAGGCTGCGTGGCTTTCACGCTCGGCAAAAATCGCCACAAGCACGTTTGCCCCGGTCACCTCTTCGCGCCCTGACGACTGCACATGAATAACAGCGCGCTGAATCACACGCTGGAAGCCGGCAGTCGGCTTGGCGTCCTCGTCACTGTCGGTGACAAGATTGTCGAGCTCGGTTTCGATATATTCGATCAGGTTCTGGCGGATCGTATCGAGATCCACGTTGCACGCCCGCATGACTGCGGCCGCGTCCTGATCGTCCAGCAAAGCCAAAAGAAGATGCTCTAGCGTTGCATACTCCTGCTGGCGCTCATTGGCGAGCGCCAAGGCCTGGTGGAGGGCTTTTTCAAGACTGCGCGAGAAAGAAGGCACGTGTGTAAGTCCTCACTTTTTTTCCATGACGCATTGCAGGGGATGCTGGTGCCGGCGCGCGAAATCCATCACCTGGGTCACCTTGGTCTCGGCAACTTCATAGGTGTAGATCCCACATTCCCCAACGCCGTGATGATGCACGTGCAACATAATGCGCGTGGCTTCCTCACGATTCTTTTGAAAGAAGCTCTCCACCACATGGATCACGAATTCCATCGGCGTATAGTCATCATTCAAAAGCAGCACGCGATACAGGTTTGGCCGCTTGGTGACTGTTTTCGTCCGGGTGACAACAACCGTTCCGGCGTCGCCACCGTCCTTGTCATAATCAGGTCCCGCAGTCATTTCCGTTACACTCGTCTGTGTCACTCCAGCCCTAACCGTCTCATTTCCAATAGGCCCGCTTAGCATTCAGAGCTGGTCCGGACCTTATCTTACGCAGGTTACATTCCGCCGGATATCCGGCCTTTGGATATGTAATCCTGCCGCGCCCGAGGCACTTTCGCAATGGTCGATTTCATCAACATCTGGGCATTTGCCATCCCGGATGCATCAGCATGTTGTCAATTACGGATGTAGGTCTCTAAAATCCGATTAAAAGACCGTGCTTTGAGCGAAAATCGACCGGCGCTCTCACCACGACCGGGAAAAAAGAATAATTGGGTAAATCGCAAAAACACAAAAACCCGGCCGTCACCGACCGGGTTTTCAAAAAACTCTATCCGGGCAAGGGCCCGGCGTTGGCAACTTACTTGCCGAATTTGCCGATGATGCCTTCATACGGCTTGTAGGCGTCTTTAGACAGATCCGTGACCATTTCACCGATCTTTGTCATTTCGCCAACAAAGCTTTCGTAGGAAGTCTTCACATAGTCAGCCTGAGCTTCAAATGCGGTGTCCAGGGACTTGGAGGCGACCAGTTTCTCAACAGCAGCAGTGCCTTCTTCGAAGGATTTCTTCTGATAATCAGCAACCTCAGCAGCAATTGCCTGAAATCCTTTGCTCATGGAGCCGAATGATTCCATGGCCATGTCCATGCTGTCTTTGCTCATTTTCTGGATTTCATCGAAGTTGTTCATCATGTCGTTTGCCCTTCTCCGGCGAGCCGGTTGCCAGTGCCATCTACTGTGACCCGTCTGGACTGTCCGGCGCGCTTATCGCTTTACCTAACGCAAGCTTCATAATGCGCTGCACAATTTCTGTCAAGGTGATTTTGCAATGCAAAAACAACTTTAACGCGAATAACTTAAGTAAATCCCGAAAAGCAAATCCCCAACCCGCCAAAGGTTGCAAGCTTGAGCGCCCCCTATTGACGGCCAATGCCCGCGCCGTCTCCACACATGCGCAACAGGCGCTCTGCAGCAAATACACCGCATTGCAGCAAAACGGCTCAACTGAGGCTGCAGCCCGAGTTAAAGGAACCAACAAAATCGAAATATTCTTCCACCATCAAGTATAAAATAGGAAAACCGCCCACTCACGCCCTAAATATTCCAACCAAGAAAATACTGATTGATATTCGGCTGATATAATCAAAAATAACAGACCAAAAATATCAATGTATACAATAAATGAAATTCCACACCCGCCATAAACGGGATTTACACTTGATTAACCATAGCAAAAAACAAATTTTTTAAGTGTTTTTCTGGTATCTCCTTTACACATTCGTAACCGTGATTCCATCAAATAGCACCTGAACTTCGCGGACGGCTCGAATGAACGGCCTGGGGCTGGCCGATCATCCCCGTCCACAAACAGAAACGCGTGACCCGAATTGGGAAAAGTAACAGTGTTAGGTATGCGTTCTTCACGCTCTGCGCGAATGATTGGCCGTCTCGGCAAGATGCTTGTCGTCGGCACTCTTGTGCTCTGCGCCCCAACCGTGGCTTCGGCCAATCCGAAATATGCTGGCATCGTCGTGGATGCCAAGACCGGCAAGACCCTTTATGCGGCCAATGCGGACGCCTACCGGTTCCCGGCCTCGCTGACGAAGATTATGACCACGTACATCATCTTTGAAGAGCTTGAGGCGGGTCGGCTTTCCATGTCCAGCCGTTTGAAAGTCTCAAAAAACGCTGCTGCTGAAGTGCCGTCGAAACTCGGCTTGAAACCGGGCAGCACCATTTCGGTGAAAGATGCGATTGGTTCGCTGGTCACCAAATCAGCCAATGATGTGGCAACCACCGTTGCGGAAAACATCGCCGGTTCCGAATCCGCATTTGCCAGACGGATGACCCGGACAGCCCGCCAGCTCGGCATGTCCAAGACAACCTTCCGCAACGCGCATGGTTTGCCAAACTCCAAACAGCGGACCACTGCGCGCGACATGGCGACCTTGGGCCGTGCGATCCAGGAGCGGTTTCCGGAGTACTACAAACTCTTCAACACGCGGGTCTACAAGTACAAAGGCCGCCCTTTGCGCAATCACAACCGGCTTCTTGGAACCGTCCGCGGTGTCGACGGGATCAAGACCGGTTACATCCGGGCGTCCGGGTTTAACTTGGTAACATCTGTCAAACGCGATAACCGGCACATTGTTGCAGTTGTCATGGGCGGCCGCACCGGCGCACGTCGGAATGCGCATATGACTGACCTGATCGGACGGTATTTGCACAAGGCGAGCAGAGGTCCGCGGACAGCGCCGCTGATCGCGTCGGCTGGTCCCGTTTTCGCTTTTGACGCGGCATCCTTAAAGGAACCGCCGCTACCGGCAAATAAGCCGGGCGGTGGAATTGCACCGCCTGCGACTGGCGCGCCGGTCGTGCTTGCAAGTGCCTACGCACCGGTAAAACTTCCGGAAGACGCGCTGGCGGCCAATCAGGTCCCTGCCCCGGCTCCTGCACCGGTTCCAGGCTTTGGCAGTGAAGTTCCGATCCCGCCGAAGGCCGTGAAGTCCCGCTTCAACGACACATTCGCGGTTGCGACATCTCTGCCCCCGATCCCGAGAACCAGCCCGGACGCGTCGATCACGACACAGTCCATTTCAAAGACGGCTCTGCTGCAGGCAGCGCGCCAGCAGGCGGGTATCGATCTGCCGGTCCGTAATGACGAGCAGGCTCCTAGCGCTCCGATCCCGGTACGCACTGTCGCAACTGAAGCCATTGAAGTCATCCCGGCGGCCGAAGTCGGTGCAACGCAGACAGCGTCATTGTCGCAAAAGATCGACGCATCTTCAGAAGAACTGGCGCAGGGCGATGCTGACGAAAATGACCGCGTTGACGTCGACACTGCCGAACCTGCTATCGCGGTCTCTGGCTGGCAGGTGCAAATTGCTGCCGCCGAAACTGAAGCCCAGGCTATGGCCCTTCTTCAGAGAGCTGAAGCACGGACCGGCAATGCCTTGAACAACCGCACACCTTTCACAGAGCCAGTCGAGGCCAATGGCACGACCCTCTACCGCGCCCGTTTTGCCGGGTTCGACAACAAATCTGCAGCCCGTCGGGCTTGCCGTACCTTGAAAAAGGCGAAATTCGCCTGCTTCGCCATCTATGAGTAATTGAGTAACGGATGTCGTTAATGTCTTCTGAGAAGCGTGTCTTTCGCCTCGTTGATTTTCGCCGCGAGGAAACCGGAGCCTCCTTGGTCGGGATGGACCCGCATCATAAGCCTGCGGTGCGCGGCTCGGATTTCCGCGTCCCCGGCATCGGGCGAAAGCCCCAGGATCTGGTAGGCCTCCTCATCTGTCATGGGGCCCGAGCTCGACGCGCTTCTCTCCCGATCTGTGGCATCCGCCTCGAAGTCTTCACGCCAACCGGCAAGCCTGCGGTCGAGATAAGCTTCGACTAGCTTCAGGCTTTGATCGTCCTGATGAGCTTCCTGCCAGAAGGTCTGCAGCTCATCATCTGTCAGGTCATCCAGCCGACGGCCCTGAAAACTGCCGGCGAGGACCGTTCCCGATAAAGCACCCGTGTCATGGTCCAATTCCATTTCGACCATGGCAGACCGGACCTGGGACTGCTGCCCGGCAGTCTTTTGAGGATTGTAGCCCGACAAGTTTCGCAGTCCGGCCAATCCAAGCAGTGACACCCCAAACCCAAACGCCGGGATTGCCAGCGCAAACCGTCCGGTAACGGCGAAAACGCCCGCAAGTATCATCAACAGGATACCGCCATAGGTGCGGATAGACTGCGCGAGCCTGGCCGGGTTGGCCTGAACGAACTGCCGCATCATGGCAATGAAAACGACAAGCAGCACAAGGCCGAGAAGCAAATAGATCATGATGACGGCTTGAGTTGCTCCAACAACAATCGGGCGCCCTGCCCGCCCTTCTTTTCAAATGCAGTCAGTGCCTTGTGCCCACCGCTGGCGAACACAGCAACCGCCTTCAAGAGCTCTGAGAGTTGACGCGCAGCACCGGCATCAAACGGACAGTAAGCTCCGTTGGTCAAGCGGGCGATTTCGCGGAACGCACTCTCAGCAACCGGATCCCGGCCTTCTTGAAAAAGGAACATCGGCACACCCAGAAGGCCGAGCTGCCCAGCCTTGTCACATAAAGTGTCGACGTTTTCTTCCATGCAGTCGCCGACATAAACAACCGCCGCAATTTTCTCTTTTTCCGCCGCGCTGATCGCAGCTGAAAGCACTTTACGGATCTGCGTATGGCCGCCCTGACAGGTAATCCGGCTCATCACTCCAGCGAGCTCTTGGCCTGTTTCAAACCAACGCGAGGCTCTGCACTCGCCAAAGCCGCGGAAGTAAACCAGTTTGATCTTCAGGCTGCCAATCGAAGCCGCTTCCTCAAACATCTCGCCCTGCAACTGACAAGCCGTGTCCCAGGTAGGTTGCCGGCTCATTGTTGCATCGAGCGCGAAGATCAGCCGGCCGGATGTACCCGGTGCTGGGCGCGGCGCTGACTTCACCTTGTCGAGAAAAGCGGACACATCAGCCTCAGTCGAACGGACAGTCTGATCCTGCCGCTTCGCCGGTGTGTTCATGCTGTCCCGCGTCTTTGCCAAGAATGAGTGTCCCTTATCCTGCCGCTCACAACCCGAACTTGGTTCTTGAGACTGTCCGCGTCAACGCTTTTGCCGCAATTGCCGCAGGCGGTTTGCCATCAAATGAGACAGAGTTCGGTGAGATCCCGCCGCATGCTGTCCGGCATGTTCTGAACATCTCCACCGGCACGAATATCCTTTGGTGCATCTTCGGCCTTTAGATAGCGCCACCCCTGGAACGGCCGTTTTGGCTGATATTGTGTGAGGATCAACCGCGGCTCCAGCACCAGGTCGCAGCGTTTCACTCCTGCATCGTCGGTAAATGGCCGAATATCCAGGAGATGTTGACGTGCCTGGACTTTTCCCTTGATGACCCAATAGAGCGACCCGCCATCCAGCAGCTCGTCACGCCGGGTCGGCACCATACGCGTGGTATGGGTGATGTGCGCGCCAAGCCCGGCCGCCCGCGCCTGCTCGACGCGAAAGTCGATCCAAGCCTGAAGGCTCTCGACGCTATCGGCCCCCACACAGAGTTTCACAAGATGCAAGGTCATGAAACTGACCTATCAGTTAACAAAGCAAGGTCAAGAGAGCGACCGTCTGCAGCGGTGGATAGTGATTATAACAAGGGCTCCCGCTCTTGCGCTTGCAGCGCGAAACCGGTCATCTCGTACGATGGATGTATTCGTTACAGGTGGCACGGGCGGGATCGGCTCGGCAGTGATCAAACAGCTCGTCGAGGACGGCTGCCAGATCATCGGTCTTTCCAGGTCCGATCAATCTTCGGAAAAACTGCGCCGCCTCGGCGCCTCAGCTTATCCCGGCGACCTTCGGGATCCGTCCACCTGGGTCGAGCGGGCAACCGCATGCGATGCTGTCGTTCACCTTGGAGCGACCTTTTCGCCCGACATGGGCAAAGTCGACCGGATCGCCATGCTGGAGATGAAAAAAGCGGCTCGGCATCGCAAACAACCGCTGAAGGTTGTTTATACCGGTGGGATTTGGCTGTATCCGCCCTGCAAGGCGGGAGACATGCTCAGTGAGAAGACCCCATTTTCACCGCTGCCCGCCTTTCGGTTCATGACAGAGACCATCAAAACGCTCTCTACAGGGACAGACCTCGCGCTTTCCGTGGTCCATCCTGCCCTCGTGTGCGGACCAGATTTTGGTCCGGTTGCAGAGATGACAGCTGCCTTGAAAGAGAGTGGGAGGTTTGAAACCCGGGCCTCGGAACACACGTTTTGGCCACTGGTCGAAGTTTCGGACCTTGCAAGGCTTTATGCACTTGTGTTGCGTCAGACCCGGTTCCGAATGTCCGTTATAGGCAGTGGTATCTCCGGCGTCTCCGTCGACCATCTTGCAAGCCATATCTCAGCCCGTCACGGCAAGCCCCTGGACATCGTCACGCTGCAGGCACCGGACGGTGTTGATCCCGATCAAGACTGGGCGGCTGGGTACGCGCTTACCCAATCAGCCGACAACACACATGCGAAACGTCTTCTTTCCTGGTCTCCGGAACACTCCGCGGTCGAGGATCTGGTGATCTCGCTTTCCAGATAATCGACACCTCTTTGACCGAGCGAAGACTTTATCAACATCCCTACGGTAGCGTTCAAAGATCAATACCGAACGGATGATCGACAGTGCGGCTTTTCCTCTCGCTGGTTCTATTTTGGATACTTTCTGGTCCTGCACTGGCAGAGACCATCCAGCCGCTTGGAAAATTTCATGTCATCAACACGGCAGGCTTTATCGAGCGGGACGGGAAACGGGCACCGCTTGCATCTGATCTTGAGACAGGCGAACTGACGCTTCAAAGAAATCTGTCGGGTAATCTGGTTTTGACCATCAGGGAAACAGACATCGAACTCTTCGAAATCGAGGACGGGCTCGCTGGTCTGACCTGGAACTCAAGAAACTCATCTGTGTTGGAAGCCGCAGACATCCTGGATCTGAGCTCTCATACCATGCCACAGCACGTGCAAGCCTGGGGCGCGGATGTCATCTGGCCGGGACAAGGCGAAGTGCAGCTGGTGCTTCTGCCGCTGGGCGAAAATGCGTACAGCAGTTTCCTGATCAGCCATCCGGGAAACAGCACGGTGGTGCGTCAGATGGAGCTGCGCAAAGTCTCAGGACCGCCAAACCGCCCAGACCCAAAAGCGACTGTTCCAGCCCCCGTATTGAATTGAACACCATCAGAACTTGACTGTTTCACCGCCCAGTCGGACGGCCAAAAAGCAAAAAAGCCGCAGCGATCGCTACGGCTTTTGTGTTTCGTGCGCCCTCAGGCTTATTTGGCGATGGCGACGGCTTGTTGGGCGTTGTCAACGTCGTTGAACAAGAGAACCATGGCGAGTGCGATGCCAACGGCACCAACTGTCCAAAGTGTCACGCTCCAGCAAGATTTCTGCACGTTTTCGTCCATAAAATCCCTATGTCGTTTCTAAGCATTGCAAGCCGCTTCCGGCTGCAAATGTGGCGCTAGTGAGGCGAGGTGGTAAACGATCCCTTACCTGTTCGCAAGTGCAAAAATCCGGCATCAGATTTGCAATTTTCACATTGCCGTTTTTTTGTTTTAGTTTGAGCAACTTACGGCCTTGAGAGCACTTGCACATAGTTTGATCAGCTTGCCGTAAACGTAAGATCTCAGCCTCATTTACGTCCGATTCCAGGGCAAACACGGCAGCTGATTTGGGGCCCTTTTCCCGCCTATCCGCACGTCCGCTGCAGTTGCCTCTGGATTTTGCCCTGCACCGCTTATGCTGGGCTGACGTTCCCGATAAGATGCGCAAGTTCCAAGTCAATCGCTCTCAAGACCAAACGGACTTCTATGCACGCCCTATCCCAACTCGATTATGCCGCCGCCGGTCTGTTCCTGGTGGCTTGGCTCGGTTTCAACCTGCTGATTGATCTGGGTCCGCTGCGCAAGAACACCCTGTCATATGCGATGGAAACCCAGCGCCGGAACTGGATGCTGACCATGGCAACCCGCGAAGTCCGGATTATGGACACCGCGATCCTGTCCGGCTTGCAGCAAGGCACAGCCTTCTTTGCATCAACCGCCTTGCTGGCGATCGGGGGCAGCTTTGCCCTTCTGGATGCGACCGATCGTATTCTTCAGGTCGCTGGCGACCTCTCTATCCCGGTTTCCGACAGCCGGGCTCTCTGGGAGATCAAGGTGCTGGGGTTGATGCTGATATTCGCTTACAGCTTCTTCAAGTTTGGTTGGGCGTATCGGCTCTTCAACTACGCCAGCATCGTCATGGGGGCTGTTCCGGAGCGCAGCCAGGGCGATCCGGACGCCATTCGGGAAATTGCGGGAAAAGCAGGTGAGCTAAACGTCCTTGCCGGTCGCCACTTCAATAGAGGCCAACGTGCACTCTTCTTCGCCATTGGCTTTCTGGGATGGTTTGCTGGCCCGATCGCCTTCGCGATCCTCACCGTCGCCGTGTTTTTGGTGCTCCTGCGCCGTCAGTTTTCCTCCAAAGCCCGCGCAACAGTCATGTCCGGGCAATTGTCGAACTTTTCGCCCGACGTCAAATTAGGAGAGTATACGGACACCGGATCATCAAATCCCTTCACGTGATAACTGCCAAACAGTCCTGAACGGCAGCCCATCAGGCCTGCAACATTGTCGGACACCAGCACTTCGCGGCCGAGGTCCTTGGCCAGTTCTGCAATGCGAGCGGCGAGATTGACGGCTGGTCCGACAACCGTAAAATCCAGACGCGTTTCGCTGCCGACATTGCCGTAGAAAACATCGCCGGCATGCAAGGCGATCCCGACGCTCATGTCCGGTGTCACCATGCAGGTTTTCTGCTGATTGATCTCTCCGATCTTCTTCAGCGTGTCCCGTGCAGCCAACAAGGCATTATATGAAGCTGACTTGGCCTCCTCTTCCGTTTCATACGGGAAAATGGCCATCACCTCGTCGCCGATGAACTTCAGCACCTCACCGCCGTGAGCCTCAACGGCTTCGGTCATCGCACCGAAGTATTTGTTGAGGAACAGAACGAGTTTGTCGGCAGGCAGACTGTTGGACAGACGGGTAAAGCCGCGGATGTCGGCAAAGCTGATCACGGCTTTGATCCACTCGCCCTCACCGCGCCGCGTGGTTCCATCCAGAACCTTCAGGCCGGCGCGCGGACCGACATACGTATCTAGCACGGTTTCAGCAGTGCGACGCAGCGTTTTGAGTTCGCACACCAAGGCCAACGGCCGCATGATCGAATCGAAAACACTCAGGTTCGCGCCAGAAAAGCCTTTGGGGGCCTTCGTCGCAAAGGTCGCAACCTTCACAGAGCCATCGGAGAATGGCATCGGCAGAGCGATGTAATCGGTGTAGCCTTCTTCACGGAGTTCCTGGCAAACCGGAAAATCATCGTCGGTGCCGGCACAGTTGGCGATATCGACCCGGACCGGCTGTTTTGTTTCATGAACACGCTTGATCGGGCTGCTCTCATAATTGGCATCAGCGTCTTCGCCCGGCACATAGCGCCGCAGTTCGCGCGTGCCTTCGCTGTCCCAGATCGAACCTTCCGCACGGACGTTCGGATGAACGATCCAGATACCAGTTGTCGCACGATCGACCGGCACGCCACCCGCCCGCAGCCGCTGCGCAAGTTCACTAACGATTTCAAGAGTGCCGTCTAGCTGGGGTGCATCGCTGTAGAGCCATTGCACCACATCTGCCGCGACAAGCGGCGCTTCGAGGACCATCTGCCCGCCCCTACTTTTCAAATGAGATGATTGGCATATGGGTCTCTTAACCGGAGAATAAAAGTGGTGTTTTGCGGAAACTTTAAACTGGTTAAGAATTCACCGGGCCCGGAAACAAGGCACTGCTGCGGCCGGTGAGCCAATAAACCGCCAAACCGATCCACTCCCGAACGCCAATGTCGACGCGCCGCAATCCCTTGGACGCACCATCAAAGCCGAGTCCCCAATCCGCACCGCCACGGGTTCGGTAGTCGACAGGATAGGCCGTTACGCCAGTCCATCCGGCAGCTTCAAAAACCCCCATGGATCGGGGCATATGATACGCCGAGGTCACCAAAAGCCAGGTCTGTCCCGGCTTTGGATCGACCAGCCGTTTCGTCAAAACAGCGTTCTCCCAGGTGTTCCGGGATTCGTCTTCCAAAACGATCCGTTCTGAAGCGATACCGAAGTCGTCAAACAGGCGCGATGCTCCTTCGGATTCCGTCGCCTGCCCCGTGATGATTGTTCCCTGGCCGCCAGTATGAATGATCAAGGCTTCAGGGAGCAGCTTGGCGAGCCGGGCCGCAATGGTCAGCCGTTCCCCGGAAACGGTCAAAGCCGTCTCACCGCGTGCACCCGTGACCACCGTATCGACCGCACCGCCCAGAATGATGACGCCGTCATACGACACGAGCTCAGCCGGCCTTGAAAACCTGTCCTCCAACGGCTGGATCAACAAGTTTGCTACTGGAGAAAACCCGCAAATGACGAGGCCAATTGCACCAACCCAAATGAACCGCCGTCCCCACTTTTGAAGCCGCTTCCCCGTCGACATCACCAAGCCGAACACGACCAGCGCGATCAGAAAATTGGATGGCTGAATAAAAAACGCGGCAATCTTGGAAAGATAAAAGAACATCTACTTCTATCACTCCGGATCCCAGACAGGGCCCCAGGCTGCGTTGATCAGCCGGCCTTCAGGACTTCCCAGGGCGAAAATTTGCGCCATCTCGCCGCTGTCGAGCTCGAAATCAAAAACATCAATGTTGGCTTTCAGCCGATCCGGATTGCTGCTCTTCGGGATGGCGATGACATTCGGCTGCTGTACATGCCATCGCAATGCGATCTGAACCGGCGACTTGCTGTATTTCTCAGCCAAGTCGCGGAACAAGCCTTCCTGATCAACCCGCCCTTTGACGATCGGACAATACGCGGTCAGCGCCATTCCAAGATCCTGTGTCGTCTGTAAGAGCGTTCGTTGGCTCAAGAAGGGATGATACTCAACCTGGTTGGTCACCAGCTGGCCACCGGCAAGATCCTGCGCCTGCCGCAACAGCGCGGACGGGAAATTGGACACACCAATCGATCTTGCGAGGCCGCGGTTTTTCGCCTCGACAAGTGCGCCGATGGTTTCCGCAAGCGGTATATCTGGGTTTGGCCAATGGATGAGCAGGAGGTCCACATAATCGGTTTGAAGCTTGCGAAGACTTGTTTCCGCTGAAACCCTGAACGCATTGGCAGCGAGCTGATCCCACCAGACTTTGGTGGTTAGAAAGAGGTCCGAGCGGTTCATACCAGAGGCGCGGATCCCGTCCCCGACCTCAGATTCGTTTTCATAATAGGCCGCCGTATCCACATGGCTGTAACCGTTCTGTAAAGCAAATGACACAGTCTGGGAGCATTGTGACCCACGCAAATCCCAGGTGCCCAACCCAATCGCCGGTATCGATACGTCACGAACAGATCTGAAAATCATTGTAAATTCTTCCATGGATGAAACAGCTGTGATGACAGTCACAGCCACCGCCAACGAACAGGGTCAAACTCACCGCAACGTTCGCAAAGATGGCCGGAGACAATGATATGACATTGTATATGAAAATTGGTGGCAGAAAGGCAGTCTTGGCTGCCATTCCCCCGCTTAAAGACCGTTTGGAGTCCGATCCCTGTTTCGATCTTGCACCGCTGCGCGGTGAGTTTGATGCGTCGGGAGACTTTTGTGAGTTCCTGGTTTTCCTCTTTGGTGGTTCCCCGTTCTATGACGGCAAGCCTGTGACCGATCTTCTCTCACCACTTTGCGATTGCGACGATGTTTATGGCCGTTTCGTAGACCACCTCGTGGCGGTATTGCTTAACGGGAACCTAAACGAAGAAAACGAAGCGCAACTGCGTTCGCTCATGGAGCGTCTGCGGCCACATGTTCTTGCGCCAAGGCCTACGGCTCCTGTTCTGGTCTATTCCGTGGACAACGATCAACTGCGTGCCTGACGCCACAAACAAAAACGCCGGCGACTTCCATCACCGGCGCTCTTTGTTGAAAGACTGAAGGGATCAGCCGAGTTCGTTAACGCTGGTCACGACTTTCCCGACGAGACCATAGTCAATGCCCTCTTCCGGGCTCATCCAGTAGTCACGGTCAGTGTCTTTTTCGATACGCTCGATCGGCTGCCCGGTGGCATCCGCAAAGATCTTGTTCAGACGGTCGCGCATCTTGATGATTTCCTTGGCCTGGATCTCGATGTCCGTTGCCATGCCGCCGGCGCCACCGGACGGTTGGTGCAACAAGAAGCGCGTGTTCGGCGTGCAGAAGCGCAGCTCCTTCGGCACAGAAACGTAGATCAAGGCACCGGCACTTGCGACCCAGCCCATGCCGAGAATACGAACTTCCGGAGAAATGAACTTGATGGTGTCATGGATCATGTCACCTGATTCAACATGGCCGCCCGGAGACGACACAATGACAGTAATCGGGTCATTGGAAACCTGTGCCAGCGCCAGAAGGCGGGCGCACACATCACGGGCCATGTCCTGGGTCACCGGACCTGTAATCAGGACGGTGCGCGCTTCGAACAGATGCTTGTCGACCTGGATCGACGGTTGGGCTTTGGACTTGTCCTCGTCGTCATCGTCGAGGCGTGCAGGCACCGTGGTCGAATAGTTTTTCATGCGCAGGATTTAGCTCCCTTGGCTGTTGTGCCGGTCATGCCCGGCGGTTCTTTCCGGTCTGGTCAGCGCGCCGAGCCGAACCGGTTTGTCCCATGTGTAAGCGAAGAGCTGCGCTCTCGCAAATCTTGTCAGCGTTCTTAAGCCGAAAAGAGTTATCAGACCGGCAACATATGCTCACAAAGACGCTTTTCAATCCGGCCGGTGTGGATGAATGGGGAGTTTGTCGCCCCGACGCCCCGCGATCAGATGCCAGGCCAGCATCATCCCAAATGGCAAAGACGGCCAGACAAACCACAGAGTCGACAGCCCCGACGTCAGCAAATTGAGGACGAAGAAGAACCCAATCATGAAAACACAGGACTGGACCCGCCTCGGTTGAGACCGGATCCACCGGCGCGCCTGTTCAAATCCGTTCGCCACCGCCTGCGTGTCTTTTTCACAATTGCCACGACTGTTGGGTTCAGCAGTGTCCTGCAAATCGTCCTCATTAGATCCAGCGGTCTCAGGAGAATTCCGGCCGCCCAAGCGCACAGAGAAAGTCTGCACTGGCTCGGAGACGTTCTTGACCTGCTTTGGACCAAGGGGTTCGAAACCGAGCGCCAGTTTTGTGCGGACCTGGTCGTAAACCGATTGCGACAGCATAATGCCGCCCTTTGGCGCCAGTTCCTGCAGGCGTGCGGCGACGTTCACGCCATCACCATAGATGTCATCGCCCTCAATCATGATATCGCCGAGGTTCAACCCGATCCGGAACTCCATGCGGGTCGCGTCCGGCAACTCGGCGTTCTTATGAGACAGCTCGTTCTGGATTTCGACGGCGCATTGGACCGCTTCAATCACCGAAGAAAACTCGACGATGACCGCATCACCCCATGTGTTGACGATGCGCCCGTTATGGCGGGCTGTGAGGGAGGACATGATGCTGCGGTAGGTTTTCAGACGATTCAGCGTGCCGTCTTCATCCTGCTCCATGAGCCTGGAATAGTGTGCAACATCTGCACACATGATCGCGGCCAAACGGCGCTTCGCCCGTTCCATCCATCTACCCCTGATTGCCCGGCACCCGATAACAAACTTGTGACCGGCACCTTAGTTAGGAATGGGAATCTTCGGCTGAAATTGCAAGGAAAAACCTTTGTCAATTGTCGCAATGCCAACCGTCAGATGAGTTCCGGTCGCAGTATCCTATTGCGTTTCAGCCAGCGTTCTCAAAGCGTTCAGCGCATCTTCGGCCCGTTCTTCGGGAACAAAAACATGGTCGTGAAAAAACGCCGCAACCACGTTTGCCGGGATGCCCTGCTCCGCCAAGGCTTTGGCAACAGCTGCCGTCAATCCAACTGCTTCAAGCGACGAATGCACTGTCAGTGTGATCCTGCGGAACCATTCTGCTTCTGCCAGTCCGAGCTCACGTGCCCGTTCCAGCGGGAGTATGGCCGTCATGCCTTCCGTTTCGGAAAAAAGACCGATCGGTTCGTACTCGGCGAGTTCAACCAGGCTCTTGGTCGCGAACGTGCAAAACACATAGGGCTCGGGATCAAGCATCGGCCGCATATGGGAGATCAAGTTTTGAAGGTCGGTCTCACCGGTCATGATTGTTCATTTCTATCAGTTAACTGAAGTTCTAGAAGCGCGGCCATCGTCCCCGCCCAGCATCCCGGCCTGCAACATGCCAGTAAACCAAACCGGCGAGCGCACCGGAGCTCATAAACGACACAAGATCAAACAGGGTATACAACTGATCATCTATCACTCTGGTGACCCCAAAACCTATAACTGCGCCGGACAACGTGTAAAAGATCGAATGTCGTATGTGAAATATCTCGGCTGTTATGAGAATGAAAGTAACGGGCAAAATACTCAGAGCGTAAGCAAAGAAAACCAAAACAAGTGTCACAATGAAAACTGCGGAGATCGAACCAGTTGGCCGGTCAATTGCCTCTGAGAAATAGCCAGATAGCAATAACAAGAAAATCAACAAAACTATTGCGGCTGTGACGCATCCATAAAAATACCCTTTCATTATCCGCCAGAGGGCAAAATCTTCATGTGCAGTCAACTGTTTCCCCTGACACAGACTTCGAAAGCCCGAGACTAAACACCCGCCAGAAACACAACAAGAAGACCACTGCCGATGGCCAAAACTTTCTGCAGCGGCTTTGTAAACCCGATCACGCCAAAGGAAATCAGGGCGAGACCGAGCCCGATCTTGGCCGCAGCCAACAGCGCGAAAGTTGGCGCTTCCGACAGGGCAATCACCGACGGGTTGGCGATCATCGCCAAGGGAATGACGTAAAGCCCAATGCCCAGCGCCATCGCCGTGAAAGCCACTTTCAGCCAGTTTTCGCCGATCATCCCGGCTGCAATGAAAACCGCCCCACAGACTGGGGGCGTGATGGTAGAAATCAGCGCGAACCAGAATACAAACAGATGCGCCTGAAGCGGCTCAAGGCCCTGCTCGATGAGCGCTGGTCCCGCAACAGACACACAGATGACGTAGGCCGCCGTCGTTGGAACTTCCATGCCCAGAACCAGACAGGCGATCGCTGTCAGCAACAGCGCCGGCCACAAATACCCCCCAGACCCGGAAAGGATCAACGAGGTGATTTTTACACCGAGCCCGGTAATCGCGAGAACACCGATGATGATCGAGGCGCAGATGATGATCGAGGCGATGACGGAGACTTGGCGCGCTGCATTTAAAAAGGCGCTTTCCAACCGTCCAAGGATCTCCTTGCCCGAAGCCACACCTTTCGCAGTGAAAAACAGAAGGACAAAGCCTGCCAGAATGGCGAGGCAGGCCGCATATTGCGGTGTGTATTTCGCGCCAAACATTCCGTAAAGCAGCACCGCAAACGGCACCATGAAGAAAGCCGAGGTGATGAGCACCTGGCGGACCGGTGGCTGATCCTCCTTCGCAACGGCTTTCAGATCATGATGACGGGCATAGGCGTTGATCCCGATCCAGACCGCGAAAAAGTAGAGGATCGCCGGCAACAGCGCGGCCATCATGATCTGCGTGTACGGCACCCGGGTCAGTTCGACCATGACAAAGGCGCCTGCCCCCATCAGCGGCGGCATGATCTGGCCACCAGAAGACGCAACAGCCTCAACAGCGCCAGCCAAACGTTTGGGATATCCCAGCCGGGTCATCGCCGGCAGTGTGATTGCGCCGGTTGAAGCGACATTCGCCGACGCCGAACCGGAAATGGACCCAAAGAGGGCCGAAGACAGCACGGACACCTTCGCCGCACCGCCCTTGAGACGGCCCGCGGCGGCCGCTGCCAGATTCATGAAGCCTTGGCCCGCTTCCCCGGCATTCAAGACCGCGCCGAAGATCACAAAGATCGCAACCACATTGACCGACACCCCGGTCAGGCTGCCCCAGATCCCGCCTTCGGCGATGGTGAGGGTTCCAAGAAAGCTGGCCAGCGGTGTTCCGGAATGCCCGAATTCACCGGGAATATGCTGGCCGAACAACCCGTAAGCCAACGCCAGAGCAGCCACAATCGGCAGTGGCCAGCCGATCGCCCGGCGGGCACCCTCCAAAACCACGATCAAAAGAAGTGTCGCCAGCCAATACTGAAAAGAGCCTTCCAGAAAGCCGTATTGATCGGACAACATGTCCTGATTGATTGCCACCCAAAGGCATGCAGCGACACCGAGGACACACAGCACAACCCCGCTTGCACGCTTGAGCAATCCGCCTTCAACGAACAGGAAGATCCACGGCAAGGCCAAAGCAAGGTGCAGCGGCCGGCTGACAAGGTTCGGCACCAAGCCGGAAAAGATCAGCCCGAGGTGAAACACCACGAGGATCACGGCAAGGCAAAGCATCAGGGTTCGCCAGACAGGCGACGTCGGGGTGTCAGTGCTGATCATGGAAACTGTTCAAAAAAGAGAGATCCGGCGCCAAATGAGCGCCGGACCGGGAGACAATTGCGTTACTTTTGAGCATCCGTGAGATCGATGCCTGCTTCCTGGTAATAGCGGACGGCACCTGGATGGATTTTGCCGGTGATGTTTTCCATCAGACCCTGATCCACGCCGTTCCACCAAGCTGCGCCCTCACCCATCTTCGCCTTCTGCTCCCAAAAGGTCTTGGTCAGGGCGTAGGCCGTGTCGTCGTCCATCGCAGTCGTGGTGAAGGCGACCACCGGCAAGGATGTCGTGGTGATGTCCTCGCTCTGTCCGGCATAGGTGCCAGCTGGAATGACCAGCTTGGCCCGCTTGGATTGCGCGATCTGATCATCAGACAATGAAATGACATTCACTCCAGTCGATGCAGCCGCTTCAATGACGTTCGGTGCCGGCCAGGACCCGGCGGTTACAAATCCGTCGATTTGGCCATTCTTGAGCGCTGCAACCGCGTTGGACAGCTCAACCTCGGCAAGATCTACCTTGCCTTCCAGGCCGAACAGTTTGAGATACTTCTCTCCTTCACGCGCCCCAAAAGAGCCTTTGCCGAGCAAAATGGTTTTGCCTTCCATTCCGGCGAAATCGGTCACACCACTCTTTTCAGACATGACGAAGTGCATGGTCAGCGAAGGGATCGGAAAGAGGGCGCGGATCTCGTCGAATTTTGGATCACCCTTGCCCTCGAACATGGCTTTGCCGCCCTGGGCAAGCCTCACGAGCACCGGTGGCGTCGTGAAGACATAGTCTCCGCCGCGCGCGCGGGCTTCCATCACGTTTTGAACAGAACCCTGGCTTTCTTCAACGGTGACGATGATGTCGCCATTGCTGCCTTCCTTGACCGCTTCTGCGATCTGAACGCCCATTTGGTAGTAGGACGAGGTGGACTTCGCCGACTTGTAAGTGATGCGCGTTTCCGCTTGTGCTTGAACGGCACCAAAGGACAAGGACAGGCCAATGGCCAGTTTCAAAAGGCCGGTTTTCATGCGTTCGCTCCCTATGGTTTTGATCAACGTTATTGGGAGCGCATCCAAGGCGCAATGCTATTACAAGCAGAAATGGTACGTCGGTTGTTCAAACTGGATCAGCTTGACCATAAAACGTCCAATAAACATCAGAAGCCTAAGCCGGAGATTATCCGGCAATCCAAGGCCGTTCAGGCGATGGTTGGCTCCCAAATTCCCTTAACAGGCTCGGCTTCTGAGTCTCCCGGCCATGGCGGCATGGAGATACAAATGAATTTCAGCGGCTGTTCGCCGTCGCAGCGGTATTGAAACGCAGTCCCAACCGGAATGTCGATCGACACTCCAGCTTCCAAAACCACCGTCTCTTCACGTCCTTCCCTGGCACGCCAGATTTGACCGCGTCCCTCTAGCACATGCCAGAACTCACTCACCGTTTTGTGGCGCGTTGCCTTGTTGATCTGCCCGGATGGAACAGTGCTGTGGATCATGTTGCCGGTCTCGCCATCCATGATGAAGCGGATCTCGGCACCTGCAGGCGACATGGCATCGGGCTTATCAGCCAACGTTGTGGTTTTCATTGGCCCTCCGTTCCTTTCAGGTTCAAGGCCATATTGCACAAGAGTTCGAACATGATCGACACGCCCAGAAAGGCCGTCCCGCCGCTTTGATCGAACGGCGGCGACACCTCAACAAGATCCGCTCCGACAATATTGACCCCGTCGAGCATGCGCGCGACTTGCAGCGCTTCAAATGAGTTCGGCCCGCCCACTTCCGGTGTTCCGGTTCCTGGCGCAAACGCCGGATCGACAAAATCGATGTCGTAGGAGACATAGGTCGCGCCTTGACCGGCGATCTCCTTTGCCTCCGCTAGGACATCCTGCACCCCGCGTGCGAAATACTCCTCGATGGCAATCACCCGAATGCCCACACTTTCGGCAAAGTCGCGGTCTTCAAAATCATAGGCCGTGCCCCGGATTCCGATCTGCACGACCCGTTTGGGATCCAGCAGCCCCTCCTCGACCGCGCGCCGGAAGGGCGTTCCGTGGGTGTATTGCATGCCGCCGAAATAGCTCTTGAACAGATCCGTATGGCTGTCGAAATGGATCATCCCAACAGGGCCGTGCTTGTTTGCAATTGCTCGGAGTATCGGCAGGGAACACAAGTGATCACCACCCGCTGTCAGCGGTACAACACCCGCCTCCAGAACGTCATCATAGAACGCAGTCATGCGGTGCAGGCTGTCGTCGACGCTTGCCGGGTTGGGGCCGACATCACCAAGATCCGCGCAATTGACCAGTTCAAACGGCCGGACGCCGGTGTCCCCGTTTTGAGCCCGGATCATTGTCGAGGCATCCCGGAGCTGCCGCGGGCCGTGGCGCGGCCCCGGCCTGTTGGTCGTCCCGCCATCCCACGGCGCCCCGATCAGCCCGATCTGCACGTCTGCCAGACGTGGGCTGTCGAGTTCGACATGCGGCAGCCTCATGAATGTCGGCACACCGGCAAAGCGCGGCAGGTCGAACCCGGAAACGGGCTGAAAGAACGGATCTGACATGAACAACTCCCAAGGCGAGACGGCTGGAGCAAAAGGTGTCTGATTGAACATAACCAGACTTGAACCCGTCAAGGGACTTCTTATCTCTCGGTCACGTGGACGTCCGCGTATTCCCTAAAAAATCAATCCGGGACGACCCGAGCATGGAGACAAACATGGCTTGGGTCTTTTTGTTACTGGCCGGCCTTTTGGAAATCATATGGGCGTATGCGATGAAACAGTCGCACGGCTTCAGTCGCCTCTTGCCAACCCTCATCATGGCGGTGGCCATGGCCGGGTCTTTCGGCTTGCTGGCCGTTTCGATGCGCAGCTTGCCGCTTGGAACGGCTTACATGATCTGGACCGGGATTGGCGCCATCGGCGCTTTTGCTGTCGGTGTCTGGATCCTCGGCGAAGCAATCACCCCGCAACGCCTGATCGCCGCACTGCTGATCGTTGCTGGCATGGTGACGATGAAACTGTCCTGATCAAACCGGCTGCACCAAAAAGACCGGATCGGCGTAGGCTACCACTCGATCCGTGCGCCCATGTGATCGAAATAGCCGCCGGTCTCGGCCGGTGTCAGGCCGTTGATCACCGATAGCAGGCGTTCGGCGGCCTTTTCGGGCGCCTGCACCTCCAAACCCGATTTGGCAAAGCCTTCGGTCAAAGGTGTCCGGACGGTTCCAGGATGCAGCGCCACACAGACCGCATGCGGTTTGCGTCGCGCGAGCTCAATCGACGCAGTCCGCACAAGCTGATTAAGGGCGGCTTTCGATGCCCGGTAACCGTACCAGCCCCCCAGATTGTTGTCTGAAATGGATCCAACCCGCGCCGACAGTGTTGCAAAGACGCTTTTGCCTTCTTTGGGCAGGAGCGGAAGGAAATGCTTCATCAAGAGCGCCGGACCGATGGCGTTAACGGCATAAGATTCTGCAAGTGCTTGGGGGTCCAACTCCCGAAGGCTCTTTTCCGGCTTGCGATCGCCGAGCGTCAAAGCTCCTGTTGCATCAAAAACGAGCCGCAGATCATCCCCCTGCCCGGCAACCCATTTGGCAGCGGCTTGAATGCTGGTCTCGTCAAGCAAATCCAAACCGGGATGTGTTCTGCGGGAAAGGCCAACAACGCGGTCAAAAGGACCAGTTTCATCGAGCACCCGCACCAAGGCGGAACCGATGCCGCCTGTTGCCCCAATCACAATTGCCAAAGTACCCATAGATCGTCCTGTTGCGTTTATGTCGTTACGCAGCAACGGCCAATCGGGATTTGTGGTGACGACGACAATCTTGGAGGGCAAGGCAGACCGGTTTGATTGGAGCCCGATCTGCCTTGAGGTATCAGGTGCAGGTGATGTTCACATTAAGTTGGGCGTCACCATTTTCCTGCATGGAAAAAGTGATCTTGCCATTGGCATCTTCGAACACGCCCGATCCACCGAGCACATCGCGGGTCTGGTCATTGGCGATCGTGCGAGTTTCCGGCGAATGAACTGGTTTATCGACCGTGTAAGCACCCGAGCGGGCATAGAGATTGCCGTTTTCAAAGCTCAGGACAACATCGGACGCCAGCCGGACCTGACCTGCATCATCTTCACCGAGGACCCGGGTTTCCCATTCAACTGAACCGACCGCATTGCCATTGTTGTCGACGAGATCACTGTGACCGATCCGAAGATCACCGGGCATCGGTGCATCGGATCCCTGCTTGACCACTTTGACAACGCGGTGTTCATTCATCGGCGCTGTAACCAAAAATGGTTGGCATTGTTCAAGTGCGTGCGCACTGCCAATTCCCAAAGCTGCGGTGGCGAGAGTTGCTGAAATAAGTGTTTTTTTCAGGGGCATGTCATTCCTCCATGAGTTTGTGCCGTCCGACGCACTGGAGATGCGACCACCCGCTCATATATTCAATAATTATTTCAAATGTTTAATCATTAAATTTACTACAGGAAATCATGGTCTTATTGTAAGACAATCAAACAAAATCAAATCTATATTTTATGTAATTTTCCGCGCCAAGTAATCCGAGAACCAACCAGCATACCGAACCTGCAGTTCCGCACGGCGCCAGTCTTGTCCGGTGATCAGTCCGCGGCAGCGATCCGTGCCGCAAGCGCATTCCATTTCCCAGTCATCGTTATCGCCCGTTGCATAGTCAAAACTGAGTTCTTCACCTTCCTTGATATCCCGCATCGCATGAAACGCAATCTGGCCCCGAATTCCGAGATTCGGTGCACACGAATGATTGAGATGCATCATCGAGCTTTCCCGCTCGTCAGCAGAAATCGGGCCAATAAACAGGTCGTCACCGATTTGGATCTCTGCCGGTCCCAAACTCTTTGCAAGTTCGTCGCGCCTTGAACGATCAAACACATGACCGCCTTTGACGACAACCAGCTCACCGTTGGTGATTGGCGCAATGGCAAAAAGACCGCGCCCTTCAATTCCGCTGCGTCGCTTTTCCACCTTTGGCGAAAACCAGGTCATCGTCATGATAACAGAATTCCTTCAAATATCGTTTGGCGAAACTGACCGATATCATCTGGTCATGAGCGCTCCCTGACACACCGCCTTGCCCGGTGTTCCAGAAACAACCGGTCTGCTTTCGCCTGTGCCAATGCGATTGCCTTTGCATAGGCGGAGTGCGCCTTGCCGAGGTGTCCCGCGCGATAAAGCAGTTCCGCCTTGGCGGCATAAAGAGGCTGATAGTCCGAGAGATCCGGCTCCAACGCCGCAATCAGATCCAGCGCCTCGTGGAGGGCGCCGATCTCCGCCAATGCAACGGCGCGGTTCAGGCGGACCACATCCGTCGGCTCGAAAACCAGCAACTCGTCGTAGAGCAACAGGATTTGCGCCCAGTCTGGCGATGCGCCTTCACAATGGCACGCGGCAATCGCCGCTTTGATTTGGTAAGGCCCAAGTTTTCGGCGCGCCAAGGCAGTTTCGACCAGCGAGATGCCGTCTTGCAGTTCCGCCGACTTCCAGAGCGCCCGGTCCTGATCGAGAAACGCAACGCGTTCTCCTTCGCCATCAAACCGTGCATCACGTCGCGCATAATTGAGTGTCAAAAGCGCAAGGCAGCCTTCGATCTCCGGGTCATCAGGCCGAAGTTTGTTCAATATGTTGCAGAGGAAGATAGCTTCGTGTGCGAGACCGCGTTGATCGTCCTCAGGTGCAGATAAGCCCGTTGTGAAGATCAGATAGACGACACCCAAAACGGCATCGAGCCGTTCTGCCCATTGTTCGGAACCCGGCACCTCATACGAGATATCTGCGCCACCAAGTTTCGCTTTCGCACGGGACAACCGCTGCCCCATGGTAGTCTCCCGGTCCAGGAAAGCGCGCGCGATTTCTCCAGTCGTCAGCCCGCCCAAAGTGCGAAGCGTCAGCGCCATCTGGGATTTGGTTTCAAGTACCGGATGACAGCAGGTGAAGATCAGACGCAATCGCTCATCCGGGATATCATCGTTTTCCTCAAGCCCGGACACCTCAGCCATCATCATGGAAAGGTCCGTCTCGGCGCGATCGACTGTTTGTTTGCGCCTGATGCGATCAATTGCCTTTCGATAGGCAACCTTCAGGAGCCAGGCCTCAGGAGATTTGGGTAGACCATTCCGCCCCCAGTGAGAGACTGCGGACACCATGGCATCCTGGAGGACATCTTCGGCGAGTTGAAAATCCCAGAATTTGCCAATCAGGATAGACAATAACCGCCCCCGCTCGTCCCGGGCGAGGCCGCCCAGGACTTTGGTAACTGCGATGGCATTTGAAGCGGAGGCGGTCATGGAACGTTCCAGACGATTTAAGACACCGCCGTCAGTCAGCGTCAGGATAGTCCATCACGGGCCGTACTTCGACCGTCCCGTATTCCGCGCTCGGGATCTGAGCGGCATAACCAAGGGCCGTATCAAGATCCGGAACATCGATGAGATAGAACCCGCCCAGATGCTCCTTGGTCTCCGCAAACGGTCCATCCATGGTTTCCACTTTTCCGCCCCGCACACGCAGCGCTGTGCCGGTCTCGGCCTCTTTCAGCCCCTCGCCTGCCAGCATGACACCGTCCGCGGTCAGTTTTTCACTCAAGGCGAAATATCCGGCCATCATTTTTTCAAATTCTGGAGTGCCGTAAACCGGCTCGCGGGCGGGGTCTGCATAGATCAACATCATGTATTTCATACTGAAATCCTCGTTTCCTCAGTGTCAAAAACTGTCAAAATCCAAAATCGGGCCGCGAGCAGACTTGTTCTTTTCCGACCAAATCGCAAGACGCTTGCTCCCAAGGCATCCTTCAACCAATTGGAGGAAGTGAGCAGGGTTACCCCCATTCCGATCCAAGAGAGGGCCCACTCAAACCCAATTCAGGTTTCAACACCCTTCAGACGTTCGGCGTCCGTCTTTTTCGACATGCCCGAAAAATATTTTGAAAAAATCATCCGACCGCAGCAACGAGAAGCGCTTTAGAAACCAAAAAGCCCCGGCAAACAATGCTGGGGCGAGCTTGATGACAAACCTCATTCCTCTCGTTAGTCATCCTCGGCCTTGTGCCGAGGATCCATATTTTTTAAAATATTATGGATGTTCGGAACAAGTCCGAACATGACGCCGGAGGGAAAATCAGGCTTTGTCAGAAGTCCGGAGTCTTTTCCAATCTCGGGTGAGAAAAATCACGCTGTCTTGGAGAAGATCTCACGGCCGATCAGCATGCGACGGATTTCAGATGTGCCTGCGCCAATCTCGTAGAGCTTGGCATCGCGCAGAAGCCGTCCGGTCGGGTACTCGTTGATGTAACCATTGCCGCCGAGAAGCTGAATGGCATCCAGCGCCATCTTGGTTGAGTTTTCTGCCGCATAAAGGATCGCGCCGGCGGCGTCTTCGCGGGTGGTTTCACCGCGGTCACAGGCCTTTGCGACCGCGTAGACGTAGGCCTTGGAGGCGTTCATGGATACATACATGTCAGCGACCTTGCCCTGGACCAGCTGGAAAGTGCCGATCGGCTTGCCGAACTGCTCCCGCTCGTGAACGTAAGGAATGACCACGTCCATGGCGGCCTGCATGATACCGACGGCTCCGGCGGCCAGAACCGCCCGTTCGTAATCGAGGCCGGACATCAGGACATTGACACCCTTGCCGACTTCACCGAGCACATTTTCTTCCGGCACTTCACAATCCTGGAAGACCAGTTCCCCGGTTTCAGATCCGCGCATACCCAGCTTGTCGAGCTTCTGGGCAACGGAGAAGCCCTTGAAGTCCTTCTCGACCAGGAAGGCCGTCATGCCTTTGGGGCCCGCATCCATATCGGTCTTGGCATAAATGATCATCGTGTCCGCGGACGGACCGTTGGTGATCCACATCTTGGAGCCGTTGAGGATGTATTTGTCGCCCTTTTTATCGGCGCGCAGTTTCATCGACACAACGTCAGACCCAGCCCCCGGCTCGGACATCGCCAGCGCGCCGAGATGTTCACCGGACACCAATTTGCCGAGATAGCGTTTTTTCTGATCGTCATTGCCCCAACGGCGCAGTTGGTTCACGCACAGGTTCGAATGCGCCCCGTAGCTCAGGCCGATCGAGGCCGAGGCCCGGCTGACCTCTTCCATGGCAATGCAGTGTTCAAGATAGCCAAGGCCGGAACCGCCCCACTCTTCTTCAACCGTGATGCCGTGCAGGCCCAGTTCACCCATTTCCGGCCACAGCTCGCGCGGGAACCAGTCGTCCCGGTCAATCTTTTCAGCCAAAGGCGCAATCCGGTCCTGAGAATAGGACCGCACGGTGTCACGCAGCATGTCGGCGGTCTCGCCGAGGTCGAAGTTGAAGCTTGGAAAATCGTTGCGGATCATACGCTGTCCTCCCATTTGCGCTTTTCGTAGCGCACGAAATTGCTCAGGATACCGACCCGGTCATAAAGCTGCCGGGCAACGGTGTTGTGATCGTGTGTGTGCCAGTAGACATTGCTGCAGCCGCTTTGTTCAGCCGCTGCGTAGACGGCCTCAATCAGCTTGCGGCCAACGCCGCCGCCGCGCTGAGCGTTGTCGACATAAAGATCTTCGAGATAGCAGGTCGGGGTGAGCGACCAGGTCGAGGCGTGCTCAAGGAAATGCACGAAACCAACCAGCTTGCCGTCCTGCTCAGCAACCAGCCCGTCATGAAAGCCATCTGAGAGCAGCCGCTCGAAAAGCCCGTCGGTGACTTCGTCAGCCAGGCTCTGCTCGTAAAACGCCAGATAGGCCTGCCAAAGCTGCAGCCATGCGGCTTTGTCCGCCCGCTCGATCGGTCTGATCGTAACTGGTGCCATATTCAATCCTTCATGCCCGCAAGGCTCATCAGGGTGAAAAGTCCGGTTGCCACATGGACTTGTGCGTCGTCCGACAGCCCATAAACATCAGCACGGGCAATCGTTAGCGTCCGCCCCGGTTTCAGAACGCGGCCGCGGGCAACAAGCGTTGGCTGGGCTGCGGGATTGAGAAGATTGATCTTGTATTCGGTGGTCAGAACGCCGGTGCCATCTGCAAAGAGCGTCAAGGCCGCATAGCCGGCCGCACTGTCAGCGATCGAGGATGTGACACCGGCATGAAAGAACCCATGCTGTTGCGTCAGTTCCGGGCGCATCGACAGTTCCAGATCGACCGCCCCAGGTGCCAAATGGACCATGCGGGCACCAAGGTGATCCATGAAGGCTTGCGCCTCAAAACTCTTGCGCACCCGCTGTTCCCAGTTGGCTGATCGCGGTTTCAAATCCATCTTCAACGCTCCTCACTGGTGACGGGGGATAGCTCTTCCATGCGCGCGAGCGCACCGGCTTCCACCTCTTCCAGCTCAAGCAACGTCAATTCAATGTCGCGCTGTTTTTCCAAAAGCTCTTCGCGCCGTGCAGCGATTTTCTCCATGAGAAGACGCAGCTGCCCGGCTTCTCCCGGTGCACTGCCGTACATGCCAATGAGCTCTTTGACTTCGGCCAGCGAAAAGCCCAACCGTTTGCCGCGCAATATCAACTTTATGCGGGTCCGGTCCCCGGGCGTGTAGAGCCTTTGACGGCCACGGCGCTGCGGCGTCACCAACCCCTGCGCCTCATAAAACCGAAGCGTTCTGGTGGTGATGTCGAACTCTTGCGTGAGCTGTGTAATGGTAAAATAGCGCTGCATACCCGATCCTTCGCGGGCACATTTCCGCCTTTTTACGTTAAAGTCAATAGATCTTATTTTTTCTTTTTATATCAAAAACTTATTTCTGAATGTCAATCACCGACAGATCGGCCTGCAGAACATTCAAATCAACGCTGCCGGATATCCCGTCCACGGTACCCCTCTGGTGGTACTGCCAGAGAACCCAGCCTGGGGAATAGGCTGGTGCGTGCCAGATAGACCGCACCCAAAGCCTGCGGTTCAGCCCATTGCCGCTCAAATACATCCGATAAAACTCTTCCGGCGCATAGAAAATGACCCGCTTGCCCGCGATCGGTTCCACCGCCGCAACAAAGGCGCTTATTTCCCGCAGCACTTCGTCAGTTGTTGGCCGCCGGGCACAGTTTCCTTCAAACTCCAGATCAACAACGGGTGCCAGCATATCCGGCTCGTCCGGCAGGACGGCCAAAAAGTTGCGCGCCTGCGAGGCACCGTCCTTGCACAGGCTGAAGAAGTGATAAGCCCCCGTTGGCAGGCCCACAGCCCTCGCCGCTTGCCAGTTGGCAGCAAATGCCCGGTCGCGGAAATCACCACCTTCGCTCGCCTTGATGTAAGCGAAGGCAACGTCGTCGCGCGCAACCTTCACCCAATCGATGTCGCCTTGGTGATGCGAAACATCAATGCCGCGCACAGGAAAATCGTCCCGGTCCGGTTCCCAGTTCATGAAAAAAAATGCCGCCCCTGCAATCGAAATCACACCACCGACGGCAATGTAGAACAAGGTCCGCAATACCGCTTGCAAGAATTTCATACCATCCCTCGCCGTCCCCATGCAGCGGCCACCATGGCGTAAAAGTCTTTATAATTTAGGCCAGAAAATTCGGCCAAAGCGGCGCCGATGCGAGTTCAAGAATATTGCCGTCCGGATCCTTGAAATAAAGGCTTGTGCCACCCGCCGGCCAGACAACCTCGCTGATAATGTCGACGCCTTTCGACGAGAGGTAATCCCTCCAGGGATCGAGCTGATCATTCGAAATCCGGAAGGCAAAATGCCCATGCCCGCTTGTGTCATGGCCGGGAACAATTCCGCCAGGCGTTTGCACATCCTCTCCAGTGTGTCCACGATAGAAAACAAGAAGAGTTTGCGCCGGCCCCGCATCGTAGGCGAACAGCCGATCGCCAGCGACCATGCGCTTCAAGCCCAAAACCCCTTCATAAAAGCCATGCGCAGCGTCCATGTCATCGACATAGACCGCTGTCTCAAGAATTCCGTCCAATTTTGGTCTGTCGCTCACGTTCGCCTTTCCGATCAGACAGCTGCCCCTCAGGTTGTCACTACAGGCCCAACAGTAAACAGGCTGCATTTAGAATGACAGGCCGTCAGCTTTCATCACCGGATTAAACTCCGTGATGCGATATTCAGCGACGCCCTCTTGCTTGAATGGGTCTTGGTCAATCAGTTTTTCAAGTTCTGCTCGGTTGTCCGCGCGGGCGAGAATGACACCACCCGTTCGTGGTTCCTTAGGTCCAGATGCCAAAAACACGCCTCGATCATAGCCGGATTTCAAGAAAGTCCGATGAGGTTCAAGCAACGCATCAATTTTGGAAAGATCGGCGATATAAGTCAGATCGACCACGAACAGGTTTCCGGCCATCATTGAGAATACCTTTAAGGAAAGGCCAGCTCACTGACTTGGGTGAGCCGGCAGATAAGTCAGACGACGGATAACTTCACGTCGATGTTTCCGCGGGTCGCATTGGAGTACGGACAGACTTCATGCGCCTTGCCGACCAGCGCTTCGACCTCAGCCTTGTCCATGCCCGGAACCGAGACTTCCAGAGCGACCTCCAAACCAAATCCACCCTCGGATCTCGGGCCAATGCCGACTGTCGCGGTAATGGATGTGTCTGCTGGGACCGCGATTTTTTCCTGGCTGCCAACGAATTTCATGGCGCCGATGAAACAGGCTGCGTAACCGGACGCAAAGAGCTCCTCCGGGTTGTTGCCTTCACCTCCGGCACCACCGAGTTCTTTCGGCGTCGTCAGCTTGGTCTTGAACGATCCGGTAAGGGTTTCAACCGCTCCGTCGCGCCCGCCGGTTGCCTTTGCTTTCGTTTCATAAAGCACTTCAACGCTCATCTAATCATTCCCTTACAACGTGAAAACTGGATTTGCCCGAAGGCAATATTTTATATCGCGCACGATATAATTTACCCACATAAGCTGCACTGGCAAAAACGTCAATAGGTTGCGATCAAGTCGCGCGCGATTTATAAGGCGGATTATGAGCACGACGACCAATCAAATGTCACTTCTGGACGCAATCGGCTTCAATGCGCCCGAAGATGAAAAACCCAAAAAAGACAAGAAGTCAGCTGCGCCGGAAAAGTCTTCCAAGCCGAAGAAACGGAAGGCCAAAAAGACCACTGAAACGGCAGCCTTAGCTTCGGATGTGAAAGCAGTTGAAGGCACTGATCCAGAAGATGAAACCAGTGACGTTCCGGTGAACACATCGGACGCAGCCGTAGAATATCCAATTGAAAACGGCGAGAAAACCGACGGTATCGGCATGCTGGAGATCCGTCCTGATAGCCCGCTGCCGCTCGACAAATATCTGTGCTTTTCGCTCTATTCAGCAAACCATGCGATGCACAGTGTCTATAAAACGCTGCTGAAAGACGTCGGTCTGACGTATCCGCAGTTTCTTGCCATGACTGTCTTGTGGGACAAGAACAACGTCCCGGTCGGGGCGATCACGCAAAAACTTCAGCTGGACACCAACACGCTCACACCACTGCTGAAACGCCTGGAAGCCATGGGTCTCCTCACCCGCACTCGTTCCACCAAGGACGAACGGCAGGTGATCCTGAAGCTCACCCGAAAGGGCCGAAACCTTCAAAAGAAGACCGAACATTTTGCAGAGTGCATTTTCTCGTCAACAGGCCTGAGCCTTGAGGAGATTGTTGATCTTCAAACCAAGATCATGAAGTTGCGGGATAACCTCAGAAACACTGACCTCAACTGACGCAAGGTCTTCGGATGCTTAAAACGGCAAGCCAAACCAGAGTACGGCAATGCCGAGAAAGGCAAAGAAGCCTACGACGTCCGTCACGGTTGTCACGAACACACTGGATGCGATTGCCGGATCAATATTGAGCCGGTCGAGTGCGATCGGAATCAATAGGCCGGACAAACCGGCAAACAGCATATTGATCACGATGGCGCTGCCGATCACAACGCCAAGCCCAACGCTTGAAAACCACAACCAGGCGGTCACACCGATCAGGACGGCCAATGCCAGTCCGTTCAAAAAGCTGACGAGGACCTCGCGATTAAGAACCCGCATGAGGTTCCGGGCGCTGAGTTCCTGGGTCGCGATACCCCGGACGGCAACGGTCATCGTCTGGGTGCCGGCATTGCCCCCCATCGACGCTACGATCGGCATCAGAACGGCAAGTGCAACCATCGCTTCGATTGTGTCCTCGAACAGCGCGATCACGACAGACGCCAGAACCGCGGTGCCAAGATTGACAACCAGCCAGGTCAACCGGGACCTCGCAATTGTCATGACATTGTCCGAAATTTCCTCATCGCCCACCCCGGCGAGGGCACGCAGATCTTCTTCGGCTTCTTCCTGGATGACGTCAACGATATCGTCGACAGTCAAAACGCCGACAAGCCGGTCATTTTCGTCAACCACCGCAGAAGATACAAGATTGTAGCGTTCGAACCGCCGTGCGACCTCTTCCTGATCTTCCGTCGCCTGGACGGCGTCCAGCCGCTCGGCCATGATCGAAGTGACTTTTTCGCGCCGCTTGGTTCTCAAGATCTTGTCGAGATGGACAGACCCCAACAGTTTGAAAGAGGGGTCGACAACATAGATCTCATAAAAGTCATCCGGGAGATCCCGCGCTTCGCGCATGTAATCGATGGTCTGGCCAACGGTCCAGAACGGCGCTACCGCGATGAACTCACTCTGCATGCGGCGGCCGGCGCTGTCTTCCGGATAATCCAGCGCCTTTTTGAGCTGGGCCCTGTCCGCATAGGGCAGTTCCTCAAGGATTGCGGCCTGGTCGTCTTCGTCCAGATCTTCAAGGATGTAGACCGCGTCATCAGAATCAAGTTCGCCAAGCCCTTCCGCGATGACTTCGTTCGGCAGGTCTTCCAGAAGCTGCAGACGGACCGCCTCGTCCGTCTCCGTCAAGGCGGTGTAGTCAAAATCCTCGCCGAGAAGCCGGATGAAGGCGGCCCGGTCATCCGGGTTTAAGGCCTCAAGTAGGTCGCCCGTGTCTGCTTCGTGCAAATCGGCTGCAATTGCTGACAGCCCGGATTTGTCTTCCGCCGCGATTGCGGTTTCTACGGCCGCTATAAAGTCCGGATTAAGCCGTTCGTCCTCGTCGCGAACCGGGATTTGCAGCTCGGGTGAAGGCGGCATGTCAAGCTCGGCAGCATTGCTCATTTCGCCCTCCCTTTGTTCCGTGCGTTCTTGCCGGAAGCAGCCGCATCCTATTTGCTGGTGCCTCCAGAATTAACGGCAGATGCACAAAAGCGCCACCGGAAAAGCGATGAAGGTCCACAGGCTTAACGAAAGCCCGTCCAGTTAAGAGCACTTCTTCAAAGTTGCCGTTTCCCGCACCGCTGAGAGATAGTCTCTCGCCTTCGCCGGCAAAATTCTTTCCTCATCGGAAATACAAGGCTTGGCTCGCTTGAAGGCGTTTTGTGCCCGCCGGCTCTTCAAGCACACACGACCTTCTGCCAACACTTCCTGCTCCACATACCAAAGCTGCTGGCAGGTCAAGGAACCAAGCGAAGACTCGTTTGGCGTAAACTCTTGCGAATGGAGACCCGGCGGCCACAAAAGAAGCGCGACCAGCGCAATACGGGCCCACATCCGGGAAATGGGTACTGAAAAAAATCGTTCGCAGGTGTGCTTTGCCATCTCCTAGGTATCGGCTCCCCCCGCTCGATTCGCAAAACCATTTCAGCCGATGAGTAGCCGAAAGGTGCCTAAATGCTCCAGGAGCTTTCCGGGTGGTCATCCTGCTCAGCGTCCAACGCAGCCTGGTACGCATTCACCAATTCATCAGGCTTGCTGATCAGAAAACCCTGGATATCCGAACACCCGGCCTCAATTAGAAAATTTCGCTGCGCCCGGGTTTCGACGCCCTCAGCCACAACACCCATACCAAGGCTCTTTGCCAGAATAATAGTTGTCCGGACAATTGTGGCCGCGCTTTCACTCGTATCCAGGTTCTCGATGAAGGACTTGTCGATTTTCACCTTGTTGATCGGCAGCCGCAAAAGGTGTTTGAGGGATCCATAGCCGGTGCCGAAATCATCGAGCGAGATCAGCACACCAAACTCATGCAATCGAACCAAATTCCGATGGATTTCTTCGAAACGCTGGTCCAGGAGCACCGTTTCCGTGATTTCAAACTCAAGCCGCCCCCGCAGAACCTTCAGATTGTCCAACTGGCGCGCAACGCGATCCGGGAATTCCGGGTCGCACAGCTGAGACGTCGATAGATTGATCGCTAAACGGCCAGGATCAAATCCCTCATCGATCAGCTTTGCAAAGTCACGGCATGCCGCCTTGATCACGGCGCATCCCAGGGGAACACCGAGGCCCGCATCCTCAGCGATGGCCACGAACTCGGCAGGCGATACAGGCGTTCCGTTTTGCGCCCAGCGCGCCAAAGCTTCAAAACCAACCAAACGGCCCGTTGCCGCCTCAACCTGAGGCTGGTAGGCAACAGTAATCTGGTCGTTCGCGATCGCTGCCTTCAACCCTTGCGCAAGGTCTTGGCGCCGCTCAAGGCTACGCCGGTAAAGCTCGTCGTAACATCGCCATCCGTTCCGACCGGATGCTTTGGCCTGGTAGAGCGCAAGGTCTGCACTCTTGAAGATTTCAGTAGATGTGTCTCCATCGGCCGGCACGCGTGCCAAACCCATTGAAACCGTTGAAGGGATTGTTCGCGACCCTAGCTGGACCGGCTGGCAGAGCGCGGCATGGAGGCCGGGCATATCGGAGAGCCCACCATCAAGGCCACCAAGGCCCGGAACGATAAATGCAAACTCATCGCCACCAAGACGCGCGACCGTACCGCCACCGGCCTGGTCAACAAACCGTTCCAGACGGGCAACGGTTTCCTGCAGCAGAAGATCACCGGCATCATGCCCCAGTGTATCATTGACAGATTTGAACTGATCCAGGTCCACGATCCCGAACAGCGCGCTCTCTGATGCCGCCTTTGCTCTTTCCGCTATTTTGGAAAGCTCCCGGATCATGACGTTCCTGTTGGCAGCGCCTGTCAGCGAATCCGTATCGGCAATCCGGCGGATCTCTTCTTCCGCCCTTTTCAGAGATGTTACATCTGTGCGCACGCCAACGCTGACACCCCTGTCTGAAACCCGTTCACGAATTTGGACCCATCGACCATCGGTGAGTTTTTCCACCAAGATGGACTTGGGATTTCGATACGATTCCAATCGCCGCTTTAACCAGCGCTCCTGTTTTTCCGCAGTATCTCCAGCATCCGCATAAAGCCCTATGTCGAGGCCATGCATCAACATCTCGCGGAACGTAACCCCGTCCTCAATGGCAGGCGCCGTATCGGCATAGTTGGAACGGTAAGCTTGATTGCACATGATCAAACGGTCGTTGCTATCAAATGCAACAACAGCGTCTGGAATTGTTTCAATCACATCCCTCAGGAGGGTCCTCGCCTCTTCAAGCTCGCGCTTATGGTTTTCCTCAGCTGTGATGTCCACAAAACTGGCCACCACTTCTTGGTCTCCCGTCGGCGTAGATCTCGTCGGCCTCGCATTCACCCTCAGCCATTGTACCCCACCATCGGGACGTTTGACCCCAACAATCTGGTTCATGACCGGCTCGCCGGTACGCAGCGCAACGGTCGACGGCATTTCTTCTCCGCCCATTGGACGGCCATCAGGAAATATTGTGCCCCAAGTCGGGTCCATGATTTCCTGACCACGCATTTGCGCTTCGCTCATATGAAGAAGACGGCAAGCCTCCGGATTGGCGGCAATAATTTCGCCGTTTTGACCATGAAGGACCACACCCGCCGTGACGTTGTCGACAATCGCCTGCAATCGCTGCCGACTCTCAACGAGAGCAGTCACATCGGCCTCGATCGCCATATACCCGGTCAAAACACCAGCATCATTTCGAAGCGGGCGAATTTCCATATCCAGCCAATACTTTTGACCAGATTTTGATTGATTGAGTATGGTTTCACGAACCGGTTCACCGGCACGGATAGCGGCTGTCAGGCGTGCGGACGTTTCAGGATCGGTTTCGTCACAGCGCAGGAAGTGGCCAGGTTTACGGCCTGCGACTTCTTCCAAGGCGTATCCAGTCAGTTCTTCGAAAGCCGGGTTTACCCATTCGATGGCACCATCTGCATCTCCAACGATGACTGGTGTTCTCGTCGCATTGATAATCTGATCGGCAAATTTCAGACGCCGGGTCAAAGCTTCACGGCGGGTCACATCGCGCGCAACGCCCCAATGGCCGAGAAAAATGCCCTTGGAGTCGTAACGTGGCTCGCCGTGGACTTCAAAATGAGACGCAGATCCATCGCGCCCTCGGAGCTCACAGATTAAGCCCTCAATGGCTTGCCGGTTGGTCAAGACATCATGGAATTTTGCCGGGTTGCCGTCGAGGTCCGCTTTGTCTTCTATGATTTCCCAGAGCTTGCTGCCGGTCCAGTCCGGGAATTGCTTGACCATCAAGCCATCATCGCCCTTGATGCGCGTCAGTCGATGTTCTGCATCCGCTTCCCACAACCAATCGGACGAGAGGGCCAAAAGAGTTTCCAGACGCGCTTGCGCCGCAGCTTTTTGCCGTTCTGCCGCCACAAGCGCAGTCTTGTCTGTCGCAACACCAATCCCGCCGACGATGCGGCCGCCTATGATAAGTGGCACCAAGGTCGTTTCAGACATGATACGGCCATGGCGGGTCTCTGTTTCGGTCATGCAATGGACCGTTTCCCCCGCCAATACGTTTTTATGCATGGTGGCCCAAAGCTCGACCTGCTCCTTGGGCATGCGTGTTTCGTCTGCCCGTTTGCCGATCAGGTTTCCGAAGGCTTCTCGATCAAGTTTGTTTTGGAAGACATACCGGCCAGCTCTGTCGAAAACCCAAGCAGGTTGCGGCAGATTTTCATATGCGGCACGCAGGAGATCGTATTCCGGAGCTTCAAAGCGGGACTTCTCGTCAAACTGAGCAGGTTGCTTCATTGGCACTCACATCAGATCACACGCGCAAATTCCTCTAAGGCAAAACAACGCCCCAACAGTCATATTCATGAGCAAAGACTAAAGAAAACACGAACACAAGCCTGTAAATTCAGCGCAATATACAAAGAAATTTTCTTGAGCTCTAACGTGTGACTTGTTCAACTGCAAATAATGACAATGGTCTTCAAACCCTACCAGCTCAAATTGTCGGCTTTGGTCGGTGCTTTTCAGCGCCAAAACCAAAAGCGGGTTTGCCGAAGCGACGTCTACAACAATTCAGAATTTGGCCGTGCCCGGCCCTTAAGGCTGAATGCCAAGAGCTGCGAACCAACCAACCATCCGATCCTGGTTCACACCAAGATCAGAGCCACCATAAACAAGGTGCGAGTAGATGTGGACGAAATCGCCCTCCACCCAGACCTGGGTGACATCCGGAAAGCCCCACACCTTCGAGCGATGGACGAATACGAGCGGCAAATCATCCAGTGAACCTGACACCCGTTGTGTGCGGGCAGTCTGAGCAATCTGCTGTTCCAGCGCCGAGAGGTTAACGGCCTCAAGCCGGCGGACCGCATAAAACCCACCGGCGAGTTCCGTATCTCCAACGGCGGACCGCGTTGTCACCGCAGGAACATCCGCCCTGGTCACGGGCACGAAGCGGAAAAACAGGGCCGCCCCCAATCCGCATAACACCACGACAAGCGCGACCAAGCCCCAGAGCCATGAACTGCCGAAACTGAGTTGCAAACCGTTCATGACGTCCTCCGAGGCAAAGAGCAACCACGTGAATTTTGCCTGAAGCAGGTGCCGGACAGCCGGTGATGTTTTTCGCCAAAGCGGTTCAAAGCAGAGCTTGCATCTGCTTCATCGCAGCGCACATCAATCAATCCGATAGGCAAGCAACACATCCTTCGGTACGAAATTAAGAGCACTTTCATGAGTTGCACGAGCTTTGATTTTTGGCGCCGCCCCCGCTTCATGCGCCTCCTTCCAGCGAAGGGCGCATAGGCACCAGCCATCTCCCGGCTTAAGCCCGGGAAAACCGAAGGCTGGAATGGGCGTTTGTAGATCGTTCCCGCGTGCCTTGGTGAAGGATAAAAATTCCTCCGTCACCACGGCGCAGATAACATGGCTCCCTCGGTCTAGATCATGCGTTGCACAAAACCCATCCCGAAGATATCCGGTCATCGGGTCGGTACAACAGCTCTCGAGAGGATCGCCAAGAATGTTCTTTGCCATGCAAAGCTTCCGTCAGAAATGGAGGTAAGTTGCCTTTGCGGTCAGTCGCCAGCCAGATAGAGCAAGACATCCAGGCGACAAGACGGACAGCATCAGCGAGGCCATGAGAATTTAGCTTGCGCTTTTGTTGAATATGGCGCGTCGATGAGATCATCTAAGGTCATGCCGCAAGATAAAATCTTGAGGAAAGCGCCATGGTCACCTCTCTAACTGACGATCAACTGAGATCTCTTTTGGAAACTGAAGAACAGGACATGAGCGTCGTATTTTCCGATCCGAATGTCCCGGACAATCCGATGATCTTTGTTAGTGAAGAATTCGAACGCCAGACCGGGTACACATCGGCCGAAGCCGTTGGGCGCAACTGCCGTTTCCTTCAAGGTCCGGAAACCAACCCTTTCGCGATCGAAGCAATCCGCCAGGGTTTGAAAGCCCAAACGCGCTTTACAATCGATATTCTGAATTATCGAAAAGACGGCACGCCTTTCATGAACCGGTTGCGCATCAGGCCAATCTTCGATGGCGATGGTCGACTGACTTTTTTCGCTGGTGCGCAAAACCCAGTTTGAACAGCGCACGTCCGATATCGAACGCTGTGCTCGAGCTTGTTGCTTGGCAAAGGCCGCCCCAACCGAACAGTCAGAGCGGCCAATTTTATTGGCGTAGAGTGTCGAGTTAAACTCGTTTGCCGCCTTCAAACTTTATTGCGATTACAGCTCCACGACGACCTTGCCGATCGCCTGCCCGCTTGTCAGCCGGTCATAGGCCGCCCCAACTTCCGGAAGGTGAAAACGCGCTGCATCCAAAAGCGGTTTCAGCTCCCCAGCATCAACGATTTCGGCAATTTTGGTGAGGATGACGCCGTGCTCTGAGCGTTTGAAATCATGCAGCATGGGGATCAGCATAAAGACCACATGAAGGGACAAGCCCTTAAAGTGGGCGACGCTCAAGTCCAGCTCGACCAGCGCCACTGTAGACACGACATTTCCGTTCAGTTCTGCTGCCTCGAATGAGTTTGCCATATTGGCGCCGCCGACGGAGTCAAAGACAACATCAAAACCCCGGCCATCCGTGTATTTCGCCACATAGTCGGCGACCGCCTCGGACGTATAGTTGATGGCTGTTGCGCCGTATCCGTTGATCGCAGACAATTGCGCGTCTTTGGAGCCGGTCGCATAAACTTCCGCACCGAAATGCTTCGCAAGCTGGACTGCAACATGTCCAACTCCACCAGCGCCACCATGAACCAGAACCTTTTGGCCTGCTTTGACGCCTGCGCGGGTGAGACCCTCAAACGCGGTGATACCAACAAGCGGAAGTGCTGCTGCCTCGCGCATGGTCAAAGACTGGGGCTTCTTGGCAATAAGCCGCGCATCAACTGCCATCAGTTCCGCCAATGCGCCCGGCAGATCGGCCAGCCCACCAGCGCAGCCATAAACCTCATCGCCCGGAGCAAAGCCGTCAACTCCTTCTCCCACGGCCTCAACCGTACCGGCAAAGTCCATTCCCAAGAGGGCTGGCAACTCTGGAGACAGCGGAAGGTCGGTCCCCATCTGTTTGATCATCGTATCAACAGTGTTGACGCTGGTCGCGCCAATGCGCACGAGCACTTGTCCGGGCTTCACCTCAGGATCCGGCAATTGGACAGCATCAAATTCTGCAGCCTCACCATATGCCTTTAAGACCATCGCTTTCATACATCATCTCCTTGAGCAGCGTGTTGCCGCGAAGATGAGATTTTTTATTTCCCGTATAAACTGGCCAATGCAGCATTCTGTTTTCGGATTTTGCGCATAAAAGCTGAGCTGATCGATCCCAGTACAAATTGCTGGCCTGTTTGCCGACCCCCAGTTCTAGAGGGGGTTTGTCAGAGATGCCGCATCCGGGCGAACAGATGGGACTGGCATTCGTTCGCCGATGCACCATTTGGCTCTACAGCACCTTTCATGGAGACCTTGATGGTACGGGCAAATCACGATCGGGCAACACTTCAGCAGCCCGCTTATGAGCTTTTGCAGGAACACAGGCAGTTCGAGATCCGGCACTACCCACCAGCAGCTGCGGTCCGGATTGTCGAAAGCAACGGCCGGAGCGCGGCAACCCGAAGCGGCTTCAACGCTCTCTACAGCTACATCACCGGAAACAACGAAGGCCGGCATCACTACGACATGACCGCGCCGGTATTGCAGCGGGCATATGGTTCAAACAACGCACCTCCGCGATCAGGCACGACAAGCGATCTGGTGGATGGTGACTGGGAGATGTTTTTCTTTCTGCCTGACGGTGTTGACGCGGCTTCCGCAGCAGAGCCGATCAATACACGCATTGAAGCGACGACGCTTGGCGAACGAAAGGTAGCGGTTCGCAGTTTCTCTGGCCGCTGGTCGGATGAGAATTTCGCGGATGAGGCGATGCATTTGCTTGCTAGCCTGACAGAGCACGGTTTTACAACAACCGGCCCGGTCTCATTCGCATTTTATGATGCACCGTCTGTGCTCCCGGCCAAGAGATATAACGAGGTTCAAATTGAGGTCGAGTAACGCTGAACAAGACATGCTGCCACTGAAAACCAAGTCTTCGACCCGACGCAAAAAACTGACGGATCCCTCCCAGCTGTGTGAGGAGCATGCAAGTGAGGTGATCGAGATGGCCCTTTCCGATCACATCAGTTTTGCCGAGATTGAACTGGAATACGGGCTTCTTGAACCGCAAGTTAAAGCGCTGATGCGGGATCGCTTGAAACCCTCCAGCTACCGGGCCTGGCGCAAGCGGGTCCGCAAGTTCTCCGACCGGCGCGCGCATTACAAATGACGATGCGTACGAGCAATTGCTGACAACTCACAAACCATGCGCGCCGTACTTCAGCAGGACCGGCACAACCAGCTCTTCCTCGTCTATTAGGTGGCGATCAAGTTTTTCGGACAGTCGCTCGACTGTATCATGGAAAGCAGAGACAGCGTTTGTTTCTTCATTCGTCTGAGACAAGACGGCGTTGGCCTGATCAACAAACCCTTGCAGATAGGCGTCCAGCAAATGGTGATCGGAGTCCAGCAACTCAAACCCCTGAGAAAGCCGATTGTCTTTAGACACAAGTACCGGAAAATAGTGGTGATCTTCGATCGTGTGGTGCCCATGCAACTCAGAAACCAGCAGGGATCCGTATTGGGCAAGGTTTGATGCAAAGACCTCTGGCGCAATCGCTTTATCAAGCCGATGCTCGCACAGGGAATTCAAACGCGCGAGAAGATCGCGAAACATCATGTGCCGTTCGAGCCAGAACTGGATCAGACCGTTGTAGCCAGCATCTTGCGTCCATCCGGTGCGTGGATAGTCCTCCAAAAGCACGCGCAAGGCGTCCGGAAGCGCGGTTCGATAGTTCAGTGAGAGTTTTTCGTCCATAAGACTTCGCAGGAAAAGGCACCCAACACTGCCGTTTGAGCTTTCTGTCGGAGGCAATGGTTCAAAAAAGTATTGACGCAGTCGGGATATAGCGCTGTGGCGCCGTTTTCAAAGGGCTCCACGTCTTTCGGCATACTTGATGCGCAGTCACACTAGTGCGAACCCGAGCGAGATTGCCATGGAGCCCACCTGTTCTATCTGACGTTTGGTCAGCGGCGGAGGCCGCAGAGCAAGTTAATGACTGGATTTGAGGTGGGATTTGATATGCGTTTCACGATACCGCTCCTGGCTGCGATGATGCTGACCGGTCCAGCCCTTGCCGAAGACGTTGCCTATGACGTCTCCGGAGAAGCCTTCACCGGATACTTTGCCAAGGCTGAGGACCCGAAAGGCCTTGTTCTGATCGTTCATGACTGGGACGGCATGACCGATTACGAACGCAAACGGGCGGATATGCTTGCAGACATGGGGTACAACGCCTTCGCCCTGGACATGTTCGGCAATGACACACCAACCGAAACAGTTGACCATCGCCGGGCTGCAACTGGTGCCCTCTATCAGGATCGCGATCGCATGAGGTCCCTGATCCAAGCAGGTGTTGATCAGGCGAAACAACTGGCAGGTGACACGCAAATGGTGGTTATGGGGTACTGCTTTGGTGGTGCGGTCGCCCTTGAAATGGCCCGCAGCGACATGTCCGGCATGGCGACCGGCTATGCCAGCTTCCATGGCGGACTGTCCACACCCGAGGATCAATCCTGGACCGGCAATGAACCACCGCTGTTGGTTTTGCACGGTGGTGCCGACACATCAATCACGCTGGATGATGTCGCAACGCTCGCCAAAGAGCTGGAAACCGCCGGCACGCCATACGCCATAGAAGTATACTCTGGCGCGCCCCATGCCTTCACAGTCTTCGGCTCGAACCGTTACCAGGAACGGGCTGATACCGCGAGCTGGGATGCCTTCTCGACCTTCTTGAGCGAACAACTCTGAGGGCGTCATTTTACTCCTGCGCGTCCACCAAACCGCGCAGTCCCGGACGACGGCTCGATGTGAGTAAGCATTCCAAAAGCGGTGCTGTACGCGGCTTCGGCGGGAAGCCCATCGCAAATATTTGCCCGTTCACCTCTCAGGGCAAACCAGAGACGACAAAGAAAGTGCTTATGCGAAGTCTGACGTGCCTGTTTCTTATGCTCGCTTTCGCTGGTAACGCGAAGGCTGAAGAGATGGTCAATATCGGCAGCTTTGAAATAGACAGGACCGAGGTCACAATCGGCGCCTTCCGCGAGTTCATTGATGCCACAAACACAACGACGTCGGCGGAAATCGCGGGCGGCGGGGAAGTGTATGAATCCGGCTGGGTTCAAAAACCTGGTTGGACATGGCGAACGCCTTTCGGCCTTCCTGCGTTGGACACGGAGCCCGCCGTGCACGTGACCTTCGAGGAGGCATCAGCTTATTGCGGCTGGCGCGGAAAACGTCTTCCGACTGATGCGGAGTGGGTCGAAGCAGCCTACACGGAGCGCCGGATCTCACCGCCCGCGCCCTTCGAACCGGGTGTGACATACCCCTACCCGACCGGAAAGAGCCCGGAAGGCGCCAACTGTCTTGAGGGTTGCGGCGCCTCACCAGCTATTGACGTCAGTGCTGTATTGCGCCGTGGCACCGGCCATGCTCCAGCCGGAACAACACGGCCCGGTGTCAACGGTCTCTACGATATGGGCGCAAACGTCTGGGAGTGGACCGAAAATGGCGCGGGCGGTCAAAAAACCACGCGCGGCGGCTCTTGGTGGTATGGGCCGCGGCAAATGCATCGGGATCACATCGCAACAAAACCGGCAGGCACAGCAGTAGTCTATATCGGCTTTCGCTGTGCCCGGTCTTTTTAGGCGGAGTACGTTGCCGGTGTCTTTGTCAAAAGAAAACCAAAATTGCCTCCGATCAAGAACGTCCATGACGAAAGGAACACCATGCGTCGGCTCTTGATCTGGAGTGCCTGTTTTATCCTGTTCAATTTGGCGCTGGGGCTGACCGCCTATCTGTCGGGCGTCCGGTCACCGGACACCCACTGGAGCACCGCCAACCGGGAGCCCATCGGCATTGCGCCAGATCCACGCACGGAACAGCAGGCGATCGTTCAGGTCTACGCGGCGCGGGCGTTCAGCTGGCGCGGCTATTTTGGGGTCCATAGCTGGATATCCGTGAAACCGGCGAATGCCGATCATTTTACCACATATGAAGTCACGGGGTGGCGGGTCCGCTACGGCGGCAATGCTGTGCGGGCCTCCCGTCGCGCACCGGACAGCCGCTGGTTCGGCTCCGAACCAGAGCTTCTGGCAGAACTGCGCGGTGAACCGGCAAGCGAGGCGATTGTGCGCCTGCAAACAGCCATTGACGCTTACGATTTCAACAGCATCTACACAGTCTGGCCCGGCCCCAACTCGAATACATTTGTCGCCCATCTTGGCAGAGTGCTTCCTGAATTGCGGCTGGACCTGCCCCCAACCGCTGTTGGCAAGGACTACCTGGCCTCAGGGCTCTGGGCGAAGGCACCGAGCGGCACCGGCTACCAACTGTCCTTGATGGGCCTCCTCGGGGTTATGGTTGCTTGGGAAGAAGGATTGGAGCTCAATATATTGGGCCTCACCTACGGCATTGATCTCAATGATTTTTCTCTGAAACTGCCAATGATCGGACGCATCGGATTTTCCTCCAAAAACGCGCCTTCGGCCTGAGGATCGCTGGGCGAAGGGCAGAGCAACTGCCGTGATCAGCGATGCTCCAACCAATCTTTGATCGGCAAGCCTCTCCTTACAAAAATCGTTCCTGCGGTGTTTGGCCACGCTTGCCGGTAGGCCTTCCTGGCCGATTTTCATCCGCAGGCATGAGCGGTCTAAAACGCTCAACGAACAAGGTTTGGAGGTCTGATGGCGAACATTTTGGTGATCGGCGCCAGCCGGGGCATTGGCAAAGCAGTCTGTCTAGCAGCTGCGGAGAAAGGTCACGCCGTGCGCGCAATGTCTCGCAGTGGAACAACTCCGATGGGCAAAACCGGCGCGATTGAAGCATTCCAAGGCAATGCGCTGGATCGCGGCGACATCGATCGAGCACTCGGCGGTATCGACACAGTGGTTCTGGCCTTGGGCGTTCCGGCGTCCCTGGACATGATCACCGGCCCGGTGACCTTGTTTTCAAAAGCCACCCAGGTGCTGCTTCCGGCGATGGAGAATGTCAACATCAACCGTCTCATAGCCGTGACGGGATTTGGGGCCGGTGATAGCCGCTCAGCCGTCAATCCGCTGCAACGCCTCCCGTTCAAGGCGCTTCTCGGACGCGCATATGCGGATAAAACCACCCAGGAAGCGATGATCTCGGAAAGCGGGCTTGATTACTTGATCGTTCGGCCGGGCGTTCTGACAAATCAACCCAAATCCGGGCGGTACAAGGTTCTGGAAGACCCGAAAAAATGGCGCAATGGCATCATTGCGCGCGCGGACGTGGCCGATTTCATCGCGAGCCGGCTGTCAGGCGAACCGCTTGGCTGCAAAAAACCTGTTCTGATACGCTGGCCCTTGTGATCTCTTGACACAGATCTCAGCTCATCAAGCGATGGGTAGCCGGTTGGATCTCAGGACGTAAGAAAACCTGTCCAGCTCTGAAAAAACCGAAAATCGCAGCAAAAATTCCAGTATCTGAAAATCCATATCAAAATTGACTGCGTATCAAACCCAGATCCCGATCTTGGATCTTGTCTCAACGCAAGGCGTGCTGCGCTCCCCCTGCAGCAAATTGCGTTCTCCTCCTGCTGACCCGCCAACGCCAGTTGGTGGGTCTTTTTTTAAGCTGAATGTCCGAGCACATCAGCAATGCGGTACCGAAGGGTGCGCGAACTTCAGATTTCCGCGGCTTACAGTCGACGCGAAAAACGGGGTGAATACCAAAAACAAAAAAGCCGACCCAAGGGCCGGCTTCTTTATGAACTCAATCACTTGGTAGTGTGATTGATGGTGCGGTCGAGACGCCCAAAATCAAATACTTTTATTATATATTTCAATGACATAAATTTTTCTGCGATACATTTTGGGGTAAAAGTTGGGGTAAAAACTGGGGTAAAGTCTCCTCAGGTGCGAAGGCGAAGTATACATCTATTAATTGCATTTTGATAAAATGCACGTAAATTGAAACCTCACTTTCCCTGCTGACAGGCAAGAGGGTCCGTATGCGCGCACTTGTTTTCTCGGTTGCAGTCCTGTTGCTTCTGTCGCCGCCGGGCCTGGCCCAGCCAGTGGAGGTGCTCTTCCAGGCCGTGATCACAACCGAAGGAAAGGCCTGTCCCGCCGTCACACGAGTGAAGGTCCTTGGAAAGTCGACCAGCGGCACGAGCTTCGTCGCGGCGGCCTGTTCTGACGGCAGCCGCCATGTGATTGAAATCCTACCGGATCTCTCCCTCAACTACATTTCCAGCTGCAGCACCTTTGAAGTCTTCAGTGGAACGTCCTGTTTTTGACCGGCACAGCACACGGCTCTGGCGCGGGATAAAAAACGGTCCTGTGCACCAACGCCGGGCGTGCAGGTCGGTTCTTCTTGCAATTCAAATGCCGCGGATGTCCGGCCTCACGGATCTTAGGCAAGAGCACGCATTTAGCAGCACCCGGTGTTCCGTTAATCCAGACAGGTCCTCGGCAATACAGCGGCTTTCCCCCATGGGCCCGCTGCCCACCAGTGTTCAAAAGCCACAGGAGACCTCGCTTTGGGGTGGCCCTTGATCTGATCATCCTCTCACTCTTCGCCTCTCAAGACGCGATATGACCTAATCACCGTCCTTGGGCAGCGCGCGTGCGACAAATTCGGCCAATTGACATGGAACTTGTGTGATCTATCTGCCCCAACGTGAAGTGTTGTCGTCGACCGGTCAAAAACCAGGTTTGTCGAGGGCTCAGGCGTTTCCCCCAACCCACGCCGCTGCCTTTTCCGAAGCTGACCTTTTTGAGTGGTGACCACCGACCTTCACACTTAGGTGTTGGGGCGAATGACTGAGTCCCAATTCTTACCTCGATCAACTGAAACCCGGATGCCGCATCTGAGCGCATCCGGGCTTTTTTTTGGGGAACGGACCAACCAGAACGCTCCTCATTTGCATCGCTGCGCGTAAAGGTTCTCGTTGAAGATCATCAAAAATGGCATCGAAACAACGTCTGCTCAGCGACCTGAAGAAACAATCGGGATCGGGCAGCAGTGTCAGATCGGGAACCTGAAGGTCCGTTCTTCGCTACGGCATGCAGAGCGATGCACCGCCTTGTGTCACCGCGCCCGGACGGCTCCTGCCGTCGGCAAGCGCACGACATTGCCCGCCCCGCCCGGATCCGGCGGCCCGGAATCGAGCACCACCCGGATGCCCTGGCGCACCACCAGCCGCCCGCCCGGACGGGTTTTCAGGGCCGCATCAAAGACCAGCTTGATCAGCTGATAGCTCTGGGTGGCGGCAAGCAGCTCCAGGAACCCACGCCCGTCCGGGCTCCAGACTTCCAGGCGAAAGCCAAGTCCGGTCAGATGCCGGTCCGCACCGGTGGGGGTGAGCAGCCGCCGGGCGATCCTTTCGGCCGTCTCCGGCCGTAAGGTGACCATTCGGCCGCGCGCGGCCCGGGCCCGGATCAACCGGGCCAGCTCGTCTTCCGTTGTCCAATCCGCGCTCATGTTCTTCTTATGTTCTCAAGTCACGAAAACCGTCAAGCGCCGATCCGGAAAAGCTCACATCGCATTCAGGAAAGCCCCAGTAAGACCTGACCGCGGGCCCGCCGTCTCTGCTTTGCTCATTTGCCTGGAAACCTATCGCAAGACCGGGGAGCGCTTTCCGCCCACCTCATCCCCTGCGACAAGATCTCACCTAGTGGCGGACGGAGGCCAGCACGCTGGCCAACCTTTCTGGCAATGTCTCAAGATCCGCCGACAGCTTGTTGATCGCATCCACCAGCCGCACTTCAACTTCCCGGAGGTGTTCCCGGCTGGCGTATTCTTCGGCCACCTTCAGGCGGAATTCATTCAGGTCCCGCCGAACCCCTAAGATCGCGGCAAAGAGGAACCACCACGCCCCGCCAAG
>ERZ1023313.66-NODE-66-length-53618-cov-5.001718_pt1 | contig 53618 bp, 48 predicted proteins | sample MGYA00521233_ERZ1023313 | MGnify/ENA primary metagenome ERZ1023313 (study PRJEB32759, sample SAMN07749866) | skin metagenome | biome: transportation; feature: city; material: polyester macromolecule | host: Homo sapiens | place: Hong Kong:TKO line | collected... | reverse complement strand
ATTTTTCCATGTAGCCTCTCCAAATTAAGGCGCGGTCAACATGCTATATGAATACACGGTTGCAACCGCAATTCCGCTACGGTAATGACTAAATTAAAACTTTAAATTGCAATATTGTCAACATATTGCGGGAAAATTGAGCAGAAATGAATAGAAATCAGTGCACTAGAAGCATATGCCATCACCGGCCAGGTGGTAGAAACCCCGCTAATGTCTTGGCGGATTTGCAAGCAGAAGTCGGTTTTTATGATGCGCCAGATCATTATGGTCAAGGTAACCTCATCTCAACGTTTGAGAGTGAAGTCGCGGAATTGCTAGGAAAGGAGGAAGCTGTTTTTCTCCCTAGCGGTACGATGGCTCAACAACTCGCACTTCGAGTCTGGTGTGAATGGTCGGGAATGCCGTACGTAGCATTTAGTCACACAAGCCATTTAGAGCTACACGAGGAAAAAGGTTACAACTTGTTACACGGTTTGCACTCGACTTTGCTCGGTTGCACGAAACGCCCGCTTCGACCGAGTGATTTCGAGAGATTACCGACTTCGTGCACCGCTGTGGTAATTGAATTGCCCGAAAAAGAATTCGGCGGACATTTGATTGATTGGCAAGATCTAGTTTCGATTTCGAGAAGACTTAGATCGCGTGATGTAAAACTTCATCTTGATGGTGCGCGCCTTTGGGAGTGCGTGCCAGCATATGACAAGTCTCTCGCGCAGATAGCAAGCCTATTTGATTCAGTTTATGTGTCTTTCTACAAATCATTGGGATCAATTGGAGGCGCAGTTTTGGCCAGTAACTCCGATTTCATAAGTGAAATTAGGATCTGGCAACGGAGGTGTGGTGGCAACCTAATTGAATTGTGGCCATACATTCTCTCAGCTCGCCACGCGTTAAAACACCGACTAAAGTTAATACCAAAGTATGTGGAACATACGAAAAAAATGGCAAAATTTCTTGAGAGCCACGAAACAATCAGGGTCGTACCAGCCGAACCAAGAACGAACATGGCACAGATCCATATGTGCGGGGATAGATCAGCCTTGGTCAAAGCCGCCATTGCTGTCTCAGCCCGCACCAAAGTCTGGATTTTTGGAGATCTCACGGAAAGTAGTTTCCCAAACTGGCACCGATTTGATTTTGTCGCAGGTGAAGGGTCTTTGGACGTTTCCCCGGAAGAAACGGCTACATTGCTAAAAGAAGTTGTGTCTATTGCTGCTCTACAAGAGCGCGCACAATAGACGCGTTAATATAATCGACCACAGCAGTCTATTTGACTGAATTTATTTGAAATGTAACTGCATGAACGGTGCACTGGTAATTCGAACAGAACGTCGCTGATTTCTGCATGTTGAGGTTTTGTCATGCACAGTGAGACATCAGATCAACTCACAACCAACTAAGTAAACTATTTCACATGGCGGCCTAATCCATTGATATACTGTTGTGAACAGGTGGCTCGTTGCACAATAATGCTTAACAAAATCAGTGGATTTATTAGGAATGCCAATTCGCCATATATTCTTGGTGCCGATCATTGCAGCTTGTATCACCCAAATGCGGACATTCACCAGACGGCAGCAAAGTATGCTCTGTAGCGACATCCCTGAACGCAACAAATGTCAGTTTTGGGGAACTGGTCACTAGCGACGGCACTACCGAAATAAGAGGGGCAAAGCGGACGTTAGTCGATGAGTATGGCAATGGCCGTTATAGGCCGTATTTGAAGCACAGCATGTTTTGCCATAAAACGAACTGCAAGATCTAGCCGCTGGGTTGCAATAGGGGGGCATTTGCTGGTGGGTTTGAATGCAAAGCTCTGATATCCTTTGAGAAAGTTTGGCGAGCTATTTTTGAACACATTCAAACAATCCATGATACGGCTTGGGGCAGTTTGCAGCTAAGCGACTGACTTTCAAGACTAAATCATAATCCGCGTGTCGGGGGTTCGAGTCCCTCTCCCGCTACCATTTTTCCTAGACAAATTTCATATTGATATGGGTTCTGTGCAATTAAGCATCCGCGCTCAATACAGATGGACTGATGCGAACGACATGCCATTTCGACCAGATTATGTATCCGCTGTTCAGGTGGAAATCGGAAACTACAACGCAAATACAAAGAGCTAATCAAACATCTTGGTTTGCTCGGTCTATCAGCGAGTGGCGCAATGTTTTATCAGCGGAGCAGTGCCCCGCTGAAGTTTGTTAAAGCGTTTTTGGTTCCATCATTCTTCCTAACCCATTGTTAGGTAAGAAGGGTCAAGAGGTCCGCATGGGGATCTGTCAGCGAGCTGTAGTTCACTCCGAGAAGCGTCACCTGCCCGAGATCCACGCCGTTGGAGAAGCCCAAGTCAATCAGGGTATCGCTGCCATTCACATCAGAGATGGAAATTGCGTCAAACACGGCCTGTGTGATTGCCGACATCACAATCGTGTCCGAACCCACAAGGAAGTCGGTCACAATGTCAGAGCCATGTTCTGAAGAGCCATAATAGTGGACGTTGTCCATTCCTGCACCGGTGGTAATCGTATCGTCACCACCGTCGCCGAACAACTCGTCCACTCCTCCTGCTCCGTCGATCACATCATCGCCCATCCGGCCCATAAGCGTGTTTGCTACATCATCTCCAGTAAGACTGTCGACGCTTTCTGTACCTGCAATGATCTCGACATCAATTAACGTATCCGTATCGCCAAACTGGTCGGTAGCTGTCTGATTTCCAAGGTCGACCGTCACCCCGACAAACCCTCCCGCATTGTCAGATACGAAATGGTGAAAGTAACTTACTTCATCAGATCCATCTCCACCGCGGATCGTGTCCGCCCCTTGTCCACCGACAAAATAGTCCCAGCGATCACCGCCGGTAATGTCATCTGCAAGTTCAGAGCCGATGATGGCAGTGACACCTCCAGCCACTCCTGTACCGTTGTAGGAAACCTTGTCTGTATCGCCGTCGGTGTCGGTGATCGTCGCCAGGCCATTGGCATCAAAACTGGAAAAGTCGACGACGATTCCTTGCGTTGGTGTGCCGAGCGATCCGTAGGATTGTTGCTCGTAGTTCAAGGTAACGTGGTGCGAAGTAATGTTGATGACATCGTCGCCGCCACCCGCCATGCCAATCCAGAACCATCTGTCCTGAACTTCGGCGCCGTTCGGACCGGTGATGATGTCGTCACCGCCGGTCGTCGTGAAATGGAAGACATCATGGAGCGTATCAATGTTGCCGAATGTATCCGTGGCATAGGCATCAAGATCGGATGTGAAGAGAACATCAATCCCTTGCCCGCCACCTTCATCTGCATAGGCCATTGTAACCTGGGAACCACCGGCTGAAGATCCGGTTACAATGTCAAACCCATCCCCCCCGACCACAATGTTGGCGCCGCTGGTCACGGTGATATCGTCATCGCCCTCGCCGCCGGTTATGTAATCATTGCCAGTGCCGGCAATAATGATGTCGTTACCTTGTTCACCATGGAGCACATCGTCGCCCGAGCCGCCGGTTATCGTATCGTTGCCGTAGCCGCCACGCACGATGTCGTTGCCCCCTCGGGCATCTAGCGTGTCATCGCCGCGATATCCGCGCAGGTAGTTGTTCGCCCCGGAACCAAGCAGAACATCCGAGACCCCATCAAGGTCAGAGCCGCGCACCCGTTCGATACCGATCAGGGTATCGGTATTTCCAAATCCATCTGTCGCGGTTCCTGCGGCCAAATCGGCAAAGATCCCGCCCATGCCGCCATAATCGTCATCGCCGCGGTAATCGACGATGTCACGGCCACCGGCTGAACCATCAAAGGTATCTGCCCCGTCAAGACCGCGGAACCGGGAGTAGGATCCTGTCGAGATAAAGACATCCGCAAGCAGGCTACCCTCGATTTGATTTATGTTTTGATCGAAGGTGTCAGTCCCGCCCAAGCCGTCAATGATGGTCCCACCGCTTGCGCCCCATGAGACCTGAATTCCGGTTGCTCTGGGAACTCGGCTGACATCTTCAGAATATCTGATGGAATCGAATTCAATCAGATTTCCGAAGATTTGATCATTTCCACCCCTCGGCGAGGCCACAAACCCAGCATGGAAGTCATCATCTTGAAAACTCGGATCAATTCCAACCCCGAAATGACCGAAGAATACGTCATCTTGATCGGTTCCAGACACATCTAAATTGTGCTCGAACGGAATGTTTGTCCGACCAGTATAGGTGATGGTGTCTGTATCACCGAAAGTGTCGACGACCGTTGCTTCTGTTGCCGAGACCAAAGTGAAAACTATGCCATTGCCCCCGAATTCCTTGTCATAGCGCAGCCGAAGCAAGCTCGTTGCAGCCTCAGTCCGGAAAATCTGATCATCCCCCTCATCGCCGCGGATATGTTTGGAGCCACCGGCGGCATCAAGGGTAATCTGATCGTTTCCTGCACCGGCAGTAATGTTGTCACGGCCAGCGCCCGGATTGATGATATCGTCGCCACCGAGGGCCTCTATGCGATCCCCTCCGTCTGTTCCGATGAGTGTTTCGCCGTCGTCCGTTCCAACGATGTCGTTGAACTCATTGACTGGCGGAGGCGTAGGTGTCGGGATAGGCGTTGGTGCAGGGGCCGGTACATCATCAACAGTTCCGTCACCATCGATGTCACCAACTGTCTGGTCGTTGATAAGGTCATCGGAGATGAAGCCACTGCCGTCCGAAGCTGCAATCGTATCGGATATGGCTTGAGCTGCTTCATCCGGATTGTCAGACCCGGCGGCGTTGCGGATTTCGTCCGCGGCATCGCCCTGGACGACTTTTTGGGTTTTGACGATTTCAACCAGCGTGCTTTCGATTGCACTTCCAGCGGCGCCAGGCTCCAACGCGTCAATACGGTCCGCAATTTCTCTATTGGCCGCAGCAGCAATCGCTGCAGCGCTGTCTGCGATCTGGTCCACACGGTCCGCCGCATCTCCAGATAATGTATTGGCGGCTGCGCCCTTGATTACGTCAATCAGGAGATCTCCTGCATCGTTGCCTGCATCCCCATCCGACCCGGCGGTAGAACCGAGATCGACGGTTTGGCCCTCAGCTGTGGAACCCAACCGTTCAGCAAGGGAAGCGAACATGGCAGTACTTGCATCTTCGGCGCTGACACTGCCATCCGCCCCTGCAATGGCTGCGGCGCCTTGATCGACAATGTTGAGAAGTTGGACACTGGCAGAATAAAGACGTGCGCCATCAGAATCCGACACGGCATCCGCACTGCCGTCACTATCCCCCTCTGTAGCTTCGGTGACAAAGTCAACCTTTGTGATATCAGCGTTGATGTCGGAAAGGCCAAGCAAAGATTTGAGCTGGTCTTGCGCCTCTGCGGCCTTTTCTGCATCACTCCTGTTAGCGTCCGGATTGGCATCGGCCATTTTCTTGATAACCGTTGTCAGCGGATTGACGACGGTTGACCCCGCAGGGGCTTCCATACGTCCGTCGAAAGGCAGACCGGTCGAAATGTCTGTGCCACCTGAGGCTATGATCGGCCCGATCGGCGTCCCATCCGGAAAAATGAACTCGCCGAGGTCATCAGTTGTGACTGTTGGTTCATTCGGCCCGATCACCCCGTCGCCATCAAGGTCGATCCCAACTGTAGCCCCGGCCACTTTACCGTCAATTACAAACCCGTTTAGAGGCCCGGTGGCTGCGGCAGAAGGTACGGACAAGGCTCCGCCACCATTGTTTTGAGCACCACCCCGGCCCTCAGCATACCCAAACAAAGACCAGTGTTCATAGCCGGAGGAAAAGGCACCGCTGGAGACGGCATCCGCAATATCAGAGTTCGCCGCAAGGTAGGCCGTTTCGTCAAATCCGCTTGCAAGTTCACTTGCCGTGGTGGAATTCGGGAAACGGCCCTCAGAGGCACCGTGGTTTATGAAGTGCTCCAGCAAACTGACGCCCGCAGCCGCAACATCGGGGTACTGGCCTGCATAATAGTTCGGATCAAAAAGGGCATTCGGCCCGCGCCCTTCACTCTCCCCAAAGGAATTGTAGTGATCCAATGGATTGATATCCGCAGCCGCCACATCCGAATTTTGCGTCAAATAATAGGAAGTATCGAAATAGGGACTTGGATCGCGGCCTTCCCGGAACCCGTTAGCGAGAAAATGAGCCTCACCGCTGGTAAAATCACCTGCCGCCACCGCAGCCGCCACGTCAGGGTTCTGTGAAAGATAATAGGCTTCGGAAAACTGCAACATATTCAAACTCACTCAACGCTATGCAATAAAACTGCCGCACGTTCTTCCTTGCGGCAGGGTTCTTTTGGTTATGAGTTTGATAACTTTTGCAGTTGCAAGTGCATGACCTAAACGGGTCATGAGCGGCAGAAATAGCTAAATCTGGCTATTATATTTTTAGCAGGTTATGAATTCGCCATTGGCAGATGTTGTAATTCTCGAGACAAAAACAACAACCATAGATTATAAAAAAACTGTATTTTGTATTGATATCCAAAAATCGAATAAATTTCGATTACTTCGTTTCATCATGTAGATTTTTGTTGATATATTTTCCATAATAGGCAAATTATACTTAACTAATATGTGCTTCGAATTCTACAGCTAGGGAATGAACGAATTCTCCGCCATTAAAACCGGAATTCTTATGTTTCATAAGCTGATTTTGTTTGAGGAACAGCATTGTTACGAACCTGAATACATACATTTTTGAATGTCAGGCACTTTATATGAATCTGGATTTAAACATCTTTTCTAGAATGTTGGACGCAGCCTATGGCACGGCTTTGGATGATGATCGTTGGTCTGACCTTTTTGAGATCTTGCAGCAAGCCACTGGAATCGAGCATTTTGGCCTTCATGGCTATGACAAAAATTTGCAAAACCACGCGATAGCTGCGCGCCGCCGATGTATTTACGAGGCCTTTATTCCATCATTCGAAAAGTATTATTGGCAGATAAACCCCTGGCTATCAGGGGTTGCAAAAGCACCGGTTGGCCGTGCCCTCTACACAGAGGAGATATGCCCCGAAAAAGACCTCCGCAAAAGTGAGTTTTACAACGATTGGGTCCGCCATTTGGACGATATCGGCACAGGTGGGGTTATTGTGTTGTTTCGGGACGAAACCAGGCAGCTCTCACTGGGTGGAAACATACCTTTTAGTCAAAAGGAAGAATTGCAGTCCAAGTGGATCTTCTTGCTCAATCAACTGGCACCGCACCTTCGCAATGCCTTTGAACTCCGACGCCAACTCACTGGAAGTCAGCTGAAAGACGCCGCCTATCTTCAAGCATTGGACGCGATTAGTAACGCAGTCTTTCTTATCAATGCCAAAGGCAAGGTCTCTTATTATAATCCGGCAGCCCAAGAAATGTTAGAAACAGGTGCCATTGTATTTCTGGATACAAGTGGCACCTTACGAAGCCACGACACGCAAGCTTCGCAAGCATTGTCGAAGTTGCTTTTCGAAATAGGGGCAAATTTAGCGCCTTCTGCTCCCAGACAGGTGGTATTGCGAACGCCTACGGGTTTTGGGCATGCTTTTGCCACTGTTGCGCCCTTTACGCCTGATCCAAGAAGCGTGGACAAGCTGACAGCTTTTGCCTCAGGGGATGGCCCAGTTGCGATCGTAACTGTGACCGACACCGCAAAGACCAAAAAACCGCAAAAGGACGTTCTGGCCGCTTTATACCGCCTAACACCTGCAGAAACCGAACTCGCGATGGCGCTCAGCCAAGACCAAAGCTTATCCGAGTATGCAGATCAAAGGCAGCTCAGCCGGCATACGGTTCGAAATCAACTTAAGTCTATTTTCCAAAAAACAGGCACTCACCGGCAGGTCGAGCTGGTGGCGTTACTCTCAAGATATTCCACCTAGCAGGTGCATCAGATAAACTTGGATCTCCCACTTTCTTCAAGAATGCTCGACGCGGTTTATGGAACAGCACTCGACGACAACCGCTGGACGGATGTTTTTTATCTCATGCAAAAAGCAACCGGCGTCGAACACTAAGAGCAAATGCTCCCGTTCGCCATGGATGGGTCAAAGCGCATTGCGATCGTCGTGAAGGCGATCACCAGATACTTCCCTCCCGTCTTCACATAGCCCGCACAAAAGAACCTCCGGCCCGTGTAAGCGCCGTATAGGTTCTTCGCGTTGACCGAGCCGCAGATCTTTCCACCTATACCGCCCTCGAACTCTTTGACCACGTCGAATGTGAACACGGCTGAATACGGATCTACGAGCGCCTCAGCCGCTTTCGTGCGCGCAGCCTGATGTAGTGCGGGATCTACTTCAGCCCCATATGGGCTCGATATAGCCAGTATCGCAGCAACTGTGAGAGCCATTGTCAGGGTTCTGATTTTCATCGCAATGACAGCTCACCTAAGTTCATAAAAAATATCCAATAGCGGAAACAAACGAAAAACGAACTCAAAACACACAAGAAAATACTCTCAATATCTCGATTTATACTAAAAGTTTTTTCAACAAAACGAAATTTCGCGACTCGAAAATCAGCAAGTTGAGTCAGTTACTACTGACTATATTTAAAGTTGCTTATTTTTATTTTGAATCTACATAAAATGATCTGTAAAACCCACGTTCTCAGGTTATCGAATGACCTGAGATTGGAATATCCGACCGCTTAAAAAGGCATGACAATAGAAAGAGGTTTTGTGCTCTGAATCCTCGGAGAACGAAATCGTCTATTCTTTAGATAGGAGTAAAAAATGAAACAAATCACCTTGATCAGCGAGAAACTGCTGAGCGATTATCTACTGCAAGCAAACTATCTAGCAAGATATAAAAGCTTGTGTATTGATACTTATGCAAATGAAACAATTAGGGGTTTTTTGAGTGAATACGCAATAAAAACAGGAGAAGTATTTGAATATGAAAAAATAGCAGCAATGGAGTGTATTATTGCCGCATCCGAAAACTTCTCTGAAGAATTACGCGCGGGCCAATGCATATGGACTGAATTAGAAAAATTCATTATCGCACAGACTTCTTGGAGTAAAAATTTCCTTAGACTACTGATACATGTCGAAAATGCATATCACATAACCCCTAGATTACTTAATGAATACGCCGAATTATAGGAAGAGAACTTGATTGAGATCGTGATACATTTTTATGACCAACCCGAAATAACCTCAAAAGTTCAAGGCAGATTGTATCAAAAATCAGCCTGCGATCATCATCGTTCAATGGCTTACGATTACTTTAGTACTCAGAGTAATTATCAAAATCGCGAAATCTCCCCCGCATAACGTTCATAGCCTGACCTAGACTTACCCCCCCCAAAAAAAACCTATCAATCCCTCAGGAGGTTCGCACGAACAGCCAACGGACACGTGCGTCCAGTTTCTCATCAGAGATCCACGAGATCGTCGAAAACACCGCACGCATGCTCTCCATGCCGTCCAGCGACCTCACTGAGTGTTTGACCAACGAAACTGCTGATGAGGTCGCGCAATTCTCGAACTGGCTCAGGCGCTCCAATTTCTCGGACGCCCTGCTGGCAGAGATCCGCAACGACCTCATCCGCCGCCCGAATAACGCCTTTGTGAGATCCAAGCCCGCTTTGGCGTTTTGCTCGCAGCCTAACCTTGAAAGGAAATCCAGGTGCACCCTCTGGAACTGTTCCGGCTCCTCTACGCGCCCGCTCTCAATCACGGCTCCTGGATCTTGAGCATCGCCGCAAGCGCGCTGCAGCGCCTCCGCACAGCCACCAAGAAGCACTTCTGCACCATAGCGCGGTGTTCAGACGAAGATCCTCAACCCGCAAACGAAAACCTGCAGAAAAAGAAAGACGCTGCATGACCAAGGACCTGAAGCATTTCAGGAACTGCCAGTCTCTTGACATCCTTGAGCTGCTCCAAGAGCTGAAAGAGACCATCCAAGTTGAGCAAGACGCGGCTTCGTTTTCAGGGTGCTTGAAGAACGAGTTCACTGCTTGTCACCTGGTGCTGAACGAGCGCATTGCAGCTGCTGAGAAGGGAGTACCGGCACCGGCATTTCGTCCGCAGCCTGCCCGCAGCAAAGCCCCGAAAGGCAATGCTTTGGAACTCGCCAACACCGTTCGTCTCATCGATTTGCACTATTGCTGGTGCGCCGGTCATAGACCACAGCAAAACGCAATCTCTGCGGCGATCTTTGGAGCGGAGTTTGACTTTGACGCCGCGGACAGGTTTGCGCGCTCAAAAGGCAAAACCTTGAAGAAGCTCGAGCTGATCGAACTTCACGACACATTCGGACCTCAACATTGCCGTCTTGGGAACGTTACCTTGCTCCACGACACTGATCGATCATCTCAAAGGGTATTTCATCGTGCCAGGGCGCGTTACAAAATCGACCTCCAAAACAGTTCTCTTAAAGCCGGAGTGGACAAGCAAGAATGGGCGGACCTTTTGGCGATCGGCAGCATGCTCAAGCATTTGGACATTCCGATCGACGGGAACACACTCAAGCAGATGACCCGCCTCATCGGACGGCATATCAGCGACCGGCCATTCCGGCACAAGGAGAAGTATGTGAGCGCATGCAAAAAGCTTGGTCTAGACGTTGAATGATTGCCCATTGCAAGCCGAACTAGCGCAGGTCAGAAACAGAGAACCGGCAGAACAGAAACAGGGCAAGAATGCCGGAACAGTTTGGATTTCCTTGGTTTTTACCCCGACTTCCTGCCTTAGACAATAGAATGGAAGAACAATAAAAACATATTAGAGAGCGCCCTTCGGGCGCGGCGCTGCGCACAGCCGTCGCCTTCGGCTCCGGCATTGTGCTCGCACCGGGCGTATAAAATCTTCGTCCCGGAAGAGATTGAAAAGAAGATCTCAAAAACATCCCGGAATCAGACTTTGTCTGGCTTAAACACGAGGCTCTGTATGAGAGGCACCGGCTCGCGCCTCCGGCGCTCTCCGCTCCCTTCCTCCGGCTTAGCGAAGCATCAGGTTTTCTCCTCCGGAAACAAGAACGGAAAACTGTTCCAGCTCGATGGGCCGTTCCGGCCCGACGAGCGCCCATTGACAATGTATACATCACGCGATCTTTGTTCCGGGTCTTGGCACCAAGTCTTGACACAAAGCCAAGATGGCGGGTGTTTCCGCTCTCCTCCACCTCCCCGGCTGACAATCCCTTCGCCCAAACACACCCGTTATGCTCAAGGATCGATTTTAAGAGTCACTGGCACGCATCCCACGCTCACAACGACAAAATCCACGCACGCCAAACAGAAAACGCGCCACAGAGCTTCCCTGTCGATCGGGCGTTTCGAGAACTATCGGTCCGGACGCACATCTATTTCGGGGCAAAGGCCAGCAAGGTGTTTCTCAATCAACTATGAGATGATCATCAGCCTGATTGAGCCAATGAATGACAGCCGATCAGAGGGCCAGATTGCTATCGTTTTGATAGCTAGAACTATCCGACTGGACCTCGCCATGAGGCAAATTCACCGAAAAGGCTCAAAAATGGCGTTTGATCGAACTTCGTGATCAGCAGAAAAGCGCGGGTTCGCGATTGCGGTTGAGCGAAAAAGCCCAAATCCTGTTGACTTAACTGACAGTTATTACAACCAACCTGACCGATTGATGAACAGCGGATCAAAGGATTGAGCTGGTTTGCCGGTCAGAATTTTGAGGCAAATTCACGCTGGAGCGAGCTTTATGAACTTGTAACTACCACCTGTGAACCAGATCTTCCGGGGTTTGGAGGAGAATTACTGGTGAGCCCAGGAGGCATCCCCCAGGTACTTTTGCGGTTTTTCTAGGACTTCTCTCCAATTTGCCCGCCAGCGGTGCCTAATGTCGATCTTTGATCGTCAAGCGCTTCGGATGACTGAGATAAGTCTTGGTCGGCCAAGCCTTGGCTGTGACAGGCGATCGCTCACACTCCGACTTTCGCAAACCATTAGGGAAAACCGCTTCGACAACAGTTGCGATGACCAAAACATGACGCTGGCGTGCAGCAATTATGTTGAAATGCACGAACAGATCTGGTTGTAAATCTGTTAGTTAGCAGCTCAGGATTTGATTGGAAGTTTGGCTTTGAAACTCCTCGCCGTAACTAAGAACCTGATTTCCAATTTGTCCTTTAATGCACTGTCTGAGGATACTAAGCGCAGGGTTTTCGCCTGGTTTTTCGGAATTGCACTTGTTTCAGCATTTTTGATTTGGCCAACGACTTCCACCGATATTGTGGCCCCTTTGATTGACCCACCCGAGCCCGATGTTGTGCATGCGTTCGCTGCCAGCTCAGGGATGATACCCGACCCTAAAATAGCCGTGACGATCCTCAAGGTTGACGACGAGACCTTTGATTCATTGGGCAGTCCTCTGCCAATGCGACGCTCCGTTCTTGCGCAAACACTCCTTCGCGTTCGAACAGAGGGAGCGTCTGCAATCGTCTTAGACTATGAAATCGCAGCTCAGACCTCGGACAAAGACCAATCAGAATTTCATACCGCTCTTGAGAATTGGTCTGATGATGATCCGCTACTTCTTATTGCCGGCTCGTTCATCACCGACGGCAGCGCAACACAGCGAATAGCCACTCCGTTCGACAACCTGGTTGAAGCAAGAGACAATATCAGATGGTTCAACACGCTGTATTTACTTGATGATCAGGGGGTTGTGCGCAAATGGAACCAATGGGAACAAGAGTGCGATGAAGGCACCGCCTATATCTCAGCCCAATTGGCATTGGCGCTGCATCACCTGAGATCATTGGACAATCAACGCGTCAATTGGCGCCAAATAGAAGAGCAGTTATGTAACGGGCAATTGGCGGAAACATCCCTGAGCCTTTTGGAACCACCAACGGTCGTGGCCAGGTCAGCCCCGATCTCCTACATCCTTCAAAACGGTCTCAGCGCCGTTCCGCTTGACGTAAAAGTCAGAACGCCGGATGGGCAAAGCGTACCCGCTGTGTGTCAATGGCCTCTTCAAGATTATTTGCAGGATAAAGTTTCTCACTCAGCAATAGATGGTCGGGTCATTTTGATCGGCGCGACGCACCGAACAAGTCGAGACATTCATCAAACCCCGGTCGGTCAAATGTTCGGTGTGCAGGTGCTGGCGAATTCGATCCTGCAGGCACCGCATGTTTTGAGCGCTGCAAAACTGTCTCAAACGGCCCTAAATGCGATTGCGGCCTTTATCGCCTTGATCGGCTTGGCCATGTTCAGATTCCTGCGCGAATTCGTCTTTGCCGTTCTGTTTTTCGGTGTCTGTGTGATTGCATATGTATCAATATCTTGGTTGATCACGACATCTACAGCTGCTGACATAATTCAATTAGCAATTGCACTTCTCGTTGCGCTGATTGCACTCTTGTCACTGATGGATATTCTTTATGACGCAGTGATCGCCCGGAAGGGGTGGCGCTCGTTTTTGAATGATTGATTGCTCGGGGGTTGATTTGAAGAACACTGTCCTGCGCTTATGCGCTAGCGTTTTTGCAATGCTCTGGACGAGCATTTGTCTCGCTCAATCAGCAGGCTTTATAGTCGACTTCAGCGGGTCAAAATCAGATTTGTCGATAACGCGGGGAGGTGACACCATCAGCGTTTCACTTGGGCAGGAGTTGAGTTCAGGAGATGTCATCACTGTTCAAAATGAAGCTTCGCTCGATCTTCATACCAACGGCGAGGTGATCAAATTGGACGCAAGCAACACCCCGACCACGCTGGAGGAAGACGAAGGCAAAAGTCTGGGAGATCGTTTTTCAGAGGCGCTTGCGGTTTTAGCCTGGTGGGACAGTGAATTGCAGAAGAAGCCTATGGCCAGCCGTGATGGACGTGCCCCGTTCATAGCGACGTTGGACGTTGCCGCGGCGCCGTTTGTTCTCGCAGGCGATAGGACACTCCGTGTCAAATGGGTCGACGGCACCCCTCCATTTGACATTCGAATTGAAACAGTAGCTGGCGAAACTGTGGCGGAGGCTCGAACCAAAGGCGAGGATCGAGAGCATTTCCTAAACGTCGGATTGGTTGAGGGGGCGCAGTATCGATTGAGCATTGTCGGGCTTGGCAAAGGCACAGAACAGACGACCACATACGAATTTACGGCTGCAACTCAAGACGCTTTTGATGACCTAGCCGCCCTCAGGAACATCTCCGACACGCACGAGTTCATTTTGCAGGCTCTGGAAATCGCAGGCACTGAAAACGGCAAATATGCTTTCGAGACTTCTCAGCAACTCTTTGAACTCCAGACTTCGGGCAGGCTCAGAGACGTCGGACTAGCAGCGCTCGATTTTGGAGATTGGCCGTGATCCTCCGTTCCGTAATCGCCAATGTATTAGCGGCTTGGGCCCTCTTGTTTATCGGAACCGCATCTTCGTTCGCGGAAGGCCTCACCATTGGCGAGGCGCACCCGCAATTGCAGGCCGTGGTTCAAAACGAAAAAGCCACAATGCAACAGCTTGATGCAGCCGTGACACAGCTGACACGCCTAATCGATCTTGCAGAAGTGCAATACGGCAAGAACTCGGTTCAGGTGGGAGCTCTCCTTATAGACATCGGCGAGGCAGCTGTACGCCGAGGATTGCTCTACTCCGGCCAAGAGTCGGAAGATCAATTGCGCCGGGGAATTAGAGCACTTGAGGCTGGAGAGCCGCTGCTCAAGCCATTTGAACGGCAATATGTCGGGGCGACAATTCATAGAGCACGGGCGTACTTGATGATGGGTCGGGCGCATCTCAAAGCCAAGCGTTATGATGACGCTGAGAAAGCTTTGCGTCAGGGCCTAGCGATCCACTGGAAGCGGTTCGACGACCATGCGTGGCAGCTGCAGTTTTTCCCGTATTTGTACGACGCTGTACAGCACCCGGACGAGAAGCTGAAGGTCGCGGAAGGCGAGCTGAAGATTGCTCGAGCCACCGGCAAGACAACTTCAGCTGAACTAGCGCGCAGGCGCGTAAACCAGTCACGAAAGCTTACTGCATCCCCCTTATCCGACTTGATGCATGTCAAGATTGTGGCTGAAAAACTCGCGGAACAGGGTCAAACCAGTGAGGCAAGCGAATTGCTCCAAAACACTTGGGAAAAGGTCGGATCCAGTAAAAGTGGCGCAGAAGAATTCTCAATGATCTTCCGCCCTGACATATTCCGCATATATTCAACTGAAAATAATAAGTCTTTCGATTACTACTTAAATAATGAATATGAAATAAGTAAATATGAAATAGTTGCCGCAAATATATTTTCTAAGAACAAAATAACAATAATTTATGATAGTAATTTTGCTACCATGAATAATTACATGACTCTTATGTTTCATTTAATTAAGCTAGTAGAGCTGCAAGAATTTGATGCTGCCATTGATTACTGTAAGATTATCCCGCTAAACCCACACGATGATGGTAACGAGACCGTTAGGGAACACTGCGACGTAACTGATTTCGCTCATTTTTTTTCAATCACAGGCCAATTCTACGAAGCAATCAACATACTCAAATTCGGGCTAAAATCATTAGAAAGCCACACCTCGAATACACATGCAAAAACAATTTATGATAGAACTCTATCTACTTTATCCGAACTTTTAATTGAATATGGAAAACCCGACGACTTTCTAACCGCCTATGAAGAAGGTAATATTGAGAGTAAAAGTACAATCAATAACTTAGACTTATACGCCTCTATTATTATTGAAGACAAGAATCTATTCGAAAGAAGCGTCAAAAATACACACACCGACGCAAAAGGAAACAATGGCGATTGGGTTCAAAAATCAACTATCATCCCAAATTATCTAAGATTCACTTCTGCGAGTATGGCCTTTTACTATTGCAATAAAGACTACGATGTTATCGGTCAGTTTAGCCGCGATTACATGTGTGCGTTGGATCAGGAGCACCTTAAAGACTTTGGGGAGAAGCCAACAGCCCTTCCAACTGAGGTGAGCTACCTGGAGCCAGACTTTGGCCTATTTCAGTTATTGCGATTTGGTAAGTATTCAAGTGTTAGCCAATCATTTAAAAAATACATAGGAGGAGATGATGGTTGGTCCTTGGGCGATCGCTTGGACTTCGACATCTCTATGCTTACGCCGCAGGAGCACGAGATTGTTTCGAACCAAGCGCCTTATGATCGCAACAAAGGAAACGATAGTGTCGAAGTAAACCCAGTCCGGATCACCTATGCATTCCAAAACCTCGGCAACCTTGAACTTTCGAGAAGTTGGGCGTTACCGGCCGCAGAAATGTATCGCAGCGCGAGCCCACCGTCGTTTGCATCATCTATGTGGTTGCAAGAAGAATATGAACGACAAGTATATCTGGATGGTTGGCGTTGGCTCATCATCGAATTGCCCGCAATAGCGGAAACGCGGTTTTCTCCAACTAAGGAGTTAACGGACGATTGGGAAACAAATATTGGTGCATTCCATGGACGCATGATCGCACGTCGTCAGCTCGGAGACAAAAAGGCTGCTGCAGAGGATGCGCTCGATCTCACCGAATACGTGTCTGGAGCTCTAGCGAGCCAAAGTTTCAACCGCAATGAAACCCGAGAGGTGATTGCCCGTGTTGCACGGCACGCATTGCGCGAAGCGGTAACAGCACTTCGGGTATATGAACCGGAGAACCGTGAGCATAAGGCCGCACTGTTCGAGATTGCCCAGTTGCTCAATCTAACCTCCACGAGTCGAACCGTAACCCGCCTGGGCGCTAGGCTTGATTCAATCTCGCCGGAATTAGCGGAACTAGCCCGCGAACGTGAGAACCTGCGACGTAAATGGCAAGAAACAGACCGGGAAAACGAACCGGACGAGAAAAAACGGCTGCAGGATGCGGTCGATGCCTTAGATACGCGGTTGAAAAAAGAGTTTCCTGAATATGTTGAATTGGCCGGGTCCATCTCGGTTTCAGATCGCGATTTGCGCCGGGAGTTGAATACCGATGAAGCCGTAATCAGCTTCATATCCGGTAAGGAAGCGACACTTGTTGTCGCTCAAACATTCAGGGACATTTTAGTTGTTGAATCTCAACTCAGCAGATCTGACCTGGAGGGCCTTGTCGGCGAACTCCGGCGTGGCCTCGAGATCCGGGGTGGTCGCTTGCCTCGTTTCCGGCAAAAGGAAGCGCAAACGCTCTATGAGAGCCTATTGGCGTCCGTAATAGACCAACTGCCATCACGCGTGAACAAGTTGATCATGATCCCTACAGGAGCGTTAGAGAGCATTCCGTTCAGCGCCCTCGTGATTGAAGCCTCAGCAGACAATAATTTATCTGAAACAAAGTGGTTGAGCGACAGCTTTGCTGTATCCCGGCTGCCATCTCCTGGTGCGTTTGTCATGCTCCGGAGCGCATCAAACCCCGCTCCCTCCCCAAAACCATTTCTCGGTATAGGCGATCCTGCGCTGGACGGGGAACCGGATACGAGCCGCGGACTGCTCGCAAGCGCGATCTATTCCACCCGGGGCGCGGTAAACGTTGAAACCTTGAGGCAGTTGCCGAGGCTGCCAGACACTCAGGACGAACTCAAAACACTGCAAAGCGAATTAAAAGCAACGGACGAAGCTTTGCTTTTGGGAGAAGCCGCTAATGAGCCCAACCTTAGGGCTCAAGACTTGAGCGCCTATGAAACGGTTGCATTTGCAACCCACGGACTGGTCGCTGGTGAATTAACAGGTCTTCAAGAACCCGGCCTGGTACTGACCCCGCCTAAAGAAAGCAATGAGACCGATGACGGATTCTTAGCGGCGAGTGAGATCGCCCAACTAAACCTGAATGCGGATATCGTGCTTCTGTCAGCCTGTAATACCGCCGCACCGGAAGGCGAAGGAGCGGAAGGCCTTTCGGGTCTGGCAAGATCGTTTTTCCTGGCCGGTGCCAGAAACTTGCTTGTATCTCATTGGGCTGTTGATTCAGCATCAGCAACGTCTCTTACGACCGGAATGGTTCGCCACAAGCAAAGGGAGCCAGACCTGACCTATTCAGAAGCTCTGCAACGCTCAATGCGGGACTTGCGCACTCAGCCAGACGGCAAATATGCACACCCGGCCCTGTGGGCACCCTTCGAGATTGTGGGTGGGTAATAAGGCATCGGCAAAAGAGCCTCCGAATGGAACACAGCATACATGCGCGTTTCCAATTGTCTTCCGGGGTTTGGCACGATCTGGCTGCCGACCCCGTGAGGCATCCCCCAAACATCGACGTTGATTTTCTAGGACTTCGCTTTCGATGCAGGGCCGAGTGACGCTATTTGCAGCATGACAGCATTAGCTTCTGTCTGAAGGATCGCGTTCGGCGGGGAGCGGAGGTTCGTTGCGACTTGGACGAATGACCGGAATCGGCCGGAAGAGTCTTCTCCCGAAATGGTTCCGGAGCGGACTGAAAGGTTTTGGCTACAGGATAGGCATAGCCGCTGTTAAGTCTCCGAACCCTTGCCGAAAATGGCGACATGCAACGGGCACCCAACGTTAGAGCGTTGGATGCCCGCGCTCAGCCATTTGGCCTGAGTGTCAGCCAAGCATAGGGATGTCGCGAGATTACAGAGCCCGCTTGGAGAAGTACCAATCGACGTAGTCGTAGCCTTCGTCGGCCCGGGTCTTCGCGAGATCTGCGGTTGCCGGTGGCGGAACAATGACGTCTTGGCCCGGTTGCCAGTTTTCCGGTGTTGCGACCTTGTTGGCGTCTGAAATTTGAAGTGCTTCCACCAGGCGGACGAATTCGGCAACAGACCGGCCGTTGGTCATTGGATAGTAGGCCATCGCTCTCAAGATCCCGTCCGGGTCGATGATGAAGGTGGCACGAACAGCCGATGTGTCGGATGCACCAACCTGGATCATGCCGTAAGCATTGGCGACCTGCATGGACAAATCCGCGATGATTGGGAAAGGAATCTCAACATTGAATTTGTCTGCAATGTTCCGCATCCAGGCAATGTGTGCGTAGTGGCTGTCGATCGACAGGCCGAGCAATGCGCAGTTCAACCGGTCGAACTGAGGCTTAGCCTGCGCAAAACCAATGAACTCGGTGGTACACACGGGCGTGAAGTCGGCCGGGTGGGAGAACAGCACCAGCCATTTTCCACGATAGTCAGACAGGCTGATTTGCCCATGCGTCGTTGGGGCGGTGAACGCTGGAGCTGGCTTGTTCAGTTCCGGGAACGCGGGACGCATATCGGTTTGGTTCGTCATGGGAGACTCCATCACTTGTGATTGATGGCTTGAACTTGCAGGAATTTGAAAATAAAAAGAAACGAATTAAAATTAATACTGTGATCGATTTATTCGATTAGTGAGCTCATGTATCGACCAAACACCCGGCATTTGGAATTCCTGGCAGCTCTTGACGAAGAGGCGCATTTCGGGCGGGCGGCCGAGCGCTGCCGCGTGACCCAGTCCACTTTGAGTGTGGGGATCAAGGAGCTGGAGGCTGGGCTCGGTGTCCGCGTTGCGGACCGTACCAAGCGCAGTGTGCAACTCACTCCGGTCGGCCGCGAGTTGGCCCGCCGGGCACGTTCGATCCTGTCCGACGCCCGCGCTTTTGTTGACTTTGCGCACAGCCAGAAAGGGCCTTTGACCGGCGATGTCCGGGTTGGAGCCATCCCGACCCTGGCGCCTTACCTTCTGCCGCAGGTTCTGCCGGACATTCGAAACCGGTATCCGGATTTGCGCCTGTACCTCCGCGAGGCGGTCACAGATGACCTAATTGCGGCACTTCAAGGTGGGCAGCTCTACGCCATTTTGATTGCCTTGCCGTATGATCTGGGTGATTTGGCCGTTTTTCCGATGTTTGACGATGGCTATCAACTTGCAGTGCCTGCATCACATGAGCTGGCTGCTTGCGCATGCCTTGCCAAGAACGACCTTTCTCAACTTGAGATGATGCTTCTGGAAAAGGGGCACTGCTTACAGCGGCATGCATTGTCCGCGTTCGGTCACGACGGGCCGGTGCAGGACCATAGTTTCGAGGCAACGAGCCTGCCCACCCTTGTTGCGATGGTGGCAGAAGGGCTTGGGACGACGTTGCTCCCGGATCTGGCGATCCGCGCAGGTGTCACGCACGGATATGATGTCAGGCTTGTGCCGTTAGAAGGCGCCTTGCCCCGGACGGTTGCGCTGGCGTGCCGCAAGCACTCATCCCGAAAGCAGGATATCGCAAGCCTGGCAGCGGCAATGACGGAGATTTTCGGCGCACAAAGGTCTGCGAAAAGCTGATCGAATGCCACGTGCGCGCAGTGCTGTTCAGGCTGCCGCCCCTGCGGTTGGCTCAAGGACCAGCAGATCGGCAAGCGCGGTGTTGCCGCCCACAAGGTCTTCCAGTGTCAGACCGTCCAGCGCGCCATAAAACGCCCCAAGCGCGACCGACAGGGCCGATTTAAGGCGGCAGGCCGGTGTCAATGGGCAGGTGTTTTGCGCGCCTTGAAAACACTCTGCGAAGGCTGTGGTGTCTTCGAAGGCCCGGATCACCTCACCGACATTGATTTCCGAAGCGGTCCGCGCCAGCAAGATCCCACCGCCGCGGCCCCGTGTCGTTTTCAGATACCCCTTTTGCGACAAAAGGTTCACCACCTGGGCGATATGGGTTTCCTTGGCATGACAGGCCCTGGAGATCTCGCCCTTTGTCACGACTTTTTGCGGATGAACCCCGCAAAACATGAGGGTGCGCATCGCCAGATTTGTTCTTGTCGTCAAGCGCATGGTTTCCCTCTCTCCTTAATGCACAAACTGGATACATCTTTTCTGGATTTTAAGCAAACTTCAGACAATCCGGAGCCGTTGACATATTTGAAGGGCACCACGCCGACATATACCTCCTTCCAGAGTGTGGCGCCAATTTTTGGATTTAACAATAAAAACAACCCCAAAGCCATAGTGCGTCAATTTGGCTTTGTATTTTCGTAGATATGAATGTTTTTACGTATAGCCAAATTTTTGGGTGAGTGTTAGCAAAGCTCTTAAAGGTGTATTTGAAATACATATTCAAGCGGAGCCTCTCTATGGAACTCGATGTCGTCGAGCTGTCGCGCCTGCAATTTGCGATGACAGCCATGTATCACTTCCTCTTCGTGCCCCTGACCCTCGGTCTTTCGATCCTCGTCGCCATCATGGAGACGGTCTATGTCATGACCAACCGTCTCATCTGGCGGCAGATGACCAAGTTCTGGGGCACCTTGTTCGGGATCAACTTCGTTCTGGGCGTTGCGACCGGGATCACGATGGAATTCCAGTTCGGCATGAACTGGAGCTATTACAGCCATTATGTCGGGGACGTTTTCGGAGCGCCGCTGGCCGTTGAGGGGCTGATGGCCTTCTTCCTGGAAGCGACCTTTGTCGGCCTGTTCTTTTTCGGATGGGACAAGCTGTCCAAGGTCGGTCACCTGACGGTCACCTGGCTGGTCGCGATCGGGTCCAATTTTTCAGCCCTGTGGATCCTGATCGCCAATGGCTGGATGCAAAACCCGGTCGGCGCCCAGTTCAATCCGCTGTCCATGCGGATGGAGATGACCAGTTTTTACGATGTTGTTTTCAACGAAGTGGCGCAGGCGAAATTCGTCCATACGGTGTCGGCCGGTTATGTCACGGCAGCCGTGTTCGTGCTGGGTGTTTCTGCCTGGTATTTGCTGAAAGGCCGTCACACGGAGCTGGCCCGCCGGTCGATCGCCGTGGCTGCGAGTTTCGGTCTGGCCTCAGCGCTGTCGGTGGTCGTGCTCGGGGATGAAAGCGGCTATTCGGTAACCCATTCCCAGAAAATGAAGCTCGCCGCCATTGAAGCCATGTGGGAGACCGAGCCAGCGCCCGCGTCGTTCACGGCCTTCGGTTTTCCAGACCAAGAGGCGCGCGAAACGCATTATGCGCTGCACATCCCTTATGCGATGGGATTGATCGGCACGCGCTCGTTGACCGATGAAATCCCGGGCATTGCCGAGCTTGTCGAGGATGCGGAGACACGCATCCGCTCCGGGATCATTGCCTACGATGCGCTGAAGGAGATCCGCAAGGATCCGAACCATGCGCCGGCCGGCGCGACCGCCCTGTTCGAGCAGCACGGCAAAGATCTCGGTTTCGCCTATCTCCTGAAACGCTATGTGGATGATCCGCGGGAGGCCACCGAGGCCGATATTGCCAAGGCGGCTGAAGATACGGTGCCGACCGTCTGGCCGCTGTTCTGGGCCTTCCGGATCATGGTCGGTCTCGGCTTCGCCTTCATCGGTGTCATGGCCTATTTCTTCTATGTTGCAAGCTTCAAGAAGATGACCTTCCCCCGGCCCGCCCTCTATCTGGCCGTCATCATGATCCCGGCGCCCTGGGTCGCGGCGGAACTTGGCTGGTTTGTTGCCGAATATGGCCGCCAGCCCTGGACCGTGGACGGCGTTCTGCCGACGGCGCTCTCCGTCTCGCACCTGAGCATAACCCAGGTCGCCATGACGCTTGCCGGCTTCATTGCCCTCTACAGCGTGCTGTTCCTGATCGAGATGGGCCTGATGATCAAGTACATCCGCAAGGGACCTTATCTCGACGTGCCGGAAAAGGCAGCGGTCGCCGGTTCCGCCCCTTCAGCTTCACGGTCTGCTCCGGCAGCCGGTCTCCAGCCAGCGGAGTAAGGTCCATGATCTTGCACGAACTCATCGATTTCGAAGTCCTGCGTGTCATCTGGTGGCTGTTGCTGGGCGTGCTGTTGATCGGCTTTGCCCTGACCGATGGCTTTGACATGGGGGTGGGCGCCCTGCTTCCCTTCGTTGCGAAGACCGACCTCGAGCGCCGGGTCGCCATCAACACGGTCGGCCCGGTCTGGGAAGGCAATCAGGTCTGGTTCATCCTCGGGGGCGGCGCGATTTTCGCCGCCTGGCCACCGCTTTACGCGGTGAGCTTTTCCGGATTTTACATGGCGATGTTCCTTGTGCTCGCCGCCCTTATCCTGCGGCCGGTCGCCTTCAAGTACCGGTCCAAGCGGGACAATGCCCGGTGGCGGCAGACATGGGACTGGGCCTTGTTCATTGGCGGTGCGGTGCCGGCGCTTATTTTTGGCGTGGCCGTCGGCAATGTCCTGCAGGGCGTGCCCTTCCGGTTCACCGAGGATCTGATGCCACTCTATGAGGGCTCTTTCTTTGGACTTCTCAATCCATTTGCGCTTCTGACCGGGCTCACATCCTTGGCCATGCTGATCATGCATGGTGGGGCCTGGCTGTCGCTCAAGGCCGACGGTGTCGTCGCCGGGCGGGCGCGTGTTTATGGCAGCTACGCGGCAGCCGGGTCTTTGCTCGGCTTTCTCCTCGCCGGTCTGTGGTTGGCCATCGGGTTGGACGGCTATGCGTTTACAAGCCCCAGCGTGACGGATGGACCGTCCAACCCGCTCTTTTCAGAGGTCGCAAAGGGCGGCAGCTGGCTGACCGCCTACGCTATCCGGCCCTGGATCACGATCGCCCCGGTTCTGGGAATTGTCGGCGCGGCCCTGACCTTTCTGGGGCTGCGGGCCGGGCGCGAAGTCTCCACTCTGCTCACATCCAAGATCGCAATCCTGGGCATGATCTCAACCGTTGGGCTGACAATGTTCCCATTCATCCTGCCCTCGTCGGTCGACCCGAAGTCCTCGCTCACGGTGTGGGACAGCTCGTCATCGCACCTGACCTTGTTTGTCATGCTGGTGGCGACGGTCATCTTCATGCCGCTGATCCTGGCCTACACCGCGTGGGTCTACAAGGTGCTGTGGGGCAAGGTCACGGAAGAGGATGTGCGGTCCAACACGGACACCGTTTACTAAATAAGGAGGAAAAACGATGTGGTATTTCGCTTGGATATTGGGGTTGTTCGCTGCCGCCATGTTTGCCGTCGTAAATGCGATGTGGCTTGAGCTGCAACAAGACAATGCCGTCTTCGCTGAAGCACAGTCAAAGGGCGCCCCCCCCGCTACAGGGAGGCTGCACCATGGATAAGACCTCGATCGATCGGCGTAATTTTCTAAAGCTCACCGCGCTCGGTGCCGGTGCTGCGGGCATCGGGACTGGTTTGATGGCTGGATCCGCGTCTGCCGCTCCAGTCGAGACCAAGGCCAAGATTCTCATTCTCGGGGCTGGTGCGGCCGGGACGGCGCTGGCCAACCGGCTGACGAAACGGCTCGACGGGGCTGAGATCACCTTGCTCGATCCGCGTCAGGATCATTACTATCAGCCTGGCTACACGCTGATTGCTGCCGGTCTTAAGCCATCCGGCTACTCCGTGACCAAGACGTCAGATTGGCTGCCCAGGTCAGTCAACTGGATTGCAGAAAGCGCGGCAGAGATCGACCCGGACGCCAAGACGGTCACGACGAGCAGTGGAACGACACTCGACTATGACTATCTGGTTATCGCGACCGGTCTCAAGCTCGATTATGACGCCATCGACGGCATGTCACTCGATCTGATCGGGACCAACGGCATCGGCTCCGTTTATGCCGGGCCGGACTACGCCGCCAAGACCTGGGCGGCCATGGACCGCTTTACCGATGAAGGGGGTGTCGGGCTGTTCACACGTCCGGCAACCGAAATGAAATGCGCCGGTGCGCCTCTCAAATACACTTTTCTGACCGACGACTACGCGCGGCGCAAGGGCAATCGCGGCAAGGTCGAGATGCTCTATGCCGCCCACAGCGGAAGCTTTTTCTCTGTTCCCATCGTGAATGAGAAGGTGCGGATGCTGTATGACGAGCGCGGGGTCAAGAGTGTCTACGACCATGTCATGACGGCCATTGATCCGGGCCGGAAGGTTGCGACCTTCCAGACCCCTGACGGCCCACAAGAAATCGACTTTGATTTCACCAATGTCATCCCGCCCATGCGCGCCCACGATGTGGTGAAAAACAGCCCGCTCTCCTTGAAGACGGGCAAGTGGGTCGGAGAAGGCTGGGTTGAGGTCGACAAGGCAAACTTGCGCCATTCTCGCTATTCCGAAGTCTTTGCCGTCGGCGATGTGGCGGGTGTGCCCAAGGGCAAGACCGCGGCCAGCGTGAAATGGCAGGTTCCTGTTGTCGAGGATCACCTGGTTGCGCAGATCCAGGGCAAGGAGGGCACGCAAACCTATAACGGTTACACCTCCTGTCCTCTGATCACCAAAATCGGCCGGGCCATGCTGGTGGAGTTCGACTACCAGAACAATCTCACACCATCCTTTCCAGGCCTCATCGCGCCGCTGGAAGAGCTGTGGGTTTCCTGGCTGATGAAGGAGGTCGCGCTCAAGGCAACCTACAACGCCATGCTGCGTGGCCGCGCCTAACCCCAGCAAACTGATTAGAGGAGGAACGATCCCATGCAAGAACTCTCCCCCAGCATGATGATTGCCGTTTTCGAGGAGATATTCGGACCGATTGTGTTCTGGGCCATGGTGGCTGCCGCGATCGCGATCACCATCGCCTATTTCTATGTCCTGATCCGCGACCGGTCGATGTCCATGCGCAAGTTTCTACTTGCACAACTGTCGATGCCGGTCGGGGCCGTGGCCGCGATCTGGTTTGTGCAGGTAATGACCCATTCGGGCATAAGCGACCTGGGCGGTCCGATCGACGTGATTGTCTATCTCGCCGTTGGGGCGGTTGGCGCTATCGGAATGGCAATCCTGGTCTACACGCTTCAGTCTCTGATCCGTGGTAAACCCCAGCCGCGCTGGTGAGGCGAACCATGACAGCCGCCACCCCGAATACCCAGCTTCCGGACGGGGCCCTGACCCGTCTGGAGCATTATCCCGTCACCTTCTTTGCCATCGGCATGGGCCTGCTGGGACTAACGCTGGCTCTACGCGGCGCAGAGCGCGCATGGGAGCTGACGCTGCCCTTGTCCGAAATCGCGCTGGTTGTCTCCAGTCTGCTGCTGGCCGTTGTTGCGGCAGGCTATCTGGCCAAAGCGATCCACATGCCGTCGGCCGTGGTTGCCGAGTGGCACCATCCCGTCAAGATTGCCTTCTTCCCGGCCATCTCCATCTCGACGATCCTGCTGGGAACGGCGCTCCTGCCGCTTTTTCCGGTCGCAGCCGCGGCGATTTGGCTGATTGGTGTGAGTGTGCAAGGGGGGCTGTCGCTGGCCGTGATTGGAAGCTGGATCAGCCATCGCCCCTTCCAGACACCGCATTTGTCCCCGGCCTGGTTCATCCCGGCGGTTGGCAATGTGCTGGTGCCGGTGGCCGGGGTCGAACTCGGCTACATCGACCTGTCGTGGTTGTTCTTCTCGGCGGGCCTTCTGTTCTGGCTGGTGCTTTTGACCCTTGTCATGAACCGCCTGGTTTTTCATGATCCATTGCCCGGACGGCTTGTGCCGACGCTGACCATCCTGATTGCCCCGCCGGCGATCTCCTATGTGGCCTGGAGCCATCTGGTGCCGGATCCAGGGCCGTTCGGACAGATTCTTCTCAGCCTCAGTTATGTTTTTTTCCTGATCGTCGTGACGCAGGCGCAGCGGTTCCGAAAAATCCCGTTTGCCCTGTCGTGGTGGGCCTTGTCCTTCCCCATTGCGGCACTGTCGATCGCGAGCTTCGTCCATGCCGGGGAAACGGGCTCAGCCGCCTACCGCGGGCTCGGAACCCTGGTGCTCGTCCTGCTTGTTGCGATCATTGCCCTTCTTTTGGTGCGCACAGGCAAAGCGATCGCCCGCAAAGAAATCTGCCTGCCGGAATAATCTGTCTTTCAAAAAGGAGAAACCGATGAAACTGAAAACTCTTGCAGCCGCTCTTGCAGGAAGCTTCCTGCTTGCCCTCGCACCGGTCAAGGCCGAAGGGCCAGACAAACTGGTGACGATCCTGACCGCGCCCGAGCCGCAAACGCAACTGATGGCCATGGTGCTGACCATGCAGTCAATCCAGCAAGAAAAATCTGCCCAGATCCTGTTGTGTGGCCCGGCTGGCGATTTGGCCCTCAAGGACGCCCCCGCAAGCGCGACAACCGGTCAGGCACCGAAAGACATGAGCCCGCAGGGTCTGATGCAGAAGATCATGCAAGCTGGTGGCAAAGTTGAAGTCTGCGCGATCTACCTTCCCAACAAGGGGGCTGGGCCGGACGCGCTTCTGGATGGGATCACCGTCGCCAAACCGCCCGCAATGGCAGCTGCCATCACGGCAGACAACACGCGCGTCATGTCGTTCTAGACTTTGAGTAAGGGCCTGTTCAACGAAAAACAGTATGTGCTGAGGCCGCGCTAACAAGCGGACAATTCTTTTGTTGCATAAGACTGTCCGCTTAACTCAAGTTCCTGCCAATTTCGCATTTCTCTGACTGGTGTCTGCAGTTGGGCTCATGATTCAACGCAGCGCACGACCGGAATGCCGGCGCGAAACCGCCATTGAATGCGTCCATCAGCAACGACCGCAGTGCCAGCAAATGCCTTCTCCCGGAATGGGTGGGGAACCGGACCGTCGCGGCGTGGACAAAGGTCTGTGCCGCGGGACCAAGTTGGTATTCGCTGCGGCTGCACCAAGGTCGGCTTGTGTGCGGCGCAGAAAAGCCGATACTGTCATTGGAGCGGCCAATGCCGCGATCTCGTTGGAGTGGAATGCTGATGAAGGATATTTTGTTTACGGCAGTTGTTTTGCTTGCCATGCCTGTGTCGGCATTCGCGCAGGATCACGGGCATAAACATGGTGGCACACCGTATGCCGGGTTCGAGGCACGTGAGATCAAAAGCCTGTCCGATCAAGACATAGCTGAGCTTCGCCGTGGCGGTGGCTGGGGACTGGCTCTTCCTGCGGAGTTAAACGGCCTTCCCGGCCCGGCCCATCTGCTGGAGCTTCAGCAAGAACTCGCGCTTTCGAGCGGCCAAGTTGCTGCGATCACAGAGTTGTTTGAAGAGATGCGACTGGAAGCCATCGCCGCAGGCGAGCGCTTTATTTCAGCTGAGGCAGCCGTGAGCGCCGCTTTCGAAGATGCCGATGTGTCGCAAGAAGAGCTCGCAAGGCTCTTGGATACAGCTGCCAAAGCCAGAGCTGCTTTGCGGCTGGTTCATTTGTCGAGACATCTCGCAACACCTGCTCTTCTGAGCGATGAGCAAGTCCGAAGATACAGCGTATTGCGCGGCTACTCAGATGATCCCTGTGCCAAAGTCCCGGAAGGGCACGACCCAACTATGTGGCGCCGCCACAACGGCTGCGATGGGTAAGCCGACCTTCGTTCGTCGCGCAGAACGAAGTACTTTGGCCGCAGGTTCGGCCATGTGCGGCAATCCGTTCCAAGGTCAGCAATGGGCCGAAAGCGGCCACCACCGCTAGCCTTCTTCCGGGGATTGGCACGGCCGAGCTGCCGACCCCATGAGGCATCCCCCAAGCTGTGTTTTTGTTTTTCTAGGACTTCCATCCGGCACCGATATGCATTTTCATTTTTCCATCTTCCCGACTGGAAAAACACCCGACACCGTCTTCCGCCCGTCCTACACTTTTGTAAATCAAAGACTTGGACGAGCAGAATGACAAACAACAAGACAATCATTGATGCATGCAAAGCCTGGATCAAACGCTGTGAGCGCGATGAGCTGGAGCGCGCAACCCTGCGCTCCTATCGCAATCATGTTGATCACCACATCGAGCCAGCCATCGGCGATCGGGAGCTATCTGCCCTCACCCGCTCACACGTGCGCGACTTTAGGGATGACATGCTGGACAAGAATTCCAGGGCCATGACCGACAAGGTGCTACGCTCTTTACGCTCAGCTCTCAATGAGGCTCTCGATCGTGAGTGGATCGACAACAATGTGGCGCTGTCCGTGAAGCTGCGCAGGGCATCACGCAACGCTCCCGATCGCATCATCCCGACCAAGGCTGAGATCAAGGCGATGCTCGAGACCGTTCCAGACAAGCAACGCCCGCTCATCACGACTGCGATCTACACGGGCATGCGCATGTCCGAGCTTCGGGGTCTGCGTTGGGAGGATGTTGATTTTCAGAAGTCGATCATTCGCGTCCGTCAACGCGCTGATCGCTTCAATCAGATCGGCAAGCCCAAGTCGAAGTCGGGCCGCCGTGACATTCGAATGGCACCGAGTGTGAAGAAGGTGTTGATGTCCTGGAAAGCAGACTGCCCAACGGGCGATCTCGATCTTGTCTTTCCGAACGGCGTTGGCAATGTCGAGAGCCCGTCGAACATCTCAAACCGGGTTCTGTATCCCCTCTTGAAAGACGCTGGCGTCGTAACTGCAGACGGAAAACCGAAGTTCTCGTTCCACGCCCTACGTCATGCCGCTGCCTCGCTGTACATTGAACAAGGTTGGCCCGCGAAGAAAATCCAGACCCTTCTGGGACATGCCTCGATTACCATGACCTTCGACGTCTATGGGCATCTGTTTGACAACGCCGAGGATGATGTTGAGCTGTTTGCAAAGCTCGAAGCAGATCTGGCGGCGGCTTAGTTAGAACTCTGTTGGTTTCGGTAGTTTGATCAAATCCCAAAGCTTGCTTTCAGGATCGGTTTTTCGTTTAACCCGCAAGAATTTCCTGAGGTTGGGCGGCGTCCACGGTTTGCCGCGTTGGGTCTGAATGCCTTTTTCATTCAAACCGTCAACAATCTCTTTGACAGTGAATGGAGATGAAAGGTCTTCCGTTATCCAATCATTGCAGAGCTTGTGAATGTGGATGCTTATGAAAATTTCATCATAAAGTGCCAGTTTCTCAGTGGCTTGTGACGGACTTCCCGCTGAGGCTTTTGGCTTCGCTCGAACATTCTGCTTCTGAAGCGTCTTTCGGAACTCACGCGCCGCCTGACGCTCCTTACTTTGATGTAATCGATCCAAGATGAGAACACGAAGAGTTTGTTGATCAAGCTCTTCCAGTCTCGCCCCTTGCAGCGCGCAAAAAATGTTGATGTCTGATTTCTGAATTGCCTTTTGGAAAGCCAAGGCGCTGTCCCAGTCATGATTGTCGAAGAGCCGCGCAACATTGTCGATCAACATGCGCTGCTGCGTTGTAACAGATTTAATGAACGCGGCTCTGAGCACCGGATGGTTCGCTTCAATCCGCTCATCAACTCCGACTCCCAGTGCGAAGTGCGAAGTAATTTCTCTATTCGCAGCGCTGACTGCTTCTTGCAAACAGGTCCATTGAAACCGGACCGAAGGGTCAAGGCTCAAATCTGCGGGCTGGACCGAGCGTGGGAAGCCGCGAGCTACAAGAAGAGCGATCATTGAAGAACCGTAACCAAAAGATCAAAAACAATTACCTGGTTACAGCTACAACGTCACCTCACGCAAGCTCAAAGTCATCTCAAAACCATGAAATTCATAGCTTTTCCGTTGGAATCATAATCCGCGTGTCGGGGGTTCGAGTCCCTCTCCCGCTACCACTTCTCCAAGCCCACATATTCTTAAGAATTTAAGCCCTCTGAGGTTCCGCGAATACGTAATATCCATCCGTATTTCTTTGGATAAATACGCACTGATGATCACCTCTCCCCGTCCAGAAACTCAGCGATGACTACACGACCTTTATTATGCGCCTGAAAACCGGGCTCGCCCGGCACGAAGCCACGGAAACCTTACGTGCGCGAGTGTTAAAAGAGCTGGGCAACAGTTGAGGATCGGGCCCGGTCTATAAACGGGTTCAAAACAGCGTCTGGAAGGGCGCCTGCGGAGGCACTCGAGCTCTTTAATTTCAGTACGCAAAGCAGACGGTTATGCCGAGATCTGCGCCCTTCGCTTGGGTCCGAAGTGCACGCCAGTTACCGGTCATGTCCGCAGAAAAAACTCTGCTTCCAAGATCAGCCCAGCACCGACTTGGCAATCAGCAGCACCGATCCGGTGGAAGCGATAGAGAGCATCAGAATGCGCCCCAACGCCTGCGTCATAAATCTTCGTGCCCAACGCCCAAAACCGTACCCGATCAGCAGCCCCGGAAATAGCATCAGGCCATCCAACGCCAGCCGGACATTGAACACCCCCACATAAGCAAGCGCACAAAGAGAGGTGATGTAGGAAAACGTGAAAACCAAAGCCATGGTCGGGCGCGTTTTTTCCAATGGCTCGTTTTGGTACATGATAACAAGCGGGGCACCCGGAATGCCTGATGTTGATCCCATGATGCCGACGGCCACGCCGCATATCGAGAGGTTTCGAGATGTGAATGGCGGCGCCTTTGCAAAAATCGAAATTGCGACGGCTAGCAGTATCAAACTTGCGAACACGACGGCCAGCCTGTACCCGGGAATGCGGCTCAGGATGGCTGCACTGATGAGTGTGCCGACCAGAATGGCCGGCCCAAGCGCCAGGATCTCGCGGCGAACGACATGAGATCTCCCATCCCCAAGCATGAAGACAGACAAAAAGAGATTGATAAATAACATCGGCCCCGGCACGAAACTGATGTTCACAAGCGCCAGCAACGGGGCGGCAATCATCGCGAACCCCATGCCGGTGGAAGTCTGGACCAAAGCGGCGATCACGACGGCGCAATTTGCCAACAAGAATGCGTCCAGTGCGTGACTCACTTCCACGAAAAGGCTCCCTATCCTGTCTTCAACCTCTTGGTTCCAGGCGCTCGTTCCGCCGCCAACGGACCAGCCCCGTTGATTTGATTGGGGCACAAACACCCAGACACACCGGATTGCGCGCTTTCAAAACCCGAGCTGGGAGTTGTGAACCTTAAAATGGCGGCGCGCGCCAACATCCTGTGAGCGCGCGCCTTTTCTGCCACTTTTTCGCGACGGGTTAGATCGCCTGCTCCATCATATCCGCAGGATCGATGCCGGCGACGCCAACCGGTTTTTTCATTGCGTCACGGCGGAAGGGCTCTCCCAATTCCTGATTGATCATCGCCTCGATCAACGTAGTCTTTCCGGCCTTTTGATCTTCAAGTGCCTGGTTCAGAGCATCGGTCAGTTCTTGCATGGTGCGGGCAACAACGCCTTTCAATCCGCAAGACTGGGCAATCCCTGCGTAAGAGACGCCTTCATCAAGTTCCGTGCCGACAAAGTTGTCGTCAAACCAGAGCGTCGAGTTTCGTTTTTCCGCGCCCCACTGGTAATTGCGGAAAACGATCTGGGTGATTGCCGGCCATTCGCCGCGTCCGATCGCGGTGAGTTCGTTGACAGCGATGCCAAAAGCACCATCGCCTGCAAAACCCACGACGGGCACATCCGGGCAGCCAATCTTGGCTCCGACAATTGATGGCAAACCGTAACCGCACGGCCCGAAGAGCCCTGGTGCGAGGTATTTGCGGCCCTCTTCGAAGGACGGGTAGGCATTGCCAATTGCGCAGTTGTTGCCAATGTCGGATGAGATAATCGCCTCTTTCGGCAGCGCTGCCTGGATTGCGCGCCATGCCATACGCGGGCTCATCCAATCCGGCTTAGCCGCACGTGCGCGTTCATTCCATGTTGTTCCAGGATCGTCATCTTCATGATCCATCGAAGACAATTGTTGCGCCCAACGGGACTTGACGAGCGAAATACGAGCCAACCGTTCATCGCGTCCATCATTGCCCGCAGTATCCGACAGGTTCGCCAGGATACCCTCAGCAACTTTTTTCGCGTCACCAACAATACCGACCGAGACCTTCTTGGTCAGGCCGATCCGGTCCGGATTGATATCGACCTGAATGATTTTCGCATCCGTTGGCCAATACTCCATGCCGTAGCCGGGGAGTGTTGAGAACGGGTTCAATCGCGTACCGAGACATAGAACGACATCGGCCTCCTTGATCAGTTCCATACCGGCCTTCGACCCGTTGTATCCCAGCGGCCCGGCAAAAAGCGGGTGCGAGCCCGGGAAAGCGTCGTTGTGCTGGTACCCCACACAAACAGGCGCCGAAAGGCGCTCAGCCAATGCAACAGATGCAGGAATTGCGCCCGAGAGGACCACCCCCGCACCATTCAGGATGACAGGACTCTTGGCGGAACTCAGAAGCTCGGCAGCCGCGGCAACCGAGTTTTCACCGCCCGGCGAAGCTTCGAAAACGATCGGATCGGGGATCTCAATGTCGACGACCTGTGTCCAGAAATCCCGCGGCAGATTGATCTGGGCCGGACCACTCAGACGGCGGGCTTGCGAGATCACACGCGTCAGAACCTCGGCGACGCGCGTAGGGTCACGAACCTCTTCTTGATATGCCACCATATCTTCGAAAAGCTTCATCTGCTCGACTTCCTGGAAGCCGCCTTGCCCTATGGTCTTGTTCGCGGCTTGCGGAGTAACCAGCAAAAGCGGCGTGTGGTTCCAGTAGGCGGTTTTTACTGCAGTTACGAAGTTGGTAATGCCCGGACCGTTTTGCGCGATCATCATCGACATTTTGCCGGTAGCGCGCGTGTAGCCGTCAGCCATCATCCCGGCGCTGCCTTCGTGCGCGCAGTCCCAGAAGGTGATGCCCGCAGTCGGAAACAGATCAGAGATCGGCATCATGGCGGATCCGATTATGCCAAACGCGTTTTTTATTCCGTGGCGTTGGAGAACTTTGACGAAGGCTTCTTCAGTCGTCATTTTCATGCCGTTACTCCCTTGGAGATGTACATTGGAATTGGAATTCGGGGCGCTACATTGCGCCAACCTTCTGGTCTTCCAGGATCATGTCGGACACTTTCTCACCGATCATGATTGCTGGAGCGTTGGTATTGCCCGAGACGATTTCGGGCATGATCGAGCAGTCAGCGACACGCAGTCCCTCAATGCCGTGAACGCGCAGACGTTCGTCGACAACGGCGCCTTCGCCATTGCCCATCTTGCAGGTGCCTGTTGGATGATAGATTGTCGTCGAGTTATTCCGCGCCCAGTCGAGCGTGGCTTCGTAGTCGTTGATATCAAGCGAGGCGTCCGGGCGGAATTCTTCTGAAATCTTATGCTTCAGCGGAGCATGCTGCGCGATGCGCCGGGCAATGTTGATACCGGCCACGATCGTCCGTCGATCGGTCTCGGTCGACAGGTAGTTTGGATGTATTTTCGGATAAACGCTGGCATCTGGCGACGCGAGGCGGATTTCGCCCCGGCTTTCCGGGCGAAGTTGACAAACCGACATCGTAAAGGCCGAAAAGGGATGAACGCCTTCACCAGGACTGTCGGCTGACCAAGGCTGAACGTGAAACTGGATGTCCGGCGTATCAACGTGATCACCTGTGCGCAGGAACCCCGTCGCCAAGCTGGCGGCCATCGTCATCGGTCCGGCGCGGAACAGCGCGTACTTCAATGCGATACGTGCCTGGTTGAGTAAACTGCGCACTTCGTCGTTCAGTGTAGGCTCATTACACTTGAAGACGAGGCGCGCCTGTAGGTGGTCCTGTAAGTTCTTGCCGACGCCCGGCAGGTCAGCAACAACATCAATACCGTGTTCTTTCAGGTGTTGGGCCTCTCCGATACCCGACACCATCAAAAGCTGCGGTGAGCCGATTGCACCTGCCGACAGAATGACTTCTGCGCCGGCCTTTATAGTATGCTCGCGCCCTTCAGTGTCTTGGTAGACCACACCCGTTGCGCGCGCGCCCTCGAAAAGTATGCGTTTCGTTGCCGCCCTTGTCACAACCTGAAGGTTCGAACGCGACTGGACCGGCTTCAGGAAAGCAACGGCAGAGGAGCATCGCCGTCCATTCCGGGTTGTGAGTTGAAAATACCCAACGCCTTCCTGTTCAGCGCCATTGTAGTCGGGATTGAGAGGATAACCTGCAGCTTGGGCTGCCTCCACCCAGGCATCGCAGATGGGCCTTTGTAGGCGCATATCCGATACCGACAACGGACCGCCCTGTCCATGGAATGCATCAGCGCCACGCTCTTGATCTTCCGAGCGCTTGAAGAGTGGGAGGACATCGTCCCACCCCCAGCCTGTGTTCCCCATTTGACGCCAGCGGTCATAATCCTGCGGTTGCCCGCGAACATAAAGAAGGCCGTTGAGAGACGAAGACCCTCCGAGCACTTTCCCTCGCGGCCAGTCAAGTTGCCGCCCATTCAATCCTGGATCTGGCTCTGTCTTGTAACACCAGTCGACACTGGGGTTATGCATGGTCTTGAAGTAACCGACCGGAATGTGGATCCACGGGTTTCGATCCGCGCCGCCCGCTTCCAGAAGGATGACCTTGGTGTTCGGACTCGCACTCAGCCGATTTGCGATCACGCATCCCGCCGAACCGGCGCCGACGACCACAAAATCTGCTTCCATTTTCAAAAAACCCTCCATCAAATGCAAATATCTCTATGCAAGTTACCAATACTAATCTAGCTTTTTTTGATAAGTTAAGTATCATTAATTCACAAAATGGGAGGAATAAATGGGAATTTATGATCGCATAAAGGGTGTCTCACGCCGAGATTTCTTCAAAATTGCAGGAACTTACGGCATGAGCTCGACGCTCTTTGCTGCAGGCGCGTTCGGCGGTGTGATGACGGCGGCGAACCTCGCCAGAGCGGCAGAGTCCACTTACAACAAGCGCTTCGCAAAGGACGCCAAGCACACACTGAAGTTCGGTGCGGCCGGATTTAACCCGCAAAACTTGTTGATCGAGCGCGCCGGCTGTCTTGAGTTCGCCCGTGACTTGGAGGAGCGTACGGACGGAGAAATCCGCATCGAATTCATCGGCAATAACCAGATTTGCGGCCAGCTCTCGTGCGTCGAGAAAGCACAGCAGGGGATTATCGATCTCTACGCCGCGTCGACCCAGAATTCAGCCGGTGGCGCCCCCTACCTCAACGTCCTTGACTATGCCTATATGTTCCGCAGCCGCGCTGATCAGTACTACTTCATGTACTCACCGGAATCGCAGCGGATACTGCGCGAACCGTTCGAGAAGCGTCACGGACTGAAGTTCCTGTTCACACACGCTGAACTTCGGGGCATCCAGCTCGGTCTGTCCTGGCAAGACAAGGAAACGGTCACATCGATTGATCAACTGGCAGGCACCAAGAACCGCGTTACGGGAACGCAGCTTGGCCGGATCGCAATGAATGCACTCAACCTGAACCCCGTGCCTGTCGCGTGGGAAGAGACACTTGACGGCCTCAAACAAGGGTTGATCGATGGTGCTGAGACATGGGCTTCTGCCGTGGCCTACGCCAACATGTCACCGGTTGTAAGCCAATGTGTCGACCTGCGGTTCTTCTGCGGCACCGAGCACACTGCAATGACCGTATCAACCTTCGACAGCCTGAGTGGCGAGTTGCAGGATGCCGTTATGGAATCCTCATACCTCACCCAAGTTCACGTTCAGGCAGCAAACGAGGCCGCTCTCGTCAATACCGTCGGTTTCTCAAACCCTCAGTTGCCGGACACGATCTTCGCCCAGAACAACGTTCGGGTCGCGTCTCTGTCGGATGCCGAAATTCGCAAGGCCGAAGAAATGTGCTCGCCGGAGTTCCAGCCGCAGCTGTGGGAGCAATGGCGCGAACGCATCAATGGCTGGGCCGGTGGCATTGACACCTACCAGGACATCTACAACGAGGTGCGCAACAACCCGCACACTCTCGCTGAAAATGTCGAACCGCGCCGTTGGTGGAAAGGCTGATAAAATCCCAATGCCTATTGCCGGAGGGCCTCTGCAAAAAGTGTGTGAGGTCCTCCGGCAAAGAATAAATGACCGGATAATCCCGGCGACAATAGGAAACAGGGAGGACGGCCGATGGAGCTCTGGTCCGATTTGGCTGCGCTCATCAGCGCGCTGGGAAGTCAAGATTCTTGGACGATCCGGCAGGCGCTTTCACCTAATACGGTCTACATATTCGGTGCCGTGTTCCTCGCACTTTCGGGGATTCTGCTTGCCTGGATTTACCACCATGTCCCCGTCATTGAACGCTACTTCGAACGGACCGTTATGGTAACCTGCTATCTTTTGACGGCAGCCATCATCTTCTGGGGCGTTATTGACCGTTTCGTCTTCTCAAATCAGCAACCCTGGTCAACCACCATTCCCCCGTTTCTTTTCATGATCATGGCGCTCTTCGGGGGAGCCTACAATATCCGGATGCGGACGCATCTCAGCTTCTCTGAATTCCGAATGATCATGCCGCGGACGGCACAGTTCGCCTGTCTGCTTCTCGATTTCGTTCTTTGGTTTGGCTTCGCGCTTATTCTTCTCGTGACGACCCTGCGCGTTGTTGCGCTGTCCGCTTCGAACTTTCAAATCGTTCTGGGCACAGACAACACCATGCAATGGTGGTTCCTGTTGTCGGCTCCCATCGCCGCGACGCTTATGGCGGCGCGTGCGGTTGAAAACATCGAAGATGACATAAAAAACATGCGCGCTGGCAAGCCCCTCCTCCGGCAGGCGGTTATTGGAGGAGATACCTGATGACGGATGGAACCCTTGTCACGCTGATCTCCGTCGGAGTCACGATACTCTTCATGCTGGGCGTCCCGGTGTTTTTGGTGATTGCCTATTGGGTGGTTGGCTGCTCATTCGTTCTTGGGCTGACCCTCGACAACATGGGCGCCGAGATCCTTAACGTCTTCAACAAGGGCTTCGCGCTTCTCGCGATGCCGCTTTTCATTCTAACTGGGGACCTGATCAACAAGTCAGGAATTGCGCGGCGGTTGTCGGACTTCGCGTATGCTTGTCTTGGGTGGCTTCGAGGCGGGTTGGCTATGGCCTCACTCGGTGCTTGCGGTCTGTTTGCCGCGATTTCAGGTTCAAACTCCGCCACCACCGCAACGATCGGTTCGATGTTGCATCCCGAGATGGTCAAAGGCGGCTATGACGAGCGCTTTTCTGCCGCAACAGCGGCTGCAGGCGGGACTGTCGGCATCATTATCCCGCCGTCGATTATTTTCATCGTCTACGGCTTTCTCATGAATTTGCCGATTTCGGACCTGTTCGTTGCGGGTATCGTGCCCGGCGCGCTCATGGTCATCGGAATGCAATTCGCCTGCTGGATTATTTGCCGCCTCAACGGATGGGGCTTTCTGATCCCACTCCAGTTGAACCGAGTGCTTAAAACCGCTTTCGGTGCATGGCTTGGCTTCTTTGCAATTGGTCTTGTCCTTTGGGGCATCTACACCGGAAAATTTTCGCCGACCGAAGCAGCAGGTGTCACTGTCGGCTTCTGTATCATCGCAGGGCTTCTTTCCTGGCTCATTAGCCGCCTTACGCGCCAGAACCGCGATCGCACTTGGCAGGAAAAGAACTATGCGGAAATGCTGGTCGTCGAGGGTTTCACTCTCTGGCAGGTTCCAGGGATCACGATGCGGTCGGCCGAGATCACCGGCATCCTTGCGCCGTTGATCGCGATTTCTGTGGTAATGCAGCAGATCCTGTCGCTTCTCGGAGCGCAGCAGGTTATCGGCGATTTCGTAACCTCCATGGGCGGTTACTATGCGGTTTTGTTTACCGCGATGATCATCGTGTTTTTCTCTGGCATGGTATTGGAATCCCTTCCGGTCACGATCATTCTTGCGCCTATCCTTGCCCCGATCGCGGCAAGTGTCGGTGTCGATCCGATCCACTTCTCGGTAATCTTCCTCGTTGGCGCTTCTATCGGGTTTATTACACCGCCTTATGGACTAAACCTTTATGTGGCATCTGGCGTGACGGGAGTGCCATATTTCCGGCTCTTGCGCTATACGGTGCCTTATCTGGTAGCGCTGATCGGAGTATGGATATTTGTTTCTCTCACACCAGAGGTCGCGCTATTCTTGCTTCCAGACAGATAGGGAAACTGAATGTCGGTAGACGCAGAAGCGGATGCAAAAGGACAAATTCCGACGAACCTGAGACTTTTGCTGATCTTCGAAGAGGTCGCACGCTCCGGGGTTCCGGTCACTGGCGCAACATTGGCCGAGACACTGAACCTGCCCAAACCCACTGTTTACAGGCTTTTGACAACAGCCGAAGAAGAAGGGTTTCTCCAGCGCGACGTCGACGGTAAGTCCTTTGGGCCGGGACGCAGGCTCCGCCACCTTGCAGGCAACACGCTGTCATCGCAACGGATGAGGACCGAGCGATTGATTGTAATGAAAGCCCTGGCCGAGGAGGTGGGCGAGACGTGCAATCTCGCTGCGCCCGGCCGGTTTGGAATGGTTTATCTTGACCGGGTCGAAACGCATTGGCCGTTGCGCATTCAGCTGCGCATCGGGTCTCATGTCCCGTTCCATTGTACGGCAAGCGGTAAGATGTACTTGTCGTCATTGCGAACGGAGAAGCTGGACCGCTTGCTGTCCTGGATGGAGTTCGAGAAACACACGCCAAAGACAATCACCGACAAAAACCTTTTGCGTGAGGAGCTCGCGACGACCCGGGCAAGGGGCTATTCAACCGACAATGAAGAATTGCTTGAAGGCATGGCAGCGATTGCAGTGCCCCTGAAGGACAGCGAAGGACGATTACTTACGACGCTTTCAATTCATGCACCCGTGCAACGTTTGTCCTTCGAAAACCTTGTATCGGTTTTGCCAGCATTGCGGGAGGCAGCCGCAAAGATCGAGGAACTTGCGTTAACCTGACCCAAGAGCCATCCACCGATGATTTCCGCGCGCCAGAAGTGCAGCTTGGGTGTCATTATTCCGCATGGCCGTTTGCATGTGACTTCAGCCGAGGCAGGTCATCGTGTGTTGAAGCGGCGTGTCCCTCTCCCTGATCAGCCCCACCTGAGTGGACCGTTCTGATTGTTAGTGAATGACAACCAACGTGACAGCCGAACGACTATCGTTTTGATGGCTGGAACTATCTGACCGAACTTCGCTACGAGGCAAATTCACCGATGAAGCTCAAAACTGACATTCGATCAGACTTAGCGATCAGAAGAAAAGCGCGGGTTAGCGTCTGCGGCTAACCGAAAACGCTCAGATCCTGCTGACTTAATTGGTACTTAATACAACCAACCTGGCCAGTTGATGAATAGCCGATCCAGGGGTTGGGCGGACTTTTAGGTCAGAATTTTAAGGCAAGTTCGCGCTGGAGCGAGCGTTATGAACTTGTGACCACCACCTGTGAACCAGATCTTCCGGGGTTTGGAGGGGAGCTACTGGTGAGCCCATGAGGCATCCCCTAGGTACCGTTGCGGTTTTTCTAGGGGTTCGAGCACTAGAATCATACCAATACCCGACAGCTGCCGAAGAGAACGATGAAACTGTTGGTTAATTCGCGTTCGCATTTGCATCGGCTGCTGTTCCAAACCGCGGAAGATCAGCAACTTTCTTTCCATGAGCCGCCATCACGGCATCTCGAACAAAGGCAATATGAGCTGTTTCCTCTATGATTTCGGCGAGATACTGCGCCTTCATCAACGAGGAACCGACACCTATTGTTCCATGGTTGGCAAGCACGGCAGCCACCACTTTGGGATCCTCGAAGACCGGACTGATTTCGGTTTCCGTCTGCGGTCCGCCCTGTGGTGACAGCGGGATCAACGGCATCCTTCCAATCTTCTCGATGGTTTGAACCGTTAGGCATGGGATCTCGACCCCGGCGCTGGCATAACCGGTTGCCCAGGGACTGTGGCAATGGACCACCGCCTTGATATCACCCCGAATTCGATAGAGATCGAGATGAAACCCCAGGTCCTTTGAGGGCTTGTGGTCCGACGGTTCTATCGTTCCGTCCAGATGAACCACCTGTAGGTTGTCGCGGGTACACTCGTTGAAGCCGATCCCGGACGGTTTGATCACGATCGCATCCGCACTTTCAAGGCGCACGGAGAGGTTCCCGCCAGCATTGGTCTGAAGGCGCAAGTCGAAGCACCGTTTTGCTGTTGCAATCAAGGCGTCTTTCTTGGCAGTCAGGTCCTGCATGGTCCAACCTCTTCACTCGTAAGCATTTTTAATGTCTCGAGAATTGCATGTGTCACGTCCGGCGCAAAAAGATGCGCATCAAGACGATGAAGCTGAATATCCGGGTTCAGAGACGCTTTAAGTGTATCGAAACACACCTCCCGCAACGCCGGGTCTTCAATGGGGCCTCCCGGCCGGTCTTGATGAGAAAACCCACCCATTGGGACGATCATTGCGCAGGGACCATCAAGGCTGTTGAGGCTTTCGGCAAGCCGCTGGCAAACGTGCACCATCTCTTCATCCGTCACCTTCACATGCGTAAAAAATCCGGAGTGTTCATAGTGAGGCCGGGACAGGTACTCGCTCTGAACCAGCGTCTTCTGGCCGAGGCCGATGAAATTCAAAGCGCCCGGCAGAACGATCCGGGGCAGATCGCCGCCAGCAACGAAACGATCCGGCATGTCGACATGAGCGCCGGCAAGATGAATCCGGGTCAGTTCATGAGGGGTCAGGTCGATGATCGCATTGAACGCCCCATGTACAGCGAACCGGGCAAACGCGGCACCGCCGTAACCGTTGGAATGAAACACGGTGCTTTCCTGTCCACGCTTAGAAAGCTCCGAAACCAGTGGGGCAACCGCTCCATCTGTCGCGCCAAGCGCAGTGATGCCGATCGACGGTGTAACATCGACAAGCTCGCCTTTTCGCTCCTTTCGGCACAAGCCGGCAGCGATGAGAGCTGCATTTTCCAGGACTTCCCGCAAAATGGCATTCAAGCCGGCAATATCAGCCAGCGTTGGCACCAGAATGATGGAGTTGTCCGCAACAACGGCGCGGGGATCAAACGGGAGTGTGGTGACCAGGATCTTGGGAAACGTGATCGGCAACGCACGGAGCACCCGAAAGGCGATTTCGCCGCCCGTACCGCCGCCAATCCCCAGGACGACTTCCGTCTCGCCGCCGGCCGCCGCGGCGACATCCTGAAGAACATTCAAGGCTGCCTGGTCCATGGCCTGACGTTTTCCGGCGCCATCGAGGATCTCACCATTCGACTGCAGAGAAATATCGACAACGCGCGCAGACACACCACAGTCAATCAACTGTGTGACGAGGAAATCAGCCTCGGCCTGTTTCGTCTGCAGCGTCGCTAACACCAGAACCTGCGCCATGACCTAGCCCTTGACCGCGCCCGCAGTCATTCCGGTGATGATCTGGCGGCTGGCAAACAGTGTGAAAATGATCGGCGGGATCGCAAGCAACATGCCGGTAGCCATGATCACACCCCATTCAACGTTGAATTCGGACATGTTGTTTACAATCAGAATGGGCACCGTTTTGGTGTTGCGGTCAGACAGGGCCGAGGCCAACAAGTATTCGTTCCAGGCGATGCGGAATGTGAAGATGGCAGCAGCTGCAAGACCCGGTTTGATCAGTGGCAGCACAATCTTGAAAAAGACCTGGAATGGGCCGGCACCATCCACACGCGCTGCCTCCTCCAAGGATCGCGGCACCTGCACAATGAAGCTTTGAAGGATCCAGATCACAAACGGCAGATTCATTGCGACATAAACCAGAATGATCCCGGAATGGGTGCCGGCAAGGCAAACATCGCCCCGCCCCCCGAAGGTGTCCCTGATCCAGCCACCGACCATTGTCGCTTTGTCGATGCAGAATTCATTGTTCCAGAGCCCGAAGACCGGCACCAGCAAAACGGCGGGCGGAACCATTCTTACCATCAATGTTGATAGCGAGATCGTGTCTCGTCCCATGAAGCGGAAACGCACCAGGGCATAGGCAGCCATGCAACCGATCACCAGCGTAATCACGGTGGACGCTAGTGCAATGATCAAGGAGTTGATGAACGCTCCGCCGAACTTCAGTGAACAGAAGTCGAGATGGTCAGGCTGGTACCACAACACATCACACAGCGCGGTTTCGTAATTGCGGATTGTGGGCAGAAAAAGCAAACCTGTCCGCCCCCCGATGATGTCCACATCAAGCTTGAAGGAGTTAACGAACATCAGCAGGATTGGGCCAACTGACATGAAGATCAGAGCCGCCAGAAGGGCATAGAAAGCAGGGTTTTGGCGTTCGTACTGCATGCCGGTCAATCTTCCTGAATTTGCCTGGCCGCGCGTTGGGCACGGGCCTCTTGCAGGCGTGTGATTGCGAACATTGCGACTGTCAGCAACAAGAGCAGCATCAACAGATAGTTTGACATCGCCGCGGCGACCCCAAGCTCCCTGAACTCCGTGGCCGTCCGCGATATCCGCAACGCGACAATTTCGGTCGACAAGCCCGGTCCACCCTCGGTCATGACGAGGATCACCTCCAGCACCTTGAAAGCATCAATCAATCGCAGGAGCCCGGTGACGATCAGAACCGGCATCATCAAGGGCAGCTTGATGTGGATAATTTGCTGCCACGCAGTCGCGCCATCAATGCGGGCCGCTTCCAGGGCAGACCTTGGCAGCGACTGGAGCGCGGCAAGGGCAAGGATGAAAATGAAAGGGGTCCATTGCCATACATCGGCAATTATCACAGACAGGAGGGCGTTTTGGCCCAGCCAATCGATCCCGTCGAATCCCCATGACTTCAGCGTCGTATTAAACGTGCCAACCGTCGGATGGTACATGTAGCGCCACATCAGGCCGACCACGACCGGCGCGATCATCATCGGCAGGATAAAAAGCGTCCGCAAGACGGACATGCCGCGGATATTACGATCCAGCAGCAGCGCCAAACCGACGCCGATGGCCATCTCGGCAACGACGACGGCAAAGGCAAATGTCAGGGTCACGGAGAGACTTTCGCGAAAGGCCGGATCGAAAAACAAGGTGATGTAGTTCTTCAAGCCAACGAATTCGCTTTCGCCGATACTCTGGCTCGGGTTCCAATCCCGGAACGATCCGTAAATCATGTACCCGAGCGGATAAAGCAGCGCGATGGCCATGATTATGGCAGCCGGCGCCATGAACATGTATGGCGTAGCCCGATTGAGGGTTTGCGCACGCAAGATGATCGCTCCGAAACTGGATAAAGGGTGCGCAGCCCGAAGTGGAAATCGGGCTGCGCGGGTGTTGGAGCTTACTGCCAGGTGTAATAACCGGCTTCGTCCATCACAGCTTTTGTCCGCTCGGCCACACCGTCAAGCGCTTCTTGTACATCCAGGTCCTCGGTCAAGACCTTGGACAACGTGGTCCCGAGATCCGCATTGATCTTGCCCCACACCGGGATGATCGGACGCCAATCCGGATCCGCATGTTTCAGAGCTTCCCCGAATGTCGCCATGTGTGGAAACTTCTCATTGACGTCAGGATCTGCGTGCGTGGAGAAGCGCGATGGATTGCCACCCTGCATGGCAACCAGCTTGTCACCATGCTTTGACGTCAGCCATTGCATCAACAAGAAAGCTGCTTCCTTGTTTTCTGCGTTTTTGGGGATACCGATACCGAAACCACCGGTCTGCGAGCCACGGCGCACACCCATCGGATGCATCGCCCAGCCAACTTTGCCAACGACCTGGCTCTTGGCTGGGTCATTGATCTGACCTGCAACCACGGTGGTATCCAGGAACATCGCCGTGTCACCGTTCAGGAAGGATCCAAGTGCCTCGCCAAAGCCGAAAGAAGCTGCACCCTCGGGGCCGCAATCCACGATCGTTTTCAATGCATTTGCCGCCTGGACCCCGGCTTCATTATTCACGATTGGATTCCATTGATCGTCAAAGATCCGGCCGCCGAGCGGAGCAAGATGAAGCAGAAACGCATGCGAGGCATGGTGACCGGAGGCAGCGCGCGAAGACAAGCCACCCATACCCGGTTCCAGTTCAGGGATTTTGCACGCGATCTCAAGAAGCTCGTCATATGTTTCGGGCACCTTGAGACCGTGTTTGTCGAAGATATCCTTTCGGTATCCGAGGACAGACGTTTCTGATCCATATGGAATACCAAAAAGCGACCCCGTCTTACCCTCAAGATAGCCCTTGTTGCCGCCGGCGAAACCGATGTTGTAGACATAGCCGTCAATCAGATCGTCGGCATCGTATGCCGGGTCGGCAAGTTTCGGGTTCATGAAATAGCGCGCTAGATTTTCAAGCTGGTCTGCATAGACATAATCGGCTTTTGAGAACACAACGTAGGCGATCAAATCATATTCGCCCTCATCTTGCGCCAGTTCGAGCGTTTGACGCTCCCGCATCTTGAGGTAAGGTAGTTGGTCGACTTCAACCTCGATGCCGGTTTCCTTTGTGAACTCCGGTAGAATTTTCATCACTGCATCAAAATGGGGGTGCGCAGGAAAATTCACGATCAGGGTTTCACCTGCGTATTCCTCGTAAGGATTGGCCAGCGCAGCCGTTGTAAGGGCGAGCGCTGACACGACGCCCAGAGACGCCTGTCTTAAGACTTTCAACATTGGAGTTCCTCCCGTTCGGCTCCATTGCGGGCGCTACAGCGCCGTTCCTGTTTTGCGGTCAAACAAATGAATGCCCTCAGGTCTGACCGCAAACCTGAGTGTCTCCCCCAACGCGATCGGTGTTTCCGATTTTAGTTCCACCGTGACGTTGGCCTGTCCGCAAACGCACAAGAGCACTGATTGTGCGCCGACATATTCGGATACGATCACCTCCAGATTGAGGCCAAGACCTGGCGGCGCGTCTGGGGCGTAGCTGAGATCTGACGGGCGAATGCCAAGGGTGACTGCGTTGTCAGACTGACCAAGGGCATGGGCCTTTTCCGCCGGAATGGCGATCCGAAACCCTTCACCCGCAGCATAGAGAGTGCCATCCAGATCAATCAGTTCAGAGTCTAGGAAGTTCATCGGTGGCGAACCCAGGAACCCGGCAACAAACTTGTTTGCGGGGTGCTTGAACAACTCTTCCGGCGAGCCTTGTTGCTGGATGCGGCCGTCGCTCATCACCACGATCCGATCCGCAAGCGTCATAGCTTCGATCTGATCGTGTGTGACGTAGATCATGTTTTTTTGAACCCGGTGCCGCATGATCGCCAATTCTGCGCGCATTTGCCCCCGCAGCTTGGCATCAAGGTTGGACAACGGTTCATCGAACAGGAATATGTCGCTGTCCTTTGCGAGCGCCCGAGCCATCGCAACCCGTTGCCTTTGACCTCCCGAAAGAGCTCCGGGTTTGCGCTGCAGATAGTCGGTAAGGCCGACAATCTCGGCAACTTCCTTGACCTTGGCCTTGATTTCCTCTTTCGGTCTCTTTTGAAGGCGCAGCGCAAACGAGATGTTGTGAGCGACATCCATGTGCGGGTACAGCGCGTAGTCCTGGAACACCATCGCCAGACCACGATCTTTCGGCTCAAGGTGACTGACTGGCTGATCGCCGAAAAAAATCTCGCCATCTGACACGGTTTCCAGACCCGCGATCATGCGCAAGGTCGTGGACTTGCCACATCCAGATGGGCCGACAAGAACCGTGAACTCGTTCTCCGCCATATCGAGGTCTATTCCGTGCAAAACCTCTACGTGGCCATAGCGCTTGATGAGGTTCTGTAAGCGAATTTGCGGCATAAAGGGGCGTCTCCAAAGATCGCCCTACTATTTTGCATGCAAAACAATTTGTAAATATGCAAAGTGGGATTTTTGTAATAAAGTGCGTTTTGATATTTGCGGAAGGCGGAATTCAAAACATGCTAACGGGCTCGACAAACACAGAAAACAGGCAGCCAGTTTCGGCTGTACAACGTATTGAGCGCGGCCTGTTGGAGGAGATCGGCGCAGGCGAACTTGCCCCCGGACAGCGGCTGGATGAAGCCGGCCTCGCGAGCCGTTTTGGCGCCTCCCGCACACCTGTGCGGGAGGCCCTTTCAAGACTGACCGCTCAAGGGGTTCTGGTCCAGGGGGAAAAGCGGGGCGTGTTCGTGGCGGAATACAGCCGCGAACAGCTGAGCCAGATGTTTGAGGCCATGCATGAAATAGAAGCCGCCTGCGCAAGGATCGTCGCCCAAAGACTTGATTTTTTGTCCAGATCCGAAATCGAAGCGGCTCAGGCAGACTGCGTGAAAGCCGCTGAGGCTGGCGACCGCACAGCATACCTTAGAGCAAATGAAGCCTTCCATCAGGCCATCTACAAGGCCACGGGCAACCCCTATATGGCAGAAATCGCATCGGAGTTTCGGCAAAGAACCGGCCCCTTCCGTGCAAAGAAATTCGCCAACCGCGAAGACCTTCTCTCCTCCGCCCAAAGCCATCAGGCACTTTTGGGCAGCATTTTCTCCAAAGACGCGGCAGCCGCATCGAAAAGCATGCGGGACCATATGGCCGTGAGCTTTCTGGAGACCTTGAAAGCAAACTGACACCTCCAAAAAGAACTTTGCTCTTGCTTTTGCATGCAAAACATATTTTTGTATGCAAAAGAACAACCTCTTTTTGGGAGAAGCCGATGGGCGTTGCCGAGACAAAAATCTACCCGATCAACACCGGATGGCTCCACGGCGATCTGGGCACCTACATTTTCTGGAAGGGACCAGCAGGCAGGAAGAAATGGCAACCCGTTTTCTGTCATTACGTCGACACCGGCGAACACAAGATCCTCATTGATACCGGGTTGCCGGATCAGGAGCGGGCCAGCAAATATCATCACAACTGTGAGAAACGCGGATGTTTGCAGGTGCACGAACACCTTGAACAAAAGCTTGGCGTACATCCGGACGAAATCGATGCAATCGTCTTCACCCATCTGCATTGGGACCACGTGCAGAATATGAAGGAATTCAAAAACGCCCGATACATCGCCCCCAAGGCCGAAATCGAAATGGCTTACAATCCTCTCCCGCTTTATTACCGCACCTATGAATGCGGGATCCTTGGGATAGAACCGGCCTATGCCGGCTGCGTTTTCGAGGCCGTGGCAGATGAATGCGAAGTCCTTCCTGGGATCACCATGTTTCACACACCAGGGCACTCTGTCGGCCACATGGCTGTCAGTGTTGCGACCTCGGCAGGCGACATCGTGGTGTGCGGCGATGCTATTTTTGAAGAACGGAACCTGGAACCGAACCCGGCTGAGAAATGGCGGTATTGGGTACCAGCCCGATTTGTGAATTCGGTCGAAGGCTGGAAATCTGTCGAAGAACTCGACAAGCGCGCCGATTATGTTCTACCCTGTCATGATTATGAGGCAAACGCCAGATCCGACGTTTTCCCTTACGCGGGCATGCCTTTGCGAAAGCGGCGTCAGGTAATTCCCGGCTACCAGTTCTATTTTGGCGACATGCCATCAGGAGCTGCCCAAAAAGAAGCTCCCCCCATGAAACCGGAAGACGTGGACGCCTACATTTCCGGTCTGGCCAAACCCGAGGACATGGAAGACTGAGGCCAGATGACCCGTGTCCTCAAATCCCTTTCGGAGATCGCGTCGGACTATGATGCGATTATTCTGGACCAGTGGGGTGTGCTGCATGACGGAAGCGCGGCATATCCGGGCACGGCCGCGGCACTCAAGCACCTTATGGCACGAGGTACCCGGCTGGCGGTTCTGTCGAACTCCGGCAAACGGGCCGCTCCCAACCGGGCCCGCATCGCTGCCATGGGATTTTCCAGCGGTCTGTTTGACTGTGTCATGACGAGCGGCGAAGCCCTTTGGCGCGACATCGCGAATGGCACGATTCCCGAACGTCGTTTTTTCCCGGTGGAAAGGACCAAGGGCGATGCACGCGCGTGGGCATCGGACCTTGCTATTGACCTGACGCCGGATCTGAACTCTGCAGAAGCAGTGTTGTTGATGGGGCTACCGGATGGCACCAACTTGTCGGATTGGCAACCACTGTTGGAAGAAGCCGCAAGCCGGCACCTGCGCATCTACTGCTCCAATCCGGACAAGGCCAGCCCGAGAGCCGGCGGCCACACCGTCATGTCTCCCGGAGCCCTTGCAGATGTCTACACCGCGGCCGGCGGCGATGTCGTTTACTACGGAAAACCGTTCAAGCCCGTTTTTGGTTCTTTAGCACAAGCACTCGGTACGGATCGATTGCTCATGGTTGGCGACAGTCTGGAGCATGACATTGCCGGAGCAGACGCTGCCGGATGGGACAGCGTGTTGATCCAGGGCGGTTTATATGCCGCCGACTTTTCGACCGGAGATACAGACACAACACTCGCCAGGTTATGTGCTGAAAAAAGCGCCCCGTTTCCGACCTACAGACTGGAGGTCCTCCGATGAACGGAACAATGCCCGAACTTCTGACTCCTGCGTTTCGCGCCTTGTCCGCCCGGCTCGGACAAGATCCGCTTCAGGTTCAAGGCCCAGGCGGCAACACTTCGATCAAGTCCGGGGCTGTTATGTGGATCAAAGCGTCGGGCACAGAACTTGCGAACGCGGAAACAACCGACATTTTTGTCGCCGTTGACCGAACCGCGGCATTGTCAGAGGCACAGGAAACCCAGGGAGATGGAAGCTGCAAATCTACAATACTGGAACCGGCAATCAAACTGAGGCCGTCGATTGAGACAACCTTCCATGCAGCATTGGATCACGCAGTGGTCGCGCACACGCATTCGGTCGCAACAATCACCCATGCGATCAGTCCGGAAGGGCGGATGGTTCTTGCAGACAAGCTGGCTGACATGCCCTTCGTCACGGTTCCATATGCAAAACCCGGCTTACCGCTGACGCGGGAAATCCTGGCACGAATAAAGCCGGAAACACAAATAGTAGTGCTGCAAAATCATGGGCTGATTGTATGCGGAAAGAGCGTGGACGCGGTCAGCGATCTCCTCCAAGACGTTGAAAACCGGTTGGCCTTGCCACCGTCCAAAGACAAGACTGCAGATCCAGGCAGTCCGGCACCCGAAGGGTTTGTTTGGTCTGAGGAGAGCTGGATCGCCCTCGATCCGCAAATTGCCGATCTGGCGGTGACTGGTACCTACTATCCGGACCATGTGGTTTTTCTCGGCCCGGCGCTGCCTGTCCGTGATCATGATAGTGCGCCGCCGGCAATCTTGATCAAAGGACAAGGAATACTGATCCGAAAAGATGCAACGAGCTCTCAAAAGGCTATGTTGCGCTGTCTGTCAGATGTTCTCGCTCGCTTACCGGCAGATTGGACTGTGGATCCGATTGGCCCAGAAGCAGAGGCGGAATTGCTCAATTGGGATGCCGAGAAATACCGCCAGGCGCTTGCGGAGCAACGCTGATGCTGGCACTCGGCATCGACATTGGCACATCAGGAGTGCGCACGGCTGTTCTGGAGTCCGGCGAGCTCATCTCTGAAGCGCGCACGCCCCATCTGACACAAGACCCGGCCAACATTGATGCCGAAAAATGGTGGGGGGCGGTCCGGCAATGCCTGACAATACAGGCCCAGGCTCTCAGACGCCTTGGCCGCGACTTATCCGAGATTTCAGGCATTGCGGTCGATGGAACATCCGGAACGATGGTTCTGACAGACACAGAACTGCGGCCGACCAGTCCGGCTCTGATGTATAATTCAAAGGGTTTTGAGGCGGAAGCTGCACTGATCGCGGACCATGTCTCCGGCCCTCACATCACAAAAGGTGGGAACTCGGCTCTTGCAAGGGCGATGCGGCTCAACAAACTGTCCCGGTCAGAGCCCTCGCACCTCATGCATCAGGCCGACTTCATTGTTGCCAAATTGTCAGGTGTTGGCGGACGGTCGGACTACAACAACGCCTTAAAGACCGGGTTCGACGCGGCCCTTGAAGAATGGCCTGACTGGATTGAGCATGTCTTTAACCCCGCGCTTCTTCCGATTGTTCATTCCCCTGGAAAAGAGCTGGATGAGGTGGCGCCGGATATTGCGCGCGACCTTGGTTTTTTACCGCAGACGACTGTTCACGCAGGGACAACGGACAGCATTGCAGCGTTTCTGGCCTCAGCCCCGCTCAAGCCAAGAGTTGCCGTCACCTCGCTGGGTTCGACAATTGCGGTAAAATACCTGTCGCCAATCCGGGTCGATGCACCCGAAATCGGCCTTTATTCCCACAGGCTAGGAGATCTCTGGCTGGCGGGCGGCGCCTCCAACAGCGGCGGCGCGGTGCTAAAAGCTCACTTTAGCGATGACCAGCTTCAAACCCTGAGCCAGGCAATTGACCCGGCCCAAAGCACTGGCCTGGACTTCTACCCCCTTCTGGACGCTGGAGAACGGTTTCCGATCAATGATCCGGACTTGGCCCCGAGACTGGAGCCACGCCCGGAAGATGATGTTGCCTTTCTTCAGGCGATGCTTGAGGGCATGGCCCGGATTGAAACAACCTGTTACCGGAAGATCGAAGCGCTGGGGGCGGGCTACCCTGAGACCGTTTACACAGCGGGAGGAGGTTCCGCCAACTCCGCCTGGACTGAGATCAGATCACGGGCTCTCGGGCTGGAAATTGCGGTCCCCAAACACACAGAAGCTTCGATCGGCGCGGCACGCCTTGTGACGCTTTAGGATCTCAAGACATGTCGGCGCGGCTTGCACTTGGAATGCCGGCCTGTTTTTTCTTGTACCTTCTGTCTGAAACCCGGATTGATTGTTGGTCTTTGGATCCCCAACTGCCTAACTCCTCCCGCGGTATAACACCGATTAGCTGCCCCTCGTAAGGCACCCTCCAAGCAGAGCTGACAATTCTCTAAGAGTTCGCGTTCGGCGCGGGGAAGAAGGCACGGTTCGCAATTCTCGATAGCAGCTGACGAGTAACAACCGCTTTGGGCGGGGAGCGGACGTTCGCTGTATCAAGCGCCAATGTCCGGACTGCGGGACAAAACAGGCTTTGTTTCTTCTGCACTCGGTGGCAGCTTTATCTTTTGTTGCCGCTTACCCAGCGGCAATCCCGTACAAAATTCCCACGGGTTTAGTATCGCATACGAAAAGCGAGCGAGCCGCATCGCTGTGGGTGGTACCGTAGTCGACCATGGTTTCGTATTGCGTGTGTGGCCAGTCGCTGCCCCAAATTGTTTGGCTGGGTGGCAGGACCTCTAAGAGGCACGCCACATGCGGCGAGAGGTCGAATTGGGTCCGGCAGCGGGCGGACAGCTTTATGTAGAGATTTTGTTTGTCGTTGCGATCCGTCACGGCGGTGACAAAGGGATCGGTCTTGGCATTTGCGTCCGTGGGAAGGCCGAAGTGATCCACAACAATCCTGAGGCCTTGATCGGTAAGACGTGCGATATGCGGCGCCAGTCGGTGACCTTCCAAATGTACCTCGAGATGCAGATCGTGACTTCGCAGCTTTCCTAGGAACGCTTGTACCTGCGAAGTCTTCAGGTCGGGAAGCACGGCGCCTCTGACGAGGTTCCACCTGACGCCACGCACCCCGCAGGCTTAGAGTTGCTCAAGTTCAGGATCTCCAACATCAAGCGGTACGACAGCGACCCCGGCAAAGCGCGATGGGTCGAGTTTGGCAAGGGCTGCGGAGAGCTCGGAATTGTCGGTTCCGAGGAAGCTGACCCGAGTGCGGTTTCGATGTCTTTGTCCGCGATGACGGGACAAACGCTGCCACGGACAAGAACCGGCATGCGGAAGGTTACGAGCAATATCTCCGAGAACATGGCATGGGCGGAGATACACCTTGGGAAGAATGGGCCAACACGGCAATTGGACCGGACGGGAAGAAGAAGTCCGGTTGGTTGTTGGAGACCGCTCCCCTGCCCGCGCGCGTTCCGAGGAATCATTCGGAAACGGCTTGGCTGACAACGCGTGGCATCGAATTCATGGAGTCCCAGGGGATAGTGCCCGGCTGTGTCATCTGAGTTACATCAAGCCCCAGTGGCCGTATCTGGCCCCGGCGCCCTACAACGACGTGTACTCCAAGGACGATCTGCCGCCAGTCAATCGCCGGGACGGCGAATTCACCCAACCGTTGATGAAGGCATGGGCCGAGACCCGGATTTGCAAGAGCTTCTCGCGCAACACTGTCAGGGACGTCGTTGCGCCAGTCTATATAGGCCTGATCAAGGAGCTCGATGACAACATGGGGCGGCTCCTGGACTATCTGGAAGAGAGCGGACGGATGAAGGACAACATGGCGGTGTTCTGCTCTGACCACGGCGACAACATGGGGGATCACTGGCTGGGCGAGAAGGGCCTGTTCTATGACTGCTCGGCCCGCATTTCGCTAATCGTCTACGACCCACGCGACGAAGCCGATGCCACGCGGGAGACGGCGTCCAATCAACTGATCGAGGGCATTGATCTGGCACCGACACTCCAGCAGTTTCTCGGCGGCCCAGCAAAACCCCATGTCTTCTAGGGACGCTCGCTTAAGCCTCTGCTCCACGGCCAAAACACAAAGTGGCGCGATCACTGTATTTCCGAATACGACTACGCGACCCGGGACGCCCGCCGGGCTGTCGGCGTGGATCAGAGCGACGCCCGTCTCGTGATGGTTTTCGACGGCCGCTGAAATACACACACGTGGAGACCATGCGGCCCATGCTGTTTGATCTTGAGGAAGATCCGGACGAGCTGAACGATCTCGGCGACAGCCCGGAGCACCAGGATCAGGTCGAGCGCCTCAAGGCGTTGCATTTCGCCTGAGCCCGTCAACATCATACCCGTATCACCCGAAATCATCGAGAAAATGACCGACGCCCGGGAACCGGAAGGCATCTACATCGCCTATTGGGACCAGGACGAACTGGAGGCTGGCCGGCTCAAGATGCCGCCGCTTATCTCTAACTGAGGTTGGCTTTTTTGAACGTACAGATTAGGCAGATGGCTAAACCTAGCAATTTTCTTTCGATACATCTCGCTGATCGAAGATTATGCCTAAAGGTACATGAGCTTGATCAAATCGGCGGCTCTGTAGCGATATAGCGGACATCTGCGTGCAGTACGAAACACCGGTTTCACACTACAACCACCTAAGCCAGCTGCACAGTCATTCGCTTTGAATGGACGTTCTCCGTAAGAGCTCTCAACTTCCGCTCTCGGCCTTAAATTGGCACCATACGCATTTTATTTTTGGGTATGCCTATCTCACAGGTATTATGGCAACTGCTAGGCCTTGGGCCGAACATTGTCGATCCTACTAGGTCAAAGTCACCCAGGCTGCATTTCTGGCTGATGATCTCACGCATGCGTCGACAAATTCCACGCCTGCGAGG
>ERZ1023313.65-NODE-65-length-53686-cov-6.927020_pt1 | contig 53686 bp, 46 predicted proteins | sample MGYA00521233_ERZ1023313 | MGnify/ENA primary metagenome ERZ1023313 (study PRJEB32759, sample SAMN07749866) | skin metagenome | biome: transportation; feature: city; material: polyester macromolecule | host: Homo sapiens | place: Hong Kong:TKO line | collected... | reverse complement strand
ACCCGCGATCCTGGCGCCGATGCGCTGATCCCTCGCACCCCGCCGTTGGCGGGGCCCCGCTCGGGGCGCACGGCGCCACCGCGATGCGCTGGATGATCACGCACGGATCTTTGACCTGCGCCGTCTGCGCTGAGCGGCGAGGTTCGGGTTTACGCCCAGTCGCCCCGAAGCTGTCGCACCTGAGTCTCCAGCCCCGCAGCGCTGACCTGTTCCGGCGGCACCGGCGCCGCCGCCACCATGCCGATGCGGGACCAGAAGCGGCGTGGCAGGCGGCTGCGGCCGAGAAAGCTGTCCCGACGGCTGAACAGGCTGCCCCAGAGGCCCTGCAAGGCCATGGGGATCACCGGTACCGGGGTGGTGGCCACGATCCGCTCGACGCCGGATCTGAACGGTGCAATCTCGCCGTCCCGGGTCAGCGCGCCCTCGGGGAAGATGCCCACGACATCGCCATCGGCCAGCGCTGCCGCGATGTCTTGGAAGGCCTGCTCCATCAGGGCCGGATCTTCCTTGGCGGGCGCGATGGGGATGGCACGCGCAGTGCGGAAGATGAAGTTGAGTACCGGGATGCGGAAGATCTTGTGATACATCACGAAGCGGACCGGTCGCCGGATATTGCCCCCCAGGATCAGGGCATCCACGAAACTCACATGGTTGCAGACGATGAGTGCGGGGCCGTTGTCGGGGATATGCCGCAGGTCCTGACGGCGGATGCGGTACAGCGTGTTGATGAGCATCCACACCAGAAAGCGCATCAGGAACTCGGGCACCAGGCCGTAGATGAACACGGCCACGGCGGCATTCATCAGGGTTGCCACCAGGAACAGTTGCGGAATGCTCAGGCCCGCTTGCAGTAGTGCGATGGCGATGAGGGCGGCCGCCACCATGAACAGGGCGTTGAGGATGTTGTTGCCGGCGATCACGCGGGACCGGTGTGCGGGCGCGGCGCGGGTTTGCACCAATGCGTAGAGCGGCACGATGAACAGGCCGCCCGACAGGCCCATCAGCCCCAAATCCCATAGCACCCGGTGGTTGGCCGCCTGCCCCAGGAAGGCCATCGCATCGAGCTGCGGGCCGACGGCGAGGTCGGGCGCGGCCAGGAACAGGTCGATGCCGAAAACGGTGAGGCCGATCGATCCGAGGGGAACCAGGCCGATTTCCACCTGGCCGCCTGAGAGGCGCTCACAGAGTAGCGATCCGGCGCCGATCCCCAGCGAGAACACTGCCAGCAACAGGGTCACCACCGTTTCGTCGCCGCCCAGATAGAGCTTGGTGTAGTGCGGCAGCTGCGACAGGAACAGCGCACCGAAAAACCAGAACCAGGAGATCCCCAGGACGGACAGGAAGACCGTGCGATGGGTGCGCAGGAAGCCGAGGTTGCGGACGGTTTCGGTCAGCGGGTTCCAGTTGATGCGCAAATCGGGTGCGGTGGGCGCGGCTGGCGGGATGCCGCGTGCGGCCAGGTACCCGAGTATCGCCACCGCCATCAATACCAGCGCGACCCAGGTGGCGCCCCCGTGCTGCGCGATCAGCCACCCGCCCACCAGGGTACCGATGAGGATGGCGAGAAAGGTGGCGGCCTCCACCCAGGCGTTGCCGCCGATCAGCTCGGCTTCATCAAGGTGTTGCGGCAGGATGGCGTACTTCACCGGACCGAACAGGGCCGATTGGCTGCCCATCAGGAACAGCACGGCCAGCAGCAGGGGCAGGCTTTTCAGCCAGAGCGCCAGTGCGGCCAGGGCCATGATGCCGATCTCCAGCAGCTTGATGCCGCGAATCAGCCGCGATTTTTCGTGTTTTTCGGCGATCTGCCCCGCGGTTGCCGAGAACAGGAAGAACGGCAGGATGAACAGGCCGGCAGCCAGATTCACGTAGAGGTTGGCGCGATCCGACCCGATCCCGGCCAGGCCGAAGGTGATCAGGATCACCACCGCGTTCTTGAAGACGTTGTCGTTGAACGCGCCCAGTGCCTGGGTCCAGAAGAAAAAGCCGAAACGCCGTTGGCGCAGCAGGCGAAGCGCGGAATCGGTACGCATCTTGGATGGGAATCGCGTTGGCAGGGGGCGTATCGGCGAGCATAGCGGCTCGTCACCGGGCCGGTGAGGGGAATGGCCGTGCTTTAGGCGAGATTGACGCGGAAATGCGCGTCCTTATAATTCAAATGTTGCACCGCAGCGTCATTCCCCCGCCTGTCGTCCCCCTCCCTGAGTGAGACTGCGGCCGCCCTCCCTCGAGGCGCGGCAGGGGTAATCGCCGCTCTTTTTTACGTGAGGTGAAGGTAATGGTGACCGAACAGGGCCTGTACAGGCCGGAATTTGAACGCGACAGCTGCGGTTTCGGGCTGATCGCGCAAATGGATGATCAGGCGAGCCACGCCCTGGTGAAATCCGCGATCACCGCGCTTGAGCGCATGACGCACCGTGGTGCGATTGCTGCCGATGGCAAAACCGGTGACGGTTGTGGCCTGTTGATGAAGAAGCCCGAAGGGTTTCTCCGCCGGGTGGCCGCCGAGGCCGACATCACCTTGGGCAATCTGCCGTTCTGCGCTGGCAATCTCTTCCTCAATCCGGACGAGGTCAAGGCGCAGCGTGCGCGCGAAGTGCTGTCCGAGGCCTGTGCTGCCCAGGGCTTGACCCTGCAGGGGTGGCGGGTGCTGCCGACCGACAACAGTGCGCTGGGTGAAGAGGCGCTGCGTGCCATCCCGCGCTTCGAGCAGGTGTTCATCACCTCGCCGGCCCAGCTGCCCAAGCTGGTGTTCGAGCTCAAGTTGTTCAAGGCGCGACGGGCAGCGGAGAAGCAGCTGGAGGCCGAGGGTGACAGCCTGTTCTACGTCACCTCCCTGTCCTGCCGCGTGCTGGTCTACAAGGGCCTGGTCATGCCGGAGTACCTGCCGACCTTCTATCGGGACCTGCAGGCCGAGGACCTGGAAACCTCGATCTGCGTGTTCCATCAGCGTTTCTCCACCAACACACTGCCGAAGTGGCATCTGTGCCATCCGTTCCGTTATCTGGCGCACAACGGCGAGATCAACACCATCTCCGGAAACCGCCAGTGGGCGCAGGCCCGCGCCAGCAAGTACGAATGCAAGGACCTGCCGGACATCCGCGAGATCGCGCCGCTGGTGAACATGCGGGGCTCCGATTCGCAGAGCCTCGACAACATGCTGGAAGTGCTGCTGGCCGGCGGCATGGACCTGTTCGCGGCGATGCGGGCGCTGATTCCGCCCGCGTGGCAGAACGTGGAGAACCTGGACCCCGACCTGCGCGCCTTCTTCGAATACAACTCGCTGCAGATGGAGCCTTGGGATGGCCCCGCCGGCGTGGTGCTCACCGATGGCCGCTATGCGGTCTGCACGACGGACCGCAATGGCCTGCGCCCGGCGCGGTATGTGATCACCCGTGATCGCACCATCGTGCTGGCCTCCGAAATCGGCGTATCCGACTACGGCCCCGAGGATGTGGTGGAGAAGGGCCGCCTGCGCCCGGGCCAGATGCTGGCCATCGACACCGATTCCGGCGAGCTGCTGCGGCCGCAGGAAATCGACCGCATGCTGGCGTCGCGTCACCCTTACAAGCAGTGGCTGAAGAAGAAGCTGCGGCGTCTTGAATCCAGCCTGTCGGACGATCCGAACTCGCTGGATCGCCTGCAGCCGGCGGATATCGCCGTCTATCACAAGATGTTCGCGCTCACCAACGAGGAGCGCGTCGAGGTGGTTCGGGTGCTGGCCGAAAGTGGTCAGGAGACCATCGGCAGCATGGGCGACGACACGCCGTTTGCGGCCCTGTCGCAGCAGATCCGTTCGCCTTACGATTATTTCCGTCAGGTCTTCGCGCAGGTCACCAACCCGCCGATCGACCCGCTGCGCGAGCAGATCGTGATGAGCCTGGAATGCTCGCTCGGCGCCGAGTCGGGCATGTTCGAGGAAACCCCCGAGCGCGCGGCGCGCCTCCTGGTCGACTCGCCGGTACTGTCCGAGAGCAAGTTCCGCAATCTGCTGGCCGATCCCATCTACCGACACGAAGTGCTGGACCTGCACTACGACCCGTCGTTGAAGCTGGCCGACGCCATCCGCGCGCTTTGTGATCGTGCCGAGGAAGCCGTGCGCGAGCGCGGTGCGGTCATCCTGGTACTGTCCGACCGTCAGCTCACCCAGGGACGTCTGCCGATCCACGCGCTGCTGGCCACCGGAGCCGTTCACAGCCGTCTGATCGAGGCTGGCGTGCGTTGCGATTGCAACATCGTGGTGGAAACCGCCACCGCCCGCGACCCGCACCAGTTCGCCTGCCTGATCGGATACGGCGCCAGTGTCATCTACCCCTATCTGGCCTACGCGACGCTGTATGACATGCGCGCACGCGGCGAGATCAGCGTCGACAAGGACGAGGCCGCGCTGGCCCAGGCCTATCGCAAGGGCATCAACAAGGGCCTGTACAAGATCATCTCCAAGATGGGGATCTCGACGATCTCCAGCTACCGCAGCGCCCAGCTGTTCGAGACGGTCGGCCTGCACGACGAGGTGGTCGGCCTGTGCTTTGCCGGCACTGTCAACCGCATCCAGGGCGCGCGTTTCGAGGACCTCGAAGCCGAGCAGGCGATGCTGGCCAAGGCCGCCTGGAATCCGCGCAAGACCGCCGAGCAGGGCGGGCTGATGAAGTTCGTGTTCAATGGCGAGTATCACGCCTATAACCCGGACGTCATCCGCACCCTGCACGACGCCGTGCAAAGTGGCGCGTACAGCGACTACGAGAAGTACGCTGCGCTGGTGAACCACCGCCCGGTGACGGCCATCCGCGACCTGTTCCAGCTCAAGGACGCCCAGCCGATTGCGCTGGAAGAAGTGGAACCGGTCGAGGCCATCCTCAAGCGGTTCGACTCCGCCGGCATGTCGCTGGGCGCGTTGTCGCCCGAGGCGCATGAAGCGCTGGCGACGGCCATGAACCGCCTCGGCGGCCGTTCCAACTCCGGTGAAGGTGGCGAGGACCCGGTGCGCTATGGCACCGAGAAGAACTCCAAGATCAAGCAGGTGGCTTCGGGCCGCTTTGGCGTGACGCCGGCCTATCTGGCCAGCGCCGAGGTGCTGCAGATCAAGGTGGCGCAGGGCGCCAAGCCTGGTGAAGGCGGCCAGCTGCCCGGTGACAAGGTCAACGAGCAGATCGCCAAGCTGCGCTACGCCAAGCCCGGCGTGGCCCTGATCTCGCCGCCGCCGCACCACGACATCTACTCCATCGAAGACCTCGCGCAGCTGATCTTTGACCTCAAGCAGATCAATCCGTCGGCGCTGGTGTCGGTGAAGCTGGTGTCCGGCCCCGGTGTCGGCACCATCGCCGCGGGTGTGGCCAAGGCCTATGCCGACCTCATCACCATCTCCGGGTATGACGGCGGCACCGGTGCCAGCCCGATCACCTCGGTGAAGTACGCCGGCACGCCGTGGGAACTGGGGCTGTCCGAGACCCACCAGACCCTGCGCATGAACGGCCTGCGCGAAAAGGTGCGGGTGCAGACCGACGGCGGCCTGAAGACCGGCCTGGACGTCATCAAGGCGGCCATCCTCGGCGCCGAGAGCTTTGGCTTCGGCACCGCGCCGATGGTGGCACTGGGCTGCAAGTACCTGCGCATCTGCCATCTCAACAACTGCGCCACCGGTGTTGCCACCCAGAACAAGGTGCTGCGACTCAAGCACTTCATCGGCCTGCCGGAAATGGTGATGAACTATTTCCGCTTCGTGGCTGAGGAAACCCGTCAGTTGATGGCGCAACTCGGCGTGCGCTCGCTGGCCGAACTGATCGGCCGCACAGAGCTGCTGCAGATCCAGGAAGGCGCCACCGCCAAGCAACGCGCGCTCAACCTGCAGCCGATCCTCAGCTCGGCCGGCATGGTGCTGCCCTCGGGCCACTACTGCACCGGCCCCAACCACCCGTTTGACAAGGGCGAGCTGGCCGAACAGATGGTGCGCGATGCCCTGCCGGTGATCGAGCAGAAGGCCGGTGGCGTGTTCAACTACACCGTCAACAATCGCGACCGCTCCATCGGCGCGCGCCTGTCCGGTGAGATCGCCAAGCGTCACGGCAACCTGGGCATGAACGAGACACCGGTCATCCTCAAGCTCACCGGCACCGCCGGACAGAGCTTCGGGGTGTGGAATGCCGGTGGTCTGCACATGGAGCTGGAAGGCGAGGCCAACGACTATGTCGGCAAGGGCATGGCCGGCGGCCGCATCGTCATCAAGCCGCCGCGGGGCTCACGCTTCAAGACCACCGAAGCCGCCATCATCGGCAACACCTGTCTGTACGGTGCCACCGGCGGCACGCTGTATGCGGCCGGGACCGCCGGCGAACGTTTCGGCGTGCGCAACTCCGGCGCCACCGCGGTGGTGGAAGGTGTGGGCGACCACGGTTGCGAATACATGACCGGCGGCGTGGTGGTGGTGCTGGGCGATGTCGGCGTCAACTTCGGCGCGGGCATGACCGGCGGCTTCGCCTATGTGCTCGACGAGAGCCGCAGTTTCGTCGACCGCTACAACCATGAACTCATCGATATCCATCGGGTCATTGCAGAGAGCATGGAAGGTCATCAGCACTTCCTGCGCGGTCTGATCCGCGATTACGTGGCGGCCACCGGCAGTGAATGGGGCCAGCACATCCTCGATGATTTCCGCGATTTCGTCGGGCGCTTCTGGCTGGTCAAGCCCAAGGCCGCTGAAATCAACTCGCTGATCCACGCCGTCAAGGCCGCGGCGTAAGGACGCAGATATGGCAAAGAATCACCTGCAGTTTCTCGAAGTGTCCCGCCAGGATCCGAAAAAGGTCGCCGTGGAAGTGCGCATGCACGACTGGCGCGAAATTTACGGACAGTTCCCAGCGGACAATGCCGCCACCCAGGCCGGTCGCTGCCTCGATTGCGGCAACCCCTACTGCGAGTGGAAGTGCCCGGTGCACAACTACATTCCCAACTGGCTGAAGCTGGTGCAGGAGGGCAACCTGTTCGCCGCCGCCGAGTTGTCGCACAAGACCAACTCACTGCCGGAGATCTGTGGCCGTGTGTGCCCGCAGGACCGGCTCTGTGAAGGCGCCTGCACGCTCAATGACGGCTTTGGTGCCGTCACCATCGGCTCCATCGAAAAGTACATCTCCGACGAGGCCTTCAAGCAGGGCTGGCGTCCGGACATGAGTGGTGTCGTGGCCACCGGCAAGAAGGTGGCGATCATTGGTGCCGGCCCGGCTGGTCTGGGCTGTGCCGACATCCTGGCCCGCAATGGCGTGAAGCCGGTAGTGTTCGACCGCCAGGCCGAGATCGGTGGTCTGCTCACCTTCGGCATCCCGCCGTTCAAGCTGGAAAAAGAGGTGGTGCAGAACCGCCGCAACATCCAGGAATACATGGGCGTCGAGTTCCGCCTCAACACGGAGGTGGGCAAGGACGTCACGCTCGACCAGCTGCTTGCCGAGTACGACGCCGTGTTTCTCGGGATGGGCACCTACACCGCCATGACCGGCGGCTTCCCCGGCGAGGACCTGCCGGGCGTGGTGTCGGCGCTGCCCTTCCTGATCTCCAACATCAATCGGGTGATGGGCATCGAGAAGGACCCGGCCGATTTCATCGATATGGCCGGTCAGCGGGTGGTGGTGTTGGGTGGTGGGGATACCGCCATGGATTGCAACCGCACCTCCATCCGCCAGCAGGCCGCCAGCGTCAGCTGCGTGTATCGCCGTGACGAAGCCAACATGCCGGGCTCCAAGCGTGAGGTGGCCAACGCCAAGGAAGAAGGCGTCAAGTTCCTGTTCAACCGGGCCCCGGTGGAAATCGTCGGCGACGGCAAAGTCGAAGGGGTGAAGGTGGTGGAAACCCGCCTTGGCGCGCCCGACGCCCGCGGCCGTCGGCGTCCGGAAGTGGTGGCCGGCTCCGAGCAGATCATCCCGGCCGACCGGGTGGTGATCGCCTTCGGGTTCCGCCCCAGCCCGGCGGAATGGCTGACCGACTTCGGCGTCACCCTGCACGAGGACGGCCGCATCCGGGTGCATCAGGAGGCCGGTGCGGGCGCCGCCTTCCAGACCGCCAACCCCAAGATCTTTGCCGGTGGCGACATGGTGCGCGGCTCCGACCTCGTGGTCACCGCCGTCTACGAAGGCCGTCAGGCCGCCGAGGGCATTCTCGAAAGCCTGGGCGTCTGAGAGCCCGCACGAGATAGCGCGAAGTGCATAACGGGGCCGGCATCGCCGGCCCCGTTGTCGTTTCAGGTCCCGTGCTGAGGCAATGGTTGCCGCGTCTCGCCAGTCAGGTTCCTACCGCTCAGGCTCCCAGGGAAGCTCGGGTCGAATCTGGGCATGGCATCACGGGTTGAGAATCGCTGCTTTTTCGTTGCAAACCTTGCCAATAGAACCACTATTGCCTGCGATTCACGCTTCAAATCAGCGATTTTCCCTGGGTGCTGCTCATGCCCAGATTCAATCAGCGCCTCCCTAGCGGAGAAACGCAGCGCCCTGATCGCGCAGCTGTTCGGGGCGGATATCGTGAAACTTCAATTTGCGGTAGAGCGTGTTGCGGCTGATGCCGAGGTGTCGCGCCGCCAGGGTCATGTTCCAGCGGCACCGCTCGATGGTATCCAGCAGGGCGCTGCGCTCGGCGCTGGCCAGCGGATTGTGCGCGGCATGGCCGGTGCCCGGGTCTTCGGCGTCATCGCCGGACAGAGGCGGGAAGCGTCCGCCAGTGGCGCTGACCGGTGGCGGGGGTTCAAGCACGTCGCGAGGCAGGTCGGCCAGGCGGATCACGCCGCCCTCCGCAATCGCCAGTGCGGTGCGCAGCACATTGCGCAGTTCGCGGATGTTGCCCGGCCAGGTGTAGGCGGTGAGACGGCTGATGGCGGCCATCTCGATACCGATCTGACCGCCGTCATGATTCTCGTCTGCGAGCACGCTGCGGATCACCTGCTCAAGGTCGGCGCGGTCGCGCAGCGCCGGCAGTGACAGCGTGATGCCGTTGAGGCGGTAGTAGAGGTCTTCACGGAAATCGCCCCGTTGGATCAGTTCCCGAAGGTTGCGGTGGCTGGCGCTGATCACGCGAACATTGACCTTGACTGGCTGCAGGCCGCCCAGAGGCGTGACCTCCCGTTCCTCCAGCACCCGTAGCAGGCGGGTCTGCAACGCCAAGGGCATGTCCCCGATCTCGTCCAGGAACAAGGTGCCGCCATCGGCTTGCTGTACCCGTCCCGGCATGCCCTCCTTGCGGGCCCCGGTGAAGGCGCCGGCACGGTAGCCGAACAGTTCGCTCTCGATCAGCGACTCGGGAATGGATGCACAGTTGACCGCGACGAACGCCTTGTGGGCCCGGTCGGAGGCATCATGCAATGCGCGTGCGAAGACCTCCTTGCCGGAGCCGGTGGGCCCTTGGATGAGCACGGAGACGTTGGAGGCAGCAATCCTCTGCGCGCACCGGAGGTTGCGCAACATGCCGGGGTCCTCACCCGACAGTGCCTCCAGCGACAGCCGTTGCCCTGCCGTGGTGGGGTGGTCGATCTGAACCACCTCGGCATTGCGGGGAGAGATACGCGGCGCACTTTGGGGGCGGGCCGGGGCCAGGATCGACGCGTAGTAACGCCGTCCGTGGCCGAGATCGCGGATGGGCATGATGGGGCGGTGCGCAGGGGCACCGCTGCGACCGGCAAAGTCGGTATCGGTGATGTCAAAGATCTCGGCAATGTTGCGGCCGACCAGATCGGAGCGACAGTCGAAGGCGAGCAGGGCCACGGCGGTGTCGTCGGCAGCGATGATGCGGCCATCCTCGGTGAAGGCCATGGCGCCGTCATGGAGCAGGTTCACGAACTCCGGACGCGAGTGGAAGCGGATGGTCCGGTAGTGCCGGTGCCGACGCAGGAACAGACACTTCTCGATCAGTCGGGCCGAGAGATTGACCAGCGCGCCCGTATGGCTGCGGCTGGCCTTCGGTTCCTCGCAACTGACGCAGGAGGCGTCGAGCACCGCCAGCAGATCGCCGTAGGGATCGCGGATCGGGGCAGCGGAACAGGTCAGGCCGATATTGCTCGACAGGAAATGTTCGTTGAGGTGAATGGTGATGGGCCGGCGCTCAGTGATGCAGGTTCCGATGCCGTTGGTCCCGACGGCGCGCTCACTCCAGTCGGCTCCGCGGATCAGACCGGCACGACGGAAGTCGCGTGACAGGGTCGGATCGGTTTTTTCATGGAGGATGACGCCACTGGCATCGGTAAGCAGCAGGGCGTAGCCGGAGCCGGGGATCTGTTCGTAGAGCGCGTCCATCTCGGCGCGTGCAATCGACACCACATCGTCGATCCGTTCCTGTGCCTCACGCAGGGTGCCGTTCTCCAGCACCTGGGCGCTGCGCTGCTGATCGGGACGCAACTGGAACTCGCTGCAGCAGCGCAGCCAGGAAAATGCGACAGGCCGCTCGACTTCGCTCGGGACTTGGGGGAAGCGTTCCACCAGGTTCATCACCGACGCCGCGTGGCGGCTGCTGGTCATCCATCCGGACATCACTCGTTCTCCTCTCCAGTGTGACCGTCTGTGGTTTCGCGTCCCGGTGCATGCCGGTGGCGTGGTCACTTTTCGTCCAGCCACGGTAGAGCGCCGCCATCGGGGGGTCAACCACACCTTTGGATGAAGCCTGACGCACTGTGTCAGGCCTGACACAAGGCTCGCGGCTGCGATCAGGCAGTCGCCATCGTTGCAGGGCGGCGGCGGCGTCCTCGGTGGCGCGCCGGGGCTGGGACGGCGCGTGTCAGCCCTGGCGTGTCACGCAACGTTTCACGGCCTTTGTGATCTTAAAAATAATAATTTATTCAATGACATAGAAAGATCTTCAAGGTGGCATGCGCATTGCCCTACTGCCCTCAGGTCCGGGAATCATCCCGGCCCGCGGCGCCTCGGCGCCGACAGATCAACACGAGAGGAGCAAGGGGTTATCTATGAACACCACCCATACCACCCGCGTGGCGGCCACCCTGGCAGCGCTGGCGGCCGGTTCGGCACAGGCCGTGGAACTGCAGTCGGGGGACTGGACCTTCACGGTCAACGGTAACGTCAACGTCCACTACATCCATTCCAGCTGCGAGGACACCCCCGCCGCCATCACCACAGTGGGCGGGGCCTGCATCGCCGGCACCAACGGCGAGGACACCAACACCAGCATCAGCAACGGCTTGTTGCCGGCCGCCATCGTCTTCGGGGCCAAGACGCAGCAGCGGGGCTATGACCTCGGCGTCACCTTCGGCTTCTATCCGGGCATCAGCACCAACGACGGGGGCAGTCCCAACCTGCAGCAGGATGGGCAGGCGCTGGGCACCAACACCGCGTTGGGCACCACCGGTCTCGATGTGCGCCAGGTGTTCCTCACGTTCGGCAACGACCGTATCGGTACCTTCACCCTCGGTCGCAATTTCGGCCTGTTCGGGTTCGATGCCATCATCAATGACATGACCATCCCCGGAGTCGGGGTGGCCGGCGCGATGGCCACCGGCGCACCGGCCAACACCTCGCTGGGATCGATCGGCTTCGGCTACATCTACGCCGACACGCTGGCGCAGATGAACTACACCACGCCGAGCGTCGGGGGTCTGACGCTCACGCTCGGGGTGTACGACCCGCTGGAGCCCCTGTTGCAGGGGGCCCCCACGCCCGATGGCAGCAGCGGGTTTCACGGCAAGCTGGCCTACACCGTCGGCAACCTCTATCTGTCGGCGGCCCTGCTCACGCAGGAGCAGAAGGCAGCCGGCAACGTGGACGATTACACCAGTACGGCCTATGACATCGGCGGCAAGTACAGCACCGACCGGTACAGCCTGATGGCCTACTACTACGCGGGTCAGGGGGTCGGCACCACGGCACTGTTCACCTTGGGTAGCGACGGTGCCGGCAACCGCCGGGATTCGGACGGCTTCATCGCACAGGGCACCGTGACCTTCGGTGACACCCGGTTCGGCCTGAACTACGGCGAGTCCAATCTCGATCACGCCAACGCCGCCGATGCCACGGCCAACCCCTCGCTGGTGGAGACCAACAGCAAGTTCACGGTCGGGGTCTATCACGCCCTGACCGCCAACCTGACCCTGCTGGCGGAATTTTCGGATGTGGAGACCGAAGCGCATAACGGCGCCCGCAACACATCGAACAACCTCAACGTCGGCGCCTTCCTGTCCTTCTGATCGCGGCTGTCGCGGGGTTGATACCCGGTGTTTCACGGCTGGGACAGCGTGACAGCCGGGGGTGCCCCCGTTGTTCGGCCTCGGCCAAAAAACACAGCTATTTCAATGTTTTAAAAGCATCCCCCATGGCCGGCAACTGGCATGGTCGTTGCCATCCCGGGATGGCGGATACCGATCGCGCTCGCGCGAACCTTTGTTTGAGGAGAACCATTAGATGAAACTGAAAAATCTGAGAGCCCAGAGCCAGCGGGCGCTGGCGGTGGCCCTGACCACCGTCGCCACCGCCGCCCTGGCCGATGTCAAACCGGTGACCTGGGACGACATCGTCAATGACGACAAGAGCACCGACAACGTGCTGACCTACGGGCTCGGCGTTCATGCCCAGCGACACAGCCCGCTGAAGGCGGTCAACGCCGGCAACGTGGCAGATCTGGTGCCGGCCTGGTCCTTTTCCTTTGGCGACGAGAAGCAGCGGGGCCAGGAATCCCAGGCGCTGATCCACGACGGCGTGGTGTACGTCACCGCCTCCTACTCGCGCATGTTTGCTCTGGATGCCAAGACCGGCCGCCGTCTGTGGGCCTATCAGCATCGTCTGCCCGACGATATCCGTCCCTGCTGTGACGTGGTCAACCGGGGTGCCGCCATCTATGAGGACAAGGTCTTCATGGGGACGCTGGATGCCGGCATCGTGGCCCTGAACCGGCGCAATGGCCGGGTGGTCTGGTCGAAGAAGTTCGGAGACCACAAGGTCGGCTACACCATGACCGGCGCCCCCACCATCGTCAAAGACAAGAGCGGCCGGGTGATGCTGATCCACGGCTCTTCGGGTGACGAGTTCGGCATCGTCGGCAAGCTCTACGCGCGCGATCCCAACACCGGCGAGGAGATCTGGATGCGGCCGATGGTGCAGGGACACGTGGGGCGCCTCAACGGCAAGCCCAGCACGGTGACCGGCGGCGACCCCAAGGCGCCGTCGTGGCCGGACGATCCCAGCCGCGAAACCGGCAAGGTGGAGGCCTGGAGCCAGGGGGGAGGTGCGCCGTGGCAGTCGGCCACCTACGTGCCAGAGACCAACACCATTGTTGTCGGCACCGGCAATCCGGCGCCGTGGAACACCTGGGCACGGACGCCGGAAGGCGGCAACCCCGAGGACTACCCGAGCCTCTATACCTCTGGACAGGCCTACGTGGATGCCAGCACGGGTGAGCTCAAGGGCTTCTATTCCCATACGCCCAACGATGCCTGGGATTTCTCCGGCAACAACGAGATCATCCTGTTCGACTTCAAGAAGAACGGGAAGACCATCAAGGCCGGTGCTCACGCTGACCGTAACGGCTATCTGTTCGTCACCAATGTCGACGCGCTGTCGAAGCCGGGTGGCACGGTGCACCGTCAGGCCGAGGGCTTCGTGGCGGCTTACCCGTTCGTGGACGGCATCACCTGGTCCAAGGGCTTCAACGCCAAAACCGGCTATCCCAACTGGGTGAAGGGCCAGCGCCCGGCGCCGGCCAAGGCCGGAGAGGAGCGTGGCAAGCCCGTCGAGGTGTCGCCGCCGTTCCTGGGGGGCAAAAACTGGAACCCCATGTCCTACAGCCCGCAGACCGGCCTGTTCTACATCCCTGCCAACCACTGGAAGATGGACTACTGGTCCGAGCAGGTGAACTACAACCCGGGCGCGGCCTATCTCGGCATGGGCTTCCGCATCAAGAAGCTGTTTGAAGACCATGTGGGCGTGTTGCGGGCAATGGATCCGGCTACCGGCAAGATTGTCTGGGAGCACAAGGAGCGCATGCCGCTGTGGTCGGGCACGATGACCACCGCGGGCAATCTGGTGTTCGCCGGGACCAGCGATGGCTACGTGAAGGCCTTTGATGCCAAGACCGGCAAGGAGCTCTGGGCATTCCAGACCGGCTCCGGCGTGGTGTCGATTCCGGTGACCTGGGAACAGGATGGTGAGCAGTACATCGGGATCGCATCCGGATACGGCGGTGCCGTGCCGCTGTGGGGGGGCGACATGGCCGACATGACGCGGCAGGTCTCCCAGGGCGGTTCTTTCTGGGTGTTCAAGCTGAAGTAAGGCATGGCCAATTCAACAGGCCTCAAGGGGCACCGGCATTGCGCCGGTGCCCTTTGGCGTCTGTGTCATCCAACCGGAGCATCCCATGCATCGAATCCTGAGAGGCCTTGCCCTCCTCCCCTTCTGTCTGACTGTCGGCGCGGCGCAGGCGGCGCCGCCCGAGGCTTTCGACCTGCCGGGCGAAGTCGGCACCACCATTGGTCCGGAAGAGCCGTTGTGGCGACCCCCCGCTGCCGTCGGGGACTGTCGTATCGCCTCGGGCAGTCAGTGCCCCGGTGCCGACCTTCGGCACCAGAAACTGTCTGGCGCTGATCTGAGCGGTGCCAATCTGCGGGGTGCGCAGCTGGCGCGGGCGGACCTTCGCTTTGCCAACCTGCGCGGTGCCGACCTGACCGGCGCCAATCTTGAGGGCACCGACTTCACCGCTGCCTTCCTGCAAGGCGCCCGCTTTGACAAGGCCAACCTCCGTGGCGCCAGTCTGCTGCATGCCCGGCTGAGCGGGGGGCGCTATCACGATGCCGACCTCACCGCCGCCACCCTGGAGAAGGCCTGGGCCGGAGGCGCGAGCTTTCACAACGCACGGATGGTGAACATCAACGCACAGGAGGCCAAGTTCAACCACGCGGATCTCAGTGGCGCCGATCTCGGTGGCGCACTGCTGCGCTACGCCATCTTCGAAGGCACTTACATGCAGGGTTGCACCGGCTGCCCGGTCGACTGGTAGCCCCATGCCCACGCGGCGGCCCGGCGACAGTCCCGATCCGGGACGGCGGCGGCTGATGGGGGGCGCGCTGGCAGCGACCACGCTGATGCTGCCGGCGCTGCTGCGTGCCCGCCGTGGCCCTCATGTAGTGATCGTCGGTGGCGGCTTCGCGGGCGGTGCCTGTGCCCATTGGCTGCAGCGCTTCTTGCCGGAGGCGGTGATCACCGTGGTGGAGCGGCAGGCCACGCAGGTCAGCGGCTACTTCTGCAACCTGGTGTTGGCGGGGCTGCTGCCGGAGGCGGCGATCCGCCATGCGCTGGTCGACCAGCGCCGCGCGCAGGTCCGCACCCTGGAGGCCGAGGTGACCGGGGTTGATCCCGGGCTGCGCGTGTTGCGCCTCCGCGACGGTCGGCGGTTGCACTACGATCGTCTGGTGCTGGCCATCGGCATCCGTCACCGTATCGATGCCATCGAAGGCTATGGTGCGAGCGCCTTGCGGTCCCATCCACCGGCCTGGCCGGGCACCCTGGCCGATCTGCGGCAGGTGGCGGCTCGGCTGGAAGCCTTGCCGCAAGGCGGAGTCCTGGCGCTGGTACCGCCGCCCAACCCCTATCGCTGCCCGCCCGGACCTTACGAGCGGGCCACCTTGTTTGCCCACCGCCTGCAGGCGCGCAATCCGCGCGCCAAGGTGCTCATCCTCGACCCGAAAGACGACTTCACCAAGCATGCGCTGTTTGCCGAGGCCTGGGCCAACCGCTACCCCGGCCGCGTGGAATGGCTGGGGCGTGCGCAGGGGGGTACACCGCAATCCCTGGACCTGCGCACCGGCCACCTGCGGCTGGTCAACGGAGCGCGTCTGCGGGTGGACTGGATTCACTATCTTCCCCCACAGCGGGCGGCCGGTCTGGCAGACCGCCTCGGCATCGCCGGAGTGGAGGGCTGGGTGGCGGTCGAGGCCGAGCAGTTGCGGTTGCCGGGCGAAGACGCCATCCACGCCATCGGCGATGCCGTGGACCTGGCACCGATGCCGAAATCCGCCTTTGCCGCCAATGAACAGGCGCGGCGCTGTGCTGCGGCGATCGCGGCAGCATACGGTGCCGACATCCCGCCCCTGGGCTGGCTGGCCAACACCTGCTACAGCCACGTGGGACCCGGACAGGCCGTCAGCATCGGGGCCCTCTACGAAGCGCACGATGGCCGGCTGGCCGCCATTGCCGGCAGCCATCACATCACCCCGACAGGCGTTGACCGGGCGCATGCCGCCGCCGAGTCGGCGCGTGCCCATCAACTCTACCGACACCTTCGGCACATCTGTTTCAACCGACCGGCGTCAGCGTCGTGACACCCTGTTCCATCAGCGATACACCATTGAATTTATTCGACTTATGGAGGGTCGACGGGGGCATGTGGCGGTCGCAGAATCGGTCCATGCACCCCCTGCGCACGGCCCTCGGGCACGGCGCATTCAAGCACCCCTATGGAGGAAGTCCCATGACGATGCGTACCTCGCAATTGCTGTTGCTCTTCGCGCTGCTGACCCCCATTGCCGCAGTATCGGCCCATGGCAATGTGACACCGCAGGCAGTCGATACCGAGGGTCTGCCGCCGGTGGACGGCTGGAGCGATCACAACCCCTATCGTGCCCTGGCGCCGGCGCAGCGGGCGAAGATCGAAAAGATGGGTGACACCGCCTATCACCAGACCTGTGCCGGTTGCCATGGACTGGGTGCCAAGTCCGGCGGCATCGCGCCCGATCTGCGCCTGCTGGCCCCGGAAACCGATGATGGTTATTTCGTCAGCCGCATCCGCACCGGTGGGCGGGGCATGCCGCAGTTCGAGGGGATACTCCAGCCGGAAGCCGCGTGGGCGATCAAGACCTGGCTCGACACCCTGCACGAAGCGGCGATGGAAGAGCGCTATGGGCCCTAGCCGCCGGCTGCTGCTCGGTATCGTGCTGATCTCGGGCAGTGTGTCGCTGGCGTCGGCGGCCAACCCGCCGGACCCCTTGCAGTCTCCGACCTGGGAGGCCATGCACCAGCGCGTGCTCTCGGGCGCGTCCTATCAGTTCAGCGATGCGGTGCGCGTGATCATGCCCGAGCGCGCTGAGGACGCCACGCGAGTGCCCGTACACGTCGAGCTTCGGGGCCTCGATAACCCGCGTGAACTGGTGATCTTCGCTGATCTCAATCCGATCACCGAGGTCATCCGCCTGCGCGCGGATTCGACATTGCCCGCGCGCGGGGTGGGCATACAGATGAAAGTGCAGCAGGCCACGCCGATCCGCGCCGCGGTGCGTGACGCCCAGGGACAATGGCATGTGGCGGGGCACTGGATCAGCGCCGCGGGTGGCGGATGCGGGGCGCCCAGTCGCGCCAGCGTCAATCCGGACTGGAACCGAGATTTCGGCCTGGCGACCGGGCGCCGCTGGGTCCGGCATACCGGTACCGTGCCGCACACCCGGATCAATGTGCTCATTCACCACCCGATGGACACCGGCTTCGTTGCCGGCATCCCGCGGTTCCACCTGGAACGGGTCGCGGTGCGGACGCCATCGGGAGCGTCGGTGCTGGAGGCCATGCTGTCGGCCGCGGTGTCGGAAAACCCCATCCTGTCGTTCGACCTTCCCGGTACCGACACGGTCGCCGTGGAAGCACGCGACAACAACGGCAACCCCTTCGTGGTCGAGTGGGTGAACTGAGGTGACGGATCTCATGCCGGCGCTGCGGGGCACGCTCGTGTGGCGTCTCATCGGGTTGCTGGCACTGCTGGTGGCGGGGTGGGTCCCCGAGGTGCCGGCCGAGGGTAGCCGGACGTACCGTCTGGAGCCGGTCGCCGTCGGGGACGGGGTGTGGATGATCGAGGGCGGCCCCGGCCACTTTGACCGGGACAACGGCGGTGCCATCGTCAACATCGGCCTCATCGAAACCGATCAGGGAGTGGTGCTGGTGGATGCGGGCCCCTCGCGTGCATATGGCGAGGCACTGCAGGCTGCGGTCCGCCGCACGTTCGGCCGCCCGGTGCAGCGCGTGCTGCTGACCCACCGTCATCCCGATCATGTGCTGGGCGCCCAGGTGTTTCCATCAGAGCGCGTGTGCGCGGCGGCCGGGACCCGCGCGGTGCTGGCGGAGGAGGGGCAGGCCATGGTCGACGATCTGTTTCGCCTGCTGGGCGACTGGATGCGCGGCACGCGCGCAGTGCAGCCGGGCTGCAGCCTCGAGGCGGGGACGATCGATGTCGACGGGCGGCAGCTGCGTATCCTCGCGGCCGGCGGGCACAGTGGCGCCGAGGGTGACTGGATGGTGCTTGATGTCGCCAGCGATACCCTGTTCGCCGGAGACCTCGTGTTCAGTCGGCGCGCACCCACCACCCCGCATGCCGACCTCCGACGCTGGCGTCAGGCGCTGACCGTGATCGAGGCGCTGGCGCCCGCCCGTGTCATCCCCGGGCACGGCCCACTGCAGCCGGGCCTGAAGGCGGTGGACGATACCCGCCGCTGGCTCGATGCGCTTGAGGCCGGACTGTGGCAAGCCGCGGCGGCGGGCCTGAGCATGGGCGAAGCGCTGGCGTTGCCGGTTGATCCCGCCTTCGCCGCATGGGATCAGGCGGGAGCAGAGTACGTCCGCTCGGTGAATCATCTTTATCCCGGCATCATGGCCCGGGTGCTCAAGGGCGAGTCGGGGCCATGAGTCCCTGGCGATGGGCGATGGCCCTGTGGTGCACGGCCGCGATGGCCGATCCGGCGACCCTCCCGACTGCGCTGCTGGCCTGTCGTGCCCATGTCGATGCCGCCGAGCGCCTGCGCTGCTATGACCATCTCGATCCCGGTGTCACCGCAGGTGCCCGTCTACTGGCGCAGGGCCACAACGAAGGGCAGGATATTCCCCTGACACTGGCCGCTCCCGCCACGCTGTGGATCGTGCACGACGACGCCATCCTGGTGGCAACCCTGGAGACGCCCGACGGGGAGATCCTGCGCAACCTGCATCTGGCCGGGCCCGGGCGTTTGCGGGTGCCCGTGACCGCGGCCGGTGACTATCGCCTGCGGCTGTCCGCCACCGGCCGCTGGACGGTGCATCTGCGCGCCGATTGATGCACCGGATCTAGTGTGCTGTTCCGCAAATACCTTTGCGAAATCGCGGGTTCTTTTCGCGTCTGGCGGCGTTGCGCCTCCTCGCCATAGCCCTGCTATGACTCGTCATCGCGCCTTGCCAGACCCGAAAAGCCCTCAGCGATTTCATCAAACCATTCACGGAACACCACACTAGAAGCGCCAGGCGATCCCGCCCACCACTGTACGGCCGGCGGCGGGTTCGTAGTAGCGACCGAACCCCGCGTTCACCCGCAGGTTCTCGATGTAGTCGATATCGAACAGGTTGTTGACCGCCAGCCACGGCGACAGTGACTGACCGCCGATGCGGCCGTCCCAGGACAGCCGGGCGTTGGCGACGACATACCCTGCCACCCGGACGCTGTTGGCGTCGTCGGCAAAGACCCGGTCCAGTGCCACGCCCTGGAGCCGCGCGGTCCAATCGGCCAGCGGTTGCCAGGCGGCCTCGACGAACAACTGCTGGCGCGGTGCGCCCGGCAGGGTGTTGCCACTGAAGTCGTCGCTGCCCACCACGTAGTGGCGGAACCGGTAATCGTTGGCGCTGTAGCTGAGGCTGAGGGTCAGGGGGTCAACGGGCTGCCAGACGGCGCTGAGTTCGATGCCCTGCCGGTCGCTGGCGCCGGCATTGCGGTAGAAACTGCGCCCCGGCTGATCGTCACGCTCGAAACGCACCAGCTCGCCGTCATTGCGGATGGCGTAGAACACCAGCTCGGCGCGCAGGCGCGCGCTTTCGTGCTTGAGGCCGAACTCGACATTGTCGGCCTCGGCCGGCGCCAGTGCGGGATTGAATCCGCCCCCATCGGGATTGGCCAGTTCGTTGTTGGCAGGGCTTTCAAACCCGGAACCGTAGCGGACGAACATCAGGCGCTGCGAGTCCAGGCGGTAGCCCACCGCCAGGTTGTAGCTGGTCTTGTCGAAGCGGCGGCTGCCACTATCGTCGCCATCGCTGAGAAAGGCGTCTTGCACCGATAGTTCAAGATCGTCGTAGCGCAAACCCGCTGCCACCACCCAGGCTTCGCCCACGGCGACCTGGTCACTGAGGTAGAGCCCGATGCTTTCGGCCTTTTCATCCTGAAACAGGGTGCGGTCGCCCCGCACGCCGCCGTCACTGTTGTTGTAGCGGCTGCGGGTGTCGGTCTGGGTTTCGAAATCGACGCCGAGGCTGATGCGATGCAGGCCGCCGAAACCCTGCAGGCGGTGGTCGAGCTGGCCCCCGATGCCCCCGAGGCGGCGCTCGAACGCGGACTGCCCGCCGTTGGCGAAGGGCAGGCTGTTGGCGAAGTCGCGGTCCCCGATCCAGCCCCGTACCCGGTATCCGGTGGCCCCACCCAGGTCGGCGCGGTAGCTCAGGCCCAGGCGCTGTTGCTCGATACGTTCCGCAGTGGCGAAGCGCAGCGCATTGGGGTTGGCTGCGCGTGGGGTGGATTGGCGCTCCGCGAGGTTCAGAGCCCCCGGGTCCTGCGCCTCGATATCCAGGGTCTGCACGATGGCCTCGAGCGTGCCACCGCCAACGGCCCAGGCGAGCCGGCCACTGCCGATCAGGCTGTCGGCCGCCATGTGCTCTCGGTGGCCGTCCAGTTCGCGGTGCGCCACCGACAGCAGGCCACCGATGTCGCCGTACTGCCCTCCGATCTCGCCGCGGATCCGGCGCTCGCCGTGTTCGCCGGCCACCAGATCGATACGGCCCAGGCCGGCTTGCGGCAGGGCGCGGGTACGGACGGCCAGCACGCCGCCTGCGCCATTGCCGTACAGGGCGGACGCGGGGCCTCGCAGCACTTCGACCCGTTCCACCAGGGACAGGTCCAGGGCGTCCAGATCGGTCTGGCCGTCGGGATTGGTCAGGGGAATGTCGTCGACCAGGACGCGGATTCCCCGCACGCCGAAGCTTGAGCGGCTGCCGAAGCCGCGAATCGACACGCGCAAGCCCTGGTTGAGGTTGTAGCGGTTCTGCGCGTACACCCCGGGAATCCGGTTGAGTGCCTCGTCCAGGGCCAGCCCCGGCTCGCCGGCCAGTGCCGTTGCATCCACCGTGCCGATGCTGGTAGGCGTCTCGCGCCAGGGCGCCACGGTACGGGTGCTGTACACCTCCACGGTGTCCAGCGCGGCGAGGTCGGCGTCATCCGCCATCAGCGGAGGGGCCGTCAGCAGTGTCAGGGCGGCCAGCGCCCGGCAGGGATGTTTCATGTCGCTCTCCTGTGTTCGGGCGCTTCGAGCAGCGCCGCTTCTTTGTCGGTGAACAATCGGGACCGTGTCAGAAAACGACGGCCGCTGCCGTTTTCCAGGGAAAACATGCCGCCCTGGCCGGGGACGACATCGATGATCAGCTGGGTGTGTTGCCAATAGGCGAACTGCGAGGGGCTCATGTAGAACGCCGCGCCGCCGATCTCGCCGAGGCGGATATCTTCGTCGCCAACGCGGAAGTCGTCTACCGGATAGCACATCGGCGCTGAGCCGTCGCAGCAACCGCCTGACTGATGAAACAGCACCGGACCATGGCGCTCGCGCAACTGGTTGATCAGGTCAAGTGCGGTGTCCGTAGCGCGCACCCGGGGCGGGGGGAGATCGGATGTCATGGTGCCTCCAAAAAAAAACGCGCGCCGGCGTTCCGGGCGCGCGCAAGGGGAAGGGGGCTCACGAGGAGAGCCATGAGCCACCGGGACGTCAGCGGGAGAATGCCCATGCGGAGGGGCGGCGTTGCGCCGCCCCATCGCCGACGTCAGAAAAAGCCCAGCGCCTTGGGGCTGTAGCTGACCAGGAGGTTCTTGGTCTGCTGGTAGTGTCCCAGCATCATCTTGTGGTTCTCGCGGCCGATGCCGGATTGCTTGTAGCCGCCGAAGGCCGCATGTGCCGGATACTGGTGGTAGCAGTTGGTCCAGACACGGCCGGCCTGGATGGCGCGACCCATGCGGTAGCAGGTGTTCATGTCGCGGCTCCAGACGCCAGCGCCCAGCCCGTAGAGGGTGTCATTGGCGATGGCCAGCGCTTCCTCCTGCGTCTTGAAGGTGGTGACCGATACCACGGGCCCGAAGATCTCCTCCTGGAAGATGCGCATCTTGTTGTGGCCCTTGAACACCGTCGGCTGCACGTAGTAGCCGTTGGCAATATCACCGCCGAGCTCGGCGCGGCCACCGCCGGCGAGCACCTCGGCGCCTTCCTGCCGACCGATGTCCATGTACGACAGGATCTTTTCCAGCTGTTCGCTGGACGCCTGCGCGCCGATCATGGTGGTCGGATCCAGCGGGTGGCCCTGCTTGATCGCCTGAACGCGTTTCACCGCACGCTCCATGAACGATTCGTAGATCGACTCCTGGATCAGCGCACGGCTGGGGCAGGTGCAGACCTCGCCCTGGTTGAGCGCAAACATGGCAAAGCCTTCCAGCGCCTTGTCGAAATAGTCATCGTCGGCCCGCATGACATCCTCGAAGAAGATGTTGGGCGATTTGCCGCCGAGTTCCAGCGTCACCGGAATCAGGTTCTGGCTGGCATATTGCGAGATCAGCCGGCCGGTGGTGGTTTCACCGGTAAAGGCAATCTTGGCGATGCGACTGCTCGAGGCCAGCGGCTTGCCGGCCTCCAGGCCAAAGCCATTGACGATGTTGATCACCCCGGGCGGCAGCAGATCGGCGATCAGCTCCATCCAGACCAGGATGCTGGCCGGCGTCTGTTCGGCCGGCTTGATCACCACGCAGTTCCCGGCTGCCAGCGCCGGCGCCAGCTTCCAGGTTGCCATCAGCAGCGGGAAGTTCCAGGGAATGATCTGGCCCACCACGCCCAGGGGTTCGTGGAAATGGTAGGCGACCGTATCCTGGTCGAGCTCCCCGTGGGTGCCCTCCTGGGCGCGGATGGTGGCGGCGAAGTAGCGGAAGTGGTCGATGGCCAGTGGCAGGTCGGCTGCAGTGGTTTCCCGGATCGGCTTGCCGTTGTCCCAGGTCTCCGCCTCCGCCAGTGCCGGCAGGTGCTGCTCCATGCGATCCGCAATGCGATTGAGGATGAGGGCGCGCTCGGTGACGCTGGTGCGGCCCCAGGCTGGCGCTGCCTTGTGTGCGGCATCCAGCGCCAGATCGACGTCTTCCTTCTGGGAGCGGGCGATCTGGCAGATCACCTGGCCGTTCACCGGAGAGGTGTTGTCGAAGTATTGCCCGGCCAACGGTGCCACGAAGCGACCGCCGATGAAGTTGTCATAGCGGGCCTTGTAGGGCGCCTTGGTGGCAGGGGATACGGATGCAGCCTGATTCATGTCGTGCTCCTCGCAGGGGTGATTTGTGTTCCCCTGGGAGCATCAGTCGTGCCAATCCGCCCGCGCAGCACAACTATCTGTTTTTAATGGAATTTTGTAAATTGCACATGGGCTGCCCCGATCCATCCGCCCCAGGGATCGAAAGCCCTGGGACAAGGTGTCACGCCGATGTGACGCCGCCCTGCAGCAACTGCGGCAGGCCTGTCGAGGCCGGTAGCGCCAGCCGGCGGTCGAAACCCGGCAGGTCGGAAGGTGCCGGGTTGATCTCCGCCAGGCGCACACCGCGAGCGCGGGCTGCCGGCAGAAAGCTCGCTGCGGGATAGACCACCGCCGAGGTGCCGATGGCAATCAGCCATTCGCTGTCGAAGATCAGCGCGCCTGCCCGTGCAAATACCGCCTCGTCGACGACATCCTCGAACCAGGTGATGTCGGGGCGCATCCACTCGCCACAGCGCGGGCAGCGCCGGTGGCGATAGGGCCCTGCGTCGGCATCGGGCGTCACCCCGTGTGCGGTGCAGCGGGCTCGCCACAGCGAGCCATGCAGTTCGGCATCGACCCGAACGCCGGCCCGCTGCAGCATGCCGTCGATGTTCTGCGTCACCACCCGCAGCTGACCGGGATGGGCGGTCTGCAGCGCAGCGATGTGCCGGTGGCCGACGTGCGGAGAGCAGGCCAGAACCGCCTGCCGCCGCGTCTCGTGAAAATCCAGCACCGCCGCCGGTTGGCGTTCGAACGCGGCCTGGCAGGCCACCTCGTGGTAGTCGTACTGTCCCCAGATGCCCCCCTGACCCCGGTAGGTCGGCACGCCGCTTTCGGCGCTCATGCCGGCGCCGATGAACAGGGTGACGGGGCCGCTGTGGCGAAGGTCGATCGGAGTGTCGGTCATGGCCGGGGCGGGCTTGAAACGCCCGCCCCGGCCATCGGCTCAGGGGCCGGTGGTGCCGTTGAGGCAGACGTCGTACACCCGCAGAGCGGAAGTCAGGTCGACGGTCAGGATAGCCGAGCTGACGGTCAGTTCGATCTCATTGAAGGGTGCGCTGTTGACGAAGCCGACCAGGCCCCGCTGCACGTCATTGTCCAGCGGAATGCCCAGCAGGCTGCGCAGGTTGAACACTTCCAGGGCCAGCAGGGTGCCGGTGCCCCGGGATTCAACCTCTTCACCGTTGAGAAGGGTGCGAACCGTGATGTTGCGACCGACCGTGGCGGCCAGCAGGCCGGTGTCGATGGCGATATCGAAGCTGGCCAGACGCCCAGCGGGCACGGTCTGCGGCAGGCTGACCTTGAGGCCCGCACTTCCCTGCAACAGCGGATCGAGCAGGCCAGCGCGATAGATCACTTCGCCATTGGAGAACGGATCGCCATCGATCATGCGCTCAGGGTTTTCCACGCCGCAGGCGGCACCCTGCAGTAGGGTGCACAGCAGGCCCGTGCGGATTTCGGTGACGGATGCAGCTGGCAGCGTGTATTGGGTGCACTTGAGATCCGCCACGTCCGCCCCGTCCGGCGGCGATAGGACATTGTCATCACTGCAGGCGGCAAGCAGCACGAGCGTCAGCAGACCAGCGCAGGCGCGCGCAGGGCATCGCAAAGGGTTCATGTTTCGAGTCCAGAATAAACGTTGGCCGCAGTTTGAACGCCCGGTCAATTGCGGGCGCTCGGTGGCGGTGGGTGCTGCGCGTAGGACAGTACCGCCAGGATCTGCGCGAGTTTCCGACGTCGACGTCATTCAAAATCGGCGCCGCCGCCCTCAGCTCTTGTGCGGCATCGATCGGATGGGCGGTGGTCCGGGGCCGTCCGGCTGCATCTGCTACACCGTGCGTCGGGCAAAGAATGCCGTATCGTCAGCAGTTTGCGACGAGTAGAGTCGGCGGACCGAATGATCCTTGATGCGCCCCGGGCACAGACGCAGCCGTTGCCAGACGCGGCCCTTCTGGCGGCGTTGCGGCAGCGTGATTTCGAACCGTTCTTCGAGCCGAAACTGGATACCGCCAGCGGCCGTGTCGCCGGATTCGAAGTGCTGGCACGCCTGCCCGGTCATCAGGGTCGTTGGATCGGGCCAGGGCAATTTGTCGGTGCGCTGGAACGTCTCGACCGGATTCATGAGCTGACCCTGATCCTCCTCGACAAGGCGCTGCAGTCACTGGCGACATGGCAGCTTCGGTGGCCCCAGCTCACCCTGTCGCTGAACGCGGCGGCGCAGTCGCTGTCCCGTGAGGGCTTTGCCGCCGGACTGGTGGCCTTGGCACGCGCGCATGGCGTCCCTGCGCAGCAGTTGATCATCGAGGTCACCGAGAGCGCGCCGCTGGCGTCATTACGGGATGGATTGGACAGCCTGGTGCGTCTCCGCACTGCGGGTTTCAGTTTGGCGATCGACGATTTCGGGACCGGGCACTCCTCGATCGAACAGCTGACCAAAGCCCCGTTTACCGAGCTCAAGATCGACCAGATGTTCACCCGGCATCTGGTCGCCCAGCCTGAGATGCGCGCGGTGTTCGAATCCTGCATGGTCGTCGCCCGCAAGTTTGGCCTGCGGGTCTGTGCCGAGGGGGTGGAGCACCCCGGCACCCTGCGGCTGGCGGCCGATCTCGGGGCGCATGAATTGCAGGGCTGGTTGATCCAGCCGGCGATGCCCGCTGCCGAGGTGCCGTCATGTCTGCTGCGGTTCAGCGATGGCCAGCAGTATCGCGCCTGGTACGACGCCGGCGGATAGGCGCGACGCTTGTTTCCATGATGTATCACTAATGTTCACCAACATGTGGACAGTATCGCCACAATGTGGCACCTTGTCCGCTCATTGTGCATGTATAGGTGAACACTTATGGAACGGTATGCGGTAGGTGACGCTGTCACGGTCTACAACCGGGGTCCGGGGTGCATTCGCGCGGTGGCCCGCCCCCGCCATCGCATTGATGACGCCTGCGCACCCGTCATGGCGCATCTCGGTCGGTTGTCCTTGCAAGGCAAACGATTCCGCCTTCCTCGGCCCCATGTCGACGGAATCTTTACCGGAGCGGTAACGCAATATCTGGTGGAGACCGAGCAGGGGCTCGATTGGGTCGGATGGCACCTGGTGCGGCGCCTGAAACACGCCGGTCCCATGCCCTGGACCCAGGCGTTTCCCCTGTTGCTGAACTGGACCCCCGACGAGCTGATCCGGTCCGTGCCGGCATCGCAGCGTCGGCTCGCCGAAGCAGCGTAAGGAGGACGGTATGACCTACAACCTTCACGAAGAGGGATACCGGATCGGCGCGGTCTCACGGATGACCGGGATCGCACTGCCTACCCTGCGCATGTGGGAGCGTCGCTACAAAGTGGTGACGCCGATGCGGACCCCAGCCGGTGGGCGGATCTACAACCGTGAGCACGTGGCCCGGCTGGCGTTGTTGCAGACGGCCGTACAGGCGGGACATCAGATCGGCTCGGTGGTGCATCTCAGCGATGCGCAGCTGCAGGCCCGTATTCGGGGAAGCGTGGGCGGTCAGAGCGCGGGACGGCCGTCCCGCATTGCAGTCATCGGCCCCTCACTGCCGACCCTGATGTTGAGTGCCGAGGTCGCCGACCCCACGATCGAGCTCGTGGCCAGTCACGCTGATGTGCGCCAGGCGTCCGCCTTGGAGGGCACCGCGATTGATGCCTTGATTCTGGAGCTCCCCACCTTTCACGCGGACGACCTGGATGAGGTTCTCGATCTTTTGAAGGCCGTGCGGGCGCGGCTGACCATCGTCGTGTATGCCTTCACCAACCGGAAGCTGTTGCGCCGACTGGACCTGATGGAAGTCCTGTGCATTCGCGCACCGGCGGACATTCCCCAACTGATGCGCCTGTGCCGGCTGGCCCAAAGTCACGGCGGAGGGCCGGTTTCCGAGCGCGCCCTCGAAGACGAGGCCGTGCCGGAACGCTGCTACACCGACGCCCAGCTGCAGCGCCTGGGGGTCCTGCAAAGCGCGGTGCAGTGCGAGTGCCCGCAGCATCTGGCCATGCAGATCGCCAGTCTTGCCGCCTTCGAGCGGTACAGCCACGAATGCGAGGCGCGAACGCCCGAAGACCTGGCAGTGCACCAGATGCTGGCCCAGGCCAGCGGCCGTGCCCGCCACATCATGGAGACCGCCCTGAAAAAGCTGTTGACCGCAGAGAACATCGAGATCCAGCCCTGAGGGGTTTGCCGGTCAGGGTGTGAACCGATACCGCAAGAACCCCCACCACATCCACGGCCGCAGGGCGACCGCCAGCATCAGCGGCGCGGGGTCGAAATGGGCGCGTCGGCTCAGGGCGCGGCCGTTGCGCAGGATGAAGTGGTCCACGGAGGGCAATTGGACGCCCCTGCGGCCGACGGGAAAGCACAGGCGAAAGCGGATGAAGCACTGGGTGTCTTCTCCCAGGCTGTCATCAACCACCGCGTGGGTGCCGGGCAGCCAGCGTAGCAGGGCGGTGAACTCGCGATGGGCGGCATCGCGCCCGCGGATCGGCGGCGCCGTCGGCTGGTACAGCACCACCTCTTCATGCAGCAGCGCCGTCAGGGCGTCGGCGGTGGGCTGCGCCCACGCCGCTTCGAAGGCCTCGGCGAAGGCGGTGTTGGGGCCTTTGTGATGCGCGGCGTGCATGGCTCAGCTTACTCCGTCGGGCGTACCCGTAGAAACCGGGCGAAACGCGGTGTGCCGTGGACGGTGAGGCCGTTAAAGCGATAGGTCACCACGCTGCCGATCGGGGGTGGGTCGGCCCGTTGGGCGTCGGTGAGGCCGCTGCCCAGTCGAAAGCGCTGGCCGTCCGGCGTTTCCACCACGAGCGCGCCGACCATACCGGTGTATTTGCCCTCTCCTTGCGTGTGGCCCACCACGATCGCTTCGGCATCGTCGAAAGGTTTGAGCTTCAGCAGCGCGTCACTGCGGCCGCTGCGGTAGCGGGCATTCTGATGATGCAGCATGAGCCCCTCGCCGCCAGCGGCGACGGTGGCGGCGAGTCGGGTGTCCAGTGCTTCTGCATCGGGTAGACGGAACTGGGCAACGGGTTGCAGCCAGGCAATGTCGAGGGCACTGAGATGGCGCCGCATGGCGTGGACCCGTGCGGTGAACGGGCCCTCGTGGTCCGGCAGGTCGAACACCCGGAATTGCACCTTTCGCCACTCGGTATCCGGGGCATCGAAGCGGCGGACGATGCTGGACACGGCCTCGAACCGGCCGCGATCGATCCACAGTTCGCCATCCATCGCCATCGCCGGCCAGTCCGCGGTGAACCAGTCCGGCGCGTGTATGCGATGCCCGCCCCGGCTCCACAGGGTGTCGCCGTCCCAGCGGCCACGGACGCCGTCGAGCTTCTCGCTGATCCAGTAGTCGTGGACCGCGCCGCTGTCCTGCCAGGTTTCCGCCAGCATCAGGTCGGGCGGCGCGGCGCGGACGAACCCACTCAGCATCAGCGCCAGCAGGGCGGGCACCAGGCTTGGGGTACGGCGGTTCCGGCGTGGTTTCATCGTCTCGTCCTTGAGCGGTGCCGCATCGGCTTGCGGGGTTCGACCCTAGGCCAAGGCGGTCACAGGAACAAGCCCACCAGGCGGTTGAGGTACTGCCAGCCGCGCTCGCTGGCGCGGATGGCGTGGGGATCGTCGGCCAGCAGGCCCTGGGCGCGGGCCTGGGCCAGGGGCGGGGCCAACACGGCCGTCGACAGGCCGGTGGCGGCTTCGAAGTCGGCCGGGGTAAAGCCTTGGCGCCGCCGCAGGGCGTTGAGGGCGTATTCGAAGGGCAGATCGCGGGGGGCGATCCAGCGGTCTTCCTGCCACGCGGCGGGCGTGCCGGCGTGCTGCAGGTAGGTGCGCGGCAGCTTGTGCTTGGCGCGGCGACGGATGCCCTGCGGGGTGGTGAGTTTGGCGTGGGCGCCGGCGCCGATGCCCAGGTAGTCGCCGAAGGTCCAGTAGGTTTCGTTGTGGCGGCTGCGGCGGCCGTCCTGGGCAAAGGCGGAGACCTCGTACTGCGCGAAACCGGCCGTCGCCAGCTGTGCCAGGCCGCGCGCCTGCATCTCGGCGATGACATCGTCGTCGGGCAGGACGGGGGGCTCCGCCGCGAAGGCGGTGTGCGGTTCCAGGGTCAGCTGGTAGTAGCTGAGGTGCTCCGGTGCCAGGGCGATGGCACGGGTGAGATCGCGCTCGGCGTCGTCGACCGTCTGTGCCGGCAGCCCGAACATCAGGTCCAGGTTGAGGTTGTCGAAACCCGCGGCGCGGGCGGTAGCGACCGCGCGCTCGGCATCGGCGTCACTGTGGATGCGACCGAGACGCTTCAGCTGCGCCGGGTCGAGGCTCTGCACACCAATGGACAGCCGGTTGATGCCGGCCTCGCGATAGGCCGAGAAATGGGCCTCGTCCACGGTGCCGGGATTGGCTTCCAGGGTGATCTCGGCGTCGGCATGCCAGGGCCGCAGCGCGAACACACCCGACAGCAGGCGCTGCATCGCCGCGCCCGAAAACAGGCTGGGGGTGCCGCCGCCGAGAAACAGGCTGGTGAAGGGGCGATCCGGCGCGTCGGTCAGGTCAAGCCGCAGGTCGGCCAGCAGGGCGTCGACGTAGGCGTCTTCGGGGATGCCATCGCGGGCGGTGTGGGAGTTGAAGTCGCAGTACGGGCATTTGCGCACGCACCAGGGAAAATGCAGATAGAGGCCGAGCGCCTCAGGCCGCATGGTCCGGGGCCAGCTGGCGCAACAGGCTGCGCAGCGCGCGGCCACGATGGCTGACGCGACCCTTCTCCTCGGCACTCAGTTCGGCGGCGCTGCGGCCGAGTTGCAGGTCGAGAAACAGCGGGTCATAGCCGAAGCCGCCCTCGCCACGCGGGGCGTGCAGGATGCGGCCCGGCCATTGGCCCACGGCCAGCAGCGGGACCGGATCGTCGGCGTGGCGCAGCCAGGCCAGGGCGCTGATGAAGCGGGCGCCGCGCTCGGCGTCCGGCACGCCGGCCAGGGCCTGCAGCAGTTTGGCGTTGTTGGCGGCATCACTGCTGGGTTCGCCGGCATAGCGGGCGGAGTAGACGCCGGGCGAGCCGTTGAGCGCGGCCACTTCCAGTCCGGAGTCATCGGCAATCGCCGGCAGTCCGCTGATGCGGCTGGCGTGGCGGGCCTTGATCAGGGCGTTCTCGATGAAGGTGGGCGCGGTCTCGTCCGGCGCCACGTCGGTGAACTGCGACAGCGGCAGCACCTCGCAGCCCAGCGGCGCCAGCAGGCCCTGCAGTTCGCGTGCCTTCTTGGCGTTCTGCGAGGCCAGCACGATGCGCGGCGGCAGCGGCGGGTTCATGCGGGGTCGCCCAACAGGTAGTTGAGGGTGCTGGTGACGGTCTCGCGGCCCCAGCCCTGGGTGATGAACACCAGACGGCTGCGGCGGTCCGCGTCGGGCCAGGCGTCCAGAGTCTGCGGCTCGTGAAACACGCTCTGCACGGCATGGATGGCCAGCGGGGTGTCACGGCCCTCGATGTTGAGCAGGCCTTTGACCCGTAGAAGGTCCGGCCCGGCCAGTCCGCGCAGGAAGGACAGCCAGCCCATCAGCCGCCATTCGGGCAGGGGCTGATCGACGACCACGCTGAAGCTGTCGATGGCGTCATCGGCTGGTGTCGGTGTGTCGTCGCTCAGGGGTCTGAAGTGCACGGCCGGTGCTGCCGACATCCACCGCAGGGTGGGAGTGGCCGTGGCATCGCGACGGGTACCGAACAGCTGATCCGGCCGCGCGCCGCCATGATGCAAGGCCGCCGTGGGTGCGTCCGGATTGAGTGTTCTCAGTCGCGCTTCCAAGGTTGGCAGTGTGCCGGCTTCCACCAGATCGATCTTGCTGATCAGCAGTTGGTCGGCGGCCGCCACCTGGGCGCGTGCCAGCGCCAGGGTGTCGAGGCTGTGCACGAGGTTGACGGCGTCCACTACGGTGGTGACGCCGGACAGCGAGAAGCGCTCGGCCAGTTCCGGCACGTTGAGCAGCTCCTGCACGATCGGGCCGGGTTCGGCCACGCCGGTGGTCTCGATGATGATGCGGCGGATTGGCGGCAACGCGCCGTCGCGGCTGCGGTTGACCAGATGCAGCAGGGCACTGCTGAGGCGGCCCCGGACGGTGCAGCAGAGGCAGCCGCCCTCGACCAGTTCCACATCCTCCGGTGCGGCCTGCACGAGATGGTGATCGAGCCCGACATCGCCATACTCATTGATGACCACGGCGGTGCCCACCATTGCGGGGTGACGCAGCAGGAAGTTGAGCAGGGTGGTCTTGCCGGCACCGAGAAAGCCGGTCAGCACCGCAACGGGCAGGCGTGCCCCGTCGCTCATGTGCCTGCCAGCGCCTCGCGCTGAATCGCCACCAGCTGCGCGATGCCGCCGCTGGCGAGGTCGAGCAGGCGGTCCAGCTCCTCGCGGCGAAAGGCATGGCCCTCGGCGGTACCCTGCACTTCGATGAAGTGGCCGGCCTCGTTCATCACCACGTTCATGTCGCACTCGCAGTCGGAGTCCTCCCGGTAGTCGAGGTCCAGCACCGGCGCACCGCGGTACACGCCAACGCTGACCGCAGCGATCTGGCCGAGAATGGGGTTGCGCTTGAGCTTGCCGTTCTTGCGCGCGGCAGCCACCGCGTCCACCAGCGCCACATAGGCGCCGGTGATGCTGGCGCAGCGGGTGCCGCCATCGGCCTGCAGCACGTCGCAGTCGAGGGTGATGGTCTGGGCGCCGAGGGCGTCAAGGTCCACGCAGGCGCGCAGGGAGCGGCCGATCAGGCGCTGAATTTCCTGTGTGCGGCCGCTCTGCTTGCCCTGCGCGGCTTCGCGACGGCCACGGGTGTGGGTGGCGCGCGGCAACATGCCGTATTCTGCGGTGACCCAGCCGCCGTCCTTTTTCCAGGCCGGGCCGCGCTCCTCGATGCTGGCGGTGCACAGCACGCGGGTGTCGCCGAAGCTCACCAGCACCGAGCCTTCGGCATGGCGGGTGAAGCCACGTTCGATGGTGACGGGGCGAAGCTGGTCGGCGTTGCGGCCGCTGGGGCGCTGGGTCATCGGCGGATCCGGGTCATGAAAGGGGGCGCGGAGTATACGGAAGCCGTTCCGGGTGCACAGAATAGCGGTTCGGGTGCCGACTGCCCGGTCGACGGCTTTACACTATGGGCATGACGCTACAAGAGATTGCCGATACCTTCGACATGCTGGGGGAGTGGGAGGCACGCTATGGCTACCTGCTCGACCTCGGCAAACGGCTCGAGCCCTTCCCTGATGCTGAGAAAACGGACGACAGTATTGTCCGCGGCTGCATGAGCCAGGTGTGGATGGACCACCACCTGCGCGATGGGCGCCTGCACTTTCGCGGCGACTCCGATGCCCACATCGTGCGCGGCCTGATCGCCCTGCTGTTTGCGCTGGTGCAGGATCGGACGCCGCAGGAGATTCTCGATACCGACATCCGGCAGTCGTTTGCCGATCTTGGCTTGGAAAACCATATCTCGATGAACCGTCGCAATGGCTTTTATGCCATGAGCGAGCGGGTTCGGGCGGCGGCTCAGGCGGCAGCCGGCTGAACCTCGATGATCATCTGGTGACTCCGGTCGGCGTTGAGCCGCTCGGTGATCAGCACGGTTTCGCCGAAATGCTGCCCCAGGCCCTTGATGATGCCGCGCGCGGTCGCCACCAGTTCGCGGGATGAGCGGTAGTTGAGCTGCAACCGGTTCTCGCCGATTTGCAGGATCAGCAGCTGTGGCGGGTGGGCCAGGGGATCTCGGCGCCGCACGGCGCCGTGGATCAGCGACTCGGCGTTCAACAGCACATCCAGTGTGCGCCAACCGGGCCTGATGAGGTCCTGGTGCAGTTGCAACAGTTGTGGCGCAAGGTAGACGCCGAAGGTTTCCTGCAGCGCTTCGGCGGGGGTGTCGAGCAACTGGACGGCAGTGTCGAGCAGCCGGAGCATGTCGGCGTCGTCATAGGCCTGGTCGGCGGCGAATACCTGCCCGGGAAGACCGGCACGGCCCAGCATGGCGGCCCAGACGCCGCGGCCATGGGTTTCGGAAACGAACTGCTCAAGCTGGCAGAACAGGAGGCCGTGCATCGGAGGAGCGTCTGTCGGAAAGCCCCGCCACGATGCGGGAAGGCAACCGGCGCGGCAACCGCCTTGGTCAGGCCGGAACCTCCGTTGGTCAGCTGTCGGCGTTCTCCTCGCGGAAGATCTTCCACTGCCCGTCCGCATCCTGGCGCCAGAACTGCAGCTTGACGCTTGAGGATTCAAAGTTGTTGGAGCGGTAGTGCATGCGGAACCTCGCCATCACCGTGGGCGCATCGGCACCCGGGTAGCGGAAGATATCCGGCGGGTCGATGTCGATCTCGATGAAAGTCTTGCCGGCATTGACCCAGCGCTTGTGCCGCGCGAACGCGGTGCGGTTCATTCCGGGTGCGGTGAACTCGGAATGGTAGTACCCGAGGTAGCCCTCGGTATCCACGGCTGCCCAGCGCGCCCGCCACCCTTCCAGCCGGTCCAGCCATTCCCGTTGTTCCAGCGCCGCCGCCACCGGGGTGCGCCAGCTCAGCTCGTTGCTGAAGATCACCGGTGTTTCACCGATGCGGACGTCGGGCTGCAGGCGCATGAGATCGTCGTTGGCCATCGTCACGCAGCCTTCTGACGAGCGCGGCGCCCGGGTGTAGGTATCGCGTGGCACGCCGTGCAGCCAGATGCCGTGGCCGGTACGGCGATGCAAGCGATCCCAGGCATTGGGGTAGCTCACGGGGAGAGCGCCGGCGCCGTAGAGTTCCGGCAGCGCGCGGTCTTCCATCCACGCCGTGATGCGATAGATGCCGATCGGAGTCCGCAGGTCCCCTTCGATCTCCTTGCCGCTGCCATTGCGACCGATGGCGGCGTAGTGGTGGCGCGCGATCTCCAGTACGCCGTCGCGCTGGCGCAGCAGGAAGAGGCGCGCACGTTCCAGGTCTACCGCCACCACGTGCGGATGCTCCGGCGACAACGCAATGATGGCATTGGGAACCTGGTCTGCAGCCGGGGCCTGCACTTCCGCTGCCAGTCGCAGCTGCACTTCCTCGGCGAGTTCCTGCAGGGCGGTGTCATCAGCATCGCGCAGGGGGATGGCGACCTCGCGTCCGGCGCGGGCGGCCAGCAGATCGCCGTAGAGCAACTGGGCGATGCGGAAGGTTGGTTCGCGCAGCGTCAGGGCCTGCAGCTGGCTCATCGCCTCCTGTCGCTGTCCGGCCCGAAGCGCCTGTACGACCGCGCTGAGCGATTGTTCGGGGGTCGGGCTGGGCAGGGGTTCGGCCCGCGTGACCGTCGCCAGCCCCGCAATCAGACTTGCAACGAGCGCCCGGCCAAGCGGGCCTGACCGCCGGCCGATCCGGTCGACGGAAGCCGGTGACGCGGGCATCCGGTCAGCGCGTGTATTCGCGCGCGATCTTCCAGCCGCCACCCTCGCGTACGAGGTCCAGCACCTTGGTGACCACGTCGGAGAAGTTGTCGGACTGGTAGGCCTGAACGAAGGTGGCGCGGGCGCCACTGTCGGTCGGCTCGCTGCGCAGGTCCCGAACGCCGACCGAGATGTCACCCGGGCGGCTGATCCGTTCACGCCGTTGTGCCTGCCAGGCCTCACGGGTCAGCCCGCCTTCCGGCTCGAAGTTGCTGGCATAGGCATTGAAGTAGCCTTCGAGATCCTGCGAGGCCCAGGCCTGGGCCCAGGCATCCACAAGGGTGTCCACACCGTCGACCGCCGGGGATGCGGGAGCGGCTGCGGCGGGCGTTGGGGTAAACGACGGCGGCGGCGCCTCTGCGGCCACCGGCGGCGCACTCGGGGGTGGCACTGCCGGCACGGGCCGGGCCGGCGGGCTGCGGCCATCCAGCTGGCTGATCAGCGACAGCTTGTTGCGCACGCCCTGGTTGTTCTGGTCCAGCAGCAGCGCACGGTTGTAGGCGGCACCGGCCAGGGCAGCGTAGATATCGCCGAGGTTTTCGTGCGCGGTGGCGTAACTCGGATGCGTGGCAAGTGCGGCTTCCAGGGCGGCACGGGCCTGCTCGTAGTCCCCTTTCTGGGCGTACAGCACGGCCAGGTTGTTGTACGGCTCGGGGAGCTGGGGATAGTCACGGGTCAGGTCGGTGAACACCCGGATGGCGTCATCGGTGCGGTTCAGCTGCACCATCACCAGGCCACGGGTGAAGCGAGCCTCGGCATCCTGCGGGTTGTCGCTGACCAGCACATCAAGCTGGCGCAGCGCCTTCTCATACTCGCCCTGCTGAATCAGCGACTGCAGTTCGGCGGGCACCGCAGCAGCGGTGACGAACGGTGCCAGTGCCAGGCAGGCGGCCACGGCGGTGTGACGGAAACGTTTGGGGAACACGCGCAAACCTCTGACAGGCAGGCTGAAAGACGAAACTACTATAGCAACAACCCGGCCCCGGGCGGACTCGTCTGTACCGCCCCAGCCGATCAGCGGTAGGGGTTGGGCATGCCAGGGGGGCGTGCCTTGAATCGCTTGTGCACCCAGAAGTATTCCGGCAGCGAACGGTGCGCGGCCGCCTCGATCACGGCATTGATTCGGCTGGCGTCCACGGCGTCGTCGCCGCAGGGAAAGCTGTCCAGCGCCGGGTGGATTTCCACCACGTAGCGGCCGTTCTCGACCCGGGTGAAGAACGGGACGACCTTGCATCGGCCCATCTGGGCCAGCCGTGCCGTGGCGGTAATGGTGTAGGTATCCTGACCGAACATGGGAAGGAAAAGGCCGGTCTGGCTGCGCAGGGTCTGGTCCGGCGCGTACCACACCCGACGACCCTGCCGCAGCGCACGCACCAGGGCCTTGAGGTCCTTCTTGGGCAGGGGCGGCAGGCCGGCACGTTGCTCGCGCCAGCGATACATATAGTGGTCGATCAAGGGGTTGTTGACCCGCCGGTACATGGCGTGGAACCGCCGCTGTACGGCCAAGATGCGGGCACCCAGCTCCAGGGTCGTGAAGTGCCCGGTCAGCATCAGTGCCCCGTGACCTTCCGCCTGAGCGGCATCGAGGTGCTCGACACCATCGAGCCGGCCGAGCCGCAGGATGCGTTGGTCACTGGCGAACCAGGCAAAGGCGGTCTCGAAGATTCCGGCGCCCACGGCGGCGAAATGATCGTTGGTGAGCTGTCGTCGCGCGCGTGCATCCAGCGATGGCAGGCATAGCCGGATGTTGGCATCAACGACACGGCGACGGCCGCGCATCACATGTCCAAGTCCTCGCCCCAGCACGCGACCGAAGCCCCGAAGCCAGGACAGTGGCAGCAGCACGACCAGTTGCAGGGCACCGAGCGCCGCCCACGTTGGCCAGTAGCGCGGAGCATAGAAGGCGCGACGGAAGGGCGGAACGTTCATGGGGCCGGCATCGTAACAGGTCGGTCTCCCGATTTTGACCGCCGATTCACACGGGGACGGTATGCTTTTCCCATGCGCCTGCTCTACATCGTTCTGCTCTACCTGTTGGGACCCTTTCTGTGGGTGTCGCTGTGGTTCCGTGGGCGCGGCATGCCGGCGTACCGGCACCGGCGTTTCGAGCGCTTCGGTCACGTTGAGCCGGTTGGTGGTGGTGTGGCGGTCTGGCTGCACGCCGTCAGCGTTGGCGAGGTGATGGCGGCCCTGCCCCTGATCCGGGCGTTGGTGGCAAAGCATCCACCAGGTCAGGTGTATGTCACCACCGGTACACCCACCGGCAGCGAGCGCCTGCGGGTGGCGCTCGGCGATCAGGTGCGGCACAGCTACGCCCCCTACGACCTTCCGCACGTGGTGTATCGGTTCCTGCATCGGGTACAGCCGCAGCAGGTGGTGGTGATGGAAACCGAGCTGTGGCCCTGCCTGTATCGCCAGCTACGACGGCGCGGCATTCCCCTGGTGATTGCCAATGCGCGCTTGTCACCCCGCTCGATGCGGGGGTATGCCCGGATTGGCGGTTTCACGCGTTCGGTGCTGGCCGACGTGTCGCTGGTGGCGGCCCAGAGCCCGGAGGACGCGGGTCGCTACCGCCAGCTCGGGGCACCCCGGGTGTCGACGTTGGGCAACCTCAAGTTTGATGTCGAGCCCGACGCCGATCAGCTGGCGGCGGGTCGTGCGGATCGCGCCCGCTGGGGTGGGGTCCCAGTGTGGGTGGCGGCGAGTACGCATGAAGGGGAGGACGAGGTGATGCTGGCGTCGCACCGACGGCTGCGTCAGCGCCACCCGCAGGCGGTACTCATCCTGGTGCCTCGGCATCCACAGCGGTTTGATCGCGTGGCGACCCTGATCGCCGAGCAGGGCTGGGCCTTGCAGCGTCGCAGCGACGGAGGGCCGGCATCCTCCCCACCCGCCGTGCTGCTGGGCGACAGCATGGGCGAGATGTGGCGCTACCTGGCGATGGCCGATGCCGCATTCGTGGCGGGATCGATTGCGCCCATCGGGGGGCACAACGTGCTCGAACCCGCGGTACTGGGGTGCCCAGTCCTGTTCGGGCCTCACATGCACAATTTTCTGCCGGCGCGTGACCTGCTGCGGCAGGCGGGCGGCGCGATCGAAGTGGCCGGGGCTGACGCGTTGGCGGCGCAGCTCGGGGCCTGGTTCGACGCACCTGAACACGCCCGTGCGGTCGGGGCTGCAGCAGCGGCGGCATTGGCCGGCAGCCGCGGTGCCCTCGCAGCGCACCTCAAGGTGCTGGCGCCATGAAACAGGTCACTGTGGTCTGCATGAAGTGGGGCACTTACTACGGCCCCGAGTATGTCAACCGGCTGCATGCCGGTGTGCACGCGCATCTTTCGCGGCCCTTCCGGTTTGTCTGTTTCACCGATGATGCGACGGGCCTGGTGCCGGACGTTGAGGCCCGGCCACTGCCGGACACCGGCAGTCCGGAAACGGCGGACACCCGCTGGCGCAAACTGGCCCTGTTTCGCCCGGACCTCGATCTCAGCGGTACGGTGCTGTTCCTCGATCTCGATCTGGTGGTGATGCGGTCACTCGACGATTTTCTCGAGTTTCCCGGCGAGGTCTGCGTGATTCGCGATGCCGAGCTGTTCCGGCCCCGACCGTCACGGCGACTGTTTCGTCCGCGGCGCGAGGCGTTCTATCAGCGTGTCGGCAACACCTCGGTGTTCCGCTTTCAGGCAGGGGCGCACGCGGATCTGCTGACCCGTTTCAATCGCGATCATGAGGCCGTCGTGGCGCGTTACCGCAACGAGCAGGAGTATCTCTCCGATCATCTGGGCCAGCAGGGTCGACTCCACTTCTGGCCTGCCGGCTGGTGCGCCAGCTTCAAGCATCACGCCGTACCGAGCGGGCTTCGCAGCTACCTGGCCGATCCGGTGTGTCCGCCGCAGGCGCGCATTCTGGTATTCGCGGGGCGACCGAAGATGGCCGAGGTGGTGGCGGGACAAGGCAGTCGCTGGTATCGCCGCATCGGACCGGTGCCCTGGCTGCTGGCGGCATGGCGGGGGCGCCAGCAGCCAGGACGGTAGGAACCTGGCCGGCGAGGCGAAGCCGCCGCCTGCAGGTATGCCGCACAGGCGCCTAGGGCGCCGGGTCCGAGGGCCGGCGAACATCTGATGCACACCTTCTTGCACTGTGGGCCCACAGGTATTTCAGGAACACGCCATAAGCATCGGCACTGGCCAGCGCGAAGCCGCGCCAGCCGTCGCGGAGCCCGCCCTTGAACAGCCAGCCCTGCAGAAAGCGCCAGAACGCACGCAGACTGGCCTTGAACGGCCCTCCTGCCTTGAGCGTCCCCCGTAGCTCGGGGCGGGCATAGACCCAGCGCTTGTGGAACAGCTGGCCGAGGTCGGCGTAGGGATCGTGCCCGACGAAACCGGGCAGTGGCGCCACGGCCGGGCGTCCCCCGCCGTTTCGCAAGCGCAGCTGCTCGTGGACGGCGCCCTCGAACCGTACCTGTTGCCGGTGGTAGACCCGGCGGATCCACTCCCGTCCCAGGCGACTTCGGAGTGGCGCCCCGAGCATCCAGTTGTGGCGCCAGAAGGCGTGGACGTGGTTGGGGGAGACCGGACGGAAATCGCGGAGCGCCGCCGCCAGGACGGGGTCGAGCCATTCATCACTGTCGAGTGGGCAGATCCAGTCGTAGCGTGCCAGCGCGGCTGCCCGGTTGCGGGCATCGGAAAAGTTCACGAACGGGCCTTCAACCTGCCGAACCCAGGGGCACTGGTGGGCGATGGAGAGGCTGTCGTCGGTGGATCCGGTATCCAGCAGCAGAACGTCCGGCAAGCCTTCCGTACTGGCAAGGCAGCGCTGCAGGGTACGGCCGGCATCGCGGGCGATGATCACGAGGGACACCGGTGCGATGGGGCGTTCAGGCGTCATGGGGCGGTGCATCGGCGAACCTTAGCAGGGCGCGCTCAGGCGCAGGGTGCAACCTTTTGCGGCCGCGCTTCGTCTTAATCTCCAGGCATCTGGCGATCGCCGGATGTCTGTTGGCGCAACGGCAATCGCTGCGATACCGGATCTTCGGTCAGGCAGGGCGCGATTGGCCAGATCCGGATGAGGAGGACGCAAGGCCGCATGATCGAAGCTCGGAGAGCACCCCGGTGGCCTGGGGTCGTACTGGCGCATCGCAGGGTCGGGATTCGCTTCTGGGCGGACCGCACAGCGCGCTCCGGCCTTCTGCACAGCGCCAGACCGGCCTTCGTCGTGGCGATCGACGCCGTGTGAGCAGGTCCTCGTCATGATGATCGACGATGTTCGCGCCCCTACTTTCAGCGCCCTGATCAACAACCACAACTACGGCACCTTTCTGGTCGATGCCGTCCGCTCGGCGCTCACGCAGCGGCTACCCCCCGACGAGGTCATCGTGGTCGACGATGGCTCCACGGACGATTCCGTGGCCCGTTGCCGCGCCGCGTTCGCCGACGAGTCCCGCGTGCGCATCCTGGCCCAGCCCAACGCCGGACAGCTGGCGGCGTTCATCACGGCGACGGCCGAGGCGCGGGGGGATGTACTGGCATTTCTGGACGCCGACGACGCCTGGGAGCCGGAATACCTCGCGCGGCTTGCTGCGCTCTACCAGGCGCGACCGGATGTCGATTTCGTGTTCACCAACATGCGCTACTTCGGCGCCCGGCAAGGGCTTCGATACCGGTGGCCGCACGACCATGATCATGGGCACTCGCTGCTGCTGGCAGCCTGGTTTCAGCCCTGGCTGGCGAGCGCGACCTCAGCGATCAGTCTGCGACGGCCATTGGCGCAGCGGGTGCTGGATCTGCCGGATGACCTGGTGCGGCAATGGAAAACGCACGGGGACGACTTTCTCGCCTATGGGGCGGACCTGCTCGGTGCGCACAAGTACCGCATCGCGGCGCCCCTGGTGCGCTATCGCGCGCATGCTGACAACGCTTGGCTGGACCGACGGCGCGATGCCCAGCGGCGCTACCTTCATGGCGTGGGAAGCGAGCGGATGCTGCAGCACTACCGGGCCCGCGCCGGCATCAAGCCGGGATGGGCGCGGCTGGCAAAACTGGAGTTGCGGACCAAGCCTCAACCACGTTGGTCGGAGCTGAAAGCCTACTGGGCGCTGCTGCGTTTCGCGCCGCTGGGCGCGCGTAAACGCCTCGAACACCGCTTCGCCATGCTGGGGTACTTCCTGACCCGACGGTTCGGCCCGGCGGCGCGGTCCTGAGGCGGCGCGCGTGTCCGTGGCATCGATCAACCTGTTCATCGCCACCCGTGATCGCAGCGCGCTGCTGCAGGACACCCTGGCGGATGTGGCGAGAGCCATTGATCGGGCCGGGGTGCCGGTACGGGTATATCTGGCCGATGACGGCTCGGTCGATGCGACCGCTGCCGTACTGCGTCGCCATTCCGAGCTGCCGTGGCTGCACTGTGTCGGGACCGGCGGCATCGGCAAGGGAGCCGCCTTGAACCAGCTGCGGGCGCTGGCGGCTCCGGCCGACCTTGAGGTGTTCACCGACGACGATGTGGTGCTACCGGCGGACTGGTTGGCCCTGCACCGTGGGATGGCCGATAGCGCGCCGGGGCATGCCATCTTCTGCGGCCCGATCCAGCTGGTCTTCCCGCTTTACCCGAGTCCGCTTGCCGACCTGCGGCTGCAGCGGTACTGGACGTCGCTGTTCGCCTGGTTCCAGCCACAGGCGTCGGCAGGCAGCCTTACCCGCACCCCGTTCGGCGCCAACTGGTCGGTTCGCGCCGACATGGCACGGGACTACCAGTTTGATCCGGCCTATGGACCGGGACTCGATGCGCAGCTGATGGGGGAGGAGACGGAGCTGCTGTCGCGCCTGCAGTTGGCAGGTGCGCGGATTCACTTCGATCCGCTGTGCAGTGTCGGACACCGAATCCGCCCCGACCAACTGACGACGGCATGGGCGCAAGCACGCATTCATCGCGACGCCTACGCCCACTACCGGCAGCGCTATGCAGGCCGGTCTGCGCCCGGACTGGCATTCGAGTGGAGTGCGCAGCAGCTCAAGCGTGCCCGTAACCGGTTCCGTCATGCCCAGGCGCAAAAGCGGGGAGTGGACGCGTCGGACCTGCTCCTCAGCGCCCTCAAGGTGGCGGCAGCGGAGGGCCGTATCGCTGCCATCGACTTCCATCGCGAGCGCCGTCGTCTGCGGGTCGGATGAGGGTGTTCGGGATGCGGCCAACGGAACCTTTGCACCAAAATGGACGTCTTTGGGGGACACCCCCGACGCTGCCGCAACGGCCCTCGATGCCCCCTCCCCCTGCTCCTGTGCGGTCCTTCGTCTGCGCCAAGTGGGGGACCAAGTATCCCGCCGCGGAAGTGAACCGCCTGTACCGTGCACTGGCGCGCGTGACGCAGGGCCCATTTCAGCTGATCTGCGTCACGGATGATGCGTCGGGCCTGTCATCGGACATCGAGGCGGTGCCCATCCCCGACCTGCCCGTGCTCGGGAATGCCGTGATGAACCACGGATGGCGCAAGCTCACGTTGTTCTCGCCGGCGTTGCGACAGGCGCTCGCCGGGCCGCAGCTGTTTCTCGACCTGGACGTGGTGCTGCTGGGTCGGCTGGAACGGTTCTTCACCTACGACTCCGCCTTCGCGGTCATCAAGGACTACCGCCCGGTGCGGTACCGCAACCGCTGGGCCGGCAACACCTCGGTCTTCTTTTTTGATGGTGGGCGCGACTACGGCGTCTACAACCGTTTGCAGGTCCTTGGCCACGAGGTCACCGAGCGCTATCGCAACGAGCAGGAGTTTCTCTGTGATGTGATGCGCCAGCAGCGGCTGCTGCGCTACTGGCCGCAGGGATGGTGCGCCAGCTGGAAACATGACTGCGTGCCGCTGTTCCCGCGTTCGCTCTATCAGTCCCCGGAGGCGCCGCCGGAGGCGCGGGTGTTGGTGTTTCACGGCCGGCCCAAGCCCGAGGAGGCAGTAGAGGGTGTTGGCGCCAAGTGGTATCGACCGATGCGGCCGGCTCCCTGGCTGCTGCGGTATCTCGATACCTGAAATTCGCGACACGCCGCCACGCCAATCGCTGCTTGCGCGGTGGCCGCAAGCCTGCTCTGCTGGCGGCCATGGATGCCCGTATCGTCGATGCCGGTGAACACCGGATGCTGTATGACCCTGCGCAATGGCCCTCGGCCTCGCCTGCGGATCTCGATGTCGAGCGCTGGCGCGCGCGCGGTGCGCGGCCGGCCAGTGGCGGTCGCGGCAACGCCTGGTTTCTTCCGCTTGAGGCGGGGCGCGAGTGGGTACTGCGCCATTACCTGCGTGGTGGCATGGCCCGGCATGTGTCGCGGGATGCCTATGTCTGGCTGGGCGCAGAGCGAACCCGCGCATGGCGCGAATTCCGCCTGCTGCAGGCGCTGGCCCGGCAGGGGCTTCCGGTGCCGGTGCCGGTGGCGGCCCGTATCACCCATTGCGGGCTGCGGTACCGACAAGACCTGGTGACCGAACGTGTGGCAGACAGCCAGCCCTTGTGTGACGTGTTGACCGAGCGGCCGCTGCCGGCTGCGGGGTGGCGCCAGCTCGGGCGGACCCTGGCGCGCTTTCATGCCGCAGGGCTGTTTCATGCTGACCTCAACGCGGCCAACCTGCTGCTCCAGGGGACCGATCACTTCTACCTGATCGACCTGGACCGCGGAACACTCGGCGCCCTGCCGGGGCAGCAGGCGCGCAGCGTGCGGCGACTGCGGCATTCACTGGACAAGTACACCCGTCTGCGGCCCGGCTTTCACTTTGACCAGGCCGACTGGCTGGCCCTGCAGCAGGGCCTTGCCGAACCATCATCCGAGGGGGCTTAGACGCCCTCGGCCTCCGGCGCCGCGACCGCAGCGGTGCGTCGGCGGCGCCATAGCCCATCAATGGCATACAGGGCCAGCGCGCCCCAGATCAGGCCGAATCCCAGCGCCTGGACATGGGTAAAGGCTTCGCCGAACAGCCAGACACCGATCAGCAGCTGCAGGGTTGGGCCGAGATACTGAATCAGGCCGATGGTTGCCAGCGGCACCCGTCGTACGCCAAAGGCGAACAGCATCAGCGGCACGGCGGTGAACACGCCGCTCGCCAGCAGCAGAGCATCGATCCAGCCCCCCTGGGCGCCGAAGGCACCGTCGCCACCGCGCCAGACAAGAAAGGCGATGGCCAGCGGCGCCAGCAGCAGTGTTTCCACCGTCAGGCCGGTGATCGCATCCACTTCCACGCGTTTGCGTACCAGGCCATAGAAGGCGAAGCTGAAGGCCAGCACCAAAGCGATCCAGGGCGGCCGCCCGACATTGAGGGTCAGCCATACGACGCCCGCCCCCGCAATTGCCACGGCCGTCCACTGAATGCCGTTGAGCCGCTCACGCAGCACGAACACACCCAGCAGCACGCTGACCAGCGGATTGACGAAATAGCCCAGGCTCGCTTCCACCACATGGCGGGCCGATACCGCCCAGACATAGACCAGCCAGTTGGCCGAGATGAGCAGCGCGCTCAGCAGCAGCAGCCCGGCAGTGTGCGGTTGGCGCAGGATGGCGGGCACGCGGCGCAGTTGCCCCTTCAGCAGCAGGATGGCGAGGGTGAACAGGCAGCACCACAGTAGGCGGTGCACCATGATCTCCACCGGTGGCACGCTGTCGAGCGCGCGCATGTACAGCGGCAGCAGTCCCCAGATGAGGAAGGCCGAGGTCGCGGCGATCAGGCCGCGCGAGCGATCATTGAGGCCGTTCATGCGCGTGTGGTGGTGCAACGGGCGCGCAGTGTACGCCTTGTCGATGACGGCGGCGGCACAATAGTAAAGACGTCGCATCCATTTGCCGCAGGAGCTTCCGTTTCATGTCCCAGCTTCATCGTCGTGCCGACTATCAGCCCCCAGCGTATTGGATTGAAACGGTTGATCTCCACGTGGAGGTCGATACCGAGACGCGCGTTACCGCACGGCTGTCGGTTCAGCGTGCCGAGGGCGTGCGAGCCGATACGCCATTGCGACTGGACGCCCGTGGCCTGACGGTGGTGTCGATGGCCGTTGATGGGGTACCGGTGCCGCCCGAGGCGAGGCCGCAGACCGACCTCGACGTGACGCTGGCGGGGCTGCCGTCGGCCTTCATGCTGGAAACGGTGACCCTGCTGCAGCCCGAGGCCAACGCCGCGCTGGAGGGCTTCTATCAAAGCGGGCCGATGTACTGCACCCAGTGTGAGGCGCACGGGTTCTCCCGTATCACCCCTTTCCCGGACCGTCCGGATGTGCTGTCGCGTTTCACCGTGCGGCTGGAAGCAGACGCGGTGCGGTTTCCCGTTCTGCTGGCCAACGGCAATCGCATCGAGGCGGGCTCGCTGGCCGATGGGCGCCACTACGCGGTCTGGCGGGACCCTCACGCCAAGCCCTGTTACCTGTTCGCCATGGTGGCCGGTGATCTCGCCTGCGTCGCCGATACCTTCGAGGCTGCCGATGGGCGGGCGCGGCGCCTCGAGTTCTACGTGGATGCCGGCAACGAGGGCCTGGTCGGTCATGCCATGCAGTCGCTGAAGGACGCCATGCGCTGGGACGAGCAAACCTTTGGGCTGGTGTACGACCTCGACCTCTACATGGTGGTTGCGGCACGCGCCTTCAACATGGGGGCGATGGAGAACAAGGGGCTCAACATCTTCAATGCTGCCTACGTGCTGGCCAGCCCCGAGACCGCCACCGATGACAGCTACCACGCCATCAGCGCGGTGATCGCGCACGAGTATTTCCACAACTACACCGGCAACCGCGTGACCTGTCGCGACTGGTTCCAGCTGTCGCTCAAGGAAGGCCTGACCGTTTTTCGGGACCAGCGGTTCAGTGAGGATCACCTGGGCGCCGAGACCCAGCGCATAGACCAGGTCCGCACCCTGCGTGCCCAGCAGTTTCCCGAAGATGCCGGCCCCACCGCCCACCCGGTGCGGCCCGACGCCTATCAGGAAGTGAACAATTTCTACACCGCCACCATTTACGAGAAGGGTGCCGAGATCGTGCGCATGTTGCACACCCTGATCGGACCCGAAGCGTTTCGCGCGGGGCTGCGGCGTTATCTGCAAACGCACGATGGCACCGCCGCCACCATCGAGGACTTTGTGGCGGCGCTGTCGGCGGCGTCGGCGCAGGATCTCAGCCCGCTTCTCGCCTGGTATGGGCAGGCCGGCACCCCGCGGGTGCGCCTGCGGCGCGAGTGGGATGCCGCGGCCGGGTGTCTTCGATTGACACTGACCCAGCACACGGCGCCCACGCCGGCCCAACCCGACAAGCAGCCGCTGCCGATCCCCTTCCGTCTTCAGCTGACCGATGCCGCAGGACGGCTTGTGTCCCTGCCTGAGCACCCCGCGCGGCGGGGCGAAGATCTGCTGCTGATGGACCAGGCGACCCTGGTGCTGGAGGTGTCGCATGGCAGTGCGCCACTGCCCACCTGCCTGCAGGGCTTTTCGGCGCCCGTGCGCCTGGACGCCGACTACAGCGATCATGAGTTGCGGCGTATCGCGGCGCGCGCCGAGGAGGACGGTTTCGTCCGTTGGGATGCGCTGCAGACCCTGCAGGCGCGTGCCCACAGCGGGTTGATGCGCGAGGCGCGTGACAGTCTCGACACGCTGGTGCAGGCCCTCCAGGCGATTGCGGCGCAGGCCCCCACGCCTGCACTGGCAGCGCGCTTGCTGGCAATGCCGCCTTCGGCGGTGTTGTGGGACGGGCTCGAGGCCGTGGACCCTGAGGCCTTCGTGCGGGCGCTGGATGTCCAGCACAAGGCCATTGCCGAAGCGCTGGTCGGGCCCTGTTCGGTGTGGGCCAGCTGGGAGCCGCACCAGTTGGAGCGCTGGGGCGAACGGGCCCTGGCCAATCTGGCGCTGGGCTATCTGGCGCGCTTGGGCACCCCGGTTGTGGCGCGGCTCGCCAGCGCCCGCGTCCAGGGTGCCAACATGACCCTGGCGGCCGGCGCATTGCAGGCGCTCTGTCGCGATGGTGGCCCGGATGCCGAGGCGGCGCTGTCGTTGTTTCATTCCCGCTGGCGCGAACAGCCGTTGGTGCTTGATCGCTGGTTCGCCTTGCAGGCGGGTCGGCCACAGACCGATATCCCCGCGCTGCACCGGCTGATGGCCCATGAGCAGTTCGACTGGCACAACCCCAATCGCCTGCGGGCAGTGCTCGGAGCCTTCGCCCGCGACAACCTGCTGCACTTTCATACCGAGGCGGGTTACGCGCTGTACGCCGAGGCGCTGGCGCGGCTGGACCGCAGCAATCCGCAGACCGCAGCGCGACTGTCACGCCCTCTGCTGGGCTTTCGCCAGCTGGCGGCGCCCTGGCAGCGGCTGCAGCGACAGACCGTGTCGGACCTTCGTGCGCAGGTGCGCTCACCCGACCTGATCGAGCTGCTCGATGCAGCGCTGGCCTGAGCCCCCGCGAGCCATGTCGGGCCCTCGAAGGGGCCGGAGGAGCAGTTGAAATGCGTGTCGGAAATTAAATAGACATGATGTCCTTTTAATTGCACAATGCGGCCACACAGATCACCTGGAGGGGTGTATGGGCCGCATCGACAAGCGGTATTTCAGCGACGAACAGATCGCCGCGATCCGGGCCCGATGGCCGGTGGAGGGCACCATCGATGAGTGCCTGACCTGGAAGTTGCAGCGTCGGCGCGGACCGGATTACGCCCTGCCGACGCTGCCGGAACTGGCCACCCGGCTGCAGGCCTGGCTGAAAGCCGAACACGGCGGATCGCCCCAGGTGGATGACTTGCGCCGCGTGCCCGGCGGCGGCTCCAAGGAGATGTTCTTCTTCAACGAGGTGAATGGGACGGTACGCCAGCGCCGGGTACTGCGCATGAGTCCTGGTGAATCCATCGTTGAAACCCATCGCCTGCGCGAGTACCAGGTGATGAAGGCCATGCAGGGCGTGGTGCCGGTGCCGGAGATGATCTGCTGCGATCCGGCGGGACGCCATATGGGCCAGTCGGCGCTGATCTGCGGCTATGTGGGCGGCGTTGCCAAGTCGCGGCGTCCCGCGTCGGGTGGCACGGTCAGTGGCATCGGAGCGGGATTTCCGGCGGACATCCGTGACCGGCTGTTCGATCAGTTCGTCACACACCTGGCGGCCATTCATGGCTTCGACTGGCGCCAGGCCGCGCTGAAAGCCTTTGACGTACCCCGTGCGGGCAGTCGTGAGGCGGTGCAGTGGAATCTCAACAGCTGGCGTCGCATCTGGGAGGAGGACTGCCTCGAGGAGCATCCGGTGATCACCCTGGCCAGCCAGTGGCTGGCCGCCCATGCGCCGGTATGCGACGACGTGCGAGTGGTGCACAACGATTACCGCAACGGCAACTTCCTGTTCGATGACGACAGCGCCGAGATCACCGCCATTCTCGACTGGGAGATGGCGCACCTCGCCGATGTCCATGAGGACCTCGCCTGGGTGGTGTTCCCGGGCTTTGCCGCGCCCGATGAACAGGGCCAGCCATTGGTTTGCGGACTGGCGCCGCGCGACATCTTCCTGGCCCGCTACGAGGCCGCGACCGGCATCGCGCCCGACCCTGCACGGCTGGCGTACTACGAAATCTTCAACACCTTCAAGCTGGCGGTGCTGGGTACCGCCACCAATGCGCGGGCAGCCGCCGACCGCCAGAGCCACCTCGACGTGATGATGAATTTCAGCACCGGTCTGGGCTACGTCACGCTGTCGCTGCTGGCCAGCCAACTTCGCGCCCAGGGAGCCCTGTAATGGAACCGATGGTGCAGCAACACCTGATGAGCTTGCGCAAGACGCTGGAGGAAGTGGTGGCGCCCGCGCTGGGCGACAACGCGTTCGCCGCCGAGCAGGCGGGACTGATTGCCGCTTCGCTGGCCCTGCTGGCGGAGGTGCAGCCGCACGAAGACGACCTGCTGCGGCAGGAGTACGCCGACCTCGCCGCCGCGCGCGTGCCCCTGGGGCTGCCACCGGCCCCGCCGCCGCCCGACCATCGCGTTGCACTCGCCGATGCCGTGCATGCCCTCAAGCAGGACCAGCATGAGGCCCTGCTGCGCATCACCGATGTCCACGGCGGGGAGCTGCCAGCGGATCTCAGAGCCACCCTGGCCCACTGGATCGACCGCCAGCTGCTGCGGGAGAGTGCCTGGTCGCGACTGACCGGTTTCAATCCGGCCGGCACGCAGGTGCCGGCCATCGCCGAGGTGCTGGCCACCCAACGGGAGACCCCATGAACCCCCTGCTGAGTCCCGCTGACGAATACCCCCTCCATCAGACCCCCGAGCCGGTTGCGGTGGCCGGCAGTGATCCCAACTTCTATGACCGCTTCTGGTTCAACGCCTACAGCGCGGATGGCCGGTCGCTGGTGGCGGTGGCGATGGGCCTTTACCCCAACCTCAATGTGCTGGATGCCGCGGTGTCGGTGGTGCACGGGGGGCTTCAGCGCAGCGTGTTTGCGTCGCGCCTGCTGAACCTCGACCGCCTGGCTACCCGGGTGGATCCGATCGCGGTCGACATCCTCGAACCGCTGCACAAGCTGAAGGTGACCCTGGGCGACAACCCCCACGGCCTGCGCGCCGAGCTGGTGTTCACCGGTCGCGCCGCGCCCATCCAGGAGCCCCGCTTCACCTGGCGCATGGGCACCCGCACCATCATGGACCTCACTCGCATGAGCCAGAGTTGTACCTGCGAGGGCTGGATCGAGGTGGCCGGTGAACGACTGACGGTGCAGGGCTGGCGCGGCACCCGCGACCGCTCCTGGGGCGTGCGCTCGGTGGGTGGCGCCAACCGCAATCCCTTCCCGCCCGAGATGAAGCCACAGTTCTTCTGGCTGTGGTCACCGTTCAACGGGGATGACCAGCTGTTCTACTTTCACACCAACGACAACGCTGAGGGTCAACCCTGGAACCGCGCCGCGATGTGGATTCCACTGGATGGCGGCGAACCCCAGGCGGTCACCGGGCTGCGTATGGATCTCGCGTTCAAGCCGGGCACCCGGCACTTGAAATCCGCCCGCATCGAAGGGCGTTGCGCCGCCGGGCCGGTAACAGTCGAGCTGACACCGGAGTGGAACTTCTACATGCGCGGTGTCGGCTACGGCCACGGACAGTGGGGTCACAGCGCCTACCAGGGGCCGCACGCCACGCACTACGAGGAATACCGGGTCGACGACATCGACGAGTCGCAGCCCGACACCAACCATATCCAGGCCGCGTGCTCGGCGGTGCTGACCACCCCGGACGGGCGACGTCACCCGGGGCGCGCCATGCTGGAACAGCTGATCCTCGGTGAGAGCCACCCCTACGGCTTCCGCGACCTCTTCGACATGGCACCCTGATCCGGGCGAAAGATCGTCTGGGCGCAGACATGCGCCAGGCGGTCCGCCATGGCATGCAGTCCGGCCTCGTCGAGGCCGCTGAGAAAGCGCGAGCAGTACAGTTCCACCAGCCAGGTCAGCAGATCGGCCATCGCGTCATCGGCCTGCGGATGGGCAACGCCCGCCGCTTGCGCGCGCCGGATGGCACGGCGGCTGGCGCCACACAAGCGCGCCATCATGCTCTGGTGCAGCGCTGCTACCTCGCGGTCGAACGGCGCTGTGTCGGCCACGGCGGAGAACACCGTGCAGTGGCGCTGGAAGGCCATCACGATGCCGTGCAAGGCGGTTCGCACCTGCTCCGCATCCGGCCGCCCCTGGCCGGCAAACCAGTCGCCGCCGCTGGCCACGACCTCGTCGCTGACCTGGTTGAGCCAGTGTGCCACCAGCGCGCCCTTGTCCCGGTAGTGCAGGTAGAAAGTGGCGCGGGCAATGCCCGCTTCCTGGCACAGGGCTTCCACGCTGAGCGTGCCAAAGCTCTGGCCTTGTGCGAGTAGTCGCGCCAGCGCGTCGAGCAGGGCAGCGTCGACACGGGGGCGTGGGTCGTCCTTGCGGGGGCGGCCGCGACGGCGAGGGGCAGGGCGAGCATCGGGTGTGGCGGTCATGATGTGACAAGCATGCGGGCGTCGCGGCGGCGGCACAATATCGATCCGAACAGGGTCAGCCGGCTCTGCGCCCGGACAGGTTGCGTCGATGGCGTCGCGCGGGCATGTCCGCACGTCGCGACATTCAGGGAGAAGGCCATGCATGTGCTTGTGACCGGCGGGACAGGCTTCATCGGCGGGGCGCTGATACCGGCGTTGCAGGCGGCGGGGCATCGCCTGACCGTGCTCACGCGCAGGCCGGCCACCGCCGCCCTGCCCCCCGTCGTGAAGGCGGTGAGCGACTCCGCGGCCTGTGCCGATGATCCGCCCGACGCTGTGATCAACCTGGCCGGGGAGAACCTGGGTGCCGGACGCTGGAACGATGCCCGGCGGGCCACTTTTGTCAGTAGCCGGGTGGGCACGACTGAACAATTGGTGGCGGCCTGCGCGCGCTGGCGGCGCCCGCCCACAGTGTGGCTGAACGGCTCCGCCATCGGCTGGTACGGTCCGCGCGACGAGGAAGTGCTCACCGAGGACAGCGCGCCGGGCACCGGCTTTGCCGCCGAGCTGTGCGCCCGTTGGGAGGCGGCGGCGGCTCCGGTCGAAGCGTTGGGGACCCGGCTCGCGGTGATACGCATCGGCGTCGTGCTGGGGTTGCCGGGCGGCGCCCTGGGCCAGATGTTGCCGCCGTTCCGGCTGGGCCTGGGCGGCCCGCTCGGCCATGGCCGGCAATGGATGAGCTGGATCCATCGCGACGACCTGGTGGCGATGATGCAATGGCTGCTCAACCACGAGACCGCGCAGGGCGCCTTCAACGGCACGGCGCCCGGGCCGGTGCGCAATGCCGACTTCAGCCGCCAGCTGGGACGCGCCCTGCGACGCCCGGCGGTGTTGCCCATGCCCGCTGCCGCCCTGCGGCTGCTGGTGGGGCCGATGGCTGACGAACTGCTGCTGTCCGGACAACAGGTGCTGCCGCGCCGCGCGCTGCACGGCGGTTTCACCTTCCACTATCCGACCCTGGAAGGGGCGTTACGGCAGATCCTGGCGCAGTGAAGCGGCCTGGGCGCGCAGTGCCGACAGCGACGGCGCATCAAGGCGGTCCAGGTTGCGAATCTGCATCTTCAGCCGGGGGTGGGTGGCGAACCGTGCCCGATGGCGGTCGAGGAAGTCCCAGTACAGCGTGGTGAACGGGCAGGCGCGTGGCCCGGTGCGCTGGGCGGGATCAAAGCGACAGCCCTGGCAATAGTTGCTCATGCGGTCGATGTACTTGCCGGAAGCCACGTAGGGTTTGCTCGCCATGAAGCCGCCGTCGGCGAACTGGCTCATGCCGAGGGTGTTGGGGAGTTCCACCCACTCCACCGCATCGACATACACCGCCAGATACCACTGGTGCACCTCGCGCGGCCGCACGCCCAGCAGCAGCGCGAACAGGCCCGTCACCATCAGCCGCTGGATGTGATGCGCGTAGCCATGCGCCAGCGTGTCGCCGACGGTCTCAGCCAGGCAGCGCATGTCGGTATCGCCGGTCCAGTACAGCGCCGGTAGCGGCAGGTTGGCATCCAGCGCGTTGTCGTCCAGATAGCCCGGCATGCTGTGGAAGTACAGGCCCCGCACGTACTCGCGCCAGCCGAGGATCTGACGGACAAAGCCCTCAACCGCCGCCAGCGGCGCCTCGCCTTCGCGCCAGGCACGGACGGCGGCTTCGCAGACCTCGCGCGGATGGAGCAGCTTCAGGTTGAGCGCTGCGGACAGCCGTGCGTGATAGAGCCAGGGTTCGCCGGACCACATCGCGTCCTGGTATTGGCCAAAGCGCGGCAGACGGGTAGTGATGAAGTCATCCAGCGCTTCCAGCGCCTCGTCGCGGGTTACCGGCCAGTCGAAGGCATCGAGCTGGCCCGGATGGTCGCCGTAGTGCTGCTCGACGACCGCCATGACCTGTCGTGTGAGGGCGTCCGGTGGGAAGCGCAATGGCGGGGGCACCACACCCGGGCCGTCGCGCCCGAAGCGGTCGCGATTGTCATGGTCGAAGTTCCACTGCCCGCCCTCGGGCGTGTCGCCCTGCATCAACCAGCCGGTCTGCTGGCGCATGCGGCGGTAGAAATGCTCCATGCGCGGCTGTTTGCGACCGCGCATCCAGGCGGCAAAGTCATCGAGGGCACACAGGAAGTGCCGGTCCGCCCGCTGGGTGTACGGCACGCCCGCCGCCGCGCAGATGTCGTGCAGGGTCTGCCACAGCCGCCACTCCCCCGGTTCCACAGCGATCACCGCCTGCGGCTTCAGCCGTGCAAGGTCCGCCGCCAGCGCGCCGCCCAGGTCGGCGTGCGCGTGTTCTCCGGTGGTCTGGTAGTGCACGGTCCAGCCGCGCGCCCGAAGGGCCTCGGCAAAGTGACGCATGGCGCTGAGAAACACCACCAGCCGCGCCTTGTGGCTCCAGGCGTAGGTCGCCTCGGCGGGCACTTCGGCCATCCACACGGCGTCCTGCGCCGGGTCGAAACCCTCAAGGGCGGCGCTGTCGAGGTCGAGTTGGTCCCCCAGCAGAATGATCAGGTGGCGTAGCGGCATGGGCGGCGTTTCGGCGGGTGCGGCAGGCATCGGAGCAATACCGCACCTCCTCCCATACCCGATCCCACTTTTTGCGCCAAATGAAGGGCCGATGGCAAACCGCACAGGTTTTTGTGGGCAGATTGTCCTTTCGGTGGGCCATCGGGCTGTCCTTCCGCTACAATCGCGCCCTGATGCGCCCGTAGCTCAGCTGGATAGAGTACTGCCCTCCGAAGGCAGGGGTCAGAGGTTCGAATCCTCTCGGGCGCGCCATTCTGGAACAATGGTTGGAACTCCCCCAGCGGGTTGGGGCGCAATTGCAGTTGCGTTGACGAGTGCGTCTTTGCGGCCACTGATCATGATCTGCCCGCGATTGACGCCGATCCGATCTGCGAACACCCAAATGCAGTCCTTCCGCAGCACCCGCCCGTGAGTCCTTTCTTCGGGCAGCGGTTCTGTCGGGTTGAGTACACCGGCCGCGATGCCGTCGTAGAGCTGCTTGGGTAATCCCCCCGCAGGATAGCGGCAGCCAGGAGTGGAATTTTCTCGTAACCTGA